>Ga0163154_10000970_pt1 | contig 44622 bp, 41 predicted proteins | sample OliLakLV19MP9P1_FD_148649 | JGI IMG/M metagenome (GOLD analysis project Ga0163154, IMG submission 148649) | Freshwater microbial mat bacterial communities from Lake Vanda, McMurdo Dry Valleys, Antarctica - Oligotrophic Lake LV.19.MP9.P1 | ecosystem: Environmental > Aquatic > Freshwater > Lake >... | reverse complement strand
ACCGTAGCCGCTCAGTCATTTCTAGATAATGGCTACTTACCAGAGGCAATGTTGAACTTTTTCATGATCTTAGGCTGGTCGAGAGCTGATCAGCGCGAGATTATGACTCTGGCCGAGTACATTGAGGAGTTCGATCCTAAAGACATAAGTCCTAAATCCGTGGTTTTTGATCTGGAAAAACTCAAATGGTTAAATGGGGTTTATATTCGCCAGTTATCACTTTCAGAGCTGACTGCACGACTCCAGCCGTTCATTCCCGCTGGCTTTCCGGTTGAGAAGATGCCAGAAATCTTGCCGTTAATTATGGAGCGGTTGGTAACTTTGAAGGACTTTGCGGAGTTATCTGACTTCTTCTATCAACGGCCAGTTTTGGATCCAGAGTTATTAGTGAAAAAGGTAACAGCAGAGATCGCCCAGACTCAGCTGCTGGCTACTTCCCAAGTTTTGAGTGCCAGTCCGGAATGGGATCACGAGTTTTTAGAGCTGAAGATCAGAGCTTTGCAGGCCGAACATAACTGGCCCAAGAGTCAATATTTTATGCTTCTCAGAGCGGCCCTCACTGGAAAAACCGCCACGCCACCACTGTTTGAAACCATGTTAGCTATCGGCAAAACGGAGATTATTGCTCGTCTAGACCTAGCTCGGGCTTTCATAGCATAATATACTATGGCTACTTTTTCTTCAACTGTCTCGGCCGACAAACTTCAACAGCTCGATGCATTGTATGCCCGGGTGAAAAATGAAGTTACAAGTCGTTATCCACAGCTACGGGACTGGATCAGAGACCAACAAGCTAGCTTGTCCCAGCTCAAGTCATTTGGTCACCAACTGATGACCAGCGGAGCCATAGCCGGCTCACTGCTGCTCCAACCTGAGCTCACCACTCAAGCTGTGCAGACACTTCAGCCACCCCAGGATGATCACACCAAGATGGTTTCTACCATCAGTGCTGAGGAACATCAGTCGATTTTAGACAAAATGAAGACGTTAGTGCAACAACCTCCAGGGCACTTGTCCACTCAGGACGAGCTTTACCTAGAGCAACAGTTAAGTGATATCTTGAGTTTTGAGGTGGTGGCAGAGCTAGATAATCATCGACTAAATCACTCAACTGGCATCATGGGTGGTGAACAGCATTTAAAACGCTTTCCCACGGACTCACTGGAACAACACGATGCTTTTTTAGAATCTGGGATTGCCCCTAATCGTGGCGCCTTTGGCTGGTTTACCGAGAACGGCCAACTGACACCGGATGCCATCCAACGCGAAAAGTATTACTTTGCGGTCCAAACATTGTACCTTCCCACTTGGAATCAAGATCATGCCCAGCTCAAGACTTGGTACAAATTTAGGAAAATGATTGTGATCAACCCAGCCGAAGAAGTTGCAGTCGTAGGTGTAATCGGCGATGCTGGTCCCGCGCAGTGGGTCAAAAAACAGTTTGGTGGCTCACCGGAAATCATTCGGGAGGGCAAAATCTGGAGTACCCAGAGCCGCGGCCGTGTGCTACTGTTTTTTGTAGATGATCCAGAAAATAAGGTGGCACTGGGTCCCATCTCGCTAAGTCAAGCCGAAGCATTAACTAAGATTGCAACTCAACTCTAAGCTATGTTTACTCAACTTACTTCGTCGAACCCAGTAGAAAAACCAAAATCTACTTTGGAGAGTCTGACTTTATTTCCAGAAATTTTTCAAAAGACAGACTATGATGCAAAAATTGAACAGGAAGTGGTGAAGTTTTCTCTAGAAGCTCAAAATACCGCTCGAGAGAATATCTATGGTATGTTTAAAGTAATAATTATTGAGCATTTTTTTGAAACTGCCAATCAATATCCTATAACTGCCAAGCCGCCAGTTCCTATCGACTTTGCTCAAATTAAAAACTGGTACCTGGATCCAACTGAAGGACAAAAACGACTACTGCTTTTAACCCAAAAGTTGACCATAACTTTCAAAAGAATTAATACCATTACTGACACAGCAGAAAACCAGGCAGTACCACTTTCAACGGCAGCCGCTGTCTAAGCCCATGATTCAAATCAATCTCTTTGTTGGCTCTCGTTATCCGGTAAATCGTAAAAAACTGCGGGAGACTGTTCATCGGGTGCTAGCGCAACATAATGTAGATCATGCTCAAGTCGACGTTTCGATTGTCGGTCAACGAAAGATTACTGAGCTCAACGAGTCCAAGCTTCAGCACGAAGGACAGACTGACGTGCTCTCATTTCCGCAACATGAACGACATCAGCTGAATGACTTTCCGTTGCCCGAGGGTATGCCCCCACACCTTGGTGATGTGATTATTAGTTTTCCTGAAGCGGTCAATAATGCCAAGCGATATGGCAAGATGGTGGATGATCAGATTTGCTTCTACCTCGAGCACGGCTTAATGCATCTGTTGGGATATCATCACGATTAGCTACCCATTGCAGCTACATCGGCGATAGCGCACAATAAACTCTTCACTGATTATGACTTGGTATCGCCAGCATCGACCTACTACGATTAACGGCCTGCACTTGACGCAAGTTCGTCAAACTATGCAGCGCTTCATGGCACAAGGGGCCATTCCTCAGGTTATGTTGTTTGCTGGTCCCAAAGGCACTGGTAAAACCTCAACGGCTCGGATTGTAGCCGCCATGCTTAACGATCCCTTGAATGAAAAAATTGTCGCTCACCGCTTTTTCAATAGTGCTGACCCGACCAAGCTTTCCTATCAAGAACCAGATGCTACTTCTGAGCAGAATCAGAATATTTATCGAGGTCAAGCTTATGTGGTTCAGGAGCTGGACGCGGCCAGTAACCGGGGCATCGACGATGTCCGAGCCCTCAAAGATCGAGTTAGTGTACCTCCTCAAGCCGGCACCATCAGTGTCTATATCTTAGACGAAGTCCACATGATGACCACTGAGGCCTTCAATGCCCTGCTGAAGCTGCTGGAAGAGCCACCGGCTCACGTGGTGTTTATCCTGGCTACGACTGAAACGCATAAAATTCCGGCCACCATTTTGTCGCGGGCGACCTTGGTGCAGTTTGCCAAAGCCACGACAGAAGAGTTGGTAGCTGCCTTGAGCAAAGTACTAGCAGCTGAAAAAATTACCGCCGAACCAGAAGCACTCAAACTAATTGCTGAAAGTGCCGATGGCAGCTTTCGCGACGGCGTCAAGCTGTTAGAAAGTGTAGCTTTTGGTCAGAAAAAAGTAACTAAAGCTATGGTTGAGGCGGGGAGTATTGGCAGTTTTGCTCTGCAGTTACAACAGGTGCTAACCGCAGTTTTAGCCAAGGATGCGACGCAAGTCAGCTTCTTATTTCGACAATTGCGAGAAGAAAACGTTAACTCTGAATTTTTCTTCAGTTCGTTGCTAAAGTATCTGCATTTTTCGTTACTCCAAAGTTTGGGTGTAGAAAGTGGCACGGCGCCCGTCTCTCAAGCTGTCAGCCACTTCTTTTTACAAGAGCTGCAGCAGCTACCTAGAACTGAAGCTAGCTCAATTCCGTTGTTAGGCTTGGAGTTAAAGCTGTTAGAGCTGGTTTTTAGGTCGCAAGGTAAAAGTGCCAAGTCTGGGGGAGGTGGTCCTAGCCACAGTTCTAAACCCACGCCTGCGCCAAAACCTGAGCCTTCGGTAACCAGCTCAGCTTCTGCTTCTTTGCTTATGACGACTCCCTCCTTTGAGCTGTCTTCACCACTAGAGACACTCGGTCTGGCCCTGACGGTTAATTCCTCAGCTACGATCCTAACCACTTTCGATTCACCCTCAGTTTTACAGAACTTTACTAGTGATAACATCGTGCCGCTGAGTGCTGGAGATTCCACCAAGCTGATTGAACAGTGGGATGCGTTTGTGGAGTTAATGCGCGATAAAAATAGCTCAGTGGCTGCTTTGCTCAAGTCGGCTCGACCCTTGTCAGCAAACAATGGCAAAGCACAGATTGCAGTGTTTTACAAATTTCACCAAGAACAGTTACAACAACCTAAGTTTATGACGATGATGCAAGACTGTTTAAAATCCTTGGTGGGGGGGGTAGTGATCTTTGAGTTCGTAGTTCGGCAACCCGCGGCACTAGAGAACATGGAAGCTGGGGCCAACTTTAATTTAGCTAGTCTAGCCGAAGAACTCTTGGTGTAGTAAAATCAAGCTGTTACACATTTCTGTTTCTGTCCACAGAATACTAAAGGAGTTGTATGGCTAATCCATTAAAAGCACTTGGCGATCTTAATAACTTGCGCAAGCAAGCTAAACAAATGCAAGAAGAGCTGGCCGCGGAGACCATTCGCGTTGAGCAGGGTGATATTGTGGTCGAGATTTCTGGTGATCAAAAAATCAAGTTATTTTCGGTCCAAGGTATTTCCAGTCAGGATGCGATTGACGTCCTCAATGACTCAATTAAAAAATCTCAAGAACTAGCGGCTAAAAAACTGCAGTCAATGACTGGTGGTTTAGGTGGCTTACTGGGCGGAAATCAAGGTTAATGCAATTAATGGTTGCAACTCAAAACCAAGGTAAAATTACCGAGATTCAAGCCGTTTTAGCCAATCTGGCCTTAGAACTGGTCACGCCCGCTGAAGCTGGTTTGGTTGAGTTTGACGTTGAGGAGACGGGTAAAACCTTTGCCGAGAACGCTCAGTTAAAAGCAGTTGCTTTTGGTCGGGCTGCTCAGCTCTTGAGCCTAGCCGATGACTCAGGGTTGATGGTCAAAGCGTTAGGAGGAGCTCCTGGAGTCTACTCCAAAAGATTAATCCCCGGCACAGATGAAGATCGATGTCTGAGATTGCTGGAGCTGATGGCTGAGGCTCAGGATCGGACCGCGGAGTTCATCACCGTGCTATGTTTGTTTGATGTGCTGACCAACAAAACCGAGTACTTTGAGGGGAGGGTGACGGGTCGAATTGGTTTTGAGCTGCGAGGTAGTGAAGGCTTCGGCTATGATCCTTTATTCGTGCCTGATGGGTACGATAAAACTTTTGCGGAGCTAGGTGTAGATGTCAAAAATAGCTTAAGTCACCGCTCTCGGGCGCTTGAAGCTTTTAGTCAGCATATGAAAGAAAATCTATGACCGCCTATATCCCAGATCAACTTATTATTGATAGATATGCCAATGTCTTGGTCAACTTTGCACTAAACAGTGGCGACGGCGTCAAGGCTGGAGAAGTTGTGGAGTGTGTGGTTCCTGATGTTGCCAAGCCTCTTGCTTTAGCCTTACAAAACGCTTTACTTAAAGCAGGCGCACAGCCAATGATTCGGTTGCTGCCCACTGGCTTTGAAAGAGACTACTTTTCACTGGCTAATGATCAGCAGCTAACCTTTTTTCCCGAAGCTAACTTGCGGTCAAAAAGTGAGTTACTCGATCACCAAATTGTGATTATTGCCGATGTTGATCCCTATGAGCTAGCTGATGTGGATCCGGCTAAAATTATGCTGTCTCGTGACTCTAAAAAACAGTATCGTGACTGGCTGACCGACAAAGAGACTGCTGGCCACTTCACTTGGACGATCGGCTTGTGGGGCGTGGAGGCGAAGGCAGCGACAGTGGGACAGAGTATTGAAGAGTACTGGGCCCAAATTATTCAAGCCTGTTTTTTGGATCAAGAAGACCCTGTCGCCGAGTGGCGAAAAGTTCGTCAACAACAGATAAGAATCTTACAACAGCTGAATGCCCTGAGTATCGAGTACTTGATGGTCAAAGGGGAAGATGTCGAGCTCAAAGTTACTTTGGGAGCTGATCGCATTTGGGAAGGCGGCAGTGGCCGCAATATTCCTAGTTTTGAGTTCTTCACCTCACCCAACTGGCAAGGTGTGGAAGGCTGGATTCGCTTTAATCAACCTGTCTATCGTTATGGACAAGTGATGAAGGACATTGAGCTGACCTTTGAGGCCGGTAAGGTCGTTAAAGCTCACGCTGCCGAAGGCGATGCCTTACTACTACAAATGTTAAAAACTGAGAACGCAGATAAAGTTGGAGAGTTTTCACTGACTGATAAACGAATGTCCAGAATCACTCACGTCATGGCCGAGACGCTCTTTGACGAGAATATTGGCGGTCCTTTTGGTAATACTCACTTGGCACTGGGAATGGCTTTCAAAGACTGCTATCGCGGAGATCAAAGCCGTTTGACCAAAGATGAGTGGGAGGCCAAAGGCTTTAATGACTCGGCTGAGCACACCGATATCATTTCCACTACTGATCGTACCGTGACAGCATTTTTGACTAACGGTGAACAAAAAATAGTTTACCAAGATGGGCAATTTACTCTAGAATAAATAAGCAAGATGACTAAATACAAACAGTACTTCAAGGAAATGTGGGAAGAAAACAGTGAGATAGTAGCTGGATTCCAAGATATTCATGACAAATATCAGGTGGATCGAAAAACTTGGAGTCAACGATTTCATCAGGAAGGCCAAGTAGTAATAGAGATTATTCGTGATTACGAACGGCGACTGTGTTCAGGCATGGAAAAAGGTAAAAACAGTGTCTACTCAGCTCGCTTAGCTGAAAAATTTTGGGCGGAAGTCAAGCTTCATCTACCGCTAATCGAGCGCGTCGGGGTGAAGTCAAATCTGGATTAACTCCAGCCAACCTTAGCTCCAGCTAATCTCTCTCAGGTGACCAGAACTCTGCGCCTCTGGCATTCCAGTGAAGTCTTTGTTCATCTGGGTCTTCCAGATTGAACTGTTGATTTACAAAGTAGAATAAGTCAATTGAGACAGGTGAGTGATTGACTAAGCCATGCGCCACTCCGTGAGGGATGTGCAACATTTTCGACTGACCTGAGCCTAGAATAATTTTCATCGATTGATTCTCGGTCGATGAGCCTTTGCGCAGATCCCAGAGGCCAACTACGATATGAGCGTGTGGAGCTACATACCAGAGCTCATCTTGTTTGTAGTGCATGTGCCAACCCTTGATTGAGCCAGAAAATAAGGTGGTGCGATTGATCTGTCGAGGTTTGAAACCGGGTACATTCTCTAGTTCACCACTTTCATTCAAACGCAAGAGTTCGGAAAAATCCCCCTCATCGGCGGGAAAACACTTGACCGGTAGTATCTGAACGCCTTCAAGCTTGGTAGCTGGTGTGTAATCTTGAAGAAAAAGTGAGTCAATGACTGAATCTGAGACATTAGTTTGATCAAACATACAAATCCTTAAGTATTTCTGCACTGTAACATGCTCAAGCTGGAGCTGTCTAGAGAAAGGTGCCGTAGTCTGCTAATGTCCAGAGTTATCAGTATGATGATCGCCTTCGGTTGCTGAAGCACCGACCCCATACTTGGTCTGCAACCACCCTTTGAGCATCTCCACTTCCTTTTCTTGAACCTGGACAATAGAATTGGCCATGGTCTTTACCTCATCTCGAGTGGTAATTGGCAAAACATCTTTAGCCATTTGAATTGCACCTTGATGATGTTCAATCATGCCTTCAATATAGGCCCTGTCCAGTTCAGTCCCCGAATCCTGACTCATGTCTCCCATCATGGCCACATAGTTAGAGTTCGAGGCGTACTCACTTCCGAGCCAGTCTTGGTGCCACTGTCTCATTTGAGCTATTTCTTGCGACTGTCCATCTATAACTACCTGAGTGAACTGTCTCAGCTCCGGATCGGTTGTTCGGGAAAGAACGTACTGTGAAGAGGTGACAGCTTCCTCATGGTGAGGAATCATATTATGCAAAAAGTCTTGATCACTGCGAATTACGACTGAGTGTGTCATTGATGTTTCTTCTTTACCACCCACTGCTCCGTGCCCATGGGTATTAGGAGTCAAATTTTGGGCGTATGTATTCAAAGCTAGTCCTAAGGGAGCAATTACTAACAAGGTAACTATAACCAGCTTGCTGGTTTGCTTTTGAGTTAGCTGAATATTACTCTTAAAAAGATAGGCGATCAGCGATATTACAATGCCAAAAGGAATTAAGTAACTGCCGTAAACTGGAAACTCGTCAAAGTGTTGCGCCCCGCCACTAATCATGCCAATTCCAATTGAAAGCAGGAGTGAAAAAGCGATGACCTTAATCACACCTTCGTCTCTAAAGTTTTTTTTACTATAAATAGCTTCGTTTAGGGTTGAAGCAGTGGTAAAAATGATTACGCCCAGAATGCCGATAATGGTATACCGGGTTGGATCCATGGGATAGTGAACGATAGAGCCAGCTAAAAAGCCAGTGCCAATAAATAGTGCTATGTAGACTCCGTATGAGGCGAGGACATCTTTTAGACGCATATTTTGTGATTTAATGTCAGTTGACATAGTTTTCCTTTAATATTTGATAATGATGTTCTATTTATGACCGCGACTATGAGATAGCGTATCCTTCACGCTCGACAATTTTAAGTATCGCATCCTTCGTTATTTTGGCTGGATCGTACTCAATATCAATCGTGGACTTGGCATAACTTGTACTGCTCTTTATCACCCCCTCAGTATCCTCAAGCGCCCCGTCAATAGTCATAGCGCAGCTGGGGCAGTGCATTCCCGTCACGCTGAGTATAACTTGCTGACCTTTAAGTTTTTTCACTAATGGATTGACCATCTTAGATTACCTCCATCACTCCAGTATACATGCCCATCGAGCAAGTAAATACATATTCACCTTTAGTGGTTGGAGTAAACGCCACCGTTTGGGTATCGTTAGGAGCAAGCTGCAGCTTGATATTGAAGGCTTTGAAAACAAAGGAGCTGGCACAGCTATATACATCTTTGGTTTGTAGCGTTAGTTGAACGGGAGAGCCGGCCTTGACTTTAATTCTGTTGGGAGAGTAACCATTGCTCTGTACATTTATGAGTACAGGCTGGACTCCATTGACGGTTGCGGTTTGAACAGAGTTGGCTGCTATGACAAATCTTTCTGCAGAGAAAAAGTATGTTATTGGTCGCGTGACTTTAGCAAAAGTAACGGGGGAGTCGAGTACGGTCAATACCCCATTAAGGCTACTCAAGCCCAAAAAGATGAGTGAAGCTGCAGCCACTTTCATGAAGTTTTGCTGGAATGTTTCTGAGAGCTTGGCAGTAGCCACGCCTAAAAGGGCAAACAGTGGGGAAGTCCCTAGCACAAAGAAAAACATAATCAGTGCTCCCATGGCCGCACTGCCGGAAGTGACAGCCACTAGTTGCATAGCCTGAGTAATCCCACAGGGAATTACCACAGTCAGGAATCCCAAGACGGCAGGTGTAAAAAGAGCTTTACCTTTAGTTGAGTTTCTGACCATTCTTTGGATGAACTTTGGCGGTTGAAACACCAGATATCTAAAAAAGGGATGAAGGTTTAAGAGATTGGCTGCTGTGGCAAGCATGAATATCGCGGCAGCTGCCTGAAACATCAGGCGAGCGGTCAGACTAAGTTCTGCTTGCGAGCCGAGCCAGCCCAGAAGGAAGCCAAGAATCGTGTGAGAAATAAGCTTAGCTAACAAAAATAAGCTGACTGGCAGCCAATCCAGCTGATCAAGGGAGTTAAGACCAGCTACTTTAGATTTACTCGTCAGCTCATTCTCTTTTTGATTGGAAATAATGCTAGTCAGCAATCCTCCTTGCATCGCCAAACATGACAGTCCTCCTGTAGTTAAGCCAGTGAGAAAAATAGACCATAAATTCATAACAATTCCTATAACTTGATTCTTTTCAGTCGTAAAGCATTAAGCACCACCGATACGCTGGAGAAGGCCATGGCCGCACCAGCAATAGCTGGGTTGAGTAATACGCCGAAGAAAGGATACAAAATTCCGGCTGCTATCGGAATCCCGACTACATTGTAGAAAAAGGCCCAGAATAAGTTTTGCTTTATCGTGCGCATCGTCGCTTTGGAAAGGGCAAAGGCTTTGGGCAGTTTAGAGATGTTCCCCCCTAGCAGCGTAATCCCCGCTGACTCAATTGCGACATCAGTGCCGGTCCCCATAGCGATGCCTACATCTGCCGTGGCCAGTGCGGGGGCATCATTAATACCGTCGCCGACCATAGCCACTTTGTAACCTGCTGCTTGGAGCTTTTTCACCTCGTGTGCTTTGTCCACAGGTAACACTTCCGCGATGACTTGTTCAATTCCTACTTGGTCCGCGATAAACTGAGCTGTTCTTTGATTATCTCCGGTTAACATGGCTACTTTCAGTCCTTGCTGATGCAAGAGTGTCACTGTCTCTTTAGCCCCATCTTTAACCGTATCTGCTATTGCCACATAGGCGAGTATTTCTTTAGAGTTCATCAGCACTACCGGCGTCTTTCCGGTTGAGGTGAACGAAGCTATGAGGTCTTGATCGACTATTAGTGACTGATCTGCTACAAGTTTTAAGTTTCCCGCAAAGTACTGTTTACCATTAATAAAGCCGGTCAGCCCTTTTCCCTCAATGACTTCAAAGCCCTTGACCGCTAAGGGTTTCAGCTTCTCTTGGACCGCCTTTTCCACGATTGCTCGAGCCAGTGGGTGTTCAGACAGGTTCTCGAAAGAGAACAGCAACTGCAACACTTCTTTGGCCGACCATGCACCCAGAGGTATAATCTCGGTCACATCAGGCTTGCCCTTGGTGACTGTCCCGGTTTTATCCATCACTACAAAGTTTACTGAGTTTAGCTTCTCTAGGTTCTCAGCATTTTTAATCAAAATTCCATTCTGCGCTGCTTTCCCGACCCCAACGATGACGGCAGTAGGCGTGGCCAAACCCATCGCACAAGGGCAAGCAATGACCAAGATGCCGACAAAACTGACAATGCCTAAAGTCAGTGCCTCGGCGAAAGGCATAAACTGTGAACCCACAATAATCCATAGCAGTAACATGACTACGGCAAAGACTAAAACCAGTGGTACGAAGACCGCCGAGATTTGGTCAGCTAACTTTTCGATTGGCGCCTTAGAACCTTGAGCTTCCTCAACCAGGTTAATAATTTGAGATAGGACGGTATCTGTCCCGACTTTAGTAGCTCGAACTTGTAGAGACCCCTGTTTGTTAATAGTGGCGCCAATCACGAAATCGCCAGCTTTCTTATCAACGGGCAGGGATTCGCCAGTGATCATGGATTCATCTATAGAAGAGTTGCCGTCAATAATTTCACCGTCAACAGCTATTTTTTGACCTGGTTTGACAATTAACGTGTCGTTCACCACTACCTGATCAATAGGAATCTCCACCTGCTCTCCGTCGCGCAGCACTAAAGCACTTTTAGCTTGTAAGCCTAATAGCTTCTCGATAGCCTCGCCAGTTTTAATTTTTGAGCTGGATTCTAAGTACTTTCCCAGAGTAATAAATCCAATCACCACAATTGTCACGTCATAGTAGCTATGTTCAGTATTAAAGTAAGGAGCCAACTGTGTTTCAAAGGCGGTCAGCACAAAGCTGTAGAGGAAGGCCACCAGAGTGCCAATACCAACTAAAGAATCCATGTTCGCCACTCCATACTTGATAAACCTCAACAGTCCTTGCAAGTAAGGAACGCCGATCACAAAGAGTGTATAGGTAGCGAATATAGGCAGTAGGTGATGGAAGAACTCTTTTATTGCTGCGGGCATGGGTGACCAGAGGCCCAGTGGTGCAGCTCCAATTTCCCAAGCCATCACCAAAACGCTTACCACCATGAAGGGAATTAAAATTTTGACATGTTTTTTGAGCTGGTCCAGCTCCTGGAGCTTTCTGGCCTTGATTGATGTATCAGACGAAATTGGAGTCATCATGTCGTGACCAGCGTGCAGTGAGTGATCCATGATGAGGTCTATGCCGGACGTCGGGGGCTCAGCCGGCTCAACCAGTGAGTAACCAAGTTTATCTATTTCTTGATTCATAGCCTGCACTGAGGTCTTTCGGGGATCAAAAGTAATTTTGGCTTTTTCCGTACCGTAATTGACCTCAGATGACTCAACTCCATCGATCTTTCCCAGCTTTCTTTTAATGGTGCTGGCACAAGAAGCACAGTGCATACCGACGATAGCAATAGACTTTGTTTGTTTAGTTTCCAACATACTTTTCAGGTTTTTCTTGGAATTTTTTTAGGCATCCACCGGCACAAAAATAATAGTCATGGTTTAAGTACTCAGTGCTATAACTTGCAGTTTTAGGCGAAAGTCGCATGTGACATACGGGATCATGAGTCAGTGGTACCAGCTCCATCATGGTTAAAGTTAAGTGATTAGCTAACTCATTACCCTGGTGTTGATCTATCAATACCTCCCTGAAAATGTCGTTGGCTTGGAGAATTTTAGTGTTGGCCAGCTGGTAGAAGACTTGCTTACCCTCTTTTTTGGTCTTAACGACACCTACATCACGAAGAACCATTAGATGTTGGCTAATATTAGCTTGAGGTAAATCCAGCATTTCATAAATATCTGAGACGCACAACTGTTGGTCTCTTAATAACTGAATAATTTCCAGCCGTCGGGGGTGGGCTAGTGCTTTGAGTAGTTCGGCATGGAGATCAAATATCTGAGAGTACATATTCGTATATTAGAATATGTATGCGGTGGTGGTCAATGGGGGAAAGTGATCCCGGGCTAGGATTCGAACCTAGGATAACAGGGTCAGAACCTGATGTGATGCCACTTCACTACCCGGGAATCTGAGTATTATACAAAGCTTGTGACTAATTCTCTACCAACTAAAGCTCGGTGCAAGGTGGATAGCAGAGTATATCAAAATATATCCCATATCTCGCCCATGGAATTAAGTAGCTGCCCAGGTAAGATCGTGCCATGAATCGAATTCTAATTGTTGAAAATGATCGAGCTTTAGTTGCCTCGCTCCACAGCTTGCTCCAGACTCTAGGTTACAGTGTCAGCAGTGCCTACGACTTGAAAACCGCCTATGAAGTACTGGGAAAACAAGGTTTTGAGTTGGTTCTGTTGGATCGAGTGTTAGACGATGGTGATGGTTTGGAAATTGCCAACTTTCTCCATGAAGTTAGTTTTGGCACCAAAATCTTATTCATGTCGCAGAAGGGTGAAGTGGCCGAACGATTAATCGGCCTGAACAGCGGCGCAGATGATTATCTGCCTAAACCGTTCAACACCCAAGAACTGGTACAGAAAGTGAAGTTATTACTACTTCGTCAAAAAATCAAAGACCAGTCATATCTACAAGTTGGTCATATTCATCTCAATCCCAGTAGCGGCACTTTAACCTTGAACGATAAACAGTCGAGTCTTCGACGTCGGGAAAGCCAGATCCTAGCTTGTTTGCTACGGATGCAAGGCACGGTCGTTTCCAAATCAGCCTTGATCGAGTATGTCTGGCAAAGTGAGGACGAAATTCCCACCTATACCACGTTAGAGGTGTATATCCGGCGATTACGAATGGCATTGGGTAATCATCACGGATACATCAAGACCGTGCGTGGCTTCGGATATCGACTATCTATCTAATGGGTAAAAGAATGGTCAGGGAAGTGCCGTTCCCCGGACTACTGTATACGATTAACTTACCTAAATACTGTTTTTCAATGACTTCTTTGACTAAGGCTAAGCCCATGCCGCTATTTCTTTTTTTAGTGGAAAAGCCTTCGACAAAATGCCGTCTTTGTGTCCACCAGTTCATGCCTTGGCCAGTATCATTAATATGAATTATTAGTTGTTGGCCACGTCGATACACAGTTAAAGCAACTGTTTGTGATTGTCGGCTTTGATAGGCTTCAAAAGCATTGACGATTAAACAGCTCAGAGCTTCTTGAAGGTAGAAAGAATGACCTCTTAAGGTCAGGTCAGCTGGCAAGTGAAGATGGGCGTGAAGGTGTTGACGGCACCATGGTCGATGAAGGCGGAGAATCACGGCTTCTAGAGCAAGCTTGACGGGAAAGTAATATCGTTTTGCTTGTCGGGTGGTGGAGCTTGATTTAACTAGATCATGGAGATAATGGGCTTGAGAAAGAGATTGTTGTAGTAGATGGGTAGGAAAATTTGCTACGGGCAGCTTTTCTAGGTGAGACTGCAAAAGTTCTAAATTAAGCAGTAAAGAGCTGAGTGGGGTAGCCACTGAGTGCCTAAAAAAAATCCCGCTGGTCAAGCGGGATGAAGGGATGTAGTTTGTAAGGGTAGTGAGACTGTCCCCAGGGTTTAAACGAGTCAAAAAGATAGTCAGAGTCGAGAGCCGTCGATGAAAAAAGGTTGAAACAGCAGTGTTAATTGCCAAGTGACTCATAGAGATCCACAGTTCAAAGAATTCTATACCTATGTTCGTGAATATGCAACTTATGCAACTAATGAGTATTTCTTACTGTTTTACCAGGCTGGTAATATCCCAAACCTGAAGACAGGGGGCATTAAATGGTCGACAGTAGGTTTTCAGTAACTTATCAGCTGAAAGAGGTAACAACATGCGATGCGAGTTAACCACTAACCAAACCTGGTCATATTTATTTGCCCTAAGCTTGAATGACTCGGGAATGCTAATCACTGGTTGGCCGATGCCTTCAATGTACAGACCTTCGACTGATCGCCGATGAAAATACATGCTTAAGCCATCAGGAAGGGTGCCAAAGTAGCCTTCGGTGGCCACTGCCAAGGTACTCGATTTTTTAGCGCTTTGAATCAGCTCCGCTGTTTCTTTTAGACCATGGCCCGATGACCACTCAGTCAGGTATTGGGTGGTGTCAGCAGACACAAAGGGGATGGTAGAGGCATTAAACAATGATGGTCCGATGAAAGCTGAGCTAATGACTAAGATCTGAGCCAGAATCAAAGCAATCACCATTCCAGCCACACTTTTAGCCGGGATTTGATTAGTGCGGTTTATAAATTGGTCCACCAAGCTTTGAATGACCAAGCTGCCGCTAAGTGTAAAAAATAACGCTGCCGGTAGTAAGTAGCGGGGATACACTACTCGCCCTAGCAGGCTGATCGGGAGCAAAAACAAAAGAGCAGCCCAAAACAACACCTGGAAGGTTCGCTGCTTGTCTTGGATAAATAGTCCTGCTACCACTAAAGCCATCAAGGGCCAACTGAGATAGGTGACAAAATAAGAGATGTAGGTGGGAATATTTGGTAGTGTTTGTCGCCAAGCTCCTTCAAAAAAGACATCTCGCCAAGGGTACAAGAAATCGCTCCCACGACTAAACAGCTGGCCAAAAGTAGGGTTAAGTTTAAGCAAACTAAAAAGTAATAAACCTCCGCCCAAGCCAGTCCCAATCAAGGTCAGAAGTTTTGACCTTTCAAACCAAGTCTTTCTTACGGGCAAGACGCTAAATAATAAAAGTGATGGTATGAATAAAACTGCGGGTAATTTGGTCCACAAAGCTGCCCCAAAGCTCACCGCCAGACACAACATCCACACCACTGTTTTTTGAGGAGAAGCGGTAGAACGTAATAGATGCAAGACAGAGACTAAACTCAAACTCAAAAAAAGTACCAACAGTCCGTCTATAAGGGCCATCCGGTGATGAAAATACCAAAAAGGTAAAAAAGTGACCAGCAGCATTGATAACCAAACTGTTTTAGCTCGTCCACCCAGCAACTGAATCAAGTAGCCCGTGGTCAACACTTGCAAGAATCCTACTATTACGCTCAGGATTCGAGCGGACCACAGCTGATCATTTCCTAAATACTGAAGTGGTACTAATAACCACATGAACAAGGGCGTTTTACCATCATTTAAGGGGAAGAATAAATAACGTGGCCAGTCATCAATAATCAGCTGAGCCCAGCGAATATAGATCGCCTCATCAGCAAACACTGGCAGTGCTGCTAGTTGCACAGTGTGAGTCAGGACATAGATTACAAACAAGACGACTAGGCCAAAGGCAGGGTAGAAAAGATAACGTCTGAGTGCAGAGATAAATCGAGACACAGGCTTATTGTACTAGCTTTGAGCAGATCTCGTGCGAGCTGATCGTCGAGCCAAAATGAGGAAGCTGATTAAGAAGATACTCATCCCTGGTACCAAAGAAATGAATCGTTGTTGATCGACGACAGTCTGGCTGTAGCCACCAGCTAAGAGCCAAGGTACATAGCGGAAAAGAGCTGCCACTGAGGTAGTGATCACTGCGATTATCCAACTGGACTCTAAAACCGAAAGTAGAGATTTTATCTTGGAGTCGCGAACTATGTCAGCAAGCTGGGGGCCAAAGAGCGGCAACCAGACTAGTACCCAACTCAAATACCAGGGGTGGAACTGTTGAGATCTAGGCGACAGTAAGGGGATAAAGCATAGAAGTGACGCTAATAGGGGCCAAAACCGTTTAAGAAGTCCTTGTTCATGGTTGGGCAAATAGGATTGAAATAATAGCAACAACCATAAGGGCAACAACACCAATGTTCCTAATTTAATACTAATCGAAGCTACTAATAACCCCAAGGAGGCATATCGAGAGATGAGTGTCATTTTTACCGTGCTCAGTAATCCTAGGCTCAAAACTGCCGGCACCATCATCCATAAGTCGTTGTGACTATTGGACACTACTTCAATCAGAATCAGGGGATTGGCGAAAAAAAGTAGCCACTTTGACCATGTTAAGGCGGGTCGATTTGTTTTGCGAGCGATGAACCAGAGACAAAGCTGCGCCAATAACAGACTGCCCAAGCTAAAAAGGCGAAATAACAGCCAGGTAGGTAAGAATTTTCCACTACCTAAAACTGACGGCAAGAGAGACAAACCAGTCCAACCATAGCCATACGGAGCAGGGGTGTGAGTGTTATGCATGAAGCGGGTCCAGGGATCGGCAGCGAAGTCCAAAGCTACAAGTTGATGAGGATCGCTGTGGTATTTCACCACCATTTTGGCGTTAAACATGTAGTTGAAAACATCATGTGAGAGTGCGTTGTATGAAAACAGCAGAGGGAGCGAAAAAGCTAAGATGAGGATTAGGCCCTGTTTTAGTGAGATGGTCTCAATCTTGCGCCAGCTCAAATATGCCACAAACCCAAAAGTAAGCCACAGCCCAATCGTAATTGCTACGTAGATTTGACTGAGTAGTTGGGCTTGAACAAAAAATGTCTGCCACATCCACTGTTGAAACTGCCAGTAGGTCTGCCAGCTGCTAATTACTAAGTTGGGATCCGTCAAGGAAAAGGAGAAAAGACTGTAAATACTCAGTAAAAAAATATAAATAAAGAAGCTTGCGACTAAGGCTCGTCTCATACGATATAAGCACGTCTGGCATCCGCCAGCCGGATAAAGAGTATATCTTTGAGCATTCTCACAGAATCCTTGAATGGACTGACCCGGTCAGATTCATGGTGTTCCCACTGGATGGGAACTTCTTTGATGGCATATTTCCGCTTCCGGGCCAGGTATAAAATCTCGACATCAAAAGCTCCGGTAAAAGCGTCTTTGCGACTACCCTTACGTCCATAAATCTTCAAGGCTTCAAACAACTTATGGGTCGTTTCAGCCGAAAACAACTTAAATCCACATTGCGTATCCTGAATGCCAGGTACTGCTAAGGTCTGCACTAAAAGATTAAATCCTCGGCCCATCCAATGACGGTACCACGGCTCCCGCTCTCGAGCTGAGCCCGCGATCTCCCGCGAGCCGATAACAATTGGGAAGGAGTTCGTGTAGGGCCATAACTTTTCCAACTCTGATAACACTGTCGATTGATCAAAATCCGTGAAGAGGCGCCAGTCTCCTTGAGCGGCAAGCATTCCTGACTGGACAGTTGGGCCCTTGCCGGCGTGTTCGTTATGAAGCACTCTTACTTTTTCATGTCGGGCAGCAAAATTATCTAGCTCGGCGGCCGTACCATCAGTTGAGCCGTCATCACTTAAAATTATTTCCCAGCTATAGCTCTGAAGATTCAGATACCCAATAACCAGATCAAGTACTCCGCGCTGAAGGTTAGCTTGCTCGTTATAAGAGGGGATTACCACTGATAAGTGAGGATTTTGCATAATCTAATGACCGAATAACAAAATTTCTGGCCCATTTTCAATAGTATATACTTCAATTTGTTTTTTGCCAGAGAAGGTGACGATTTCGTAAATCGGCAAATCGGCCACGTTATTGACCTTTTCTTCATTAATCACCACCAAAATATCAGCTTGATAAGCCAGCTCGGGTGGTAGAGCCGGAGTTGAAGTCGTGCTTAAAAAGTAGCGGTAGTTCTGAGCATATAAATCTTTGGATGGAGAAAGAAGGACCAGACTAAACTTCTGACCAGGTTTGAGCCGTTGATTGATGGTATTGGCCGTTCGTTCTACATCTGAAATTGTCCAGGTTTGAGGCTCTATTGGAGCCATACTTACATTCAGTCCAATCACCAGTAATAAAAATCCTGAGGCCACAACCTTACCGAGAACTGTGACGCGACTTACTGCTGCCGTGAGAGCTCCTAGAGTTAAGAAAACTAAAGGAAAAAGATAGGCAATGTAGTGATCAAAGAGCGACTGTTGATAAAGGGCAGTTCCCACAATGCCAGTAAGTAAATAGGCAGCTAGGACTGTCTCACCGCTTGGCTTTATAACAGAGCGACGACTAAAGTGGAGGACGAAAAAAGCAATAATGGGAATCAGCAGCAAGCTGTTAATCGTTCGATTTTTGCCCAGGAGCTGCTCATAAAATATATGCAATGACCGGCCATGAGAATCCTTAATGATCCTAGTTACTGTAGCTACTGGAGAAAGTTGTGAGCTGCTATCTAAAATGTCCTCTTGGCTGAAGAGCTTGAAAAATGCTTTACGATTCAAACCATCATGCTTGAAGTCAAAAAGAATCAGCGGAGTTAAAGAGACCACAACGATTACGACTGAGAGCAGGCTGACAAAAACCAATTTTTTGAGTTGGGCGGCGCGCTTAAGTGGAGGGAAGGAAAAAGTTTTGGCTACCTGTAGCAGCCAAATTATGCCAGCTCCTCCAAGTGAAAGTATCGCCACATAGTGGAGTTGGATTAAGAGACTGAAACACACGGCCACTACGCACCAATACCAAGGGTTTTTTGACCAGGCTCGGTGGGTAGCCCAAACCATGATCAAAGAAACAAATGGAGCAGGATTGGGGTTCCAGCTAAACCGACTTAAAGATACTGCTGAGGAAGCCACCGCACCTATAGCCGCAGCCATTAGGGCCGCACGTTTTCCTACCAACTCCTGACCAAGCAGATAGAGCAAGATTACGGTCACGATGCCTAAAATTGACACAGCAACGGCTGGACCTAGTGGGCTAGGATAGGTTAAAAACAGGAATGGGAGCATGAAATAGTAATAGAATGGCCCCAGATACATATTGCCCACGCTCGTGACTGGGCCGATAAAAACCGGATTACTGGCCGTGAAAATGTTGGCCACGATGAGTGCGTCCCGACCCTGATCGCCTTGAAACATCAATCCATCCGAAAAGTTCCAGAGGCGTAAAAATGCCGCTACCAGCGTAATGATGATGAGGATCACGACGGTCACGGCGAGCTTAGAGGTGGGCAGTTTCATTTCTTAGGGTTTTTGGGCTTCCAGATGAAGGCATTATAGGCAAAGAAATTCCAGAACATGCCAATCAGAATGCCGACTAAAGCGAAGAGCATACCGGTGTCGATCATGATTCCGATTATCGGCAAAGTGATTATATCGACCAAACCAATCGTGCTTTGTCCCACTAAAGCTATGAGTTGCTGGATCACAATCGAACCACCAGAAGCCAAGTTGAACTGGAAAAATTTAGCTGGAAGCTCAGAAAGTGCTAGCTTGCGATCAGCAAAAGTCCAAATATTATTCAGAATAAAGTTGGAGACGACCGCTGATTCAATGGCCAGAAAAAAAGCTAACTGGTAGGGAAATAACTGACGCCAGAGCTGCAAAGATACCAGCTGCACTAGCGCCCCCGTGCCTCCCACTACGATAAACTTAAACAAGCGATGGGTAAGGATCTCTTGAGCCCGCACTTTGAAAATATAAAGCAGGGTATTTTTAATATACTCTGTCCCCAGTTTCGACTGTCCGATGGTTCGGTCAACAAATACAAATGGTATCTCGATTACATCAAAACCCTTGCGTACTGCTTGATGCAGAAAACCAATCTGAAAAGTATATCCGGAGAATCGCTCGGAGTTCAGCCCTGGCAGTACGGCTTCGTACACTGCCCTGGTTATGGCCCGATATCCAGTAGTCCAGTCTCGGATTCTAAAATCGGTCAAAACTGCCATGATCACGATATTGCCAAAAATGCTCAGGAACTTACGGTGGAGCCCCCAGTTTTCAGGAATGCCACCACCCTTGATGTAGCGAGAGCCCAACACGAGGTCGTAGCCTGCCTCAATTCTATCAATGAACTGAGGAATTTTGCTCGGGTCATGAGATAGATCAGCATCAAACTCAAAAACAACATCGGCTTGAAGAGTGCCAAAGGCGTAAGCCATACCTTTGAGATAGGCACCGCCCAGACCGGCTTTTTGTTTATTGAGGAGTAGATGAACCTGAGGATGCTTGCTAGCTAATGCCTCAACGACCTCGTACGTTTTATCAGGAGAAGTATCATCAACTACTAGTATAGACATTTTCCAGTTTCGAATCTTCTTGAAAACGTCCAGTAAGATCGGGATTACCTGAGCAATGTTTTCCCGCTCATTATAGGTAGGAATGATGATGACTGCAGTTCTCATAACTCACTCAACTTTTCTGTTTCAAGCTCCGCCTGTACCATCAATTCAACTAGCTCTACAAAGGTGACAGTTGGCTTCCAGCCCAGAACTCGCTGAGCTTTACTTGGATCACCGATTAATAAATCTACCTCGGCTGGTCGATCAAACTTGGGATTGTGCTTGTAAATGGCTTCCCAGTTGGTAATGCCGGCACTTTCACAGGCTAACTGGAGAAACTCTTTGATAGAATGGGTCTCCCCAGTCGCAATTACAAAATCATCAGGTTGCTCTTGCTGGAGCATTAGCCACATTGCTTCGACATAATCTTTAGCGTAGCCCCAATCCCGCTTGGCATCGAGAGTGCCTAGTTCCACAAACTGCTGCTTACCCAACTTAATTCTCGCGACTGCATTAGCAATTTTACGTGTCACAAACTCTAGACCTCGGCGTGGCGACTCATGATTAAATAGAATACCTGAGGTGGTGAACATGTTAAACGACTCACGGTAGTTGACTGTGATCCAGTGGCCGTAGACTTTGGCTACACCGTAGGGCGAGCGGGGATAGAAGGGAGTCATCTCAGTCTGTGGCACCTCCATGACTTTACCAAACATCTCACTTGAGCTAGCTTGGTAGAACTTGGCACTGGGACAAGCAAATCGGACTGCTTCTAATACTCTAGTCACGCCTAAGGCGGTGAACTCACCCGTTAAAACCGGCTGGGACCAGCTAGCTTGAACGAAAGACTGGGCGGCTAGGTTATATACCTCATCGGGTTGAATGTCCTGAATGGCATTTGTTAATGAGTGTTGATCAATTAAATCTCCCGAGATCAGCTCTAAGTTTGGGTGATGAATAATGCCTTTAATCCGATCGACATTCTGAGTACTAGTACGGCGGGTTAAACCATAGACTTGATAGTCTTTTTCCAGTAACAGCTCAGCCAAGTATGAGCCATCCTGACCTCCAATACCGGTAATAAAGGCTTTTTTCATACTTCTGTTCTCCAGTACTCAATAATTCTGTTTACCGTGTCAGTTAAAGCAATGGTTGGCTTCCATCCAAGTGTCTGTATCTTAGCATTATTAGCTATAATTATGGGCATGTCGATAGGCCGAAGCCTGCTAGGATCAGTCACAATCTTAATCGGGACTTTTGCCTGAGAAATCATGGTGTCTAGCAGTGCTTTCATAGTTACACCTGTGCCCGTACCAATGTTATACACTTCGCCACTGATGCCTTTTTCCACTACGGTAATATACGCAGCCGCCATATCCTTAACATCGGTAAAATCACGAACTGCGTCTAGATTACCCACGGCAATACTCTCAATGTTACCTACTTCTGCTTCGGCAATTTGCTTGGCAAAATGGGAAGCTGCAAACTGAGGTGACTGTCGCTCGCCGATATGATTAAAAGGTCTGACTCTAACTATATCCATTTGATAGGAATAAAAATATGACTGACCGAGCAAATCTTGGGCCACCTTGGAAACAGCATAGGGATTGCTGGCGCCTAACGGAGTAATCTCACTCACCGGATGGGGATGGTTTTTAAACTCAACTGATAATAAGTCGTACTCTTGGGCACTCCCCACAATCAAAACCCGAGCCTTTGGCGTATAAAGTCGTACTGCTTCCAAGACGTTGAGCTGTAACAGAGTATTAGAGGTGATAATCTTGCCCGCATCAGCAAAGCTGCTACCAACTTCGGCTAGAGCTGCTAAGTGATAAATTTGAGTTGGTTGAAGCTGGATAAATAACTGAGCTACAGCTTCCGCCTCCATCAAGTTCAACTCATGAACATGATCTGAAGGCACACCAAAGTTTGTACTCAAGTCTGTGACTGCCCGTTGCGTGGTCAAATGAATGTTGGTGTAGTTCTGAGCCAGTAAGGCTTCCACTAAATGAGAGCCAGCAAAGCCTGTGCCTCCGGTAATTAAAATGACTTGATCTTGGTGGGAGTGATCGCTCATCGGCCAATACCTCGATAGTTGTAACCCCACGCCTTAATCTTTTTTGGATCAAACTGATTGCGGGCGTCAATAAACCACTGTTCAAGCAGGTCATTTTTGACCGTGCTGAAATCAAAATCAGTAATTTGAGGCCATTCTATTAAAGCCAGAATCACGCTCGCATCCTTGGTTGCTTCGTCCAGTCGTGAAAAATAGCTGACGTTTGGATGGTCGGGAATGAAGTGGATGGCTGTTTCGAGGGCTTGAGGGTCGTAGGCTTGGATAACGGCGCCAGCAGCTACTAGGTATTCAATAGTTTTGAGGGCCGGTGCCTCACGCATATCATTAGTATTTGGTTTAAAAGAGAGGCCGAGCACCGCCACTTTTTTGTCTTTCCAGCCCCCGACTTCTTGAGTGATCTGATCCATTATCTTAGGAATACGCCGAGTATTTAGCTCGTGTACATTATTAAACAGATTATTCTCCTCACCCACGGAACGAGAGTAAGCAGCTAATTCGCTCACGTCTTTCGGGAAGCAAGAGCCTCCATAGCCAAACCCAGGATACCAGTAGTGTTTACCGATTCTTTGATCTGGACTAATAGCGGCAATGACTTCTTCAATATCTGCATCATTCTTCTCACAGAGGTCAGCAATTTGGTTAATGAAGGTGATTCTGGTCGCTAGGTAAGCATTAGCTGAGTACTTGGCCATCTGGGCCGATGCTGCCTTGACTCGAATCATCGGCGCATTCAGTGGCTGATGGAGTAGCTCTAACTTCTCGAAAACATCGAAATTGGTAGCGCCTAGCACCACCCGATCAGGATGTAGGGTATCCCAAACAGCAGTCCCTTCACGTAGGAACTCAGGGACCGATGCTAAATGGTAAGGTACTTTTGTTAAGCGCTGCAACCGCAGATCAATAACTTCTAACGTGCCTGGAGGCACAGTAGACTTGATGACGATAATAGTCTCCTTATGAAGATGAGGGGCCAAACTATCAAGGGCGGAAAATAAATAGGTTAAGTCGGCTTGGCCGTCAGCGGCCGATGGCGTACCCACGGCAACCATAATTACTTCAGCGGAGGTAATCGCAGTGTGGTAATCAGTGGTAAAAGTCAGGTGTCCACTTTTTTGCTGCTCCAACAACAGAGCTTCTAAATCTGGCTCGAAAAAAGGGACGACTCCCTTCGAAAGTGAGTCAACTTTTTTTTGATCAATATCCAGCCCCACAACTTCGTTTCCAAATGAGGCGAAAACAGCAGCTGTCACTACTCCTACAAATCCGGTACCAATGAGTGTTAAATGCATAAAAGATGTTCGGAGTAGTTATTAAAAAATGAGTATAATAGCCACAGAACAAAGCTACAAGCTATGAAAATTACGATTCTTACTATTTTTCCTGAGTATTTTGCCACACCCTTTGCGACATCAATACTTAAGAGAGCTCAAGAGCAAGAATTAGCACAGTTTTGTGTTGTTGATTTAAGACAGTTTACCACAGACAAGCGTCAGACTACCGACGATCGTCCTTTTGGAGGGGGACCAGGAATGGTCATGAAAATTGAACCAATTTTTGCCGCTTTAGAGTCATTAAAAAAGCTTAATAAGAGTGCTCAAAAAAGCAAAATTGTCTTAACTTCGGCCAAAGGTAGCCTTTTTACGCAGCAGACTGCAACTAACTGGAGTCAGCTTGATGAGTTAGTCATAATTTGTGGTCATTATGAAGGGGTTGATGAGCGGGTGGCCGAACATTTAATTGATGAAGAGGTTAGAGTGGGAGATTTTGTGATGACGGGCGGGGAGCCAGCCGCTTTAGTTATTTCCGATGTCATTACCAGGCTACTTCCGGGGGTATTGGGCAATGAACTAAGTAATCAACTTGAGTCTCATACTGAAGCTGGTGTATTAGGTTTTCCTCAGTACACCAGACCAGAAACATTTAATGGTTGGGATGTGCCTGCTATCCTTCTCAGTGGCGCGCATGCCTTGATTCAGTCTTGGCGCAAAGAGCAGATGAAAGACAGCAAGTTATAGCTCCCGACGACACCGCTCCACCGTGGTAATGCCAAACTCTTGTTTCAAGTCGCACTTTGCTTCTTTTGTCCAGAATTCATACCATTTTTTAAAGGCAACCTTGCTTCCGTCACTAATGGCTGGCTCATAGATTAGTATGTATTCGCTATGACCAGCTCCGCCAAAATCAATCGGCGTGGCTTTACCCGTTCGCGATAGCCACTCACTTAAGTACTGATAAGCCACGGGGATTAAATTGGGCACAAATACCTCTATCGCGGGATCTTCGCTGAGACTAATCTCACGAGCATATCTCAATGCTTGGATTTCTAGCTGGGCCGTGTATCGGAAGTTTGAGACTGTGAACATGCCAGGTGCGTAACGAGCGAACATAACTGCCCAGACCATCAGTAAGCCTACTCCTAGTACGTACTTGGCCCTGAAAGTACTCAAGCCTAAAATCAGGGCTCCAACTACGGGTAAAAAGTGGGCCGTAATATAGTAATCAAAGAACTGACCATAGTTTCCCCGGTGCACCAGTAGCGCTAACAAGGGCAGAAAAAGATATCCGGTCCAAAACCAAACTTCTGGACGATGTTTAAGCTTGAAGTTGGCAAAGAGAACGCTTACAAAACTAGCCCAGACCAAAAGTTGAGCGAGAGTATCATTTAAGGCATTTCCCGTCACACTTCTCTTCAGCTCAGCCATGATCTGAGCTGGTCGTTCAGCCCAGACCTTGCTCAAAGGAACTTGTTTAGTACTGTCTGACATCTCTCGCAGCATTGAGGTACTGATCAAGAACTGGTTTCGTAACTCAAACAATATCTGTGGCAAAAGGGTAGAAAGAAAAGCCAGGAATGCCGCAGCTAAAACTGGGAGCGAGTAACTGGGTACGAACGAAGAATCCCGACGCCACCATTTAGCCAACTGGCTTTCATTTAGGACCCAGAGACCGAAGAGGGGCGCCAGAAAAATAGTGTACGCCAGCTCGGTTTGTAAGCCCAAACCATACAAGAAACAGCTTACGATTAAGAGCCAAGGTTGGCCACGGGAGGCGAATAAACAGTAGATAGAGGGTAACAAAATCGGAACCACCAAGGATGGATTCCAGATCACCCGAGACAACTCGATTGAGCCGGGAGTGAGTGCCACCAGCACTAGACCAATCATGGCCCACCATCGACCAGTAATTGGTTTTAAAAGCAAGTAAAAGAAAGGCAACATAGCTACATTCCAGGCCATTAACCAGATTACTACGCCAAAAGGACTACCATTAGTTAAGATAAAACCTGGCAGCAAAAGGTAGTACATGAATGGACCCAGAAACACCCCGGGCAAACCAGTAGTGGGGCCGATCAAGGTTAGATCGCCGCGAGAAATTGACTGCAAGACATACATATCTCGGCCCTGGTCGTAGGTAAAAGGCATCAGGTTATAAATCTGGTAGAGTCGAATGGCAAAGGCGCACAGGATGATGGCAAACACCAACCACCACTCCCTTTTTACTAAGCGCTGATGGATAGTATCTGATGCACTCATGATTGTATTTGAAGTTGTGTCAACGCTTCTTGAACTGTAAAAAGCTTGAAATCTAGTTGAGAAACCAACTTAGACACATTGAGAGCGGTGTTGAGCTGATAAGGTCGACTAGTAGAAGTAAGATATTGGGAAAGACTACCTCTTTCAACGGTTAAATCTAAGGAAAGAGTTTTGTTCAACTCCTCACCTAGCTGAAAGTCTGTCCAGCTTTCGCCACTGCTGGCATGATACAAGCCTACGGCTTTGGTGCGAACAGCCCACTCAATCACTTTGGCGAAATCATCAATGTAGGTGGGGCCAAAATAATGATCGGTAAACAAGGGCAGGCCTTGCCGCATATTAGCTATAGTTTTGCGGACAATATCAGGTTTTAGAAAAAGATCAGAGCGAAAGGGGAAATCAATTCGCAGAATCGTCCACTGGCCAGTGCTAAGTTGTACAGCCGCCTCAGCCTCAGCCTTAGTATGGCCATACCATTCAATTGGACAGACCGAATCAAGCTCGGTGTAAAGTCCATCTTTAGTGCCATCAAACACGAAAGCTGTTGAAACATGAATTAAGTGTTTGCCTGTCTCTGCCGCCGCTTTGACAATATTTTGGGTGCCGATCACATTCACCTGGTACGCCAAACCGCTCTTGTCGTCACTTTGATTCCAGGCAGCGGCGACATCGGTAAAAGCCGCTAAGTGAATCACAGCCTGAGCAGGAGAAGACTCAAAGATGCCACGAACTTGCGAGTAATTGGTGATATCTACCGGACGGCTGGGCGACGAAATATCCAGGTTATCCAGTTGATATTTTTGAGCGTAGAGTTGAGAAAACTTGGAGCCAGTTAAGCCATTCAGGCCAGTAGCTAGTAAGGGGGTCTTAGGCATAGTTACTTAGAAGCTGAACGATACTGTGTCTGAAAAAAATCTTTACTTTGATGTTTCAATGGTTGCCACCAGTCTTGGTGCTGAACATACCACTCGATAGTTTGGGCAAGACCCGCCTCCAAGCTCACCGCAGGCTCCCAACCTAAGTCTCGGTTAATTTTAGACCAGTCGACAGCATAACGACGATCATGGCCGGCTCGATCAGTAATGAACTCAATTGAGTCTTCAGTTTTATTCATCAGCTTGATGATGAGCTTGACTACCTCCAGATTGGAAATGCTATCCATCAACCCTCCCACCACGTAGGTTTCTCCCAGTCTGCCCTCAATCAAGACACTTTCAATGGCCCGACAGTGATCTTGCACATACAGCCAGTCACGAACATTTAGGCCGTCGCCGTAGACCGGGATTTTTTTACCCTCAATTAAGTTGGTGATGGCTAAGGGAAACAACTTTTCCGGAAAAGCATACTCACCATAATTATTGGAGCAATTGGTTAAGGTAAAGGGTAGGCCAAAGGTTTCACCATAGGCTCTGACTAAGTGATCTGACCCAGCTTTACTGGCCGAGTAGGGGCTCCGAGGATCATAGGCAGTGGCTTCGTCAAACTTGATGTCTGAATCAAGCTCTAAGGAGCCAAAGACCTCATCGGTAGAGATGTGGTGAAAGCGCTTGAGCTTGGTTTTTATCGCAGCTTGCAGTAGTACTTGCGTACCCATGACATTGGTCTCGACAAAAATTGACGGATTCAAGATTGAGCGATCAACATGAGTCTCGGCTGCAAAGTGAACTACTAGGTCAGCATCGGCCATTACTTTTTCTACAAGGGCTTGGTTATTTACCGAGCCATGGACGAAAACATACTGGCGGTTTTGTTCAAGCTCTTGCAACGAGGTTCTGTTCCCCGCGTAGGTTAGGGCATCAAGGTTGATGACTGTGTCATCGGGATGTTGCTTCAACCAGTAGCGAATAAAGTTCGAGCCAATAAAGCCCGCTCCTCCAGTGACTAAAAGGGTTTGGGAAGATGAGTGCATAGGATAAAAAAGTTGTTAGTTTTTGCGAGATTGATCAATTAATCTTTGGGTTTCACCTACGCCCAACTCTGCCCTTACCCTAACATACATATCCTCTAGACGTAAATAACGGCGTTGCTCTAAAGCAAGAGAGGTTTGATAGTAGCCTGCAGCTAGGGAGAAGATGACCGTCATTACAACTAGTATCCGAATAATCCAGCTGGAAGAAATTGGTTTAGTTTGAAGGTGTGCCATATAGTTTTTGCTTAATCTCAGATCTAAACTCAGCCAGGTTGGTAATCACATAAAGCCATTGTCCATTATACTCAGTCAGAGGTGGATGAGACAATACTCCAGCTTTACCATTGGCTTGAATGGACAATGAATTTCCTTTAAAAGAAATTGCGCTCCGGACTGGATAAATAGCTTTAGTAGTGGCGATAGCCTCTGGGATCGATATGAATCGAGAAAAAGCTATTTGATAATAGGCAAAAAGTCGGCCCAGCAGCTCGGGATTCCTAAAATTATCCGAATCACTCAGCCGGGAAAATAAGGACTGAATCACCTGTTGCTGCCTATCATTTCGAGCCTCATCCCCACCCTGCTTACCTTCAGCTTTTCGACTCCTGATGTATTCAAGGGCTCGGGCTCCTGATAGTCTTTGGGGACCGGCCTCAAAAACCACTGTTTGATATAGCTTTGCCGGGTCATTTTCAGTTTGAATATCGACATCGCTCCGAGGAAAAAGGAGGTCGGTGAAACCAGTAGCTACAGTGACATCAATACCGCCGACTAAATCGATTAGCTCTGCCAGTCTTTCAAGAGAAATGACTAGCGTATGGTGGATAGGCACTTCGGTTAGCTCACTTAAAACTTCAGTGGTAAATCGTTCTGGCTGGTTGGGATATCGGTCTTGACCGTAGTAATAGAGAGAGTTAATTTTAGTTTGATACAGCTCACTCCAGATGTCGCGGGGCAGAGACAGCGTGGTCACGGCTCCAGATTCAAGATGAAGTGAGGCGATAATAATAGTGTCCGTAAGAATGGAAGCATCACCGCGATTAGCTACTTCATCAAGACCAAGAATGAGAATATTTTGGTAGCCATTGGTTTGTTGTACAGATTTTTGCCATCCAACTAGTCCGATGGCAGCTGCCTCGCGCCATGAGATGTCGGCGGCCTGCGTAAATGTGGTAATTCTAGGAGCGGCCCAACTGTAAGCGATGGCTGCGCCGATCAAGGCCGTGGCCAGCAATAAAAGCACAGCAATCAGCCAGCTCAGACCAAAACCTAGGAGTAAAGCATGGAATAGGGATCTTTCCTCGACTGGCTGTTCAGACATCAGTCCTCACTATAACAGATGTCGGCTGTGGTTTCGCTTAAGGTAGTTTAGAATAATCAAGCACATGCTCAAAAAGATACTGATAGTAGCTGCTTTGGTTGGACTCTGGCTTGCCTCGTCCTATGTGCTGTTTTTGCCTGAGTTTTTTAGAATCCATGACTATGTTCATGGTGCCAGAATTGGCGAAATGGCCCAAGCTTTAACTGATGGCCAGTTCCCCGTCCGCTGGAGCTCTAACTTCGGCTATGGCTATGGCATGCCTTTATTTGAGTTTTATGCCCCTCTGCCTTATTATCTAGGCGCAGTTTTATTCATTTTTGGCTTTGAACTACTATTAGTCTTGAAACTACTATTTGCAATAGTTACTGCCGGCACCGTTATCGGAAGTTACTTATTAGGAAAAGAGCTCTTTGGTCGGGCTGGCGGTCTAATCACTGCTACGCTCATTACTTTAGCTCCTTATCGAGCCGTAAACCTTTACGTTCGCGGCGCCTTAAGTGAAGCTTGGGGGATGATGGCCTTGCCCTGGATTTTACTCGGTCTTATTTTAGTCATTAAAGGAAAAAGAGGTGGTAGCTTGCTGCTGACTTTGAGCTTAGTTGTAATGATGCTGAGTCACAACTTAACGACGTTGTTGTTTATACCGCTCAACATAGTTTTCGCTTTGGGATTCTCAGCCGTCTTAGTTTTGAGTCACAACTTGCCGCGATCTGAAAAAATTAAGCAGTGGCTAAAGACGAACTTAAAAATTGGCGGAGCGTACCTGCTCGCCACCGGTTTATCAGCTTTTTATCTGTTTCCGGCTTACGGCGAAAAAGATTTTACTCAGATTAATACCATTGTGGGCGGCTACTTTGACTACACTTTGCACTTTCTCTATATGCGTCAGTTTGTTACTCCTGGCTGGAGTTATGGGGGGTCAAACTGGGGACCAGACGATGGTATCTCGTTTTTCTTGGGTTTTGGCCAGCTGCTTGGTTTAGTGCTACTCGTAATAGTGTTGGGAAAGTGGGTACAACGAGTTTGGCTGCAACGACTAAGCTTGACCCGAACTCCGCACTTCTCCTTATTACTACTATTGGGACTTGTGGTGCTACTAGCGGCAGTTTCAATTGGTATGTCAGTCGGAAGATCGCAACCGCTGTGGGATATGGTCCCGTTTCTGGCCTTCGTCCAGTTTCCGTGGCGGTGGCTTAGTCCCGCGGTGGTATTCTTGAGTTTGGCGGTGGCCATGGCCACAAAATTTCTTAGATCTACAAGCCAAAGAATACTAATGGCAGTAGTTATTTTTGGTGTAACTGGGCTGGGCAATACGTACATGTTTCAACCCGAGGGTTTCTTAGATACAGCGGAGTCGTTGTATTATGTGGATCCCTATCGCATCCAGACTCACATGAGCGGCGTCCTTCAAGACTATATCCCTGTGCAAATGAGCCCGGAGATTAAACTCAACCCTCAGGGTCAACCGAGAGTGATTACCAATCTTGGTGTGGATGAGTACGAAGTTTTGGTGAATCGGTCACAAGAAAAGCTACTCTTAACCAAGTTTTCTCAGCCTACTACAATGGAGTTAGCAATAGCTGACTTTCCCGGCTGGTATGCTGAGCTTGACGGTCAGCCCTTAAACCATACCCAAAACGCTGTCGGTGCGATTCAACTTCAAATTCCAAGTGGAGAGCATAGGGTCGGGATCGTATTTGGCTCGACTCCGTTACGAGCTGCCAGCGACACCGTCAGTGCCGTTAGTCTAATCGTACTTCTATTTTTATTCATAAAACCTCGACTACTTAGTCATGATTAATCTTACTGCCACCGGTACGACTGACGAAGCGGAAGAAGCTTTAAGTTCTGAACAGCTGACAGAAATTAAACGTAAATCTATCTCTGGAGTACTTTCATTTTTTATTCGCACGGCTCTCCTTCAAGCTATTGGTCTGGCGGCAATTTTCTTCCTGAGTACCTACTTGAGTGCGGAAGATTTTGGAATCTACGCTATCGTGACTCAAATTATTGGTTTACTGGTTTTCTTCTCTGATATCGGTTTTGCAGCGGCCTTGGTTCAGAAAAAGACTGAGCCTAGTCTCTCCGAGTATCGAACTGCTTTCACCGTCCAGCAGCTGTTGTCTTGGCTAATTGTGATAGTTTGTGCGTTGATTGCTTCATCGGGTTTCCTAGCGCAAAAGACTGGTCCAGCTGGTAACTGGATTTTATTAAGTCTAGCTATTTCATTCCCCTTAGCCTCACTGAAAACAATTTCTTCGATTATTTTGGAACGGAAGCTGGAGTTCTCTAAAGTAGTCATTCCTCAAATTGTAGAGCAGCTGGTTTTTCAGGGCTTGTTGATTATCATGGTCTCAAGGGGCATGGGCGTGATTGCCTATGCCTACGCTATAGTCGCCCGCTCAGTGATGGGCTTGATAGCGATGTGGTGTATTCAACGCTGGTCAGTGGGATTAGCTTGGGATCGAGCTGCCCTCAAAGGTTTGCTGGACTTTGGGGCAAAGTTCCAGCTCAACGATTTTTTAGCTCGCATCAAAGATCAGCTCTATTTTCTGATCCTAGGAGCATTTTTACCACTTCGCGAGTTTGGGTATATTAGCTGGGCAAAGAGCTGGTCGTTGTACCCTTACAACTTGACGGTCCAGAATGTGATGGCAATTACCTTTCCCATTTTTTCCCGATTGCAAAGCAATACATTGTCATTACAAAAAGCCATTGAAAAGTCGCTGTTTTTTATTACCTTAGTGATTTTTCCTTTATTGATGGGAATGATAATCTTTATCTATCCTCTGACCCAAGTCATACCTCAATGGAGTAAATGGGTCCCTGCAGTAGTGAGTTTTATCTTCTTCACTTTTAGCATTGGCTGGTCAGCAATTTCTACTCCGTTGACCAATACTTTGAATGCAACTGGGAAAATTAATAGCACTCTGAGATTGATGGTTTTTTGGACGATTTTAACCTGGGTTTTGACCCCCGTACTGCTCTACTTTTTTGGCTTCAATGGTGTAGCTTTGTCAGCGGTGCTGATTAGCTTTACCTCCGTTTTGCCCATCTATCTAGTCAAGAAAACCATGCAGTTAGATGTCTGGAGTCAAGTTTGGCGGCAGCTAGGAGCCGCCTCAATTATGGGTGTAGTTGGATATTTAGGGATTAGCTACTGGGCGCAGGGCGTAGCTCAATTTTTAATCGGAGTTATAGTGGTCGGAAGTGTCTATCCGCTGATGCTGTTATTGATTGGCAGGAAGAAGGTTTGGGCTGAGTTCAGTAGTTTACGGAGTTAGCGATTGACTAATGGTTGATAAACCACAGTTTCTTCATTCTCAAATACTGTGCGAAAGGTGGGTTCAGTCAAGAAAAAAGGCAGAGCTTGCTCTACATCTTTAACCAAATATAGATAATCAATCTCGGCTGCTTGCAATCTTTGAGCCAGCTGCTCCTGTGAGTTGCTTTGAAATAAAGCGGAGACAACTTCTTTGCGTTCGGCCACGGGTTGGTTATGAGACTCGAGCATATTAACGCCGGTCAAGTAAGTCTGTCGATTACTAAAGAAACTGAGGGCTGGAGTAACTCGGTCAAAAGGGTTTTGAACATGGGTCTGGATAATTGAGTCTACTGGGGTTTCCGTGCGCAAGTACTCTAAAGCAGCGAGCTGATCAGCTGACACTTTCCGCTCAAATCTGAGCGTTGTTTGCTCTTGCAGAGCAAAGCTAGTGGCGTAGTAGAGTCGAGGAGCGTTACTAATTATGAGTATGCCTGCCAGTGCCAGTAAGAGTGGTTTGTGAGAGGTGGTCAAGTAGTCAAGCCAGTAGCCCGAAAACAGGGCTAAAGGAATGGCTGAAACGGCGAAAAAATTAAAAACATTAAAAAGACCAGCAGTTTGCAGCGTATAAAGACCAAGAACCATAAAGATTAAGCTAGCGACACTCAGACTGGCAATCAGGGTAGATGGCACTTGCTTGAGTCGCATTATCGGAGGCACTAGACCAATCACTCTGGTTCCGTACATGCAAAGCAAGCAGATCCCAATCGCAACGGAATCCAGAGCGACAATGCCGCGCCAACTCCCAGCTGCCTCGTAGACTTGTTTTCGTAAAAACCACACATTCCAGTCGATATGCAGTGAGCTTAAGAGCAAGTTGGGCCAAGCCAATGGGGCCCAGAACAGTCCACCTGAACCACTATTGGGTGGGAAGAATATAGCCGCAGAAATGAGTGCATACAGAAGAAGTGGTGACCACAACCAGGTGATGGCTCGCCCAGTCTGCAGAAGTGAGCGAGAAATAAACAGATGGTGAATAATGGTGAACAGAGCTATAAATCCCAAAATTAAGCCCACGAACAAACCAAAATACACTTTAACCCCGATCAGGACGCCGCCAACTATGGACGCTAACACTCCCCACTTCACCGCTTTTGTTCTCAACCACTCAGTGGCGGCAAGCAGCCACCCAAAGAGGAGAAACTTTGCAAAGCTGTGAGGAATATTGAGTAGTTGAGTGGCCCCATTATCAATGGCTGCAAACTTGAAGCCCCAACTTTGATGTAACACCAACGTAAAGATATACAGTAAATCGGCGGCAAAATATAAAAAGAATAAAGCACCCGCTATCTGTGAGGGGCTCGCTTTCCAAGCTCTCAATAATTGCCACACCCCCCAGCCAGTGCCAAAGACGAGCAGAACCGGCAAATACTGGAAGAAAAGATGTGAGATGGGTAGCTGCCAAACTCGGGCTAACTCGGCCAAGAACATATCTGACCAATAGTGATAATTAGTCAGTGGCAAGCCAGCTGCACCTGGTTGTTGAGCCGGAATTTGCTTGATCAAGGCTTGGATAAAGCTTAAGTGCATCACCCCGTCATAGGCATTGACTTGGAAAAAGCCCACTTGACTACCATATTTGAGACCTGAGCCAAAAACTTGAGTCAGCTGCATGAAGCTACCTAGTATCAAGATGATTAAGGAGGGCCACGGCCAGCGTGCATCATCCGCTCCCTGTTTGAACAAAACGGTGAGTTTTTTCCACTCTCGACCCGCTTGAGGTAGCCACAGGCCCAGATTAACAGCTAGATACAAGTAGCTCAGCCAGCGCAGTTGAGTGTATCCAAATACATATCCTTGAATAGCCCAGAGGCAACTGCCCAAGATCAACGATAAAAAATGTTGGTGAACTGAGCGTATTTTTAATAAACGTAATAAGTTGGAGCCAGGAAGGTAACAGCTGAGAACTAGGGCCACTACGAACCAAGCTCCCGCGGCCCAAAATTGCCAGTCAACTAAAGCGTAGATGTTCATTTGCAACTATTTAGACAATAATAGCTTTAAGTATATGTCACTTTCTGTAGTCGTTCACACCAAAAATGCAGCTGCTACCTTACCTTTAGCACTAAAATCTGTCTCATTTGCCGATGAGCTGATCGTGATCGATATGCAGAGTAGTGATGACACCGTGTCTGTGGCCAAGGAGGCTGGAGCAGTAGTTTACAGCTATGAAGATCTAGGTTTTGCCGATCCGGCTCGAAACTTCGGAATCGAACAAGCTACTTCAGACTGGATTCTAGTACTTGATGCCGATGAAGAAGTATCAGTAAGCCTAGCCAGTTGGATCCTTTCAATTTTGAAGTCGCCGACCGCGACTGAAGCCTATTTCTTACCCCGAACTAATATCATTTTTGGTAAAGCACTGGCCCACACTGGCTGGTGGCCAGATTATCAGCTGCGTTTTTTCAAAAAAGGGATTGTCAAGTGGAAAGACGGAGTTCACCAGATGCCTCAAGCTCAAGGTAAGATCGAGTACCTGCCGATAGATGTCAATTGCGCGTTGATTCATCACAACTATCAAACTCTGGACCAGTTCATTGATCGGCTAAATCGCTACACCACAATCAAAGCAGCTGAGCTCAGCTCTGACTCAAAAGCTCCTAAAGCCGTACCTGAGCCGGTCACTATTTTCTCGCAAGAGTTTTTAAGTCGCTTTTTTGCTCATCAAGGTATCAAAGATGGCGTACACGGCTTAAGTCTCTCCCTACTACAAGCCACATACGAGTTGGTTGTGAGCCTGAAAGTTTGGCAAACGGCTGGATTCAAGCCTGAAAGTAGCGAGCGGCAAAGTATCACTCAGCTCCGTCAATGGCAACAAGAGCTCAACTACTGGCTTGCTGACTGGGAGTTTCAACAAGCATCCAGCTGGCAGAAATGGTGGTGGCGATTGCGGCGTAAGTACAAGTGGTAATGGTGCGTTATAATCAGGTTATGGATCACGTATCCTTTATCATTGTTAACTATAATACCGACACGGAAACTCATCAGTGCCTAACCTCACTTCGCCAGATACATTCAAGTGGTTTTAAACATCAAATTGTGATTGTGGATAATGGCTCGCGGGAAACCTTTGCCTTGACCAAAAAAGAGCTAGAGCTGCCCGTTGAAGTGGTCAGAAGTGAGTCAAATCTAGGCTTTACTGGTGGAAATAACTTAGGCATTACCTATGCTTTAGACAAGTATCAATCTGATTACGTACTACTCCTCAATAACGACACGTATGTTAATCCCACCTTCCTCCGAGAAATGTGTAGTTTTAGTCACAAGCATCCGCAGTACGGGTTGATCTGTCCCAAAATTTATTTTGCCAGAGGCTACGAGTATCACCAAATCTATCGGCCAAGTGATAGGGGAAATGTACTTTGGTATGGTGGAGGCAGTATTGACTGGCCAAACTTACTTTGTTTTCATCGCGCAGTGGACGAAGTTGATCGGGGTCAAGTCGATTCCCAGCTGACCAGTGATTTTGCTACCGGCTGTTGTGTTTTGATTAAACGAGAAGTCTTAGAGAAGATCGGTTTATTTGATGAGAGATATTTTTTGTATTTAGAAGATGTTGATTTGAGTGTCAGAGCTGAGGCAGCTGGTTATGGGATTGGCTTTGCCAGTCAAGCCAAGGTGTGGCACAAGAACGCAGGATCAAGCGGCGGGGCGGGCTCCACACTTCATCAGTATTACCAAACACGAAACCGATTGCTTTTTGGCTTGATGCATGGCAGCTGGAGAAATAAAATCACAACCGTTTCCTACCTAGTCCGCTTGCTTTTCTCCTCCCTTAAAGCTGAAAAAACTGCTGCTATTGATCTGCTCTTACTACGATTAGGAAAGCGAGTTGTCATATGATGCCGACGATCACTGCCATTGTTATTACCAAAAACGAAGCTGAGATGTTGGCCAACTGTCTTGACACTCTGCAGTGGTGTGATGAAGTTATTGTGATCGACAACAACTCAGTTGATGCGACGGTGGGCATCGCTGATCGAGCTGGAGCGAGGGTTATTGCTCAGGCCGGAACTTTTTCTGAGCTGAGAAATGAGGGATTAAAACGAACTAAAACCGACTGGATTTTGTACGTTGATGCTGACGAACGAGTCACACCCAAACTAGCGCAGGAAATTAAAGCCACGATGGCTGAAGCTGCTCATCACGCCTATAAAGTAAGCCGCAGCAACATTATGTATGGCCATGTAATTGATCATGGTGGCTGGGATCAAGATGTGATTGTTCGCCTATTCAGGCGTGAGCACCTTATTCACTGGGAGGGTGATGTTCATGAGCATGCGGTGATCAACGGAACGACTGGCCAGCTCCAGCAACTGTTAGTTCATTTTACCCATCGAACAGTAATTACTAGTTTACTCAAGAGTGCTGCCTGGACTCCGCTAGAGGCTAGATTGCTTCATGCAGCCAACACTGCTCCGGTTAAACCAATGACACTCATCCGAAAGACAGTTATGGAAGTGATCAGAAGAGTAGTTTTTAAGGGAGCAGCTAAGGATGGAACCGCAGGATGGGTAGAGGCTTTAACCCAAGGCATGAATCGATTATTAGTCTATATGCAGATCTGGGAACTTCAACAAAAACCATCGATACCCGATCGCTACCAACGCTATGAAGCATCGATCATGGAGCTGTGGGCTGTAGAGCAGAACTCAAAACCATAATCATGAAAATCTGTTTTTACTCCCCCTATGTCCCACAACACACTGGTGGCGGGGAGAAGTATTTTTTTGATGCCGCTCGACTCGCCGCTGAGAAGCACGAGGTATTGGTGGCAATCTCAGCTCCGACGGACTCGATTAATTCTGACCAGATTCGCACCAAGTACGAGCATTTTTTAGGTGTGTCGTTAGCTAAGCTAACATTTATTAGCACACCCTTAGGAACAAAGACTAAATGGTGGCAAAAACTTTGGTGGACTAGACAATTTGAGCTACTTTACTACGTCACTGATGGCAGTTTATTTTTTAGTTTAGCTGGGAAAAATATTCTTCACATTCAAATTCCTTTTACCAACTCCAAAAAGAGCCTGGTTGAACGGCTGAAGCTTGGTAACTGGCGGCTAAAAAACACTAACTCTGAGTTTACCCGGAAGGTAATTGAAGACAGCTGGCAGGTCAAGATCAATGAAGTTCACTGGCCAATGATTGAGGCGCCAGTAGTTGTCGATAAACAGCTTCTAGCCCAAAAACAGCCAATTATTATTCATGTTGGTCGTTTCTTTCGTCAACTACACGCCAAGCGGCAAGATGTACTGGTGGAGTTTTTTCAGAAGTTACATCAGCAAAATCCTGGCCTGATGAAAAAATGGCGACTACTATTAATTGGAAGCGTGGAAGATCAAGCATACTTCAAGGAAGTCCAGAAACTGGCGGTGGGATTGCCAGTTGAGATCCTAACCTCTGTTAGTCGGGAAGCATTATGGCACCATTATCAGCAAGCCAGTATTTATTGGCATGCAACTGGCTTTGACGTTGATGAAGCTACCCACCCCGAGAAAGTAGAGCACTTTGGGATTAGCACGGTGGAGGCGATGAGCTCTGGGTGTGTGCCGGTTGTGATTAATAAGGGTGGCCAAAGAGAAGTGCTGGGTGAGTCACTCAAAGAGTTGTTGTGGAGTACCGAACGTGAATGTTTAGACGCTACGCTTGAAATAATTGGAGAGCCTGCGTTACTTCTCACTTACCAACAACGGGCGATTCAGCAAGCCAAACAGTTTGATCGACTAGCTTTTAGTTCTACGTTAGCTAGAATGATTGAAGATGCATAAGGTGAAAGATCGAGAAGCTGTTTCTGTTGTCATCCCGACCTACAATGGCTGGCAGTTGCTACAAAAAAATCTTGACCTAGTTTTGAGTGCTTTAGCAGACGGTGATGAGTTAGTCATTATCGATGATGCCAGCACTGATCAAACCTTGATTCAACTTCAAAAACGTTATGGCTTAACTAAACAGCCTGATCTTGATGATTTTTCGGTTTATACCTCCATCAGCACCCAGCACCAAGTTAACATTAAGATAATTATTAACCGTCAAAACGTAAGATTTGCGGCCAGTGTCAACCGAGCTGTGGCTCAAGCCACGCACCGGTTAGTCTGGTTACTCAATAATGATGTAATGCCACGCGCTGATGCTTTAAGTTACTTGGCACCTCATTTTGATAATCCTAAAATGTTTGCAGTGGGTTGCCATGAGCTTGAACTTAATCATGGCCAAGTATCCGGCGGCAAAAACAAGCTGTGGTTTGAGCGGGGAATGTTTGTCCACAGTCGCGCAGATTCTTACCAAACAGGGGAGACAGCTTGGGCTAGTGGCGGAAGTGCGTTGTTTGATCGTCACAAATGGCTGAGCCTCCGCGGATTTGACCTTCTTTTTTACCCTGCCTACTGGGAGGATGTTGATTTGTCATTTCGGGCCAAGAGACAAGGTTGGTTGGTATGGTTCGAAGCCAAAGCCGTAGTGGATCACAACCACGAATCAACTAACAATGATGTTTTTGGTCAAGAAAAATTAGCTCAGTTAGGATGGACTAATGCTCGCAAGTTTACTGGGAAAAATGCCAACTGGTGGCAAGGACTGCTCTTCTTGGTCTGGACTCCTTGGCATATTATAAGACGATGGAAGGCATCACATGCCTCGTAAAAAGCCGTGGTGGCTCTTTTTACTTCCTCTGATTACTGCCTCAATACTGATTTTTTGGCGTTTAGGCGATGTGCCCCATGGCATGACTTGGGATGAAGCAGCCATTGGCTACAATGGCTACGCTGTGGTCACCACTCGCCGCGATGAATGGCTCCAACGCTTGCCTATCTCATTTAAATCATTTGGAGATTATAAATCACCTTTAGCCATCTACATCAATGGTCTATTCACTTTCACATTGGGCATGGAGTTATGGGTGGTCAGAGCCCCTTTTGCTTTGAGTGGGGTATTGGCGGTGGCAGCATGGATGTGGCTGGTGAGACAGCTGTGGTTGAAGGAAGCGAAAGACACAAGGTATCTGGAAGGGATAAGTTGTCTGGCGGGACTGGCGTTAGTTACGACACCTTGGTTTTTGCATTTTGCCCGAACTGGTTTTGAGTCAGGTATGGCGTTGATGTTTTTATTGGTGGGGGTGGCAGGAATGGTCTGGCTGACGCGCCAAAAAGTCAGCTTAGACAATGTACACTTGAGCCGAAGCCACTCGGCGACTGCGGTTTTGATACTTGGCAACTCGGTGATCGCTTTAGCTGCCAGTATGTACACGTACCACAGTGCGAAGTTTGTGGTGCCGGTACTCATTGTCAGTCTGATCATGATTGAAATTAAGAGCGTGCGGAGAAACTGGCGCTGGTGGCTAACAGGAGGTTTTTTGTTGGCACTGTTGTTGCTGCCACTGGGCAATGATCTCGTTAGTGGGCCAGGTGGAACCAGATTCCAGCAGGCCACCATTCTGACCAAAGGCCAAGACCCTGCTACCATAATTAACATTCTGATTTTTAATGTCGGCTCCCATTTCTCACCTAGTTTTTTGGTCATGGGCGAAACCGTAACCCTTCGCCATGGCGATGGTAAATGGGGGGTACTACTGCCAACTATCTTTCTTCTTTTTAGCGTCGGAGTGTTGACAGTGTTACGAGCTTTGGTGATTGGTCGTAAAGTCGACAAGATTTGGTTGCTTGGTTGGTTGTGGTTGGGGGCAGGCTTACTACCAGCAGTGATCGGCATTGATGTACCACATAGTAATCGAGCGTTATTAGCCTTACCTGGTTTTTTACTCATCGCCCTGAAAGGCGGAGAGTGGTTGGTATTTAGCGTGCCTCGCTGGCTCGTTGCTAAAAAGTTGGTAGCAGCTGCAGAATCATTACTCATAAGATCGATTTTGGGCACAGTTTTGTTAGTTCACTCACTACTTTTCGTCTCATATTTACATAATTACTACACTGCTTTTGAACAGGCAGCGACAGAAGAGTATGCCGAAGGATATCTGGAGGCATTTGCCTACGTTATCCCCTATGAGACTGGAGAGTCAAAACCTGAAGCAGAAAAAATTCTCTTCACTTCTCGTTACGGTCAACCTTACATTTATGCAGTCTTTGCTAGGCGAACCAACCCTATTTGGTATCAAGGTGGTTCCCTTATAAAATACGAATTTGTGGATCAACTTAAGGCCTCTGATTTACTACGCCAGAATACGATGGTGGTAGCAGCGCCTGAAGATGGCTTGCCTATTGAACAGGCCGATGCCATTATTTATGGTCGGAATGGTCGCCCGCGCTTTATACTCTTTGCTCCCAAGAATGAGAGCAAATGAAAAATAAGCACGTCTATTTGCTGATTTTTGTTTTGATCATAGCTATCGCTTCATTCCTCCGCTTGTGGCGTCTTGATCAGCTTCCGACCTCACTTTACTGGGAAGAAGTTGCTCTCGGCTATGACGCTTTTTCGCTGCTACAAACTGGTAAAGACCACCATGGGAACTCATGGCCGATAGTAGCATTTGAGTCATTTGGGGACTGGAAACCAAGTGGCTACTTTTATGCTATTATCCCTTTTATGGCAGTGCTGGGTTTGAGTGAGTGGAGCGTGCGTCTGCCCGCAGCTTTGTCGGGAATACTACTAGTCATCTTGATTGGCATGCTAGCTCGCAAGCTCTTGCCCTCACCGAGTTTGGAGCGAAGTAGAGCTGTGCAGTTATTGGTTATGGCTTTAGTCACCATTTCCCCGTGGGCAGTTATGTTTTCGCGAGTCGCCTGGGAAGTGAACTTAGCGACCATGTTGTTGGTCGGAGGAGTGGTGGCATTCCTAAGTTTTACCGATCGAGCCCTGGTAGAAACTAGACGACGTTTCAACTTAAAAAAAGAGGAGAAAACTATACTCTTATTGATAATTGCCGCGGTTTGCTTCTGTTTTTCGATGTATGCCTATCACGCTCTAAGACTGGTGGCACCGTTGTTGGGAGGTGTGTTAATTTGGCGGTGGTTTGAGCGCTTTCAACAGTCGACTACTACCGATCGTAAACAGAACTCCAGTTTATTTTACTTCATTCAGAAAAATGCTCGATTTCTCTTAGTTGGTTTAGGGGTGAGTTTATTTTTACTCATGCCCCTAGTTATCTCACTGGGTAATGTCCAGACTAATCAAAGATTTAACGAGACAAATATATTTGCAGATTTGGAGCTGTTGAAAGAGGCTCAGTCACTACAAGACCAGGCTGGTGACACTTGGTTGTCTCGACTCTTTTATCACCGTTATCTCATTTACGGTCAACAGGTCTTAAGCAATGCTTTGTCACATACCACGGTCTCTTTTCTGTTTGTCTCTGGAGATCAAAATGCTCGACACTCTACCCAGTTTATTGGCCTGCTTTACCATATTGAAGCTGTTTTTTTAGTGCTAGGCGGATGGTATGTAGTCAAGTACCAACGCCGCACAGCAGTATTGTTAGGACTGTGGCTGCTGATTGGATTACTCCCGGCTGCGTTGACCAAAGCTACGCCCCACGCTTTGAGAATTTTACCTACGCTTCCAGTGTGGATGATTCTAATCTCAGCCGGAGTGATACATTTTTACGAGTTAGTGACCAGCTGGTGGTCAAATCAGCAACTTCCAGTCACAAAAGCCTTCAAAAGAGTAATCAGGGTCTTACTTTTAGGGGTTATGGCCGCAGCGTATCTGATCGAGTTTACTATGTTCTGGAGATTTTACACCCAGGTTTATGTTGAAAAATATGCTGGAGATTTTATGTCGGGATACAAGGAAATGGTACAGGGTTTGGCCGTAGCTACAGATAAGTTGCCTGATCATCAGATTTATATCACTCGCGAGCTGGGCCGACCAGCCATGTACTACTGGTTTTATAATCAAACTGACCCGCGATTAGTCCAACAGCAGGACGAGACTGCCACCAAGGATCAAGGTGAGTATTTATCATTTTCCAAGGTAAAGTTTGTCGACTCATTATCAACCATAATCAAGCCAGCAATTATAGTAGCTAGTGCCGAACAATTTACGATTCAAACCGCTAGAAATCTAGATAACTTAAAACCTGATGAAGTAGTAGTCCGAGACAGAGCGGGAAAAATAGTCTGGGTTATCTTCGAGCTAAAGTAATGGTATTAGTCAATAAAACGGGCGACCCACCTCACCGTAGGCTTCAGACAAACCAAGTGCTATTATTACTAAATGTCCAAGAAAATGTGGCTTCTACTGGTGGTGCTAATCTTGACTCTAGCATTGGCTATTCGCATTTACAAACTTGGAGCGGTCCCAACTGGAATCTATTGGGATGAGGTAGCGATGTTGGTTGACGCCAAGTCTGTTTCCCAGACCGGTCTCGACATGCACGGCCGACCTTGGTATCAAGTGATCTACCCTTCCTACGGCGACTTTAAGCTCCCCGTCTATCTGTGGTTAGCTTCACCTGCCATAAAACTATTTGGCGAAACTGCTTGGGCTTTACGACTACCAAGTGCAATGGTTGGAGTAGTAACCGTGGGTTTGGTGGGAGCACTCAGTTATGGCTTGCTGCTAGATGGGAAAAAATCTGCCAAAACTTTTGCCCCAATGGTTGCTCTCATCTCCATGCTGACGATGGCAGTTTCTCCTTGGAGCGTGCTGTTTTCACGAACTGCCTTTGAGGGACACGTGGGACAGATGCTAGTTTGCTTATCCATGGTTTGTTTAGTCTTTAGCTTTAGAACCAGGCAGAAATGGCTTTTCTGGGTCTCGCCCATCATAGGAGGGCTAGCTACTTATGCCTATTTTTCGGTCCGATTTGTCTGGCCAGTGATTTTTTTGGCCCTGACCATGTGGCTGATAACTCAGTCGGTTAAAACCTCAAAGTTATCTCGCACCCGCATTCTGAGCCCATTGCTCAAGCTGACTGTACCGTTAATACTTTTCACTGCACTGCTAATTCCGATGATTAACTCACCTTTGTATGCGGATAGTAATCGTTTTCGATTAGGAACTGACTCGGTGCTGAAAAATGAGAAACAAATCTTAGAGTCTAACGTGTATCGAGAGATTGCGGGAAATACAGTTGTAGACCGAATAGTATTCCATCGCTGGCTCCTGACGGGCCGCGAGCTGCTCCGAAACTATGGAGATAATATGTCGGCCCAGTTTTTATTCGTCTCAGGAGACCCAAATCTCCGACATGGTACAGGCTTACATGGAGTATTTTTCGTAACTTTACTACCGTTCCTGATGATTGGCTGGTATTTCTTGTTTGACCGGTATCGAGGACTATGTCTAGTACTGTTCAGTTGGTGGATTTTGGCCCTGCTACCCGCGTCAGTGCCTGACAATACTCCACATGCGTTGCGTTCGCTCAATGCTTTAGTTCCGCTGGTTGTAGTCATATCTTGTGGCTTAAGTTATGCAGTGCAAACCGTGGGTCGAAAGGTTCAGGGGCTAAGTCGTGGTGTGGTATTTTCTGTAGCTGCTTTTGTGATTTTTATCTTGCCATCAATCTCATTTTTCTACATGTATCTGAGTATCTATCCGCAACTTTCCGCTCAAGATTGGCAACAAGGCTTTCCAGAGCTGGCTACAGCGATCGTTGAGCTACGCGAAGGCACTCCCGTGTACCTACAGCCTTTTGATGATAAATTTTACCTGTGGATGATGGCTTTTGGGCCGTATTCTGGTACTGATTTTCAATCGTGGCGCTCACAAAAATATCAGTATCAGTCATTTGACGATATTTCATTTACTCCCTTTCCCGGATGGAACAATGTATTGAATCAAAGTTCGCGAGTGGTGGTAGCTGGACATGCGGCAGATATTGAAAAGCTGTTAGTGACTGAACCGGTCACCATGGTGAAGCAAACACCGATTCTAGATCCAGCCGGAAACACAGTCTACAAAGCTGTGCTGATCGACAAGAAACTATGATAGTTAACAACTGGAAAAAACTAGCTGGAGTGGGTTTGATCATTACTTTGAGCTTGATTACCCGTTTTTATCAGCTTGGTTCATTGCCCGTGATCTTGAATCGAGACGAGGCTGCCTTAGCCTACAACGCACTCTTATTATCAGAGACAGGAACCGACGAGTGGGGGAGAGCCTGGCCTCTAAGTTTGGAATCATTTGGTGACTATAAGTTACCTGG
>Ga0163154_10000968_pt1 | contig 44631 bp, 35 predicted proteins | sample OliLakLV19MP9P1_FD_148649 | JGI IMG/M metagenome (GOLD analysis project Ga0163154, IMG submission 148649) | Freshwater microbial mat bacterial communities from Lake Vanda, McMurdo Dry Valleys, Antarctica - Oligotrophic Lake LV.19.MP9.P1 | ecosystem: Environmental > Aquatic > Freshwater > Lake >... | reverse complement strand
CAATAGTTTCATCAGAAGCAATAGTTTCATCAGAAGCAATAGTTTCATCAGAAGCAATAGTTTCAGAATCAGTAATAGTTTCAGAATCAGTAATAGTACTAATAATGTCATTTTCTAAATCAGTAGTATCAACAATAGAACTCAAACTATCTTCTTCTGGATCAACTAACGTAATGTTTCCAATTGCTTTACTACGATTAGTTAAGTTTATTCCAAGTCTGCGAGATAATTCAGATACCCTTCGTTTGGCTTTAGATATTAACGGTTCTTGATTTTCCTGTAATTCTTTTAAAGCTTCCTTTAAGATTTTGGCTTCTTCCTTATTCTTAGGTTTTAATTCAGCTTTGATTTCTTTTACCGTCTTACCTTCTTTGATTTTAGTATCAATATCTAAAATCAATTTAGCTTTGCTATTATCGGCTCTTTTCTTGTCTTGAGCTTTAAAGGCCTTTTCAACGTCTTTGATTCTATCTGGCTTTAAAAAGTCATTAGCAAGAATATCCAGTTGATTTGAAAACGCTGTAGCTATCTTAACCTCTGTCATAGCATCAATCGCAGCTTTCAAATCTTCTGTAACTTCACCTTTATAAACTAAGTCTTCACTTATTCCTTGTTGTCCTAATTTTTCAATAGCATTATACAATCTATTCTGATCTGGAAAAAACTTAGTTATCTCTGGATTGTTTTTTAATACAGATATAGCTTGCTTAGTAGATAGCTTTTCTACAAGCAATCGTTTACTATTTTGTTCTACAGGATCAGAACTATTACTCTGTAAAATATTAGTAGCTTTGGCTAAAGCTGCTTGACTTAATTGATTGAAATAATTCTTGTCTTTTTCAGCTTGCGTTATAATATCAGCTAAAGCTTGCTTTATATGTGCGGGCTGTTTAGAATAGAATAATTTCTGATAAACTGATTTGTAACTATTTTCAGCAGCAGTAGCACCAGCTTTTAAAGAATCAAATACAACTTCATCTAAGCCAGTAATTCCATTAGTATTAGGATCAGATGTAACATTCTCTTTAAAGTCTTTGCTTGCAAAAGTATCCATGAGCAAATCCATGTTTCCAGTTTTGGAAGCAGCAGTACCCATATCAAAGCCAGACTTGTAACTCTCAAGCTTAATTTCTTCAGTAGCATCTTCTTTAGATAAACTACCATTGTTATAAGATTTTACAATAGCTTGAATTCTAGTATTGGCTTCTTTGATAGAACCTAGCCTACTTTCGATCTCTCCGATCTTGGAACTGATAGCAGCTTTATTATCTGCTTTATTCATAAATCCACCAACAACATTGAAAGCTTTACCGCCAAGCATTCCAAAAAATCCAGCCTCTAAACCTTTATCATCAAAAGCATCTTCTAAAAACTTAGTAACAACATTGTTACCTTTTTTACCTAAGTTAGTTCCAACTCTTTCTCCTGATTGACTAGAAGCATAGTTTATCATTTCTTCTGGAAACTCACTAAATCCAGAAGCTAATGGCTTCAAGTATTTTTCGATAATACCCGGATTATATTTAACCCCAGACTTTAAAACTTCGTTCTGAGCAACATTAACTTCTTTACTTATAATACCAGTTCTAGTCCTACCTCTAATACCTTTGAATATTCCAGCTACCTGAAATAAATCAAAAGCAAAATTCATGGTGTTTAACTTATAAGTTGTCCAACCTGATTTGTTTCCTAAAGCTTTAGCAAATTGTTCCCTAGTTAAATCTTTAGGAACTTCATTCTGTCCGTCTAAAACTTTTTGAAATTCCTCATCACTCAAGTCAGCTAAGACTTTGTAAGAACTGTTCTTAACATTTACTGAAACCTCCGCAGCATCTCTCATAGATTCAGCATTACGCATGAATCCAGCAATTGTACCAACTTCACCCCAATACTTAGTAGCATCACTAACTTTATCAGCAAGTTTTACAGTCTTTGCTAACCATCCAGCAACTTTAATTATACCAGTACCACCAGCTAACATACTAATACCGCTAGCTATAGATACCAGGTTTTGCGCCCACCAACCGGTATCTCCCCATTGCCAAGATTCACCGGGATTCTTCTGATATATAGGAGCATATTCAGCAGTCTTTTCCCTAATGCCTTTACCAAACTCAGTCATCCAATTACCAAACTCATATTCTTCTTTGGCTAAATAATCTGCAAGTCTACCTCCAGTAATATCTCCAAAAGCACCAACACTTTCAATTGTACCACCTATAAATTCACCTACCACAGCTTGATTTAAAAATCCCCAAACTTGACTACCCTTCGTTTGTTTACTTGCTCTAACTTTATCTAAGCTATCCATAGTATATACACCATAAGGCATATACTTTTCATACTCTTTAGGATCAATTGTAGTATTTGATCTATCATCAGATAAAATAGCACCTGTCTCTACATTAGGACTAGGAGTAGACAAGTTCTTCTGCAAGCTTGTACCTAATCTTGTAGGATCCGGTCTGACATCTTTAACTAAAGTCTGATTATCAAATCCTGTATTTTTATTCAAGCTTAAACCAAGCCCAGTACTTCTCTGCTTTCCCATATTTAGTTCTTACGAGTTTGAAGATAAACTGCTCTTTGAATATCATCTACAGACCTGAACAATATTCTTTCTTCTATTGGTGAATCTTCTGATACAGTAGGATTTAGAATAAAATCTGTAGCATCACCTAGATTCAAATTACGATCTCGATCTACCATAGTATTATTACCATCTTCTGCTAATTGGTATACAGTATTTGTGCCAAGGGGTAAACCATTCTCATCTTTGTAAGTATGTCTTTTCTTTATAATTCTGTATTCACCTGACCCAATTTTAATAAGAGCAGATACAGCAGGTTTAGTATCAACTTTACTTTTATCAGTAATAGCTGCTAATTGTGGAGTCAATTTTGTTTTACTTAATTGTGGATAAGTTGCACTAGCAGCCATGTGTAATCCTTGTTCATACGAAGGTGTATTAGGCTTACTGACATTCATTAAATATTCACCAACTTTTAATCGTTCTTCACTACCACCACTACTAGGCAATACATACTGTTGTGGTAGTAATTTCTTTCCAGTCTTACTATCAATCACATTTATCATGTGAGGAAACCCAGAAGCTAATTCACCATCAGTAATAGTAGATTGAATTTTTATATCACCTTTTTTTACTTCTGGAAAAGTTTTATAAAGATGTTCTAAGATCTCATCAAAAGGTTGACCTGTTTCTGCCATTTGGTATTCACCTCCATTTTCAATCATGTGCCTACCAATCAATTCATTTACTTTTCTAATTGTACCAGACTTTTGACCCATATCCGGCTCATCCAGAATATTGAAAGTTTGACCCTTAGGAGCATTAGGATCAACTGACTTTTTATTTACATTGTCTTGAAATGATCTAGCTTGATCTATAATTTTATTCTGAATAGAAATTTTTCTACGATTAATCTCATCTATTGTAGTAACACCCCACATTTGTGGCATATATACCATAGGAACTTTTTTATCCTTACTAGTATAAGGCTTATTCAATTCCTGCATAAACTCAGATTTACTAAGTTTAGGAATACCAACTTCTTCACCTTTCTGAACTTTGTACTCTTTCAAATAACTTTGATAAGACTTATCAGCATTTAAGTTATAGTCAGGAGTTTCTTGATAAGCCATAACTTTACTTTCATAAGTTCCTTTAGCTACAGCTAATTCAGATTGTAACAATCGTTGTTGTTCTTTCAATTCATCGTAGTTACCAGCACCACCTTGTTGATTCTGAGTTAAAGCTCTTTCTATTTGTTTTAGTTGAGCTTCTTTAATTTTAATATTATCTAAGATTTTCTCAATTGGAACTATCTCTTTTGCAATAATAACACCTTCATTGCTAATAGTAAGACTAGCATCAAATGTTTTATCTCTAGCATCAGTACGATCTTGCTTATACTTTTCTAGCTTCAACCTATTAGAAGCTTCAATACTTTCCATTAATATATTATCAGTAAGATACTTTGTATCAATGCTGGTAAAACCTGCCTTATCAGCAGCAGGTAAAATAAATCCATCAGCAATTTGAGAAGATAGAATTGATTCAGCAAGTCCTTCTAATAATGCAGGACTAGCTTTAGCTTTATCAGGATCAATACCTTGAGATATTAAAAACTTAGTAAGTTCTTCATTGGTTATACCAAGTTGTTCAAACATGTCCATATCAAATGGATTACCATTCGATATAGTATTAACTTTAAACATTGCTTCTTCCTTAATCAATTCTGCATAAGCTGGATTAGTTTTTACAACCATCCTTAAAGCATCTGCAACTTCATTTTCATCTACATAAGTTTGATCTCCTACTCGTAGATAACCTTTAGGAGTGGAGATATACTCATGCTTGTTGCCTTTACCATCAGTCCAAGTCAAAGGTTTCTTACTCTCTTTCCAATCTTTTACAAGATTCATCATATCTGTAGAAATATCTTTATTCTCTACAGAGTTATAACCTTGAAACATAGTAGTAGGTTTGCCTGTAACAGGATCAAATTCTACAGTACTATTTTGATTCTCAGATAACGCTAAAGCTCTATCATATTGGGTTTGTCTGATGCCATTCTCTTTAGCACCAACTCGTTTAGTTTGAGTTTCCCTATATTGGTCATAAGCAGTTTTATCTCTCAAAGCTGCTCTAACAGTATCGTTCTCATCAAACTCTGTTACTACTTTAGTCAACTCTCTTCCAATATTTTCATAGTCAGGTCTTTGAGATAAAGCATCTAATTTAGATCGAGTAGTACCTACCACTTCATCTACTAAAGGTTGGTAAGGATTACGAACATTTAAACCTTTCAAAGCTGAATTAGCTGTTGATAAATTAGCTTCATTAGTCCGATACCTTTGGTCTAATGTTTTACCTAAATCATCCAATGGTTGAAAGTTCATTGGAACATATGTACTCATAGGTTCAGCATAGCTTAAATCCCTTAACACTGCCATATTACATTACTTTAGGTAAGTATTTAGAAAGAATACCACTAAGACCATTTGTAGGATCAGTTTGTGGAGTATTTGTACTATAACCAGAATTACTAGTAATTCCAGTTTTCTTATACTTTTGCAAGACAGTTTCAAATGGGATACCGGCTTCTAAGTCTTGCATTGCTTGTATAATATTACTACGTTCCAATACACCAGTATCAGCATATTTAGTTAATTCAATAAGCATAGTTTGCCTATCTCTAATAGCCATGTTTTTATCTCTCTCACCCATCCGCAAATCTTCTGTAAGATTAGCAGCATTAGCACTAACTCTAGTAGCAATATCATCCTTCTGTTGCATCTGCATTAACTTATTTTGATTGATCAAACTAGTATTTGCAACTCTATTCTGATATTCTGCTTGGAGGCTTTGATTAACTAAAGCATTCTCCTGATTAACTTTATCTGTAGTTAATTGATTTTTCATACCAATACTTTGACCTCGCAATTGACCAAGTCTTGCAGCTAATACGGAACTACCAGAAGTATTACCAGTAATAACATTACCATAGTTCTGTTCTGAATTATTCACGTTAGCAATCATACCACTATTATCATATTGGGTACGAAGCTTAGGAGATTGAGTTAGAACTGGATCAGGCACTTGTACTGACCTATTAGTTAATAACAGATTAGTTATGTTATCTACAAATGGAGATACTTTATTCAAGTCTAATCCAAATTTACCTTTAGGCATTTGTTGTTGCATCATTGCTTCTGCTTCTTGTTGAGCAGCTTGTTTCATCTGCTCTTGTGTATTGAACAATTCAATCATCGGATTTTCAGAAACTTTTTGAGCATTCCTGAAACCTTTATTTCTTTGCAAGTAAGTTTTACCTTTTTTGCTATCAGTGTCAGCTTGAGTTCTAACCATTTCTTCTGATTCAAACTTGTTAGATTCTAATAACTCTTTTGCAAGATCCGCAAAAGTTTTATTAGTACCGGGAACAGCCATACTATTAGAAAATACTTTACCTTTATAAATAACTTCACCACCTTCCACTTCTGCCTTCATTCCTTTATTCATAAGAATTACACCAGTATTACCATCTTTATTAGAATCTTCTTCGTGAGTATCACCTACAACTTTTATACCATTTGAATTTAGCTTCTTCAAATATCCACCGGAAATAGCAATAGGTTTAGCATCACCCATATCACCACCATAATTGTAATACCCTTTAACGCCTAAACCCTTTGTAGGATAGTTTCTCATGATTTCAGCACTACGATCTTGCTCTATAAGCATTTCCTGTTGTTTTTGTAACTTCCGTTGTTCTTCTGCCTCTTTCTTGGCTTTAAGTGCATCAATCAAGCCTTTGCCAAGACCCAAAACTCCACCCGCTATTGAACCTACTGGGCCAAAAGAACTGCCAGCAGTAAAGCCTTGTAAGCCCTCCGATAGTGCTGATGTGGCTACTCCTAAACCTGAATTGTTCTCGTCTTGAACCCTACTATTTTGAGTAGAAAGCAATTGACTTAGAACCATACTTAATGATCCTAAGTCTCCACCATAGTTATACTTAACAATCTTTTTCATCATTAAATGTTTTTAAATCTAGTACCAGCAATACTAGGCTTTATGTCCAAACCAACTTCGATTATAGTCATCTCAATAAAGTTTGCATTAGTTATAACCAATCTAACTATGATATTATTAGATAAGAATGGTCTAATATTCATAACCTTACTAGCATTTAAATTTGCAGTATTAGGTTCGTCAGTAGCTAACAAAACTGCATTATCAGGATTAATTACAGTATCTCTGAATTTACCAAATATCCAACCATCACCCCTTTTAGCTAAGTTAGTATTGCCAATACCCGGCAAGTTAGTAACTCTACTTAATTGAATTAAACCACTACTTTGATTCTGATTGTAAACCATTATTTGATTAATAGTATTAGTATGACTAATGTCTTTATCAGAGAAAGCTTCTGTTAACCAACTTATATTAGCTATCACCAAACTCTGTTCTGTATTAGATAGACTAATATCAATGTAGCTGTTATAACTGAAACCATAGTAGTAACCCCTTAAGTTTGGATTCAAATTGTGTGCCCACAATCCAAACAGTACAGTAGAAGGATTATTATAAATAGCTCGTAAACCTCTAATGCTAAACATATAAACAGTGGGAAAACAATCATGCTTACATACCCATTCTTGTCTAGCTAAATCGTAGCTATAAGTATGACCAGCATTGACTTCCTTACCATCGCTAGCTACAGTTGTTATAAACAATCTATGAAAGTCTTTGTCATAACCAACTGTAACTCCTGAACCATTAAAAGGATTATCTAAGTAACTTACAACTCTCTTAAAAATAGTTTCAAACTCCCATCTGATAGCATTAGTCAATTCTTCTAATTGACCATTGAATAAATAAAATCTACCAGTAGTAGCATCAAAGAAAACAACTCCATTAGGACATACTATACAACTCCATTTACTTTTACTACCACTAAAAGCTCCATCACTCTCAATAACAGGTTTAGGCTTTTGCAAAAATAAGTCTGCACCATATAAAGCTACAGCACTATCACCTGTCTCAAGAACTTCCTGTGGATCAAAATAGTAAGTACCATATTCAGTAGTTACAAACAACCCATTATTATAACTTCTGACATTAGTAACTACACCAGTATTACGCTCCATTTCGGAATAGTCGTTAGCTCTAAATGTTCTGAATCGAATCATTGTAGATTCATCAGCTTGAACTAAGCTTCTAGCTATTCGATATGGAAACTTACTGATAGTATCGGTGGAACAAGTAGTATCTTCCGCACACCCCTTTTTGACAAATCGCCGGTAGAAGGAGAAAGCCTGTAATTTACTGTAATCACCGTTGTATCCGTAGTAGTTGCCATGCCTTAAATATTCAATCTCATCAAATGGTGCTTCTACAGGTACAACATATTGATGTAGCATACTCTTAGGATAAAACTTTTCCCAATCTTCTGTACCCTCCTGTCTTAGCCAAAGATTGGCAACATCATAAGCAGGTACAGTATATAATGCACCTACATAAGGATTAATCAATCCACTAGGAGTTGGCATTACATTGTGAAGCTTAAAACTATATTGAGCTATAACACAATCTCCTCCATGAACAAATCCTACTTCTAATGATGGTAAGAACGTAGTACCAGTAAAAATCAATTCTTGGCTATAATAATTATTATACAAGTCAGGTCTATAACTATAAAGGCTAGCCATTAATAAACCATGATCTGTATTAATCATAGTATTATCAAAGTCAACTTTTAAAGTTTCTTCACCTAACAAATTAGAATCAGGATCACCACTAATTAAAACATTCTCAGGATAATACTGAGTATTAGTAATCTTTCTGATTGCTTCATAATCATTATCATCTATAGTATCTTGGAGCATTCTATAATATGATAAAGCCCCATTAATAAAACTATGATCTGCTTCAACCCCTGGACTAGTTTCAGGAATACTTATCTTAAAATGAGTCTTTAGATAATTAGCCGTAATAGTAGGAGTAGTATTTAATAAACTAAAATTGTGAAACCTAAAGCTTTCAGCATGTTCTACAGCAGTATGACTTAATGGAAGAGCAACAGGATCAACACTGTTATACTCTTTGTTACTGATATAACCTAAAGCAATGTGACTACTATTAGTAAAGTCTCTTTGAGCATAAAAGATGCCCCAATAACAAATCTGAGATTTCAGTTCATCTGGAATAATTACATTACTTATGTCCAACCTTAAAACTCTAGTACATAATCCATCAAGATCAACAATAGCTCCATCAAAAAATACATCATTGCCAAACCGTCTTTTGATATGTTCAAGACTTGGAGTCTTATGGTGTCTTACGTTTTCTCCTGCAAAGTCTGGAAAACAATCTGGATAAGTCTCAGTAGCATTCTCCCAATAACCCATAGTTCCATCAGCCTTAGAAGTATCAAAGACTTGAAAGAACTTAACCCCATCTCCTAAATCATTTGCAAGTTCCATTTGAGATAAATGGACAGCAGGATTAGCAGCAATAATATTTGATAATAACGCTGTCTCATCTAAACCAGTTAAGTTAGTACTAGGTCTTGCTAGAAGATCAAAATCACTTTCAGCAGAAGTATTTTCCCAATCTGTAGTACTTGCAACTCTACCGGGAATATGTAGTATGTTCCATACGCCTTTATGAGTATAGAATCCTATGTACATTGCATAGACTTCATCGGGAAAAAAGCCTTGTAAACTTACTTGACGATTAGGGTCTTTATAACTTTCATCAGGTAAATCAGATTCAATTCCAATTGGAAATTCGTAGTTCCAGTTAATTATAACAGCATTAGCAATCTCTTGCAAGCTTTCAGGATCAATACTATCTTCTGTAAGATTTCCTAAATACAATCTCTTATCAAGTATTGTACCAGTTTCTGCTTTGGTATATTTAGCATTTACTCCTAAGACTTCTTCAATACTTATAACTGAATCAACTTGACCAGTTACAATATATTCCATGCTACTAGAAATTATATCAATTTCTAATTCTGTAAAAGCTGATACAACTCCTCCACCTGTTCTAACTACACCTACAACTAATTTAGGATAGTTAGTATCTATGTTAGTAAATACTAGTCTTATACTTTTGCCAGTCCTGATAGTGTCTATTGTAGCATCAGAACCCTCAAAATCAATTATGGTATAATTATCACCTGATACATACGGATTAGTTTCAGTTGAAAGATGGGAGTCAATTAAAGGCTCATAGATGTTAATCGTAGTAGCTGTTATAAATGGATCAGTTCTACTACCATCAATACTTTCATATTGAGTAAATACCGAATAGTTGCCAGTTAATAATTGACCTCCAAAATTTCTAATTGTCACCGAACTTATCTGAGGTGGGCATGTGTCTGGAATCAATTCTAACAAATTTATGTTAGCTTCATCCACAATAAATTTAGTTGTAGGATTAACTTCAAATGGTAAGCAATCTAAATTTATTGATCTTATATTATTAGCATTAGATGTAACACCTTCCCACCACACTAAAATCAAATCACCTTTAAAATTATATTCATATACTCCTTGAATTGGAGTAGTTACTTTAAATATTAAAGTAATTGATTTTAGAACATCAGTCCTAATATTATTCTTAACTCTACTAATTGTGCTAACAGATTCAAAAGCACCTGACACTAATTCAATGTTGACTGAAAATAAAATATCTTCTACAGGTGTTGATATAAACCCTGTAGAAGCTCCAACTTTATTAGTACCAATTTGTAAAGTACCCGGTTCATTAGTTTTGCCAGTTTGATATTTATTTACTATATTTCTGGCTTTAACTAAACTGCCTATAGGTCTTTCAGATTTATTAGTACTTGTTATAAGACCGATAGGTTTCATTAGCCTCTAGTTGAAGGTAAGTTAAATATTCGCTTGTTTGCGTAGAAGGATTCTTCCGGACTTGGAGTATTACAAGCATTCCTAGCTCTACTCCTATAAGTTTCACATAGTTGCATTAATTCAGGATAAACAAACATAGGATGCTTTAGACCTCTTAAAGTCAAGTATGTAATAACCTTATAAGAAATATAGTCTAGCAAAGGTTCTATTGCTGGTATCTGTAATTGACCATTAATTGTCGGATAATAGTGAATATCTACATGACCACTTTCTGTACCAAACCATACATAAGGATACTCTAAGTAGTAGACATTTACTCTATAATCAGCAACAGCAAAGTTTCTAGTTCCTTGTAAAGATGGATTGTAAAACACAGGAGCTAATATGTTATTGCCAATCTGCAATTTATCTAAAGCTTCAAAAGTACAAGGTAGTTTCAGTTTGTAATTAGCTATAACTGAATCAGCATCTACAACTATACCAAAAATATCCTTATTAGCCATATCTCTAAAACAACCTAGAACCCATCCATCTAAGTCACCTCTCCAACCATCTTCTGTAATACCGAAGTTAGTTGCTAGTCTGGAAACAAACGTGTCAAGACTAATCCGTTTATGAATGCTTACGCTCATACTTTTGGTATGTTAATGCTAGATCAGGATTTGCCTGTATAGCTTTTGTGAAAACTCTTAAAGCATTAAGATTATCTACAGTTCTTGTAAGATGATAACTACCATATTTTATATAACTCAAAGTGTAGTTATTCAATTCTTTACAATACTTAGGTCTATACTGTATTCTTAACCACGGCTTAGGTTTATCGTAATATTCAAAGTACTTCTGCCCATCAAGACAATCCTTGCTATACACTTTAATACCCTGAGCTTCCAAGGCTTTTTTATTCCTAAAGCTTTTGACTCTATCTAATAAAAGTCTAGGCTTATCATTCTCATCCAGCTTAACTCGTGGTATATAGATTATAGCTTTTAAATTAAAAAAGACTTGACCATTCCAAGTAAGACAAGGTTCCTTACTTTTATGAATCAGTTGTTCTAGTATCCATGAATTATAAAAAGCTAAATTAATTACGTATTCTTCATAAGTTAAGTTATTAGCTATACCGTAATAAGCTAATTTATCTTCTAACTCATTTATATTTACTTTATAACTATCTCTATCTTTAAGCATCCGTTCTGACAAGTCTGACTCCATCTGCCCAATTAAAGAATTAATTCGTTCTATCTGATCTTTATAAACTTTGTGCTGTTGTACTAATTCAAATACTTTTGAATGAATGTATCTTTTGAAAAATACGTAAGCTTCTTTGTTTTCTCGAATCTTACATAAAGAAACTTTAAGTCCAAATCCGTTTGGATTAATTTTAACCTTGACCTGATTCTGAATTTGCATAGGATTGAGTGTTAGTGTCTTTTGCTTGCTGATAACTACCTAATATTGTCTGATACGCCAAAGCAACTAAATCAGCAGGATAAGGTAGTATATCATCGTCTGTTAAACAATTAGCAGATCCTTGATTAACTTCTTCTACTGATTGTGGATCAGCAAAAGCATGTCTAATCATAATATACTTAGGCATAACTGAGTTAAACACATAGATTCGATTATCACCATAGGTATACCGAATATGTTCTTTACCAACTTCATTACAATGAGCATATCGCATGTTATTATAATCCGTGTAAGTAAATCCATATTGTCCATTAGGATTACCTACATAATTAAACGGTGCATGAGAATGAACAGTAATTATTGCGGGAATGTCTTGAACTGATCGTAACATAATAGTAGGATCAGAACTTAAACCAACTTGATCTAAAACAGCATTATAAGATTCTAGCGTTAAGTACAAGCTTTGCAAAGCGTCTCGTCTTAAACTAGGAACATTACGTTCGCTGTCTCTTCTTAATAGTAATGGCATTAAAGCTTTGAATCGTTGTTTAATCAACTCTACAAAACTATACTCTGTAGCTCTTCCAAGCTCGTGAGCTATACCATAACCAAACTTGTTTAATGTTTGCATCTTGTCTTAATAAAGTTTGGGGAGTATTTCTACTCCCCTTACCAAAACTAACAAATTATAATCCCATGTACTTATTATTCTGTTAATAGTGTAGGACTACCCAAAAGCAAATCGTCAATTGTAGCATTTTTAGCTTCGATAATTTGATCTTTCTTAGCTATGACTTTTGTAGACTTAACTTGATTATTAATCAGCAAGCCTATAAAATTGACAACACTCATAACACTAGCAATTACAACTTTAATAGAATCAGTTATCCATGTAATTCCATGATCTGCTGTAAGTAGCCAAAAGCCTACACCACTAACTGCTGTAAGAATTACAGTAATTGTAGCAAACAAATTCTTATTGTTTACTTCGAGTTTATCTACTAGTCCTTGAATAAAACTAGTAATACCTCTACCAACTGCGTTGATTTGTAAAAACTCCAAAATTCCCTGAAGTGTCATACGATTAATGTTTAGTTATTAAGAATGATGAAACAGATATTTAATTTTTAAAGCTCTACTTGGAAAATCCCCAAAAGGATTACCACCCCTAAGTTTTTCAAATGTTGCTACAAATAGGTACAACTCTTTATCATTTTGTTTTACCACGGCACAACCTATAGCTAATGAATCATCTTGTTTTATAAGATCAGCTATATCACCATCTAAAGTTTCTACAAGTATTATACAGCTTTCCTGCATAAAACAATTTAAAATAACCTGTGCTGTAGAAAGATCAACTAGCCGTCTTGTCAATCGTTGCTTCCAAGACTTATGATTACTATACCTCTCATCCACCAAGCTTATATAAACTGGATGACCTAATTTTGGTACTCCACCATTATTTTCAACCCGTAGTACTGCTACTCTATTGTAGATATTAGTATCGTAAGCTTCTGTTAATAACTGAGCTAATTGCAAATAACTTTCCATGTATTTTTTAAAAGCTATTCGTTTTAAACCAAATTTAATTAGAGGTATCATAATTATTATAGGTATAATGATTAACCAAACAACTAAAGCTTTTTCATTTATTGTCATACAGGATCAAATTTGCAATTTCGCTCAAACCTACAATTAGATTGTAGGTGCATTAGTAGAGTGGTCACTAATTGGTATTACAGTCCAACCTAGAATTTCAGGATTAATCAGACCTTTGCTTTTAGCTAATTGTAAACAGTTAGCTACAGTAATAGAATTTGATTTAACCTCAAAAGTATAAGCTTCTCTTACAATTATTGTAGGAAACCAAGTTTGTTTCTTTTTAACGTCAGAAACGACAGACACAAGGAAATGTACCATAGTAGTTTAAATTGTTATAGAGCCAACTTGAGATGTAAAATTATTCACAACTTCTACATTAACTCCGTTAGTAATTAGCATTCGATTATCCAAAAATGAAATACATCGAGTAGTTATAGTTGCAGATTTAGCAAAGGTTTCAACCGAACCGTCGGTTAAATTTACCTTTAGTACACAAGGCTTTAATCCACCTCCCTCATCTACTGTACTTCTGTATGTGACATACAAAATATCACCGACTGTTACATAAGCATTAGTCTCGTGAGTGTCATAATGATTAAAGTCATCGCCATCGCCAAAGCCGTAATTAGTAGCAACTATTCCAGCGTCAAGATTAACTTGAGTTGGTAAAGAAGTTATGATGCCAGAACCATTGGCTGCTGTGTCAAAACCCGTCTTTGTTACAATTCTAATAACACTTGTACCGTCATCGTAATTAATAAGAAACGCTACATAATTATCACTCAAAGCAATTCTACCCATGTCATTTACATTCGGCGTTAAATTAAATGTAACAGGTTTGATTTCGCTTGGTTGTAAATTGTAAATATTTGTCGAGTCAATCAATAAGGCTTTTCCACCAAATGAAGAATAGTAATTCTCATTAATCCAAATGCCGCTTGAAACAGTCTGCTCTATTCGGATATTCTTTAAACCCAGTACACCTTGATTAGCTAAACCTACATACGTTTTGTTTCCACTTGTGTACATGTCTGCAATCTTCCATCTACACGTATTTAAAAATTCAGCTATAACAGTAGCTCTTGATTTTCCAGAACTTGTCATATAAGCTTGTACAGCAATTTCAACGTCAGTGTCAGAGTATGTCTCGCTAGTTAATCCTACTAAACTTCTTAGGTTGATTGCTGACCCGCGCGTAAATTCGTTTGGGAATTTATCGTTTATCGAAGACACTACTTTTGTTGTAAGGTTTAACATATTGAATGAAGCACCTTCATGGTGTGATGCACTTCTACTTGATATTCCGCCAATCACAACACCTTCTGTTCTAGTAGCTGCGTACATTACCTCGTTAGTACTGCCTGACAAAACGTTAATCTTTTTTATATTGTTCCAGTCAGATGCATCTATGATATGACTAAGACCAGAATAGCCATACGCAAGTGCAGTAGTACTATTTAGTCTTATAACTCCGTTGGGGCTAATAAATGGATTTAACCTATGTTGAACTGTAAATGTATTTGCATCTACATAGTTGATGCAAGCTGCTCCATTGTAAAGCTCTCCAACACACAATATTTTATCAAGGGAGAACTCTAATGCTCTTATTATTACTGCTGGATTAGCATAAAGATTTTCAACTTCATAGCTAAATGTTTCATCTGGTTTAGTTCTATCTGGAAGAATGCTGTAAGTTACTGTACTAACATCCCCAAAATTTTCCTGACCATAATCTAAGCCAATAGCAGTTTTGCATCCAAAATTATTATCTACATAATAATCCAACCCATCTATTGTTTCTAAAACAGAGTTCGTGAATCTTGGAGTATGGTAACATCCAAGACCATCCGGGTCAGTTGTACTGTTCAAAGTCACTGCACGTATTACATATCCATCTGGATTCGTAATAGGATTGTATATTTCAAACGCATTATTATCCGGTCTTATAAAATATGTAAGACCATTACCATTTCCAGCTAAAAACTGAACCAATTCATCGTTTGAGCTAAATCCAAATAGTCCTCCGAAGTTGCACTTATACACAGTACTGCTAGATGAATTGTTAAGAAAAGTTGTGTATTTATTAAACGACGGTGGAGGATATAAAGCTTCTCCAGTTATAGGGTGAATGCCAAAAGTAAAAAAATGAGTTTTATTACCTATATAACCATAACCAACGTACACAAACCTTCCAACTTTACGCGTGGTAAAAGTTGTAAGACCAATAGACAGAGTGGGAGCAGAAGGGATGCCAGCTTGCACGTTCAAAGCGTATAAACTAACTCCACTAATCCAACCTGTTGTGTCAACAGAAACACCTGCTTGATTTAAGTTAGTAGCAGGATTAATCCAATTGGTTAAAGGATTCACTTTAATATCTAAGATTCGAGTGCCACCTGTAATGTTAATTATAACTCTGCGATTAGTTGCAAGCAAAGCTCTGTCAGCATAATTGACCCAGATAGTACCTGTATCAACATAAGTAACTCCAGCAGAATTTAATTCACTTATGATTGTATTTCGTAAGTGAATATAGTCATCAGTAAAAACGTAATCACTATAAACTCCCCCTAAAGTTGGATGAACCAAATACCTTGCAGAACATTCTTTTTTTGCATGGATATGAAACAATTCTTGATCTGGTATAGCATTATGTTCGTCAAATTCTTTAGTAGTTACATTAAACCTGATATACCCGTGAATATTATTATAGATCAAAAGATTTATATAAATGTTTCCATCTGTAGACAGCATGGGTATATACGGAAGCGGGTAATATCTTGCAAACAAGATTAATTGATTTGTATATGAAAGCGCCCCTGCGTTTTGCATTTCATAATACTTGGTTTCCCCTGTTATAGGGTTGTACTCGATAAGATCATATCCGCTTTGATTCCACAGGTAATAACAATTACTTACATGACTATATCCCGTATAAAAGTATTCCAACTCAGTAGACCTACTAACAATAGTCCTAATTATACCTTTTGCGGGCCAACAATGAATCATGCTTCCAGATCCATTTTCCATAAAGAGATGCTCATTTCCGTGAATATCAATTCTTACAAAAGCTTGATTGAACGGAACGCCTTTTACTGATGCTATAAGAGCCATATCAATTCATGATTAAGTTGCAGGAACTCCCCGTAAAAATTGTTTGTAAGTTTCTAGTAGTAAGCGTATTTGGAATATAATACTCTACATACGTAGACTGAATTACATCAGGCTGTATACCTGAATATGTAGTTGTATAACTACCTTTGGCTACTCTTAGCACATGAACATTACTTGACCCGGCTCTTACAGGAGTAAATGTTTCTTTAACCACAAAACGATATTCTTGGTCTTCTGACAAGAGTAGAACAATTCCTAATTTCATCCCATAATCATCAATCTGGAAATACTTTGTTTCCTCATAGTTTAAGTTAACAAATGGATATATATCCTTTACCCTAATCCTTTCAGTACCATCTGAGCGTGTATAACTCTCTGTATACATAGGGTCATTTTTAGTATCAGCAGTCAACAGTTGTAGTTCTGCTTTTTCTACAAATCCGAATTGATTATTTGTGTACGACCTATTCTTATCAGTAAGAATAAGTTTGTCTCCATTTGCAAGAACTAAACTCGAAGCAGCTAAAGTGATTCTTTTATACCTATATTCTTTTGGAGTTAGATTCCTAAAAAATATAGGATTAAACTCAGAAAGAGTTTTGTTGAAAAGAGCTTGAAAGTTATAAGCTTTTCCGTTTACGGTATGCCTGTAAATAACACCAGTTTGAACCGGACTATTAGGTATAAACCTTTTTTTAGCTGTTACTATTCCCATGTTAGTATTTTATTACAGAAGCCCTAAAAGTTCCACTTGCAGGATCAATAGCAGATCCTGTAGAATTATAAGCTTCCAGGCTTACCGTATTTGTTCCCGATACCCACGGTTGACCAAAAATTAAGCCAGTAGATTTACTACCATTATCTAGGCCAACCATAACCACATCTCCAATAACAGCACCATTTACTGTAATTGTTAGAGTTTCAGTAGCTAAAGAAGCTATGCTACCGTAATCCAATATCCCGGTTCCAGTTAAAGTTTTACTTAAAATATGCCGAGTACTTGAGCTTGTTACAAAATAATTAGTGCCGTCAAATTCAACTGCACCATTTATAGGTGTGGTTAAGTTTGTGCCCGAAGTAAGTTGTACTGGGGCAACCAAGGTAGTTCCAGCGGCTAAAGTTAACCTTGCTGTTGGTGTAATGCCAAGACCTACTAATCCACTTTTATCAACTATCATGTGTTGATTGTAAGAATCCCCACCATTTCCAACTTCAAGAATATTAAGTTCTTGGGTTCTAAGACTTGTGCCAGAAGCAACTCCTGGTGCGGAACTAACAGTAAACACAGTTGTAGAAGATACGGCTATTATTGTCCGGTAACTTATGTTAGCTGAGATAGTTCCCATAAGTGCAATACCTTGCCCAACAGCAATATTGGCATTTGGGGTAGTTATAGTTATTACTGCGCCAGCCGCAGTCCAAGCATTTGTTGTAATTGTTGGTAGACCTTGTATTCTTAATTGTGCAGTTCCTCCGGTAAAATGTATCAAAGCTGTTCCAGAAGCTGTAAAACCTCTTTCTGTAAGACCACCCCCCTTTCCAAATATCCAAGTATCTGCACCGCCAGAAACAATGTTATTTCCAAGAACTCCTGAACCGCTATGAGAAGCCGTGATATAGTTTCCTAAACCTAAAATTCCTCCACTTGCTGTAACTTCACTTCCGATAGCAATACCAGCTGCACTCATTGTACTGCTTGTACCTAATAGAATCCCAGAAGCAGCACTAAAAGTATTATATGCTCCAACCATAAGTTTTGTAGTTCCAATACTCTCACCCGGTTGTATATTGATTAAATTACCTATTACTCCTGTAGAACCTAATGTACCTCTAACAAAAAAATTAGCAGAAGCTTGGGCTGTTCCAGTAAAAGGTGAAAACGCAATTTCTCCAAAAATAGTAGAAGTACCGGCTGGTGCACCAGTTTTCCAACCGTCTGCTTGATATACTATAAGGGGCGGTACTTGATTTACCGATACTGTAGCAGCCGTGTTGTTTCTAAGATGTAAACTTTTGGTCTGGGTAAAAGACGCTCCTATGGCATCCATTATAAGCGTAAGCTTGTCGCCTGCATAAGTAAAATTAGTGCTTCCAATAATCTTACCAGTAGAATTACCATGCAAAACCTGAGTATTTGTCACAAGCCCTGTTGTAGTTGTAGTCTTAGGGATAGAATCTAAGTTTGTACTCAAGATTTCTAAAGCATCAACAGCTTTTTGCATATTGGTTACAGCGATTCCACCAATGGTATCTACTATACCAATACTATCTGCAAGTAATGGTATATTCCCACCACCAATAAAATCTCTTTGTCCGGTTGAAGTTGTTAGGTCAAACAAATATTTACCAATAGGATCAAATACTAATCCGGGTAAACTCATTACGATTGACGTAGTATCTAATACCATTAACTTAGCATACTCTACAGTATCAGGACTCACATTCCAACCACTATCAGTCCAATAGTACAATCCACTAGCTAAACCAAAATCAGTATCAACAATACCACAAGCAGCAGCTTTAAAAGTATTTAGTCCAGTAGAATCAATAACTACAAATTGTGGTTCTTGACTATCTCCGTACAAATTAAGCATAGACTTATACTCAGAACCATTCCAATAAATTGCATTGCCTGTACTAAATCCGTGAGTTGGTTTAGTGAAATTGCTTATACAATTTCCAGCTAAACCTAAACTATCCAAATCTACAGGTACTATGCTTTGAGTCAAGTAGAGCTTACTGCCTACAACATAAGGATATTGAAGCTCATCATATTTATCAACAACGCTGGTATGTATAGCTATAGCTTGTTTTGTCAATTCTGATAAACCTAATAGAACTGCTACAGGCAATGAACCAGTCTCAGATTGAATACAACCTACACCAGTATCAAACTCTACAGTACCATCTGTTAAAGCTTCAACATCAACACTAATAGTACTGCCAACAGCAGAATTAATTTCTAAGATTTTAAATCGTCTACCACTAGCATCCCATACTATATGACCTACTATAACGGAAGCTACAGTATAAACACCAGCAGGATCATTTAAAAACCCAGATACAATTAAACCTTTGGCTCCACCTGGCCCACCCGGTGTTGGTTGGACAACTACAGTATACAATGCAGCCATTTTAGTTTTCAACGTATCTTGCGAATAAGATACAGTTACACTCAAAATAAAACTCAATAAAAGCAATAGCTTTTTCATGTTATTATATTAATTAGGTCAATCAAATTAGTTAAGCCATTACAGCTACAAAATACCAACGAGTAAAAGCATTCAATCCTGGTACAGTCAATTCAACCATATTACTACCAATTGCAGTAAACTGCTTTTGTGGAGTATTATCGTTGTCTACAATATTTGGCAAACCGCTACTAGGAATACCTACATCTTGTGCAGAAGCATTCACAATTTGCCATACACACAAGTAAGCAGTATTTGCAGTAGGATTAATTGAAGTATCTCCCCAAACTATACGAACAGTAAAACTTCCTTCATTTAAAATAGAAGTAGCTCCATCTACTGTAAAGCCTTTAAGAATTGTATCTGCTGGAATAGTTATAGTACCAACACCCCCAGAAACTGCATAAACTACATTTCCCGAAGTAGCTGTAACTGTACAAACTAAACCTGCACCACCAGTACCAGCAATATATTTATAATCAGCAGAAGCCGGAGTAGGTGCTGGAATAGCATCTTCAATATCTTCGATCAACTCCAAGATGTTCAACATTACATCTTTAACATCAGTTGCAGAAACTATATCGTCTTTACCAAACCGTTCTTTTAACAAACCTCTTAAGTTTGCTAAAGTCTTATATCCATTTATGAACAAGTTATTAGCTTGTCTATTAAATCCTGCCATTGTTATAGGATTGTAGTAGTGATAAAATTGTCCATGTCATAAGCTGACCAGACTGCATCAAGATCATAACCAATTTGACCTAATTGATCTTTTAAAATATTGTAATCAAAGTCCTCTTTCACTTGAGATAGAGTTGTATATGGACTTACAAATAATGTAGAGTTCCATTCAATTATCTTCAATCGGATCAAATTTTGAATAGCTACTAAAGCTAAAGACTTGATCTTAACATCCTCAAATGGTCTACCTAATCTATCTGCATCAATCTGAAAATTCAGATCACTATAATATAATGGCTTCAAGATTTGCATAGCATCTGCATCAGCTTGATTCAGATAATCTATGTTAGTTAAACCAATCAGATCAGGAAATTCCATAGTGCTTGTTTAAATAGGTGAAGTGATCTGTAGCAGCATCCAACCATTTACCTAAAGTAATTATGCTATTATTTAAATCAGCCGTAAGTACAGTAAACATAAAGCTGTTTGTAAGTACTGAGTTCATCAGAGCTAAATAGCTAAAGCTTATATGTTGTCCCATCAAATAGCAATGCTGCAAATGCGCATTAGCATCAAACAGATAACCACAGTCACAAGCATAAGTAGTACAAGCCATCTGTTCAATCAAATATCTACCACTACTATTCAATCCAGCAATTATTGCTACAAATACAGGTATGATATAGCTACCTAAATAAGTATCATCACTTGTCCTATATTCATCAAATACATACATACCATCTTCAAGCGTTATAGATAATGTACCAGAAGCAGCTATACTATCCGTAGTTTCTATAACTTCTAAAACATAGTTATCGCTTAACTGCTTAATTTTAATGTAAGTACCATAAGCATTATCATTGATAACACTGTAAGTATTATTAGATGGATTAGTTATTAATAGCATAATCAATTTGAATTGGAGGGGCTAGCACATCACTAGCCCCATTGGATAAACATCGTTTCACCTATGACTACCCTCCAATTGTTTGTTCCGAAGGTGTTGAGAACAATACAGCAGCAATTGTGTCGAAGCTGGTTAATACTGCTGTAGCAGGAACAAATGCAATCAAGTAGTTTCCACGAGTACCTTCTGCACGTTGAGCGCCACCCATGTCACCGCTATTAGCAGAACTGATTTCATAAGTAGTCAAGCCAACGGCTGTATCTACTTTAGTAGGAATCATTTCATCAATTACGGAAGGTGCAGCAAACCAGAAACTCTGATCTACAGTGCCAGTAAATACACGACCTTGCGAAGATACTTGAGCATCTTGTTCGTATTGGCGAAGCTTGCTATACAAGTTTGTACCAACTTGACCAGGACTGCTAGATTCAGTAGTGCCATCCCAATGACGTTGAGCATTAGCAAGTACACCACTTGCACCAACTTCAAAGATACGAGCATTGTCAATTGCAGTAAAGCGGATACCTGCAACATTCGCAGTATCCATAATAGCTACTGCATTTGCAATACGACCCGCATCAGCATTTACCAAAGCAATAAGCCTATTTGTAAGAGTGATAAAAGTATCAGCAGCAGTTGCAACAACTTCATAAATCTCTACATTGCCTACCAAGTTTTGGTGTGGATAGCTACGATCTGTTATAGTAACACTAGCGACATCCCCCAAAGCAATAGTAGCTGGCAATGCCATAGCTGCAATAAGAGTACCACCAATTACTTGGTTGCGCAGAACAAATGCAACAGCAGCAGTTTTAGCTCTCCAAGCATTACGACTAATCATAGTAGTATGACGAAGAGTGCCAGCACTATCACGGTAGTAAATCTGGAAGCTGTTGCTTGTAATCAAGTTAGCAGCCGTTGTACTAGTTAGTACTAACGTTTGCGTATCGGTTACAATTGCAATAGCTCCTACTGCAAGTGAAGTTCGTACCTCATTCAGTGTAGCGCAAGTGCCACCACCAGTTTTAGCGAGGTAGGTAGCATTAGAAGCACCGACTAACCAAGTTGGTTCTGCTGATTTATTATGCCTATAGTTAGGCTCATACATTGCCATATAAAAATGGTTTAATTTTGTTATTGAATTGTTCTTAAAATCTCTGCTCTAGTTGATATTGCTGCAAGCTTTACAGCTTCCTTTACTACTTCCATAGCAATGAATCGTTTGTTACCATAACTTACACCTAAGTCCAAACCCTGATTAATCTCATGGTCTATTAACTTAGGCAGTCTTAAATATTTCAATTCGTATTGAAACAGATTAAACTTGTTATAATGAAAAGCTTGTAGCTGTTGGCCTGACATGATACAATAAGGTGAAGACTTCTTTACTTTAGTATAAGGATCATCTGATCCTACACCTTCATATTCATCATCTAAGAACCTTACGTTTTCAACCCATCTGGAAGTGCCAGTACTAATTTGCTTACTTAATACAAACGATTGTTTTACAATAGAATCTACTGCTTCAAGTCCAGCAGTATCCGTATAAGTAACAGTCATATCAACTAAAGATGTAGTCAAACTATTAGGCTTTTGAACTAAAATGTAACTGTCTTTAACATACAAGTCAGCAAACCGTTCGTAGTAGACTTCAACAAAATGTGAAGCATTACCACCGTATTGTAACAAGTATCTATTAAAAACCAATGGATACAAGTTTATATCAGAAAGCCCTGTAATTGACAGAGTTACTAATCTAAACATATCAGCATCACCTACCGGTGCACCCATGGCATTATTAACAGTACAATTGATGTAAAACTTACGAAGCTTCTCACTAATAGTAGTTGCTGTAAGAGTTGCATCTAATTTAATCACCCAATAATTAAAAGTACTACCTACTGTAGAAGTACTTCTATCAGAACAATAAGAATTAGAATTTAATCTAACTCCTATTGTCCTATAGAAATCTTGTGGAAAGAATCCACGTACAGCCCTGTCATTGAAAAGATATAACGGATTGGTGTAAAAAGATTGTAGACTTTGCAACAACTCCGCAGCTACAACATTATCACTATAACCTAAAGTAGTTTTATCAGCAGGGAAATACTTGTCAATGACAGATAACTGACCATAGTTCAGCCATTCATCTATCTTATGATTTGTGAACGTAGTGTTCTCAAAGTCACCACTTTCTTGAAGTAACATTTGAAACTGTACGTGAATTTCTTGCCAAGTCATATCTACAAAAGTTAGTTACTACCGTTAGTCATTTTCATCTTCAAAAACGAGTAAGTTTCCGCATTAACCGGAGTTCTTAGCCACTGCACCGCTGACATCATATTACTACCAATACTTTGGTTATCGTAGAACAATGCACCGCTATTATCTGCTCTCTTAATAATATCTTTCGATACCAACCAATTAACCAAAGCTTCATCAGCCAAACTATTGGACTCAACTACTCGAATGAATTCTACTGGATTTTCTTCTACAAAATCATAGATACTAATTAAAGCACTATCCTTATCGTTATGAGTAGGACGATTTGCAGCTAACAATACCATATTCATCTTATCAATATCCAACGTGACCTCTGCTCTAAGTTTAGAAGCTTTATCTTTAATGCGAATTGCAGTAATTCGGTTTTCACGAACTTGCACTTCTGTAAATAAGTAAAACTTAATGAAAGTACCTTTATTACGTTCCTCATAATTATTAGCTACAGTAGCATTTACTAGACACATGCGAAATATTGCATAGTCCCTAGAATTAAGTGGAACTAACTTATCATCAACAATCTTAAATCCTACTTCTAACGGATAGTGCGAACGAGTAGAAACTTCAATAAGAAACCCTTTCCAGTAATCTTGAACAGATTTAGTATAAGTAGCTTTGTCGTAGTCAATACCTAGAATATCTAACATGATTTCACGTTCTTCTTCTAAACTATCAAACACTTGACGAATACCTTTACCTTTCTGAGTCAATGTTGGGCCAATCTCCAACCATGATTTATAATCATTCTCGATTTGTCTACTACCTTGTTTTACAATCGGTAATACGAAGTGAGTTTCTTTAGCTCTAACTTCAACAATACAAGAATTAATTACTTTACCAATAAACGGATTATCTGCCCCGGAAAGAATAAGCTTAGGCTCACTTATATTAGTACTACCTTCCGCAGAAGTCTGTACTTTTTGTGTTACTGCCATTACTATTAAGTTTATTTTAGTTTTTAAAATCAGTCTCTACTAATAACCGAATGCGGTATAATCTGGTTGGAACTGAACTGACCAAGTGTCATTAAACATAACCAAACCTTGCGTGCATAAGAAGTGAACACTTGTACGATCTGTACCAGTAGCAAGCTGCAAGTATTCTCCATTACCCTTGTAATTCAAGAACCCTGTCTTACTTACATCTGCCATACCTTGTTCCAAGCCTTTAACTTCACCACGACCAGCTTCCGACAACAATTGTAAGTTGCTTTGACCATCATAGTCAGAAGCATCTACAATGTAGGCTTCATAACTTGCAAGACTACGACCACTTACAGGGTGAATTGGGGCAGCATCAGCATAACCAGACTTATTCAAAAATTCCAATGGAACCAATACATAAGTAGGGCCATCAATATGCTTGTAAGCTTGAATGTAGTTACCCAAAGTCAAACGGCCTTGAACTTCACTCAAGAAGTCTTTACTAGTATTAGCAGATACTAATTGGAAGATTCGAGAATCAACCATAGCATTATGCCATTCCTCAGCAAAACCACCACCACAGAAAATTGGAATAGTTTGATTGCCATCATCAGGCTTACCACGGAAAGTTGCACCGAGAATCCTATTGATATAAGATTCCGTCAAAGTTGAGTAAGTCAATGATTGTGTAATCTGCTGCTTCAAACCGGGAGCAGAAGGAACATAATCATTACTGTAATCATCAAACAAGTGAGTTGTACCGTCAGCAGCATAGCTATATTCAGACAAGAACAATTCCATGTGTTTGTCTTTCTTAAATTCCAACCATTGCTGGAACTCATACCAAGACAACCAGTAGTTACTGTTATTACCCATAGTATCAACAAAGTTAAATTCTACCACTTTGTTGGCAATGTTACCTGCCATGTGATAAGACTTACGCAATGTGTTGATACAGCCCTTCCGACGACCCGGAGTTTGAACATGTCCGTAGTTGCCAATAGAATTAGCAGCACTAACTTTACCCGGACCGACTTGACCCCAAATTGCATTAGGTAACGTATCACGATACGGAATAGTAGCACCTGGTCTAATTGCCATCAATCGGTAACGATACCGACTTTCACTAATACGTTTTGGTGTATCTTGTACACGACAAATTACACCTGATGGAGAACGAACAGAAGTTTCATAGATAAACCAATCGGTTTTGAAATCCAGAATAACTTCCATACCACCACCAATAGTATCGGATGAGGCGTAACTAGAAGCAGCTACAGCCTCAGTTTCTTTCATAGCACCAATAACCGGATACTCAAAGAAATGATTGTGTACTTCTGCTTTACCAATTCTACCACCACCTTCTAGCATTGCTAAGAGAGGAAACATTTTAGAACTATCATTCCAATTTCCCATCAACTTAGTAATGACTGGCCTCAACAAGTCTGGTTGAGACATATAAGCAGAAGTCAGGTTATTAACTGAGGTAAACTTATCTGTATTGATTCCCTCAGCATGTACCGTGATCCTACTATGCAGATCATTTGCTGCCATACAATAAAAATTAAATTAGGTTATAGAATACTTTTAAAATACCAATTTAGATACATCAGCTTTTACTTCAACCCCACCATTTCCAGTATTTATTCTTTGTGTTGGTGGTGCAGTAGTTTGTTTAGTTATAATAGCTTTAACTGTACGTCTTGTAGTATCAGAAGTAGCTTTTACTAAAAGCTTATTAAAATCAGCTAATGTGACCTTACCAGTACTAACTGCATACCTTAGATATTTCTCAACGAGGAAATGCTCATCGGTCATAACTTTACTAAACTTAGCTTCTTCTGTTTCACCATTTTTAGGTTCGGCTAAGAACTTATAAAAATTAGTAGCATCGGAAGCTTCCAGTTTAAATCCGTTCAAATCCAAACTATTTATCTTAGATTCAACTTTACCCCAATAAGCCTTACGATCTGCTAATTCTTTAGATTGTTGTATACTAGCTTTTTCAACCTTCAATTGATCTTGCTCTTGATAGAATTTAATCAAAGACTCTTTAGCAGTTTTATAATAGTCTGAAAGCTGTTCGGTGTCTCTCAAAGCCGTATAGATGCTCTCAGGGTCTTTCACATGAGCGACATTGGTAAGGAAGTGTAGCACTACAGACTTGGTTTGATCTGCTGATGGTGTTTCTGATATGCTTCCAAAATCAATCCTGTCATTATTATTACGAGCCAAAAATTGATCCACTGTACCGCCACCTATTAGATGTAGGATAAGATCAGAAGCTATTGGGTTCTCTTTACCTAAGTCTTCAATAGTTGCTAAGGTTTGAGCTTGGCCAACCTTTGTGACAATATCAATTAAAGATTCAGCCGAACCGTTAAAAAACAAGCTTCTCTCTTCTACCGGCAATAGTGAAAGAACAGGTTCAAGTCGTTCTTGCACTATTTTGTTTAAGATGATATGATCTACATTTACATCTTCATTTAAACCAACTTCACCAGTCTCTTCATTAAAACTAAATTCTTCTTTCTTTGCAATAAGAAAGTCTTTACCATCTCGTTGTACAAACAAGTTACCATCTGCACCAATTATGTAAGGTAATTCATCAGTAGTACTAGTTTCTCCAGTAGTCTCAAGACTATCAGAAGTATCGGTACTATCTGGAACAATCAGAGTATCCTCATTAGGATTAAGATTGTTATTGTTGTCAATTGGCTTGTTTACGTCCTCACTAGTAAAAGCCAAGTTTTTCATATCAATTGCCATAGTGTTCTATTATAGTTGTAGTTATACTATGTTTTTGAATTAGATTGATTCATTCGTTGTTTCTGTATCTGCAAAGCTTCGGCCTTCTGCTGCTCTGCTACTACATTCTTACGTTCCGTTTCAGCTTGTTTCCGCTGTTCCATTTGTACTTTGTTGTAACCTGCTATAACTTCATCAGAGTCATCAATTCCATCTCCATCAATATCTTTACCGGCATTAAATCCAATACCTACTATTAATGCAGAATCTACTTTTGCCTTAGCTTGAACATCTGCAACATATCGGGTATCTTCCGATTTGAGTTGAGTCACTTCTAATTCTTTATCAGCTAAGTATTTCTGAGTAGTTTGTTCTTGCTCTCTAATGCTATTTTCAAGCTCTTTAAATTCTTTATCAGCTTTGCTCAACAAATCTTTAATATCTTCCATACTATCTGCATCAACAACATCAGCTACATCTTTGAAGCTTCCATTATTCTGCAACATAGTCAAAGCATTATTACGCATTATTTCGACCTTTCTTTGCTCATCAGGAGATGAACTAACATAGACTCGCATATCAGAGTTAAGTACTTGTTCAGAACTCATATTAATAATATACTCATCTTTCTGACCTAGCATTACTTTGCTTTGCCATCCATCACACTTAGTCATTCTAAATAAATCCAATAACCCATTAGCATCAGATTCAATTAGTTTATCAAACCAATATAACTGCCAAGTATCAGCAGCACTAGATTGATTAATAGCCATCTCATTAACTCCATTCAAATCACTAGCTCTGGTTTCACCCATGCTTTGCCTGTTCCTGCCAATTCTTTCCCAGAAATTAACTTTGATTGATTCTGCTATTTCATACAACCTACTAATATGTTCATAGTTACTTAGGTTCAAACTCTTAATACTTCTTAAAGCTTCTTGACCTTCTGGTGTAGAATCATCTACAAACAGAGTTTCAAATGCTCGAATATAATGAAGCATCTTATCAGGAGTCCAACCAAGTTCTTTAGGAATAGTACTTAATGGGATTAGAGTCAAATTGCTAATCATTCTATTAATTAACACATCTGCTCTAAACATAATACTGTTATACATTTGTTGATAGGATATACCTATTCTAACATCTGATACAACGTTTTCTGGATTGAATCCTCTAATGATTCCATTATAAGGTAATGGTTCACCTTTAATAGAACCTTTATCATTTCTGCTTATATTGCAGCATCCATAATCTAATATGAAATTGTTCTTTTGTGGTACTTCACCTTTTATACCAATATTCAAACTATCGCCAATACTACATCTCATATACCATATATAGTACCAGCAATCAATCCAAATATCTTCTATACTAACATCTCCATTTTTCTCATCAAACTCATAATCATGCTCAACATCAATACAGCTTAATTCAGCAAACTCATTATAATACTTTAATCTTTTAGCTTGCTTCCGACCTTTCCAAACTAAATGACTTATACAGTTCTTACCATTTAATTCAGTTCTAACTAACTTTGTATTAATACTACTAGTATAGCTACGTTCATTCTGCCAAACTACTTGACTTCCAAATCCTATATCAATAGCTGATTTGTTATATAAACTATCAATATATTTACGATTGCTTTTAAAAGTAGCAGAATCACCAAACATATCTTCAAGCTCTCCCATACCCAAGTAATACTGAACTTGAATAGCTTCACTATCTTCATCTAATGGTGATAGATTACTTTTACCATAAATCCTATAATCTAATGGATGGATTGGTTGGTACATAACATATCCGTTATGCACATTTTTATAAGACAAGCATCTTCCATAAACTAAGAAGTCTTCTAACATCAAAGCCCATTTGAATACAAGCTCTAGTATGTTAGTAATATCTTTTAGTAAAGCTGAGTTCCTTTTAGTAATAACCGCATTATAAGTCTTTTCGTAAAACTCTGTAGCTATTTTCTCAATGTCAAAACGCTGACCCATATTTGAACCAGCGTTATTATTTAAAGAAGCACTTCTGTTATTAAATTCTTCTTCTAATTTCTTCTTAACAAAATTACTAACTTGTTGAGTTATATAGTTCTCATCATGGGGAGAGCTAGTAACAAGTTTTAAAAAATCCCCTCTTCTTAGAAAATCTCCAATCTTCCTAGTTATGACCGGAGTAATTATATCATAGTTTCTAAGCAATGATGTAATTCTAGTTAGATACTCACTATTCTGATCGTGTGGGTTTATGACTGCTTCATAATCAGTCAAGTTAATATGATTACCATAAGCAGCAGCAAGATCACTCATTATGTTATAAGACTGACCACTTACATCTCCAGTACCAGAATAGTACTGAACCATTCTAGTAAAGTAGTCTGGTACTAACTGAGTTTTATCAGTACGAAAATACTTTTCAGTTTCTGTTAAATAAGAAGATGGTTTTAGATTAATCATAAATTAGTTTCGCTTGAAGAACTCGTGACTAGCTAGCGTTGATTTTTTACCTACATTATTAGTCTGAGCATTTAGTACATTATAATTATTATCTTCCAGTTCCCTTAGTAAGTACTGTCCAACCAACCATGCACTAACACAGTCGAAGTTGTCCTCGTAATTGAAACCACTCATTTCTCTCAGTAACCGATTACATTTTATTAGTTGTATTCGGTAAATCTTAGTAATTTTCATAGTCTCACTAGTTTCATCTGTATATCTAAATATCTCAGATTTACAGAAGTCCAAGTGCATGTTTACACCAGTTCTTTTTCTATCTGGATGTCTAGCCATACTGAATCCATAATCTCTACCACTAATAGCTTTACCAAGATTACCTTTGAAACTAGCCAACATAGGTTCTTTAGCTAATCTATTCAAAGCTCTTTTAGATTTAAAATAAGCTATAAACTGTTCTTTATCAGTCTCACCTAACATACCACCAACAATATTATATCTCTTACACAGGTAATACAGTTGCTCATTATATTCATCTGTCTTAGGAGGTCTACCAATCCAACTAGCAACCATTCTACCTACAGCAGCTTTATCATACTTATTAGCAATCATGTAAACATAGGTAACGCCTAAGCTATCCTTATTAGTAATATCTTCTTTGTTTTTATCAACTGCATAAGGGTCATGCCAACCAAAATATATTCCACTAGGTACAGCAGCTTTCTTTTTAACCGGAGTAAAACCAGTATTATCTTCAAGCTCTTCAACAAATATCGGAGGTTCATATTCTCTGATACAACCATACAAGTCAAACTTATTAGGTAAGAAATCAGCAGTATCATATATAAATGGATGAGTTTCTTCATTCCTTATAGTTAGTTCACTATTAGTTACAAATTCTACATCACCATTACTTAATGGTAGATACTTACCATCTTTATGGCTATTATCTTTATTGCTTTGCAAAAACTCAAGTTGGTCATTGATTAATTCAGCTATACCACTAAAGCTATTATTAACGGTGGTTGAAAGAACTTGGCTAGGTCTGAGAGGTCTTTCTGCTTGCCATATCGCAGCTTTATGAGCATCAAGGTTATCCTTTATCCACTCTAATTTATCCTCATACAAAAGCAGACCTTTTGTCAGATCGCTATTGCCATCCGCATCCATGCCACCGCCTTCATAATTCAGGTTTTGTGGAAAGAACATACAAATAGCCTTACCAGACTGCTTCCGTTCATACAAGCCCCAATCATAAGCCAATAACTGATTACCTACAGGATTCCTAATAATACTTGCAAATCCACTAAACTCTGAATCCTTAGTACTTGCTGTACCCCATATATCTTTACTACCTATTGTATAACCACCACTTTCAGCAGCAGCTTCTGTAGCTCCAACAGTTTCAACTATATTAGGAAAACTACCAGATTCTTCATACTTAACTTCGTTAGCTTGAAACCCTCTTAAACATGAAGGATTGTCTTTAGCTGATCGGCAAGTTATACTAGACCTAAAACCTCTCAATTCTTTAGTACCATCTAATTGATACCCATATTCTAAATCAGTAGTATTATTTACTAAAGCCTTCTTAGACCAATCTGTATGTAAACTCATAAAAGCATGATAATCTTTTACAAACTTCATCATACTGTTTGGGCCAATTAGATACTCTTTTAAGAATGCTACTAAAGCTACTTTTCTTCTAGGGTATAAATCAATCTCATCAAAACTATCCCAACCACCTACAATACTAAATCCTTTTCTACGAGCTTTTAAGTTAGCTTTACCTAATCCCATTCTTCTAGCAAACGCTTTAGCTACCCAATACATATAGTGACCATCCCAAAAGTCTGGAAAATCAAAAGTCGTATCAACTACTTTATTACCACTAATACTATCAAACAATAATTGTAAATCCTCATCACTAACTCTTCTAGCTTCTTGGAGATCAACCCCATTTTGCATTATATCTTTAAAGTTAATTCCATCTTTACTAATAATAGGAACTCCACTTGTATCTGTTCTAGTAATATTTGCAAAATTTAACATTCCTACCATCTTACCCGGAATCCATATTTCATCTAAATCGTTATCAGAATTAGCACCAGATAAATCACCTTTAATTGGTAAGACCATTCCATGTTTTCTCCTAAATTCCCATCTATCCCAAAACTCTTTATATCTAACAGGATTAGTTATAGGAGTTTCTTCACAATACAAATGAAACTTCTTAAAGTAATTAGCAGCTACACTAACTAAACTAGTATTGTAGAATTTAAAATTATCAGGATCATCATCCCTAAATTTATTAGGATAAGGAGTATACAATTTTACACCAGTAGAACTAACATTATTCTGATACCGTCTTAATATATGAGTTAATAATTGGACTCTACCAGCTTTAGTTAACCTTTGCTCTTCATCAAAAGTCATTTCATAAATAGTCTTCTTTTTACTTCTAGGTTTATAGTTAGGTAAGAAATTATACAAATTGACTGATTGATAAATCAACTTGTCTTCATCATTATCAGCTATAATAGATTCTAATGAAGCATCTACTTCTATATCCTGTTCTGATAGATAGGCTGAATAATTCCATTCAAGATTAGTTTGATCCTGAATAACATTATTATGCAACAAAGGCTGAGGTTTATTTTCCTCAGCCTTGACTACATCTTTTTTAGCTTTCTTTGTTTTTATCTTAGGTTCTTCGACTTCATTTATTTCTTGATGTTCATCTAGCAACTTTAGATAATCATTTAAATAGTCCGATGCCATTATCTGAATCGTTTAATTGGAACTTGAATTTGCAATCCATTGTACCTACCAGAGCTTACGTAGAATCCCACACCAAAACCGGATTTAATTCTTAGTAGCAATCCCCCATAAATATAACCTCTAGCATCAATACCACCTATAGCATTTAGATTCATAGCAGAGTACTTACGAAGATTTTCCATTTCAGACTTAGTAGTACATTCTGCCGGTAAACTATAATAGAAGCGTTTAGGGCTATCTATAATACTGTCTATTGGTATATTTGATTTAACACTATCAATAGTCAAAGGTACATTACTGAGATACCAAATAGGTATAGTACCATCTTGAAGTTTGAGGCTAATAGAATCTGAACCTGTACTATCAATAGTATAACTCGGAGTAATCAAATCAATCGGATATAACTTAGGTATTTCATTAATATCATTCCGTAATATTCGGTTAATCTTAGTTCTACTTTTCTTGCTAAGATCTTCGAGTTTAAGACCATTTAAACAAGTATCTTTATAGAGTACAATAGTAGATACAACTGTATCAGGTTTTAACCAGATTGTGTCAGACTTACATTTACCAATAGCTTTATCTAACAAACTTAATCCACTTTGTAATGAATTACATTTAGTAAAAGCTAGTATAAGTGCTACAATAACACCAGCAATTATAAGAATTGATTTACCATTTAGTTTCATCGCTTTGTTCAAGTTTTATAAAAATAGAATAAACATACAAGACATTAATTTAAAGTAGTTTCAATTAAAGCTTTAACTTCATGCTGTAAATTCGGTAGCTGATAATACTTAGGTGTTCCTAGTAATCTCTCACCTCCACCTAAATCTATCAACTCTCCATCATTACTATACAATGGTACAAGATGCCATAGCTCATATTTAAGAATCTTAAATCCAAACAAGCTTATCAAGTAACCATACATATTAAGTTGTAACGAGTAATGCCAATAATCACTATCAGGTAAGTTATTTACAGGGGCAAACATTCTTTTATTAGTCTCATAAAATTCATCAGTATAATAAACTTTATTAGTTTTGTAATCTCTCCGCTTTTTAAAATAACCACTAATCTTACTTAACGGTTTTTTATTAGTTTTCCAATCAGCTATAATAACTTCTTTATTTCTAACTGCCACAATATCAGCTTTACCACAAACTAAATAGTTTTCATCAGGATGGTAGATTAATACTTCTGTAAAAATTACAAAACCATCTGTAATCAAATTATACAGATAGTTAAATATTGTAGGGAAAGCCGTATTAATATCAGAGTCTAATAAATCATCATGACTTACAAAAGCATTAGCATGATCTAAATTCAATCCATCACGTAAAGCATAAGTACAATCCGATCTTTTAGGATAGAAACTATTTACACCAAACTCTAATCTATCATGGGTTTTAGTACCCCATACTAAAGCCATTCTATTTTCAACATTCCAATTAGCTTTAATTAGTTCAGCTTGTTCCTGTATCTCAATACTACAAGTAATTATCACTTCATCTAGGCTCTTCCAGTCTACAAGATTTGTACCACCAAAAAAACTTTCCTGTTTGAATCCAAGTTTCCTATCGTCTGGATTAGGCAACACTTTAATATTTAAAGCTTGATAGGCTTTGTAATAAGACCAATAAGAATCATCAAAGTCTTCATAAAACTTACCAATAAGAGTAGTAACACTAGTATATATCTGACTTACTTCATCAGTATAGGTATGAGTAATTGGTTCTAATGTGATAGTCCTTTGCAGCATAATACTATAAGTATTTAGTTAAGAACATTGATTCGTTATTCAACCTATTGATTTTTGTTTTTAATAATTCGATTAGCGTTTCAGCTATTCTGGATTTTCTCTATTACCAACAAGCTTCTTACCTACTGCACGTCCACTTACTTGTGACATGTCACCTCTCAATTGCTCATAAACTATATTAATAGATTTAATAGCTTCTTGAATCTTAGGTAGAGCAGATAACGATTCTTCTAATATTCTGGATGCAGTTTCATTCAATGTATTTGATTCAGAAATTGCTATTAATCTTAATTGATGAGAATCTGCTTGTTCCAAATTAAGATTAGCTGTATCTAACATATTCTGTACAATCTTCAAAGTTCTACCTCTTCCTTCATAGTAAGTAGCTAAACCATGCAATATTAGAAACAAATTATACAAGGTTCTACTAGTCGGTAGTAAGTCTTTTTGATACTTTCTAAAAAATACAATAGCTTCTACAACTAAACTATCAGGACTCCAAGTTGCAGGAACATTTGATAGTTCTCTCATCTTACTATCAAACTTACTATCCTCATTAGCTCCACTAAAAGGATTGGTAGGCAATATTGCAGACTTGTAGTAGATATACTTTAATTCAGCAATGTTGATAGTCCTATTTATATCAGGACTACCGTCTTCTAATGTATTGACTCGTAAATAGATACTTTTAATAGGTTCAGTATCATACAGCCAAGCTCCGTCTAATTCGATTCCGTTTCTGCTAATTCGTAACATTTTTTACTAAGATTTCTCGGATCATTAAATCAATCTCTTTAGTAAGAGTTTTAAGTTCAAGCTGTCGGTTCTTCTCTTCATGATACCCTTGAAGCTTACGGAATGTTTTGTAGTCCTCCGGATCAATATTAGCTTGATCCACTATAAGAGCTTTCTTATCCGCATAGACATCTCTGGCTTTACCTTGAACCAGACTGAATAGAAATGGGTATACTATAAAAGGTTCGTCTTTCTCAACTTTCTCCATAATGCTACCGACAAAGCTATTAGCTGCAAACCTAAGAACTTTTCCATTTATCCTACGACCATAGAACTTTTCAAACTTGTGACTTAACACAACTTCACAATTTCCTTTAAGAGTACTAGAGTCATTGGCATTAGGAATCTGATCTACTGAAACATCCAATGTTTCATAGAACAGTTCTTCATTTAAAAATACTTTCTTGTTACTAATGTTAGTCAATGCCATCATCTTATTATTGTACTGCAAAGTACCGTAGAATAATTTGAATTGTCAACAACATAATTCTAATAGAACCAACTATTAGTTAGTATCAGCTTTACCTATAGTTATATCAGTATAGTTAGTTCTAATCGGAACTTAACAATAGGGACGGAAGAACTTATGAAATATCATTGCCATCCACATGTAATATCATTGCCATCCACATGTAATATCCAGTTCAATCCAATTCAATTAGTTCAAGTTAGTTAAATTCAATTTAACTTAGTTCAAACCAGTTATACTAGTATAACTAGTTATACTAGTTATACTAGTTATAAAAATTCATAAAAATTTATAAAAATTCATAAAAATTTATAAATTTTTACTAGTTATAAAAATTTATAAAAATTCATAAAAATTTATAAAAATTCATAAATTTTTATAAATTTTTACTAGTTATACTAACTAGTAAAAATTGAAACAATTTGTATAAACTTATAAAAATTGAAACAATTTATACAAATTGGATACAACTTATATAATACTAGTAAACTAAAAAATAATCGAAATTTTGGTAATGTCAAGTGAAATCTAAAATTTATGAAATTTATGAAAATTATAAAAATTTATAAATTTTTATGAGTTTTTATAAATTTTTATAAGTTTAACTAAATAGTATAAAATTTATAAAAATTTATAAAAATTTATAAGTTTTTATGAGTTTAACTAATTTTTATAAGTTTAACCAAATTTACCCAATTGGTATAAAATTATAAATTTTTATAAATTTTTATAAATTTTTATAAATTTAACTAACTAGTACAAGTGGTATAAAATTTATAAATTTTTATAAATTTTTATAAATTTTTATAAATTTTTATAAATTTTTATAAATTTTTATAAATTTTTATAAATTTTTATAAATTTTTATAAATTTTTATAAATTTTTATAAGTTTAACTAACTAGTACAATTGGACTCAATTAGTACAATTGGACTCAATTAGTATAATTGGACTCAATTAGTATAATTGGACTCAATTAGTATAACTTGGTTTAAATTGATTCAAATTGAATTAAACTAGATTCAATTGAATCTAATTGGTTTAGTTGAATCTAATTGGTATAACTTGACTTAGATTAGGTTGGATTGAATTAGATTGGATTGAATTGGTCTTTGTACAATTTGCTTCCGTTTGCCTCTATCTAATTCTCGCTACGCTCGAATAAGATAGAGCTAGCATTTACGGTTGCCGGTAGAAGAGGAAAGGCCGGACTTAACCCGATTTATATCGGATTAATCCGGCTCCTACCACACGTCCTCTAATCTCCGATCTACACGTCCCTCAATCCCTTATATATCTAAGGTGTAACCCATCTCCCGTTATCCCCAAGCAATCTTTAAAATTACTTGGATAATTCCCAATCCTATCCCTACATTGCGGCACATCAAATAAAAACGACCAATGCGGCCATTCATAAAATTCAATTACGATACAGCTATTATAATTTTTATCTTAATAGTACTACTTACTCTAACTACTCTCAGTTTAATTGGATTAAACCAAACTATACTAGTATTAACCGATTTTTATAATAGTATGCCAATTTTACAATTGGTTATACTAGTACTACTTATATTCATTGTTAAACTTAATAAATCAATTAAAATGGACATTCAACAATTGTCAGAACAAGTTGATGCACTTACAGCTAAAGCCGATGCTTTGCAAGTTACTATAGATACAGTGCAAGAGCGAGTTGCTGTTGCTATTAGTAATCTTCAAGCTACTGCTATTACACTAGAAACTGCCATTGCAGACTTGCAGCAGCAGATTACAGATGGAGGTACAGAAGAGCAGCAACAAGAATTATTCGATAAGCTCAATGTTGTCATGAGTAAATTGAATGATGCTCAAGCTGATCTTGAGACTACAGTAGAACCAATTGAAGCTGCTCTTGAGACTACAGTAGAACCAATCGAAGAAGATGAAGAAGATGAAGAAGATCCGGAATCAGATGGATTCTAATTTATGCTGATTATACTAATTAGTATAAATTATACTAATTAATAGATTTGTGTAAGGGAGTAATGATTGTTGCAATCATTCTAGTATAGTCTACGGTTAATTCCGTAGGCTATTTTTTTTTGGTAAAAACGGAAGCAATTAGTAAAAATGGAAACTACTAGTAAAAACGGAAACTACTAGTAAATACTGTAAGTTACTATTATATACTGGATATAAACTAATTTATACTAGTAGCTTCCGGTATTATCCGATAGCTTCCGATATTACCCAATTCCAATTTCAATCTAATTGGATTAAGTTAATCAATCTGATAAAAATAGAAGAAGTGGAAGAAGTAGAAAAAATGTTTATAGAATGAAAAAAAATTGGAAAATAGAAGTGGTATTATAAAGTAAGCTGATAGAAATTTTTATAAGGTAAAAAAAATTGGAAAAAATTGGAAAAATAAAAGTGGTGGAAGAAGATAAAAAAAAATTGGAAGTGGTGGAAGAAGTAGAAATGGTGGAAAAGATAGAAGACGTGGAAGACGTGGAAGAAAAGGTGTTTGTGAAATAAAAAAAATAAAAATGTAGAAGTGGTATTATAAGATGAAAAAAAAATAAAAAAAAATGTAGAAGTGTAATTGGAATCGCTTACACCCCATCCACGCAAAAGCGATGAATGGGCTTTACACTCCGTTTATAAAATGAAAAAAAAATAAAAAAAATGGGAGTGGTGTTATAAGATAAAAAAAATAAAAAAAAATGTAGAAGTAGAAGTGGTAGAAGTGGTAGAAGTGGTGTTCGACGTGTGTAGTACCCTCTCCTCAACTCCAGATGGAATTTGGATTTGGAATACCCCCGGTATCATCAAATCGATTTTCAAATTAGGCGTTATGCCTATTTTTTCTCACATTTTCTAAATACAAAGCTTATGGATTTGTTATTAAGATTTCAGGGTGGCTTCGGAGTTGAATCAGGCCCTAACTCGTACTCCCAAGACACGATAATCATGATGCCTCAAGACGTTGCCGAGAAATCTGGCCGGTTTGAGACAGACTTCGTGGTTAATGTTACAGTGCCTCCGGGCAGTATGAATAGGTTCTTACACCCAACGTGCGACGAAGACGGGAACCCTCTTGGAAACTGTCATTTCGACGGAACGTGCGAGGAAGACGGGAACCTTCTCGGAGTCTGGCATTTCGACGGAGACCCTCTTGGAGGCTGGTATTTAGACGTACCAGCAGTACTGGCTGAATGGGCAGAAGCAAACTACCCATTAAACTGGGAGTTGGCCGTAACAAACTGTCAGTTAAACTACCCATTAAACTGGGAGTTGGGCGTAGCATCTGACTTGACGGATTCCGAACTGGCCGAACAAGCCCGTTTAGATGAGTTGTATGATGCCCGTTTAGCTGAGTTAGAGCTGTACGAAGAAGCCCGTTTAGCGGAAATGCAGTTGGCTGATTGGGAAGAAGCAGTCCATTTAGCTGATTTGTATGATGCTCATTTAGCTGATTTGTTTGAAAAAGACCAGTTGGTTGAAAACCAGTTGGCCGAAGCTAATGAGTGGGCAGAAGAAGCTCGTATAGCTGGATGTAGCACAGAAGGCGCTCCGTATAGCTGGAACTACGACGTGCAGTAGTCAAAGAAGTACTCCAACAATCTTAAAGTTGTTGGAGTTACTTCTATTTTATCTTTATTCTCACATTTCTAAAACAAATTTTATGGATTACGTAGTAAGGTTTGAGAATGGCTTTGGCGTCACCGCAGTTCCAGGAATTTTAGCGTGTTGCTTAGACGTATACATCCCTGTGTCCGCAGACATCGCTGACAAGTCCGGACTGTTCAAGGCGGATGTTAAGGTTACTATCACAGTTACTCCGGGAACTATGAATAAGTTCCTGTACCCAAAGTTCTACGAAGACGGAGAACTTACTGGGGCACTTACTGGAACTTGGGAATTAAACGAAGGAGCCGTTTTAACTGAATGGGCAGAAGCGGGTTATCCGTTATTCTGGTCAGTAAGAAAATACGAACCCGAGTGGCAAGACTATATGGGGTGGGACACATGCGACGTGGTAGACTGGCAGTAGTCAAAGAAATAACCTCAACAATCTTAGGGTTGTTGGGGTTATTTCTATTTCAATTTAAATTAGTTCAACTAAAACAAAGTTTATGAAAGCTTATTATTACAACCTTTTGGATTGGATTGAATTGAATGCCAATCCAAAGCTAATGAGTGTACTTATGCTCTTAGTAGCATTTGTTGCAATCATCACAATTGGTATTGTAACACAACATTGATTTAATTATAACCAGTATATACCAGATGTTATTCTGGTTATACTGGTTATGATTTTGTTTAAGCCAAACCCTCCGTAAAGCTTGCGATTGTTGCGGTGCTTCTTTCACAGTCCAACGTCTGCTGCAATCCGACTTAATTCTGATCGGACTTTAAAAAGATCGGACTTTAAAAAGATCGGACTTCATGAAGATCGGACTTCATAGCAATCGGACTTCATAAAGATCAAACCTTATAAAAATCGGACTTTAAAAAGATCGGACTTCGTAAAGATTAAATTAAACTCCAATCAACTTCCAAATTAAGCTACAATACTAAAGACCTGAACCTAATTTTGTTTAAACCAAACCCCAAATAAAGTCAGTGTAGTCGTGGTCAGTCAGTTCACCATAACAGTAATTGACACTGTGGTCTGAGTACGGGAGCATAAAGGTAGCACGTACCTTTAGGAAATCCTGTCCATGTGAGATCAGCTTCGATTTGATGCAAGAGCTATGCGACTACACAAATTTAAATTACACCCCTACCAGCCGGACTGAGTTATACAGATTTAATCTGTTCAGACAAAGGTTGTAGGGGTTTAGTTTAAGTTAAACCACCTTCATAAAGATCGGACTTTAAGAAGATCAGACTTTATAAAGATTAAACTACGCCCCAAATAAAGATCGGACTTTATAAAGATTAAACTTTAAAAAGGTTAAACCAAACCCCAAATAAAGTTAGTGTGGTCTGGGTTTAGCAGTTTACCATAACAATAACTGCGACTGGAATCTGGTAGAATCTAAAGGGTAGCACAAGTAGTGTCCTTATGAAGTCCTCTCCATGTGAAATCAGCTTCGATATAAATTGAGCTATGTGACTGCACAAATTTCAATCAAACTTTATAAAATCGGACTTTATGAAGATCGGACGTTATGAAGATCAAACTTTATGAAGATCGGACGTTATGAAGATCAAACTTTATGAAGATCGGACGTTATGAAGATCAAACTTTATGAAGATCGGACGTTATGAAGATCGGACTATACCCAATTCAAATTGAACTTGTAATAATTCTAATATCTGAATTATTACGGTTTGTTTCCAGTTCTCACGACACTCCGGAGTAGAGCTTGGATAAAAGTGGGTAATATTAATAGAGCTGAACCAAACCCCAAATAAAGTCTGAGTTTTATCTTTTTTAATTTTAAATCAAACTGAACTGAACATGGATACTACAACCTATCAAGAGATAGCCGAACTTCAAGAAAAGCTTAACATCATCTACAAAAGTTATTGCGATGCCAGAGAAGTTTCCAAAAGAAAGGAACTTTGGAAAGAGGTTAACGCAATAGGGCTGCAAATAGATGGACTCTACAATTTGATGCCAAATGAAGTTCATTTAGATTAACGAAGATTAACGGGTAAGACTGATTTTATATCAGTTTTACCTATTTTTTTAATTATAAATCAATAACCATGGATGATGCAATCTATCAGAAAATAGATAAACTTCAAGAAAAGTCTGCTAACGCTTATAAGAATTATTGCGAAGAAGGTGATGTCGTCAGAATGGCGGAACTTTGGCAAGAGTTCTCTTTAATAGAGGATGAAATAGATCACCTCTACGATTCGGTCAAAGATTGACGAAGATAAACTCAGCTAAACTGATTCAATTAAATTGGGTTAGTTTAGCTGAGTTAATTGAGTTAAAGTTAGTTAGATTGATTAGATTAATTGGAATTGAGTAAATCCGATTTTTATAAAAATCGGACTTTATAAAAATCGGACTTTATAAAAATCGGACTTTATAAAAATCGGACTTTATAAAAAGCGGACTTTATAAAGATCAAACCTTATAAAGATCAAACTTTTTAAAGATCAAACCGAACCCCAAATAAAGTCTGAGTTTTAATTGAAGTTAAATTAATTGGAATTCAATTAAGATTAATTGAAATTGAATCAATTGGATTTGAATCAATTGGAATTAAATTGAATCAATTGGAATTAAATTGGGTTAAGATGAATTAAGATGGGTTAAGATGGGGTTAATTGAAATTAACTTAGTTGAAATTGAGTTTGAATTGAATTAGGTGAAATCGAATTAATTGGAATTAATTGAGTTTGAATTAATTGGAATTAATTGAATTCATTGAGTTTGAATTAGGTGAAATTGGAATTGGAATTGAATTGGAATTAAGTGAAATTAATTGAGTTTAATTGAGTTTGAATTGGGTTTGAATGAGTTTAATTGAGTTTAATTGGGTTAATTGAATTAACTGAATTCCTTGAATAAGAGGAGGTTAGATGGAATAAGCTGAGATTAACTTAGGTAAACTTCGACCTCCACCACTTCTACCCTTTCCCACTTCTTCTTCTTCTCATCCCCATTTTTCTTAATCTTTTCAATCTTATCTAATCCTTCCAAACTCCATCAATTTTCTTATTCTATCTCATTCAAGCTCATTATAATATAAATACCTTCCAATTTAACTTAACAATATTCCAATATAAATACCTTCCAACGGGTAAACTAATTTTACATTAGTCTTACCTATTTTTATAAATATCAATCAAAACCGGATATGGCAAAGAAGGCAAAGATCCGAATAGGTGAATTGGGTAAACAAAAAAATCTTAGGTAAAGACAAAGACAAGTCTGAATCTGAATAAATTTAAGTTTGTGTGAGAATTATTTATTTAGAGCATACCCAACATGGGTATGATTCTATCAAACGGAAATTATCGGTATAACTCCGATATTATTAGTATAACTCTAATATTGTTCTGTTATACTTCTAATATTGTTCTGTTATACTTCTAATATTTTTCCGTTTTGTCTCCAATATTTTTCCGTTTTATCTCCGGTAGTGATATGGTCGCGCTACCACAAAAACACCAAACCCCAAACCCCAAATAAAGTTAGATTTAAATAAAGTCTTACATTTTCTAACATTTTTTAATTTTTAAAAACAGATACAATGACACAATTTGAGTTCGTTAAGTTGCCGACTGCGGCAGAATTTCAACAAGAAATGGCAAATTGCAAAACCGATGAATCTAAAAAACTCGTATTATCAAAATACAAGGAGATTCAAAATCAATTCCGAGAAAACTATCCAACTGGCTACCGGCAAAACGTAGAGCTTGCGGATGTTTACTACAAAACCTATAACGGAGTTATTGAGCCACAAACCTGTTATTTGGAACTCCGAGGACTCAAAGGCGGATACGGAAATCTGCTGAAAAGCGGTCGTTTGAGCCAATCCTCAGCTCAGATGACAAGAAAGCTCAGAATCAACGTTGGGTCAGCGAATCTATTTGCCGGAGCTTTCGACGGACTTGGGAAGGTTGAACTCATTTGCGAGCTACGGATCATGGGGGATTCATACATGAGTAAGGGGAACACAGCTTATCATCAGTACCCTCACTATGAGATTCAGGTTGGCGAATTCAAGGCCAATCCGGAATTCTCGAAAATCTTGGTGGACATTGCAATGAATGCCATAATGGCCCAGATGCAAAATCCTCAAGCTACCGTCGTACCCACGACACAGCGAGTGGTAGAGGATGACCTCATCCAAGCTTAATTACAGCCTGCTTCAATGCAATTACAGACTGCCTCTATGCGAATAGGGGCAGTCTTTTTTGTATTAACAACGCTTACAAGATCGTACTAAATCGTACTAAATCGTACTAACTACCCATGAAGGGATAGTTTTTATTTATTAACAAAAAAAATAACAAAATCATGGTAAAACAATCCTTCTTATACAAAGCATTCCTACAATCTCTATCAAGCCTTAATAATAGAGCTAAGGCTTTAGCATTTAAAATATTTGAGCATTTCACAGCAAGCCCAAATTTAAAAAGACTTGAGACTACGGAAAAAATAAAAGAGAGGCAATGTGAATCTTTAGAAAGATCTATAAAGATTCAAGAAAGAATTCTCGAAATAACTAAAGAACTTCTCGAAATAACTAAAGAAGTTCTCGAAAAAAATGAAACTCAAATCAAAGCTCAAGAAAAAATTATAGAGATAAATCAAGATCTCATTAATTACAACGAAGAAGTTCTCAAGTCGCAAGATAACATTATAAGGATAAATAAAAATCTCCTTAACTCTAACGAAGAAATTATTAGGGCTCAAGAAGACATTATAGAGATAAACCAAAATCTCATTAACTCTAAAGATCAGTATTTAGATAAGATTGTAGAGGAGATGCTCCACCCCGATATAGCCGTTAATGATTATATAGAACCCACTAATTACAAATTATAGATTCTTATGGAAAATGAAAACAGACTGCCTCTATGCGAATAGGGGCAGTCTTTTTTGTATTAACCTCGAATCAAATTAAAAGAAGCCGTCCACAAAGATTCAATCTCAGCTACGGTTATTCGATATGTTGAGATTGAAAGTTTATCAAGTGAATTTCAGGACTTAGTGAATAGTGGAAGGTGTTACGGTCTATTTGAGATAGACGGGGTACTTTTCATGAACGACAATGACGGAAACGTTTACGAACAAGAACAAGATTAAGATTAATTGTACCAGAACCCGGCTTAACCCACCGGGGATGGAATTTTTTTTCACAATTTAAATTAACAATTATGCAATTTCTAATTAATTTCAAAGGTCAAGACGGGGAAGAGATCTCCGGGACGCACCCACACGGATTCGGCTTAAACCGGGTAAAGGAAATTCGACTCAAAGCGGAATGTCCAAATTTACCATTAACCTGTATACAAGGGATAGTTTACCCAGTAAGTCTCAAAGAGATTCGGGTAAATGTTGAAGAGACCTTCGCCGACCAAGCAGGTCACTTCCGATACGAACAGATGATTGAAGTTGTAGTTCCACTTGCTGGA
>Ga0163154_10000966_pt1 | contig 44691 bp, 41 predicted proteins | sample OliLakLV19MP9P1_FD_148649 | JGI IMG/M metagenome (GOLD analysis project Ga0163154, IMG submission 148649) | Freshwater microbial mat bacterial communities from Lake Vanda, McMurdo Dry Valleys, Antarctica - Oligotrophic Lake LV.19.MP9.P1 | ecosystem: Environmental > Aquatic > Freshwater > Lake >... | reverse complement strand
ACCTGTAACCGGTCTGCCCGCCCCTGCACAATTTGGTAACTGGGGGCATTGTCTACCCGCACCTGAAGCTGCTCCACCGACTGAAACTGCGATCGGATCGCCCCCTCAGCCGTGCGATCGACAATCACCCCCACCGGGGACACTAGGGCAATCAAACCCGATAACAGCAATGTCAAAACTTCCACCTATCCCCTCGCCTCCCCATTTCCTTGCACAATATGTTTGAGCGTCGTCAATGACTCCAGCCCGATCAACCCACGCCGTTGCCCCCGCTGATTGGACATGCCCAGAAAAATGGCATCCCGCTGTTTGGGGTTGCGAGAAAAACGGGGCGAAGCATTGATGTAGGTAGAAGCACTGTTTACACCTAGCGCAAATTGGCGGCTCTCTCGGTAGGATTCGGTTACCAGACAGTCGGCATGGGCGCTGCTGTGATGATTGATCCAGCCGATCGCACTGTCCAAACTATCTACAGCCTTAAACGCTACGATCTTCGCCAAATAGGGTTGACTCCACTCCGCCTCCTCAACCAGTTTTAGGTGTGGGAACTCAGCCACCAATTCTGCATCCCCCCGCACCTCAAACCCCTTTTCTATGAGGCTACTCCACAACAGGGTCAGGGCAGAACGATTTTGCGTCTGATGAATCAGTACTTTTTCGATCGCATTCACCGGGTCAGGTTCACTTTGATGGCTATCCAGCACCATCCATCGAGCCGTGTCTAGATGACCTGAGGGCGACCAGTAAAGGTAGCAATTTCCCATCGCCGACTTCAGCACCGGGATCGTGGCTTGACGCACAACCTGCTGGGTGAGACTGGGGCGACCGTAGGGGATCACTAAATTGATGTACTGATCCTGGGTCACCAAATCTCGAATCGACGTGCCCTCGGCGGGCAATAACTCCAAGCACCCCTCTGGCAACCCTGCCTCATCGATCGCTGCCTGGAGGGACTGCACAATCATGGCATTTGTGTGGCTGGACTCACTGCCTCCCTTCAAAATCAGACAGTTACCTGTTTTCAAACAGAGTCCCGCAGCGATCGCCCCCAAACTGGGAAACGCCTCATACACCAGAGCAATCACCCCTAACGGCATGAGTTGACAGTAGGTTTGAGAATGGGCGACTTGGTAGGCAGAGGTCATCACCCGCCCAATGGGATCAGACAACTCTCCCAAACGGGTCAAGGTGTCGATCGTCATCTGGAGTCGCTCTGGAGTCAGCTTGAGCCAATCCAAAATCAACTCAGGAACGGCCATCTCTCGGCTCGCTTCTAAATCCAGGGTGTTTGCCTCTAGAACATCATCCTGGTGATGTTTGAGGATGCGTGCCATTGCCTGAACCGCATGGCTGCGGGCGACCCCACTCGTGGTTGCCAATCTAAGAGATGTTTGATAAACGCGCTGAACGGTACTGCTGGAGTCAAAGGGGAAAGGGTCGATCGACATTTAGGTTGAGAAGAGGTTTAAGAGGCAAAGCCCATGTCCCAACTATCGTCTATAAGCTAGCCAATGGAGTAGAGGTACTAGTAGGGACATAAAGACTAACAGGGCCAAGATGCCAAAGTTCTTAGAATTAGGTTGCAGGTTTGAGACCAGCACTCCTACAACGAATAACATGAGAATGATGAACAGTGCGATCGGGAGATAATTATCTCGCAGGCGAGAGTGGGCAATGTGCCACTGGTGCCCTGTCCAGCGCCAAGATTTTTTATAGGGATGGGTTGTCGAAAGTTGCTCAATGGTGTAGCCGCTCTCCTCAACAACAAAAATTTGCTTGCAACGACTACAGCCGAATGCTTCAGTTAGGGTAATCGATACTAAGCGGCCCCGCCGATGACAGGTGGGGCACGGATAATCGGCACTTAAGTCAATCTTCTGGGCTTTTTGAGGTTGCACAAGCAGCTATACAACAAAAAAGTTGTGAATCAAGATGACCTGGAATCTAAGCAATGACCTACTGTCTTGTAATTGTAGCTATGCTTCTCCCGGTCGGCTATTGGATAGCCGCAGTTTTATAGGCTAACAGAATCGAGAGATTGCTACTGGGGAAAAGGTGCTAAGAGATGCCTTTAGTAAAGCATCTCTTACCCTGACAGCATTATTTCATCATTCAAGAACTAATAGTATTCCTCTAAAGGCACATTCCCAGTCAGACCAAGATCCTACGCTAAGCAAGAGGTGTGACGACTTGTCGGTAAAAAGAGTATCAAGAAATACTCTTTTTACTCCCATAAAAATCCCAGAGTATCAAGGGTTTTTGTTGATAAGCGACACTTATGGACAAAAACCCAAGAGTGCTTGGACAAGGGCTAATGATCAGATGATCAATTATGGAACAATATCAAAGCGGGCAACGCGATTCGAACGCGCGACATTCACCTTGGCAAGGTGACGCTCTACCACTGAGCTATGCCCGCAAAATTTAATTCCGTTGTTCTAGGGTCTCAAACTTGGGGAAGTCTGTCAATGCGATCGACTTACTTCTTCTGTTGTCCACAAAACTTCCCTGACCCTTCACCATCTTAACGGATGGTTAGCTAAAGTTTAATCAAATCAGCAGGAACTTGAAAAAGTGCGATTTGAACAGTTCCCAGACTCATAAATTGAAAACTGACCTACGAGATTAGAGAATCGATCGTCTCTAGAGCCGAAGCTGCAATCATAATTGGCTCTTGGTAAAGCGGCACTGTAAACGTAACCGTTGATCCCAGCCCTTCACCCATACTGTAGAAATGCACCACTCCACCCATCGCTTCCACCAACTTTTGAGAAATGGTGAGTCCTAGCCCAGTGCCTCCGTATTGGCGGGTGCGCGACCCATCCACTTGGCTAAAGGATTGGAACAGCTTATCTTGCTTATCTAGAGAAACCCCAATACCCGTATCTGCAACTCTGACCTTCACCATGCCAGGCAGTTCTTTGTCTTGCACAGCGGCTTTTTGTTTCGTAATTTCGACGCTAATTGTCACTCCGCCTTCATGGGTGAATTTAATCGCATTGCCCACTAGGTTCAGCATGACTTGGAGTAACCGCTGGTAGTTGCCATACAAAATAATCTCATCACGGGTTCGAGGTTTGTGCATCTCAAAGTTCAATCGCTTTTGTTGGGCTTGGGTGCGAGTGAAGTCACCAACATGGTTCAACAATTCATCGAGTTTGCAGGGGTTCAGTTCCAACTGCATCTTGCCCGCTTCAATTTTGGCAATATCTAGAATGTCATTGATGATATTCAGCAGGTGGAGGGCAGAACGGTGCGCCTCATGAATAAATTCTTTCTGTTCTTCGGGGTCGTCTGCCATCCCGTCCATGACCAGCCTCAGGAATCCCAACATGCCATTTAAGGGGGTGCGGAGTTCGTGGGAGGTATTGGCTAAAAACTCACTTTTCAGCCGGGAGGCTTCTTCGGCATGTTTGTGGGCTTCTTCTAGCTCTTGGTGCTTTTGCATCAAGTCGTCGTTGACGCGCTGGAGTTCGGTGGCCAAGGCTTGACTTTCTGAGAATAGGGTGGCGTGGGCGATCGCTGTCCCCACTTGGTCTGCCAGTTCTCGCACGAGTTCTACTTCAGCCTCACTCCACACATAGGAGCAGTCATTTTGATACAGACAAATTAGTCCATTAGGCTGGTCTTGGTAGCACGTTGCCACCACTAACATGGACTGGGATTGCCCATCCTGGGTTAGGGTATGGGTATTTAAGGCATTGGTACAGAGGGTAGAGGCGATGGCAGCAGGACGATCGTCCATAGCGGGGGGTGAGCCATTGACATCCAACCGATTGGGTAAGTTCGATCGATGCCACTCGGCGGCGATCGGCTCTATCTGATTCAACGCCTGATAAAGATGAGGTTCTTGGGCAAGATAAAACGTCTGTCCAAGTAAGACCTCTGTTCCATCCTGAGCATACTCAGCTACAACCTCAGTGTGGAGACTCTCTAGTTTGTAAGCACAGATAACGCAGCGACTCACATCTAAAGCGGTTCCCAACCCCTTAACCGTCTGTTGCCAAATCGTACTTAAATCCAGAGTGCGGCGAATATTCCAGGCAATCTGCGGCAACAAGGCTCGGTAAGAATCTGAACTATGCTTCATCAACGGACTATAATCCATTTTCCTTTGCTCTGAGTTCAAATTTACACGAAGATCTGTTCCCATACCGGAGACTAGATGGGAAGAATCGGCAGTAAGTTGCAATTCAGGAGAAGAGGTCATAATAGGATGATTCAGACAAGGTAGGTTAGTCGTTCCATTCACCCCGGAGAGGAACAGCAGGATTCCGTTCTAGGGTTCGTGTCAAATCATCGTCTCTGCGGGTTTCACCTTTCAGCCACTGACGAATCGCTACTTCGATAATTTTGCTGGGATCGTTAGTTAGATGCTTGATTTTATCGAGTAGCTCCGAGTCTAAATGGACAGAAATCTCTACTTTTTCAGCGTTTCTAGATTGAGCAGAGTGAGTAGTAGGTTGATTCATAATCGAGGAAAATTTAAACAGGTTGTTGAAAAATTTAAATAGGGTAGCTAGAGCTAGACTTACGGGCTTGAAACTCTGTGAGCCTAATCTCTGTGAGTCTAATCATAGATAATATCAGGGGTTAAAATTTACTGTGACGCTATAGTACATTAGTATGTATGTAGATTGTCATGCTGAATTTTATTTGACTTGCGCGGTCAAGCATTAGACTGTCACTTTAGTAGGGTTCTGTGAGTATAGTTCCGCGCCACCTTATCAATTGCATTGTACAGTTTGCTTTAAGGAATACCAGTATCGATTCACAGGATTTGATAATTTAAGGAATTAAATATCGCAAGGAAAGATAGCCTCTGCAAGCTTGGGCTTTCAATCTCTGGCTTCAGTGAACAGCTTTCAGGATGGGCGAAACAGTAAATCCCTCGGTGTAGGAATACTGGGTGTGGAGATACCATAGACCCACCCAAAAACTCTAGAAGCTACAGGTCGTCGCGAGAGAGCAAGGCAGTTCGCCACTTACCCACCACGAAGGAAACAACTTTATTGCGCTTGGAGATAGGGGCAGGAAACATGATGGCAGGTAGATGTCCCATCGCGGATTCTGTATCAAAGTTCAGGTCAGAGTAGTTGAGCCATGACCCTTCGCGGTGCCACCCAACGGAATCGCCGAAGTCAGTATAGTTCTGGGATAGGGTGTGCCAAATTCGTTTCTGAACACTAAAGCCGAAGCGATCGTGACTATGCTCAACCCACAGATGGTCAATCATTCGCAGATCTTCACCAGAGATACGTTGAATATCTTCTACCCTGATCCATCCTTCAGCTTCGCGATCGGTAATCCTCAGGATCAGCGCCATTGTCTCTGCATCTGCTTCTTGCCACTTTTCTTGAGCCAGTAGTTCCCGAAGACGGGTGTAGTCGGTTCCTGTTGCCGAAATCGATTGATTAGAGAACGGTGTATCCATCGTAGTCAGTTAAGTCCTTCATGTAGGCTTCACTTTAAACAATTCCCCTTTATCAACTCTTGATTTACATCACACTCACAAAAAGGGGGAGTCGCCTGACATGAGGGCAGACTTTACGTTTTAGCAAAAGTTTCTGACCAGTTAGGGGGATAGTTTTAAGTTTTGAGTTTTGAGTTTTGAGTGCTACCCACTTACTTCTGGTAGCCTGCACTAGTGTTCTGTCAAAAAAATTTTGAGGGGTCGAAGACCCTCAAAATTTAACTCCAACTAACCTCCCAGCTTTCAGCTACCCGTCAATTAATGATTGACAGACTACTAGAATGCTTGTTTTGAGTTGATAAGCTAAAGTGCATTTAAATTGCAGGGGCAAGGGGCTTAAGCCCCTTGTTCACAAAGGTTATAGATTTTGCAGAGTGCAACTTTAGTGGCAATCGGCTTAGCTGGATGGTTGCTTGTGTTTGCATTAATTTATAGAGGTAGGCTGCAAATCATGGAACTCATGCTGTACAACTCGGTTGCGTCCTAAAGCCTTCGCTTGATAAAGCGCTTTGTCTGCGGCGGCAATTAGCAGGGCAGGAAACAGATTTTTGGAGGGTGGGCGGCTCGCGACTCCGAGGCTTAGGGTGACATAGGGGGCAACTTCAGAGCGATCGTGCCTGATGCGGAGGGCTTGAACATGATGCAGAATTTCCTCAGCCAGCTGCATCGCCCCTTCCAGAGCGGTATCAGGCAGAATGATCGCAAACTCTTCTCCCCCATAGCGAGCTACTAAATCAGCGGGGCGCTTTGTGGCTTGACTAATGGCCTTGGCGACTTGTTGAAGGCAGTAATCTCCTCTAAGGTGACCGTAGGTGTCGTTGTAGCTCTTAAAGAAGTCGATGTCACAAAGGATTAGGGAAAGGGATGTTTGATTCCGCACCATGCGTTGCAGTTCCGCATCCAGGCATTCATCAAAGCGATGGCGGTTGGCGACTTGGGTGAGGCTGTCGTAGGTGGCAAGCCGCCGAATTTTTTCGTGGAGTTGTGCTTGCTGAATAGCGAGGGTGACTTGGGCAGCTAATTGCTTGAGGGAATCAATTTCAAAGGCGTTCCAGATCCGGGGTTGGGAGCATTGATGGGCAATGAGGAGTCCCCATAGCTGATCTCCCTGGGATATGGGAATCGTTAGGGCGGCTTTGATCTGGTGCCGGTGCAGAAACTCAGTCATTTCCGGGGGAAATACAACTTGCTCAATGTTGGAAATTGCATGGGTATCGCCTTGCTGATGAAAACCCATGAATTCTTCTAGCCAGGCATCGCAAGCGGTGGTGCCCAAAAGGGGAACCCATTCGCTGCCGATCGCCTCTGCGATGACCTGTCCATGTCCTTTGGAGGCAAAGTTGAAGTGGTAGACCACGACTCGATCGACTTGGAGGAGTTGTCGAACCTCCATAACTGTAGTGTTGAGAATTTGTTCTAAATCTAAGGACTGACGAATTTGCTCAGAAACCTTGCGTAGGAGCCGTTCTCGTTCAGTCTGTTGGCGTAGCTCTTCCATTATCCGGCTGGACTCTAAGAGTCGTCGCACTCGCTGGCGCAGCACGGGGAGGTGAATGGGCTTAGTTACGTAGTCGATCGCCCCTGCTTCAAAGGCTTGGTCTACTGAGTCTTGGTCGTCTAGTCCAGTGATCATCAAAATGGGGGTACGATCGCCGCCAGGCAAGAGTTGCAGATGGCTACAACAGGAAAACCCATCCATCACAGGCATAATGGCATCCAGCAACACAATATCGGGCTGAAGCCGTAGGTAAGCATCCAACCCTTCGTTCCCATTACAGGCTTCCTCAACCTGATACCCTTCCTGTTCCATTGCCCGTCGCAGCACAATTCGTGCTGTCTTATCGTCGTCTATGACTAGGATTAAGGGCTGGTCTCTTTGAAGCGGGGTATGACTCATACAGAATTTAGAATTATCCCTACAATACAGAAGTTTTTGCCATCAGGTTTTATACAAAGGAACCAATAGAGCAAGTTCAGAGATAGCCATATTATTTTGTATGGTTACATTATTCGAGAGTGGATTTGTGGGTTCGGTAATATGCAGCTAATTTGCCCTTATCCCTTTCTTGAATGCCCCTTAGTCTAAACTCGTCTCCTTGAGAGGTTGGCTCCGAGGCATTTCCATCTCCCTTTGCCATCGGGAAAAGGCTAGGGTGAGGGCAGGATTGACGGGTGGTTTAGAAACTTTGAAGTGAAGCACTATCTCGCTAAAGGCGCTATTTCACTATAGGTCTCCCCATTTCCTAATTACAGACTTCCACAATTAATAGATAAACTAGCCGACGTTAAGATTCAATCTAATGTTGCAAAACTCAGATGCCGTAGTTTCTCTGTGAAAGAACTATAAGCGTCCCTGCAATATTTTGGAAATGATTAACTGATAACTACAAGTGGTTAAAAGCAACACCATTGATTTAAGTGATTTAGGAGGAATCTAGCTAGTCTTTAACCTGTCAAAATTTACGCTCCACATAGCTCAAATCTCATTTCCCTGTCGAATATTATTTGATTGGCTATTGGGCTGGAGATCAGGGCAACTCTGGAGGGGAATTTCAACCCTTGAGTGACTAAACTCTTGGATATATTGTTCCCTAAAGAGTACTGACTGTAACAGCGATCGTCCCCCATCTAGAATATCTCATCCTTTAACCGTGGAATGCAGTTAAGGAGAGGCTTTCATGCCTCTCAGCCAAAAATAGGGGTGAAGCCGCAACCTATGTATCTTCTTGCGGTGTAAAAATGCTTAAGTTTTTTATAGATTTTGTCTTTGAGTTTCTAATTTCTTTATAAAACCTTCGGATTTTATGTAGAAACATTAGACCTTGGCTCAAACCTTACGTACATCTACAGTCTCTCTGCTAGGATTAAGCGCACAGGCATTTACATCTCAGTAAGCATCTACAGTGTAGGCCCGTAGACTTGTTCGGCCAATACTGGATAAGGAGGTACCTCTAGTTGAGGAGACTACCTCTACATTAATTATTGAGACCTTCAGCACATACCCTATCGTCATAAACGTACTAATCTGATAAGAGTTTGGGTAAGATTTAGTTAGCAACCATTTTCTAGAACTTATCTAAGGAGTTGGTGCAATTACTGAGTTGGCGATCGAACCTATTTTTAACCGTGTCCGTAGTCATAACTACTGATTCGTTTTTGGATTCAAGGAAACTTACAGTAAGCGTGATTAACGCTTCTGGAAGATTAAGAGGGAATAGAAGTTGATTACAGATTTTACTCGTTCAGGTTTTAAATTCACCGATGATCGACTGAAAAGCTCTATCAGTAAAATTTATACACTTAGAGGCTAGCTCATATTCATAGGCATCTGAGCAGGCATATGAACTGCGACTGCACTGAGGCGATTTCAAGCTGAGGTTCTCGGAAAGAGTTACGGCTGTTCTTTTGCGAGCAGTACCTCAAATGAGGCAATTCAATGGAGACAGACTAGTCCATTATGCGATGAGTGCTATGCATAAGTTCCTAAATCTACCCAATGATCAGTCTTTTGACGACTCCATGGCTGAACTAGATCCACAAAAACCGATCGACTTTGACCCAGTTCAGAAATTAGAGGCAGAACTGTGGCTTGAGCGTTCTTTGGGTCAGTTGCAGACCCACATTCAGCAAGAGTTGGTGTCCCACCTGGAGCATCATCACCAGAACACCTCACAACAGTTGCTGATTTCTCAAGTGGAAGCAGCCATTTTACAAACGGTTGTCAATGAGTTGAGGCTAGCGCTAGAGACTGGGATTGTCGCGATCGCTCTTCCTACAACTAGTAGTGATTCCTCCCAACTCCCCCATCTAGCTCAGGCAACCCTGCACCCAGATCTGATTTTTAGAATCTGCTACATTGCGCCGCAAAAATCCCGCCGACAGGCCAATCAGCAGACAGCGATCGACCTTGCAGTGGGTGGAGTCTTGAGATTTGGTTTGGGGGAGACGATCACAGCCGCTGACCTGCAACACCTCCAAGCTCAAGAGTGGCCAGTTGCCTGGCCGATCGCTGGAGCCTATGGCATCTTAGGCTGGCTCCTAGCGATCTCCACCCCACCGCCAAAATCTCACCCAATTTCACCGAAAACCCAGCTACGAATTCCCCTGATCCAACGGGTAGTTAATCAATGCGCCTCTGCCCTCCAACAGGTGTATTTGATGCAGCCAGAATGCTCCCACTGCAAAAAACTGGAGTTACGCAACCGGGAGCTAATTAGAACCAATCAACTCAAAAGTGAGTTTCTGGCCAATACCAGCCACGAAATTCGGACTCCCCTCAGTTCTATTCTGGGTTTCACCCACCTGTTGCGAGAGCAGGGCTATAACGCTAGCAACGTCAAGCATTTGGAATACCTCAATATTATTCTCTCTAGCGGTCAACATTTGTTAGGAGTCATTAACGATATCCTTGACCTGTCAAAAATTGAGGCGAATCAACTGGATTTGCAGTGGGAAACGGTGAATGTGGGAGACCTCTGCCGCAGTACCTTGACTTTGGTGAAGGAGAAAGCCTATACCAAGAATTTGGAACTACGCTTCAATCTCGACCCCGATGCCACCACGTTTGTGGCCGATGCTCTACGGCTGAAGCAGATGCTATTTAATTTACTCTCCAATGCATTGAAATTTACTCAACGCGGGACTGTAGGTCTGCAAGTTAACGTGTCTGGTGCTTTTCTCCACTTCACGGTATGGGATACGGGAACGGGCATTTCCAAGGAGCAACAGCAAGAGCTTTTCCGCCCCTATGCCCAGATTGCCAATGCTGCGGCTACTCCTGGAGAAGGCACAGGGCTGGGGCTGGCACTCACGCAAAAACTGGCTGAACTGCATGGGGGCTGGGTTGAGGTCAAGTCGGAAATCCATCAAGGGTCGCAGTTTACGGTGGTGCTACCGCTGATTCCAGAGGTTGCATCACCTCAAGGTAGAAGTTCATCTCAGACAGACTCCTCCTGTGCTGGAGTGATGGCCGCAGATCAATCAGCCGTGCAGGTGTCGCTTGGACACCAGAATTCCAAGAAGGTGGTTGCTCAGAATTTGGGGGGTAGTGTGGTGGGGCAAGCTGTTTCGCTTAAGGAGTCAGCCAATCTTCAGGCGAACAAGCAAGGTCAGAAAAAACCATCCTCTCTATTCGATCGGGTGCCGATAAATGAGGGGATAAGTTCTGCGATCATCTCGCCATCTTTAACGCTGCATTCTCTGGAACCAAAACGAGCCAAGCAGATGGCACGATCGACTCAAGCCCAGGAACGTCTGCACTCCCCCAAGGATTCTATGGCTCTGCCCGATGGTCAGCATGGGACTAAACAGTCAGACCTGTTAATGCCACGCCCAAATCATATTTTACTTGTGGAAGACAACTCCCATAATGCCAAGTTAATGATTATCTATCTGAGCAAGGCAGGCTATGAAATTACCTGGGCGAAGCGCTCCCAAGAAATGTGGCAAGCTTTGGAATTGGCGTTGCCAACTGTGATTTTGATGGATGTTCAGTTGCCTGATGGCAATGGACTTGACTTAATCAAGGAACTGCGATCGAGGGAGATTTATCAGCGAATTCCGGTGATTGTCCAAACGGCGATGGCGATGCATGGCGATCGAGAGATGTGTTTAGGTTCTGGGGCAAATGACTACATTTCTAAGCCGATCGATTTAAAGGTGTTGGGACAAGTGGTGCGGAAGTGGGTGGAATCCATTCTTTGTTAATTGAGCTAGTGCAGCTTGGCAGAAGTTCCTGACCAGTTAGGGGGATTGTTTTGAGTTTTGAGTTTTGAGTGCTGCTCAGTTATTTCTACCAGCCTACACTAGCAATACTTCGGACAGTTTTTGTGGAGGTGCTGGAAACCCTGTTTTACAGCCAGTATAGACCCTCACCCTAAATCCCTCTCCCTTCTTGGGAGAGGGACTTCAATCCGGCTCCCCTTCTCCCAGAACGGGAGAAGGGGTTGGGGGATGAGGGCTAGCTATCGCAAAAATGTCCGAACTATTGACTAGGGAGGGTGGATTAAATAATACGCAAGCTTCACCCTTACTGAATCTCGAATTTGTTTAATTCTTATTTCCCAGAGATTTGCTGATGAGACCTGGATTTATGGGTGAACATAACGTTGCTATGTTCCTAGATGATGCAGTTCTGTTGTCGGACTATTAAACTAGAAGGGGTTAAAGTCGAAATTTCTATTAGGGTGATGCAACGATGTTGACGCAAAAGCTGGAGCAACTCCAAACCCTATTTCGGGAAATGGAACGAGCCTTAATTGCCTATTCTGGCGGGGTTGATAGCACGCTGGTGGCGAAGGTGGCTTATGATGTGCTGGGCGATCGGGCGGTGGCAATCACGGCTGAATCTCCCTCCTTGCTGCCAGAGGATTTGGAGGAAGCCCGTATTCAAGCGGCAACGATGGGAATTGCCCATGAAATCGTGCAAACCCACGAAATGAGCAACCCCAATTACACGTCAAATCCTGTCAATCGCTGCTACTTCTGCAAGAGTGAGTTACATGACACGCTCAAGCCTTTGGCCTTGGAGCGGGGCTATCCCTATGTGGTAGATGGAGTCAACGCGGATGACTTGATGGACTATCGCCCTGGTATCCAAGCGGCGAAGGAACGGGGGGCCCGATCGCCCCTAGCTGAGTTGGGAATTTCCAAGGCTGAAGTTCGGGAACTGTCGCAATTTTTGGGTCTGTCGTGGTGGGATAAACCCGCTCAACCTTGCCTCAGTTCTCGCTTTCCCTACGGTGAGGAGATTACGATCGCTAAGTTGCAACGGGTGGGGAGGGCGGAAAACCACCTCCGCACGTTGGGCTGGAAAAATCTACGGGTGCGATCGGATGGCGAGACGGCGCGGATCGAAGTGCAACCCGACCAGATTAAGGACTTTGTGCTAACCACCGATTTGCCAACTCTGGTTTCGGCGTTTCAAACCTACGGATTTCTCTATGTGACTTTGGATCTGGAGGGTTATCGGAGTGGCAAGCTGAATCAAGTTCTGTTTGCTGCTTCGGTTTGAGGGGAAAGTCTGCTAACACTCCAGTTATGTTGGAGCGATCGATATCCATTCATAACGGTTGCAACTGCCTCAATAGCAAATCCAAAAAGGCATAGGACTGCTCTAGCGTTTTAATATTCTCTAGCTTAGAATGATTGATTCCTAAGTACAGGTCACCCTAGAAGAGGTATGAAAATCACGCTGCTCTTGATGTGGGGATATAGGCTCAGACATAAAAAAGTCAGGTAAGTGAGTATAGAATCGCTCAAACTTACCTGACTGATCCACACGGAGACTTCAAAACTGTTCTATCAATGCATTAAATGATTAATAGACATCGACAGTCCTAGAAAATCAATCTGTGGGACTAATTCAGCTTATTCCCAGAGGTGTTGTAGTAGCCAGAGGGCTTCATTGCATCAGCAGCACCATCTTTAATGGAGTTTGCGGTATCTTTAGCTGTGGACTTTACTGCATTGGATACATCCTTAGCTGCATCCTTGACACTATCTTTGACATTCTCAGTCACGTTTTTGGCAGTTGCCTTAACTGTGTCCGCCACATTGCTGCCTGCACCTTTCACATTGCTCTTCACATTCTCAGCGGCTTGTTTGGCATCCTTAGAGAATTCCCTGCCAGTAGAACGAGCATTATCCTGAAGCGCCTTTGAGGTGTCACGGAGATCATCGGTAGCACCATCTACCCTGTTGCCAAACTCTTTAGCATCTTGCTTGGCATTCTTACCCAGTTGCTTTAGATTATCAACCTTCTTGTCCAAAGTCCGATCGGTATTCGTCTTTAGATCATCCGTCATGTCAATGACATTCCGCTGTGCATTGTCCTTCAATCCCTTAGCTTGAGCCTTGGTCACAGCAGCACCCGTAGCAGGACGACGCGGATCAATATCGCTGTATCCATTCATCCCACCTTCATAGGGCTGCGATCGATATCCAGGAACACCTTGACTGGACTCACCCGGAATCGTCGCTTGAGCCGCAGGGCTACAGGCTGTGCTAACCAAAATCAGCATTCCAGCAAATAGAAATGACAAGACGTGTTTGATGGACAACGCTTTCAAGGATGCAATCAACCGCTTCATATAAAATCCTCCAAATTTGTGTTCTAACTAATAGGTGAGATACCAAACCAAGCAGAAAACCTGTAAATCCTAGTAGCTTAGGGATTAATGAGATAGAGAGTCGGAGAGACCAAATAAAAACGTATTGAAATACATACTTAAGCACATACTCATATACATTTTGATCGCCTCATTCACCGCCAAACTGCTACAACAGAAAACTAGCTCTTCCGCTGCACAGCAGGGTTGGCTTGCATCTCAGGGCGATCGTAGGACTCTTCTGCCTTGTCTTTCAAGAATGCCGAAGCATCTTTAAAGGTGTCGCCTACCTTTTCTAACAAGTTCTCCTTGGAATCCTGCAAAACATCACTGTTAGAGGCAATTCCTGACTCCTCTGAATCTTGCTTGAACTGCTCACGGATGGTCACTCCCTCTGGCGCATTTCCTGGGCGATCGGACGACTTAGACCCCGGATAGAGAAGATTGCTTTGGGAATTATTCACACTAGGGTCAATAGCCTTAGCAGCAATCAATTTTTGAGTTGAGAACGATCCAGCGTCTGCCCTAGGGGAAATGGACTTGCTAGTATTTGCATTCATTCTAGGATCGGTAGAAGCCTTAAATCCTGTATAACCATCACCTCCAGACTTGCGGGGATTATTGTTGCCCCCCATTTGTACAGGAGGATTATAGGGACGGGCCCCAGTCTCAGTTCCGTTGTTACATGCAGTAGTTGCGAATAACAAAACTGCTGCTAAAAGAACACCGAGAACTCGCTTCAAAGCAAATCTGTTAAATAAATTAGTGAGTCGCTGCATAGAAAATTCTTTCTACTCCTAAACACATCAGCATCCTATAAAAGGCTTCCAGGGACTACAGGATTGCCAAGAGTGACCTACACTATGAAGGCTAACTAACTAGTAGCCTTAAGTCAGTAAGTATTCTGTTTGGCAGACCTCTAGAATTAGAAGCTTTTTACTTAGACACTTGCTTAGATTAGGTTCATCGTCTTCAAATTTCTTCTATCTAGAGTTACATTTCAGCCGCATTTGCGTTTCTTGTGACTCTCACTCAAGGGAGAGATGAAGCCAAAGCGTTGCTATGAGATTTCCAGGGAAAATGCTACCACTGGAGGAGAAAAGCATCCGGGCAACGGTCTTCTGGTTGATTCAAGGGCTTATGTGCCGGATGCTTTGCCCTTCCACTTCCTGATATAAACTTTTTTGGAAATCTCTTTAGGATCAATAGTTCAGACATTTTTGCGATAGTTAGCCCTCATCCCCCAACCCCTTCTCCCAGAACGGGAGCCGGATTGAAGTCCCTCTCCCCTCTTGGGAGAGGGATTTAGGGTGAGGGTCTGTGCTAGCCGTACAACAGGGTTTCCAGCAGATCCACAAAAACTGTCCGAAGTATTGCTTAGGATCGTGAACTAAAAAATTAGAAACCTGGTTTTACAGGTTATTACAGCAGTTTTCGATCAAACCCGCCACAAGAATAAAGCGTATAACCAACTTTGGCACTGGTTTTTAGCATTCTCTCGTGTGGCACGTCTGATAGCAATTTACTGTGAATTCGTGATCCTTAAGGCTTATGATGCTGAACTTCAATAACGGTGTGTACATTGCCACGGGGAGCGAAATCGCCCTTAACAGTTACCTCCCAAGGATCACACGCTGCTACAAAATCATCCAAGATTTGGTTGACTGATTCCTCATGGGAAATGTATCGATCGCGATAGCTATTAATGTAGAGCTTTAGTGCCTTTAACTCCACAACTCGCTGATCAGGAACATAGGTAATGGCGATCGTGGCAAAATCGGGATACCCCGAAAACGGACACTTACAGGTAAATTCTGGCAGACTAATCGCAATGTGATAGCGTCTGCCGATTCGGGGATTGGGAAACGTTGCCAAATGACCCTCAGCAATTTGCCGTTCCCCATATTTCACGTCCTGGGGTTGATCCACTACAGCAAGCTCAGACGATGGCAGTTCCAGAGGTGTGTTAGCTTCGGCAGGGAAATAGTTCATTGTGTTGTTATTTTGTAGGTTTTACCCTACTATTCTTACCCCACTCGCAACTCTTGCCAATTGGTCAAGGTCATTCACTTGCAACCTGCAATGGCTCTTACCTAACAGCCCCAAATCATTTGTGAGCGTGGGGTGCTTTGTGAGCCGGGATTCCGTGGAAATCCCGGCTCACAATCCAGATAGGATCGCCATCGCTAATTTGAAATTTCAGGGAAGCAAAACTGATACCATTGCCCAAATCTAAAATAGAATTGCGATCGTAAACCGACACTTCAACTTAATAAGCGCAATTGTTCAAGTTCACCCTTAAATGAAACTTAGATGAAATTCCTAAAATTACAGCAAACATCTTGACGAATTCTCATTAGATTGCTCTAATTCGACTAGTTTGAGCCGTGACTTTAAACCTAATCAATAGATTTGTTTTCAACGCTCTGCTTTATCTAGCTCCTCACCCATTACACTGCTCTACAACATTTTCTTATTGAGGTTATGACGTTTAACTTAAATGCCAAATCATCCCCCCGGAATGCCACTGTTCCTGCACAAGGTAATTCAGCCGCCGCAGCCAGTCACTATGCGCCTTCCGTCCCCATTTCAGTGTATCGGGAGTTAGCAGCAGAGCTACAGACAGCCCGCACCATGATGGCTTCAATAAGTAGCCAAAATCAACAACTGATCAAACAAAATCAACATCTGCGTATTGAGATTGAACGAGTCGTACAATTGTCGTTGCAACTGCGGCAAATTGCTGATTCTTTCCCGCCGATCGATCGCGAAACCCGGGAGGAATTCGCCGACACTGACAACGAATTTATGGTGAATTCTGACTACTCTATTCCTGATATTCGCTCTCGCACCATTCCTCCCCAATTTGACAAACCTGCTCCTAAATCTGACAAGTTTGCCCCCAAGTCAGAGCCTAGGGTGGAACCGAGGTTTGAACCAGGGGCACCAGAGTTAAAGGAACTGTTCACAGAACAGGAGGAAGGGCGCTACCGTCGCCCTGCTGCACCAGAGCGCTCTCCTGAGTTGAATGGCTGGTGGTTGGGGGTCGTGATTTTTCTCATCGTTGTCTCTGCCTTTGGAGCCGGATTTGTGATTGTTCGCCCCCTCTTGCCCAATCGGTAACTCAAGTTTTGTATCATCAGCTACAAAACTCCACCTCCTGACGGTGATACACAGTAGTCCTGTCTAGAGATGACAACGATCGGGAATAATTTTATGAGTGCCGACTGGTGCGTACCCGTAAGATGATTTTTAGGTTTAGTTATCCCGTAGGATTGGTGAAAACTTTGTGGGGAGGGTAAAAGATCGGCTTTAACCGGAGTTTTGTAATGGCTAGTAATTCAATGGCTAGCGGTTAAGTAACAGAACGTTGCTTCCCCTAATTTCTTGGTTTCTAAATATATTTTAACCATGTATTTCAATCAATAAATTCCAGAGGAGTAAGTAGGTACGCGTAATTAATTGTAAAAGGGGGGGTGGGGGTAACGCCCCCAGGCAAGGGGTTTCACCCCCTCCACCCCAAAATTATCTTTAGTTTAATTGCACCCAGCTACTTATTGCTGTCTTAAGGTGTGAGTGATTAGTTGATGAGCAATCTAGAAGTGACAGGAGCAAGAGATTGAAAAAGGTTGAGGCGATCGTTCGACCGTTCAAACTGGACGAGGTAAAAATTGCGCTTGTAAACGCTGGAATTGTGGGGATGACGGTTTCTGAAGTCCGAGGATTTGGGCGGCAAAAGGGGCAAACTGAGCGCTATCGTGGCTCAGAGTACACCGTTGAATTCCTTCAAAAGCTGAAGATTGAAATTGTGGTCGAGGATGACTTAGTGGACATGGTGATTGAAAAAATCATCACGGCTGCTCGGACAGGCGAAATTGGTGATGGCAAAATTTTTGTCACATCGGTTGAAGAAATTGTCCGCATTCGGACAGGTGAGAAGAATCAGGAAGCCATTTAGGGTAGATTTTGCCCAAATATCCTCAAAGCCATGCTAGATTTCCAACCCCCTGGGTTTGAGCAGCGTGTTCTCAATACAACGCTGGGATCAATGGTCTATGCGGTTCCTAGCCCAGATTTTTGGCCAGAATCCCTGCATGAACGATCGCCCCTTGTTTTTCTGCATAGCTTGGGGGGTGGTTCCTCTGCCTACGAATGGTCCCAGGTCTACCCAGCCTTTGCCGCGACTCATCGCGTCATTGCCCCTGATCTGGTCGGATGGGGCGATTCTGCCCATCCTGCCAGGGACTACCAGCCCCAAGACTATTTGGACATGATCCAAGTTTTGTTGCAGGAGGTGGCGCTAACCCCTGCTTGGGTTGTCGCGTCTTCTTTGACAGCAGGATTGGTGGTTCGTCTGGCGATTCAGCAGCCGCAGTTGTTCCAGGGACTGTTCCTGATTAGTCCCTCTGGCTACCGGGATTTTGGAGCCGACTATGGGCAGGAGTTGGCCGCCCAACTGGTGAGAATTCCTGGACTCGATCGCCTGATCTATGCTCTGGGAGCGGCTAATGAACTGGCAGTACGGAATTTTCTGGAACAGTTTCTATTTGCCCAACGATCGCGCCTCAACGCCGAAATTGTTGCCGCTTATCTCGCCTCAGCCCTCAAGTCCAATGCTGACTATGCGGCTCTGGCTTCCTTGCGGGGTGACCTCTGCTTTGATTTGGCCCACGACTTGCCCCAGCTACAGGTGCCCACAGTCTTTGTGTGGGGAGCTAAGTCTCGGTTTAATGGCCCTGAGCAAGGGCAACGATTGGCTCGGCTCAACCCCGCAGCCGTTCAAGCGTTTCACGCGATCCCCACAGCCGGAGTTTTGCCCCATTTAGAGGTGCCAGCGATCGTCACTGGCTTGCTCCACTATTACCTTGCTATGCATTCCCAGAGGCAAGTCTTACCGCCCCGGCAATGAACGGTCTTGCCGAATTTCCTGTTGCCACACGCTTGGGTCAACATCACTCAGAAACTGAGTAGCAGCAAGATTTTCCAATATCTCAGCATAGCTTGACCAAATTTGAAAGTTCTAGATGGCTACTCCCATTTCCTCTTGCTCTTTTTGCAGTGTTGTTTTGGCTCTAGGGCTGGGTGATTTTACTAGGCTATATGAGCCAACGGAGTGGCAGGAATTTTGCTGTACACCTCTGCATTCTCTTCCTGAGCCTGACGAAGATCATATTGCGCTTGAAGATTTAGCCAAAATTGAGCGCTGTTACTAAAGTATTGCGACAAACGCAATGCTGTATCTGCGGTGATACTGCGCTTTCCAGCCAAGATTTCGCTAATACGGGTTTGAGCTACACTCAGATCTTTGCTGAGTCTGTAGGGCGTAATATCCAGCGGCTCCAGAAATTCTAATTTCAGGATCTCGCCAGGGTGAATGTTTGGTAAACGATCGCTGTTCATGATTTAACTATTTAGTGATAATCCACTATCTCCACCTGCTCTGCATTACATTCATCTGTCCACACAAAGCGAATTCTCCACTGGTCGTTAATACGGATACTGTATCGACCCTCACGATCGCCTTCTAACTTTTTTAGGCGATTACCAGGCGGAACGCGGAGATCGTTGAGCGATACTGCTGCGTTAATGATGAGAAGTTTTCGTAGGGCAACTGTCTGAATGTCAGGTGGATAGTGGGGAGACTTAAAGCCATCAAAAATAGACTTGGTTTCTTTGGAATTGAAACTTGTAATCACATTCTAATCATAACGTATGACAATACTAACGTTCAGCAGTAGTAGTTCGCTCTGAAAGTTAACCTAACTGATAATGCATTGTGCCTTGAATTAGAGATTTATTCGTGGCGAAATAGGTGATTGTGGGTGGGGTTGTAGAGGTGCGATCGGCCCGTGGTGGCCTCTAGGGCGGGGCTGATGAGGTAGAGCGTGGTGCGAAGCAGGTTTTGTTGGTGAGTGACCGTTGCCATTTGGTTGAGGGGAACCAGGCAAATTTTTTCATCGGGCCAACTCAGGCGGAAGCAGATGGCGATCGTCATTTCAGCGGGGTAATGTTGCAGCAACTTTGCCTGGGCTGCTTCCACATGACGGGCACTCAAATAGAGGCAGAGGCTAGCTTTGTGGGCTGCGAGGGCAGACAATTCCTCAGCTTCAGGAACTTCGGTTCGTCCGCTGATGCGAGTCAAAATAATCGTTTGCACCAAGCCAGGCACCGTTAGTTCCACTTGCAACTTGGCTGCCGCGTACTGAAATGCGCTGATCCCCGGCACAATTTCAAAGGGAATTTCAGCAGCGATTAATCCCTGGATCTGTTCATGGACGGCTCCATAGAGGGTGGGATCGCCGGAGTGTAGGCGCACCACCGATCGCCCAGCCCTAACCCGCTCCACCATCAGCGGCAAAATTTCTTCCAAGGTTTTATCCGCTGTGGGAATTACCTCAGCATTGGTACGAACACCCTGCAAAATTTGCAGGGGTACTAGAGAATCGGCAAACAACACCACATCGGCGTGGGACAGCAACCGTTGGGCCCGAATTGTCAGCAAATCTGGGTCGCCGGGCCCCGCCCCAACGATGTAAACCATCGGTGCGAGGGGCGATCGGGCTACAGATTTATCGCTGTTTTCCGGTGACTGGGCGGGTTGGAGGGGAGAAACTGGGGTCAAAATTTTTTCGATCGCGCGGTGGCGTTATTTTTTCCGGATGGGTCTGCCTGTGAGGGAAGAAGGGAGTGGTAGATGCACCCTGATCAAACCCCGGAGACAAGCTAGCCTCCGGGGTTTTCTTTTGGAGATTTTATGGATCAGTACTTCGGATTTTTGTGGAGGTTCTGAAAACCCTGTTGTACAGCCAGTATAGACCCTCACCTAAATCCCTCTCCCAAGAGGGGAGAGGGACTTCAATCCGGCTCCCCTGCTCCCGTTCTGGGAGACGGGGCTAGGGGATGAGGGCTAGCTATCGCAAAAATGTCCGAACTATTGATGGATGGGATGCTGGAGATTAGACCCTCACCCCCAGCCCCTCGCCCCTTGGGAGAGGGGAGCCGATCGAGACTTTATTCTAGGGAGGAGATGCTTGGGAGTCGGGGTTCAATGAGGGGGGTGGCACGACATCAGGGAGGGGGCGTTTGAGGGCGTAGAGCCAGAGTAAGCCTGCCACACCGAGGACGATCGCCACTAAGCTAACAATTTGAGCAATCCGCAACGACGAACTCAGCATGAGGCTATCCGTTCGCAGCCCCTCAATCCACACCCGTCCGAGGCTATAGCTGACCATGTAGGTGAGAAAGATGGTTCCCACTTTGAGACGCAGCTTTCCCTGTACACCGAGAAAGAATAGCAGCAATAAAATACCCAATGTCATCAGATTCCACAGGGACTCATAGAGAAAAGTGGGGTGATAGTAGGCGATCGTTTCGTAGCCAACAGGCCGTCTGCTCAGAGGAATGAACAACTTCCACGGTAAATCGGTGGGACTCCCAAAGGCTTCGGAGTTAAAGAAATTGCCCCAGCGCCCGATCGCCTGCCCCAAAATCAGCGAGGGAGCGACCAAATCAGCGACTTGCCAAAATGATACTTTCTTGAATCGGCTGAACAAGAAGGTCGCGACTGCTCCACCCAAAATTGCGCCATGAATTGCAATGCCACCCCGCCAAATTTGCAGGATTTCTCCTGGATTGGCCGCATAATCACGCCATTGAAACAGCACGTAATACAGTCGGGCACTGGGAATCGCACTGATAATCAACCACAGAATCAGATCGGACATGAGGTCTGGGTCAACCCGACGACGTTTCGCCAAGAATCGCGACAGTTGGATGCCAATTAAGACCGCAGAGGCGATCAGGATGCCGTACCAGCGCACATGCAGAGAGCCGATCGTGAAGGCGGTTTCCCCAGGTGAGGTGAATAAGCCCAGAAGGGAAGGCGAAAAGGGAGGTATGAGATCTAACACCATGAAGATCCTGATGAGTAAGGAGGGTGGAGTAATGCCTGAAATTAGAGCGTTAGGGAGATCCAGAAAAATCCCAAGAGATTTTTAGCTGATTTAGCTAAAAAATTATCCTGAAGCACAGGTACATTATTTATCTGCAACTTCCTAATTGCTGCCGGAAGGGCGAAGCATTCGGTAAAAGGCCCTGATTGAGTCTCAAAGCTTTTCGTCCGAATGCTTCGCCCCTACCAAATCTCCAAATTGTTTAATCCACAATTCTTACCGAGTGCTTCGCCTCTACGAGATGCATGTCATTGTCCCATGATCTCTTTGTGAATTCTTTAGACCCGAACTGGAGTCGCTAAAGCTTCCACCAAGGTACGGATGGCGGCAATCATGGCCACTTCGCTGTTGAGGCGATTGATGGCAGATCCTACGCCGATGCCCGCTGCGCCCGCCGCGATCGCCATGGGTGCCGTCACACTGGACAAACCCGATGCACACAACACAGGCACAGAGACAGCACGGGAGATTTCGTAGGCGGCTGCCAAGGTAGGTGCGGCTTTTTCAATCAAGCCCAAGGTGCCAGAGTGAGCGGGAGCGCTGCTGGTGCCGCCTTCGGTTTGAATGATGTCTGCTCCTGCTTGAACGAGGGCTTCGGCTAGTTGCACTTGCTGGTCTAGCTCTAGGATGTGGGGAACGGTGACGGAGAGGGCGATCGTGGGCAAAAGCGATCGGGTTTGTCGTGTCAGTTCCAGCACTTCGGCTGTTTCAAAGCGCCGCCCTTGGGCATAGAAGCTATCAAAATTACCGATTTCAATCAAGTCAGCCCCCGCTGCCACAGCTTTGACAAACTGCTCTGGCTCGACGGCAGAGACGCAAATCGGTAGGGTGGTAAATTGTCGGGACAGGCGCACCAAGTCGGGATCAGCGGCAATATCAACAAAGGTTGCCCCTGCTCGATCGGCTGCTCTCACGATCGCTGAAACCCGATCGCCGTCAAAGTTGTGCAAGCCGCTAATGATTTTCAGGGCACAGCGACGGGTAAAGGCGTTGAGGAGTTGAGGATGAATAGTCATAGGTTCTCAGAAAAAATCTTCTGGCTCATTGTAAACTTACCCCACTGAGAAAGGTCCTCATACTGGCACTCGAACAACATAAGCAAATTTACTGGATCTGCCCCAATCGTTTTTGGTGAGAGGAAAGATATTGTCTACTAAAAGGTTTTGCTACCCCTATGCTAGAGTGATGCGCGTATTTCGGCTCAATATCTCTACCACTGCTCATGCAGAGAAGCAAAACTGATGTCTAACCCAGCTTCTAACCGTCTTCAGCAAAATGCAAAACGAATCATGCAACTGTGGGAGGAGCGGGCGCGTGATGAAGTGAGTGCCGCCATCCATCAAAGTTCGCTTGTCTTGCAAGATTCTCTACCGCAGTACTTAAACCAATTGGTGAATGAACTGTCAACCAAAATTGAACGGACCCCTGCTCGCATCAACGCCGACAAGGTAAAAAGCGATCGGATTGGCAAACAGCATGGACGGGAACGGGCGGGTTATGCTGATTACTCCATAACTCAAATCATCTTCGAGTATCACATTCTTCGTCAGGTGATCTTTCAAGTTTTAGAGGAAGAAGCGCCGTTAGATATGCGGGAACGAGACGTTATTATTACCTCGATTGAGCAAGCCGTAAATGATGCTGCAACTCAGTTCGCACAAACTCTGCACGATATTCAAGAACTTTTTATGGTGACGCTCACTCACGATCTGAGAAATCCGATTAATGTCGTGAAAATGGGCACGCAACTGGTTCTGCGGCGGTTTGAACGCGGCGATACTCACCTTGATGTGACGGTGAGAATGCTCAGCGCAATCGATCGCCTGGATTCAATGATTCAAAATTTGCTAGATGCCAGCCGACTGCGGGCAGGGCTGAGCTTAAAGCTGACCTTTGAAGATTGCGATTTAGAGCAGCTACTCCAGGAGGTTGTGGAGGATTTAAACTTCGCTTATCCCGATCGCTTTGTCATTGTTTCTGATGGTGCAATCATGACCGCTTGCAGCCGCAAAGAACTACGGCGGGTGATTGAAAACATCGCCACTAACGCAGTGAAATATGGTGCGCCTGACACACCGATTACACTCACGCTCCAACAAACTGCGACAGCAATCAGCATAACCATTCATAACAAAGGTACGCCGATCGCCCCTGACGCGCAATCTATTCTCTTTCAACAATTTCGTCGCACCAGCACGGCTGAGGAGCAAACGGGCTGGGGTTTAGGCTTATTCTTAGCCAAGAGCCTGACTGAAGCGCATCAAGGGACGATCGAGGTTGAAAGTGAGGAGGGCAAGGGGACAAGCTTCATCGTCAAGTTACCAGCAGGGCCGCTTGAGGTAGTTCAGTTCTCCTAGAAGCACCTTCCAACGCCAGAAATCATGCCATCATGTTGGTTCACTTAAAGGGTAATGTGCGAGACCTGTGAATAGATGTTCTAGAATACTTGCTGTCTGTTTCACATAGAGTAAGTGGAATGGCACAATCCCCTTACTGACAACCACAGAAGTCATTGAAAAACATGGAAACTAAAGGATAATAGTAGAAGACTAGGAACCAACAAGACATAGCGTTACAGAGGAAACCGTGGAAACTCAAGAACTCAAAGCACTCATCAAGGAAAGTATGCGAGAGGTATTACGGGAGGAACGATTGCTGCTCTGCAAAATCCTAATTCCCTATGTTGATGATGTAGAGCAAATAGAACTAGATGCCGAGTTTGGTTCACCCACCGATTACTATGAAGCCGAAGCGATCGACATGACAGCATGGGTAAAGCATGTCCATCAAGTTTCGTAAGTAAGTTATTAAATTCATTGAAAAAGCTGACTCCGATACACTCAATCGAGTTCAGGAAAAACTGAACCAATTGTTAAGTTCCGTTGAAGAGCAAAGCGTAATTCCATTTACAGAACTCGATATCAAACAAATGAAAGGTGAGTGGGAAGGCTACTACAGGCTCCGGATTGGCAAGGTTCGGCTGATTTTCACCGTAGACATGACCTCTGGTGACATTGAGGTTTATACCATTGGAAATAGAGGTGATGTTTACTAACAGGATTAGTTGTCTCCACTAATATCCTACCCATCCTAAAATCCTTAACTTATCGCAGATTCGCATTGGTGTTTACAAAGTCCGATCAAAAATGGCGGAAATACTATGACTTCACAACTTCAACAAGCTATCTATCTTGCTCAGTCACTTCGCTTAGCAGAGCAGCTTGAACTACTCAAAACTCTATCTGCAATGATTCAGCGAAGCTATGTCCTAGAAACTCAAACTGCAATAACAGAAGCAGGTACAGATTTCTCGGCAGCAAGCTTTCGTCAATCTTGGCAGCAAGCCACAACCGGACAAACTCTCCCTCTCTCAACTGTGGGAAGGAATTGAGGTTAACTAATTTGCCCCTCGCTGAAATTCGCTTTACACCTGAGTTTCAGCGTAGGTTGAAAAACCTTGCGAAGAAATACCGCCAAGTTTCAGCCGCTCTTCAGCCTATTATGGAACAATTGAACGAGTAACCGTGAGACTGGAAAAGCCATTAAAAATGTACAACATGAAATTAACTATGGAGGGTAGTTCTGATGGTTGAAAACACCGTAAAAGTAGACATATCATTTCGATCGTTGCTGGCAGCCGTTTCATCCCTGGAAACTGCTGAAAAACATCAACTTTTGGAGTTCTTGGAAGCTGAATTATTCATGGATGAAGACGATTCTCCAGAAGATACTACGGAAATTCAGGCTGCCCGTGCTGACTATAAAGCAGGTAACTACGTCACATTCGACCAATACAAGTTGCAACGATCGAATAAATAGGCATGATCTACACCATCATTACGCCAAAAGCTGTGCAGAAATAGCTAGATGCCTTGCCCAGTGATGTTTACGATCGGATTGCCACCAAGATTCAGCAACTTGCTGACGAGCCTCGTCCAAAGGGGGTTGTTAAGGAGATTTCTAGAAAAGTTTATACCAGGCACCGGAAGGGCGAAGCCTCCGGGCAATGACCTTCTGGTCGATTCAAGGGCTTGTCTGCCGGAGGCTTCGCCCCTACAGGGGTGAAATCTTTCTCAGAAATTTCCTCAGTTGAAAAGGGCTAACAATGAATACCGAGTTCGCATTGGTGATTATCGCATTCGTTATGAAATCGATGATAAAGAACCGATCGTTCTCTTATTGCAGTGCAAGCATAGAAAAGATGCTTATAGATGATGTTCTTTGACTACCATTCCTTGAGGTCTTGAAACTTGTTGTTAGCAATAGTAATGACTTGCTCAGGTTATATAGTTGATAATGGTTGGTGATTCCCCTGCTAAAGCGCCGTGTATGAACTTAAATTTGTCCTCCACTACGTTGCGTCCCGTCAATGTCATCGGCACCGTCAAGGGCCCAGGCGAGAACGGCAACCAGTACGTTTTCATCACGGCTGACAATCGATACGTCAAGATAGGGGAATTTGTTTACTACGAGGTGCCCGGAGGCGCAGGCGTTGAGGCAGAGTCCGCAGAACCGCTCCAGATTCTGGGCAAAATCTCAGATCGCCGCCTAATCGACCATTTGCCCGATCGCATTTTCGCCGACACAGAAGTCAGCCCTGAAACGATCGCCGCTCTGGTTGGGTTCACCCATCCCAACGCCGAAATTTATGAAGTCACCGTGGATGTCATCGGCTACTTCGATGGTCGCTTAGGCTTCATGAATCCCCGCAAAACCCCTGATCCCGGCTCCAAGGTTTGCTTAGCCAGCGATTGGACTTTGCGCGAGGTGTTGAATCGCAAGCAACCCCAAGAGGTGGGAGCCGCCCATATTGGTTCTTTGCTTTTACGAGATGACGGAGCCGTGCCGATCGCCTTGGATGTGAAGGAATTGGTCAGCACCCACATGGCGATTTTGGCAGGCACGGGGTCTGGGAAATCCTACACTGCTGGAGTGTTGGTCGAAGAGTTGCTGCTGCCCCACAATCGAGCCGCTGTCTTGATCTTTGACCCCCACGGGGAATATAGCACCCTGGAGGAAATGCGGGGACACCCAGCCTTTAAGGGCGACGATGGCTATGCGCCCCAGGTGAAGGTGTTGCGTCCCGATGATATTCGGATTCGGGTTTCTTCCCTGGAGTATGCCGATATTTTGATGCTGTTGCCAGAGATGAGCGATCGGCAGCAATCCATTCTCAGCAAAGCCTATGCTTTTCTCAAACGCAAAAAAGGACAGGCGCGTTGGGATGTGCAAGATCTGATTCAAGCTGTATTCGATGCCGATCGCCAAACCGATGAAGAGGGTAACGAAAAAGCGGGATCTTCGGCTCCCGCCCTAGAGTGGAAGCTGGAACGATTGGATCGATCGCCCTACTTCGATACGATGGAACATCTGGCACCTAGAGATTTGTTTGAACCGGGACAGGTGACTGTGCTGCAAATGAATGAGATTAGCCAGGAAGAACAGCAGGTCATCTGCGCCGCCATTCTGCGCCAAGTCAACCAAGCGCGCATCAACACTCAAAAAGAGCTAATTACTCCAGACGACGAAAACTATTTGCCCTACCCCGTCTTCATTCTGCTAGAAGAAGCCCACCGCTTTGCCCCCGCCAATGAACCCTCGCGCTGCAAGGCAGTGCTACGCACGATCCTGAGCGAGGGGCGCAAGTTTGGTATGGGCGTGGGACTGATCACTCAACGTCCGGGCAAACTCGATTCCGATGTGCTGTCTCAATGTATGAGCCAGTTTATTATGCGAATTGTCAACCCGGTGGATCAGGAGAGCCTGAAGTATGGGGTCGAATCCGCTGGACGGGACTTGCTGAAGGAATTACCCGCGCTGACGAAGGGGCAAATCATTATCTCTGGGGCCTGTGTCAATACGCCAGTGCTGTGTAAAGTCCGCCGCCGCCTCACCACCCACGGCGGTGAAACCCTGAATGCGCCTGAACTGTGGCAAAAACATTTTCAACCCCACCACATCGAGGAGCGAGAAGCCGAAAGCGCCCCTGTTGTCCCTCGGCAGCGCCCCCAGTCGTTTCGCAGATGATCTGCCTTTTTCCATCAGTCCGTGCCAATAGGTTGCTGCACGCTGTTGGACTTGCACATTTCATCGCTAAACTCGAATGATATCAAAGCTATATTGATCACCAATTCAATAAAACAAGAAGTCAGAGTCGAGGGTAAGAATTTGACGATATCCTGTTTTTTCAGTAGCCTTCGCAGGTTGAATTTTGCAAGGCTCAACCCAACCTACGAGGGCGATCGAACTAAAACAATGTGTGAGTTAGAGCAAACGTGAAAAAAGCTGAAGCTGTGCTATCATTGCTGTCCAGGTAGCGCAACATTATGGAATTACTATTTAAAGGGCATGACTCAAGCAAGCTCAAAGCAATTAGGTTTATTTCAAAGACAAAAGATAATTAGGCAAGCAGAGGTCGATATTCAACCCTATTACACTCAGAGTTATGGAGCAGCATACTTGGGGAATAGTCTTGAGCTTATAAAAGATCTTAAAGATTCTAGTATAAACCTGATTCTGACATCTCCTCCATTCGCACTTACCCGCAAGAAGGAATACGGAAATGAAAGTGCAGAAAATTATGTTGACTGGTTTCTTCCCTTTGGATACGAATTTAAAAGAGTGCTTACTCAAAATGGTTCATTCGTCATTGATTTAGGAGGCGCTTACCTTCCTGGGAATCCAGTCCGTAGTATATATCAATACGAGTTATTGATTCGCCTTTGTAAAGAAGTGGGCTTTTTCTTGGCACAAGAGTTTTATCACTATAATCCAGCGAGGCTACCAACCCCAGCAGAATGGGTTACGGTTAGGCGTATTCGGGTTAAAGATTCAGTTAACGTAGTTTGGTGGTTATCAAAAACCGAAAATCCAAAAGCTGATAATAGAAAAGTCTTAAAGCCTTACAGTGAGAGTATGAAACAGTTACTAAAAAATGGCTATAAGGCTAAATTGCGTCCTAGTGGTCATAATATTTCTACAAAGTTTCAGAAAGATAATTCAGGTGCTATTCCACCAAATCTTATTGAAGCTGCTAATACTGAGTCGAATAGTGTTTATTTGCGTAAATGTAAAGAGGCAGGGATTAAACCTCATCCGGCACGTTTTCCAGTAACTTTTGCTGATTTCTTTATCAACTTTTTAACTGATGAAAATGACCTTGTATTAGATCCATTCGCAGGCTCAAATACAACAGGATTTGTTGCAGAAAGTTTACATAGGCGATGGATGTCATTTGAACTTAATGAGGAATACTTAATTGGCAGTCAATACCGTTTTAATGAGTAATCTTGTTTAAAGGTGTGTTGTGGTTCTGCGTAAAACTGCACTACTCAATATTATGACTCGCTCTATCGCAAGGTGTGGCTGGAATATTCTTTATTTGTCTGACCCAAGAATTCATCCATTTAGGCTGCAAATTTATAGGGATGATGAAAGCTACCGCATTCGTGTATATATCTGGAATTTAACACATGGTGGAGGGATGGCAAGACCTAGAAGCGAGTACCGTATTCAAATTACAGGCTTGTCTACTGATTATTTTGAACCTGAAGTTGATGGAAAAACCCTGATTCTTGGTTGGTGGGATGAGGCTGAAGTTTTTGCAGGCTTTGATTATAACAAACATTCTGGTACTTTAGGTTCTTCTCCATCAATCCAGATTCGTGAGCAATACCTCCGCAATGCTCATCTGAATGGGTTTTCTGCTTGTAATAAGGGCAACAAAGAGATAGCAATTGCGTTCAAACCTAGCTTCTTTGTGGAATATATTAAAACCCTAGAAGCTCTACATAGCTTTGGAGAGTCTGAACTTGATCTCAATATCCTTGAAACTGTAGCTGAGAATCCAGATTTAATCAACGATACACAGACTGAAGCTACTGACTGGAGTCGACAAACAGTAATTGTTTCAGTTCGCAAAAGATTAAGAGATGCTAGTTTTCAAGAGCGAGTTTTAACTGCATATAATCACCATTGTGCAATGTGTGGTGTTCAGCTTGATTTAGTACAAGCAGCACATATCATACCAGTAAGCCATGAAGAGGGCACTGATCAAACCTCTAATGGAATTGCTTTGTGTGCGTTGCATCACTACGCTTATGATCGTGGACTTATATTCATAGACGAGGAATATTCGGTTGAGATAAATCAAAACAAAATTGACAACCTTCGATCGATATCCCGTGATGATGGATTAGAAGAATTTTCTGATGCGCTAAGAGCTTTAATCATTTTACCTCCAACTATTTCAGACCGACCTCATGTAGATTGTCTACGTATTGCTAATCGTTTGCGTCTTACTGTTTTATAAGCTAAGGCTGTATGTTTATATTTTTGTGTGCCTAGTTCACAGAATTGTAAGCAGTTGGCAATTTAAAACTACATTGCAACGGATGGCGTGAGATCTTAGGTATGTTTCCAAGGTTGACTGCCGCCCTTAAGCTTCATCTGTTTTCAATAAACGATAATGTAAACCCGTCGCTACAGAAATCATAGTTATTGAAGCTCCTCTGATTGGATGACAAACAGGGACTGTCCTGCTGCCACCATTTGCCCTGGAATGCAAAGAACCTCGATCGCCCGACCAGAGATAGGGGTTGTAACCGCCATTTCCATCTTCATTGATTCCAGGATCACCAATCGATCGCCTGCTGTCACCACTGCCCCTTTTTCCACCAGGATTTGCCACACGCTGGCGGTGACATGGGCGGATACAATTTGGCTGTTGGGCGGCAGATTTAGTGCGGGTTCATTGGGTGGATAATCCCCAACGTCTTCAGTGGATGCCGTGAGCAGAGGATTTGCAGCCCACCGATCGCGCTCTGCTTCAAAGGCGGCTTGCTGCTTGGTTTTGAAGGCAGTTGCTTCAGGGGCGATCGATCGTAAAAACTCGTTATATTGCCGTAGACTGAAGGTGGTATTTTCGATCTCCAGTTGCACTCTACCGTGGGTGAAATCGTCGCGATAGCGCAGCAACTCCGCAGCAGGCATGGGATAGAACCGAATCTGATCGAAGAAACGCAGCAGCCAAGGTTTACCTGGTTGAAACTCTGCGGTTTGGCGGAAGGTATTCCACATTTGCACTGTGCGCCCCACAAACTGATAGCCGCCTGGCCCTTCCATTCCATAGACACACAGGTAAGCGCCACCAATGCCCACTGCATTTTCTGGAGTCCAAGTCCGGGCTGGATTATACTTCGTGGTCACCAATCGGTGGCGAGGATCGATCGGTGTCGCTACCGGTGCGCCCAAATAGACATCCCCCAAACCCAACACCAAGTAGCTGGCATTAAACACAATTTCGCGCACTTGCTCAATGCTATCTAGCCCATTAATCCGGCGTATAAACTCAATATTACTAGGGCACCACGGGGCATTGGGATTAACCGATCGCACATACTTCTCGATCGCCAACTGAGTTGACGCATCATCCCAGGACAGCGGCAAATGCACAATTCGTGTGGGAACTTCCATTGCCTCAATCGGTGGCAGGTCACCCTCCGCCGCGATGAGCGTTTCTAGCAACTGCTCCAACGCCAAAACCCGATTGTCGTAGTGGATTTGTAGCGATCGAATCCCTGGTGTCAGGTCGAGAATTCCTGGTAGAGGATTCGCCGTCAACCACTCCATCAAAGCATGGACATGAAAGCGCAGATTCAAATCCAGCACCAGCGGGCCATACTCGATCAACAGGTAGTCGTCTCCGGCGCGGCGATACTTGACGGCCAGGCGATCGGGAGTAGCAGCTACCTCATATAATACCGCTGACTCGCTCAACGTTTGCAGATTTAAGAGTGAGTGAGGAGGTAGTAAAATCGCTGGAGGTTGGGGACTTGTTCCGGTATGTAGGGTGGCAATTTGGTGATCCTGCTGGAATTCCCGTTGCAATGCTTCCGTTAATGTCAACCGTTGAAAGCGTACTGTGTTGCCCGGTTTCAGTTGTCCCAATTTCCATAACTCTGCTTGCACAAGGGTGGCGGGACAGACGAAGCCCCCCAAACTAGGTCCATCGGGGCCGAGAATAATCGGCATATCTCCTGTAAAGTCGATCGTGCCGATCGCATAGGCATTGTCATGGATGTTTGAGGGATGTAGCCCTGCTTCGCCGCCATCCTGTCTCGCCCACTGCGGCTTGGGGCCAATGAGCCGCACCCCTGTTCTAGCAGAGTTATAATGCACCTCCCAATCTGTGGAAAACAGCATTTCTATATCATCAGGCGTGAAGAAATCCGGTGCGCTGTGGGGGCCATAGAGAACTCCTATGTCCCAATGATTGGGGTATTTTGGGATGAGTTCAGGGGGTAAGGTTAGCGGTGCAGGAGATGTATCAGTTGATGGAGTGGCGATCGGCTGATGTAGTTTTAGCACATCCCCAACGCGCAAAGTTCGGCCACAATGTCCTCCAAATTTGCCCAGAGTAAAGGTGGATTTGCTGCCCAAATAATCTGGCATCTTAAATCCATGCCGTACTGCTAGGTAAGTGCGAGTCCCATTGCCTTGGATAGACTTTAAGCGCAAAATACTACCAGCAGTCACCGATACTGCTGTCCAATAGGGCACTGGTTTGTCATTTAAGGTTGCCTTCATCGGGGCACCCGTGAGGCAAATCAGGGTATCACTATTGAAGCAGAGGGTTGGGCCCGTGACCGTGAATTCCAATCCTGCCGCAGAGCTAGGGTTGCCTAGCAAGCGATTGGCCAGCCGAAATGCCAGGTGATCCATTGGCCCCGATGGTGGAACTCCCACATTCCAGTAACCAATCCGCCCCGGATAATCCTGAATGGTGCTGAAGGCTCCAGGTTCTAGAACATCTACGGTATAAGGAGCATAGTGAAAAGAATCTAGGAACCGGGTACTCAAGTCCCCACTACAGAAGGTGGCATCATCCAGGATTTGGCGCAGATAGTCGAGGTTGGTTTCGATACCCACAATATAGGAGCGATCGAGGGCGGATTTTAGGTGATCGATCGCTGCCTCCCGTGAGGTTTCATGGACAATTAGCTTTGCCAGCAGGGGGTCATAGTAGGGAGTAATTTCAGTGCCGCGATCGATCCAGGTATCACACCGAATGCCATCAGGGAAACTCACATCGGTCAGCAAGCCAGAACTGGGCTGGAAGTTCTTTTCGGGATCTTCGGCATAGAGCCGCACTTGAATCGAGTGTCCTTGGGGTTGGGGGGGCGCACTATCAAGGAATGTGGTATCACCCGCTGCCAATCGCACCATCCATTCCACCAAATCAATGCCCATCACCGCCTCGGTTACCCCATGTTCCACCTGTAAGCGAGTGTTTACTTCTAGAAAATAGAAGGCGTGACGATCGACATCAAACACAAACTCCACGGTGCCAGCGGATTGATACTGAATTGCTTGCCCCAAGCGCAATGCTGCTCCACAAAGTTGCTGTCGCAAGTCATCACTTAATCCCGGTGCGGGTGTTTCCTCAATCACCTTTTGGTTGCGCCGCTGCACAGAACAATCCCGTTCACCCAAGGTCAGAACCCGACCATAACCATCGCCAAAAATCTGCACTTCGATATGTCGTGCGCGCTCAACATACCGTTCCAGATACACACCGCCTTGGCTGAAATTATTCTGACTCAATCGCTGAACGGTTTGAAATAACTCCATCAATTTGTCTGCACTGTGGCAAAGCTGCAACCCAATGCCACCCCCGCCTGCTGTACTTTTGATCATGACAGGATAGCCGATCGCCTCTGCTGTGGTTGCCGCCTCTTCCACGCTATGGAGCAAGCCGGTTCCTGGCAATAGGGGCACTTGATTTTGTGCTGCCAACTCCCGCGCTGTGTGCTTGAGTCCAAACTGCCGCATCTGCTCCGGTGTTGGCCCAATGAAGACAATGCCCTCCCTGGCACACGCCTCGGCAAATTCAGCATTTTCACTCAAAAATCCATAGCCTGGATGGATCGCCTCAGCCCCCGTTTGCTTGGCAGCATCCAGAATTCGTTCCCAACGCAGGTAACTGTCTGCTGCCAGGGGAGATCCGATCGCCACGGCTTCCCCCGCTATTGTGACATGACGGGTATAAGTATCGGCTTCGGAATATACGGCAACTGAAGCAATACTTAGGCGATCGAGGGTTTGGATAATCCGGCAGGCAATTTCACCCCGATTGGCAATCAAGACTTTGGTGAACATAGTAGATGAGGTAGGTGGGCAATGGAATCAATCACAAAAATGTTGGAAGTATTTTAGAAACGGCATAGCACCTGATTATGGAGTACCGGAAGGGCGAAGCATCCGGGCAATGACTTTCTGGTCGATTCAAGGGCTTATTTGCCGGATGCTAAGTGCAAAGCACACGCTATGCGAACGTCCCTACAGCGCCATCTTCTTTCTGAGAAATCTCCTAAGGCCCCATTGTGGGGGACTTTAACCTCAGAACCCCCCAGAATTGGGGGCTGGGGGCGGTTCGGGCAACAATTCGTACTTTTTAAAACATCCTCTCAGACCCGATCGCGCTCCTATTCATCCCAGACTAGCAACTGAATTGGGGTGGGATTATAGCCATTGCAAGGATTATTCATCTGGGGGCAATTGGAAATGACGACCAGCGCATTCATTTCGGCCCGCAGATCAACAATGCTACCAGGGTCAGAAATGCCATCCACAATTTCTAGGGTGCCGTCTGCACTGACAGGGACATTCATAAAGAAGTTGATGTTGCTCGTCATATCCCGTTTGCCCATGCCGTAATCCTTAAGGGCGTAGAGGAAGTTCTCCACACAAGCGTGTTGCCATTTCTTGTCGAGACCAAACCTCACCGAGTTACTTTCACAACTACACGCGCCACCGGAGGTATCATGCCGACCACAGGTGTCTTTCAGCACGGTCATCAGCACATTGCCATCATTGGAATAAAGTTGGGTTCCTGTGGTGATAAAGATATTACCTTGGGCCCGAATAGTATCGGGGGCGCTGTATCGTTCGCTGGTATCATCCGCGTTATACACCAAAAAATCTACGGCTTGGTTGCCGCCCAAGTCCACAATCCGCAGAATTTGCCCTTTGTGAATTACCTTGGCCCAGGGCTTGCGCGCCGCGAGGACGCGATCGTAGACCGCCTGTTGTGGATCGAGTTCCATTGATGTCGCTACCATTGTTTAATTCTCCAAAACTACTGAGGTAAACTTAATCTGCTACCTGCAACCCGTAGGCATCGGTATTTTGAAAGCCGCGAACTGCCTCTGGGGTTCTCGTTCTACATAGATCATCCGTAGCAGGAGTGGGAGAGTTCCAGACGATCGCCCGAATCGGCTTTGAGTCATAGGTAGATCTGGGGTCAAGGGGGTGGGGACAGTTGGATAGCACAACTAACGCATTCATTTCGGCGCGGAGATCAATGAAATCCCCAGGTTGGGCGGTTTGCTCTGCCCAAGTCAGCCCCCCTTCAGGTGCAACGGTAATGCGAGTAAATAGGTTTAGATTGGGCATGATGTCTTGCTTGCCCAGGTTACGTTTCGTCAGCGCTAGCAGGAAGTTGTCCCGCGAGTTCTTGTAATCACCATCGCCCTTTTCTACCCGATCGATATACTTCTCATTGGTGGTCACAGTGCTACACCCACCCAGAGTATCGTGTAAACCGCAAGTATCTTCGGTGATGGAAAACAAGACACGCCCCATATCGGAGTAGAGCAGCATCCCCTTTTGCAGAAAGGCATTGAATTGAATCTTGGCCGTATCGGCGGCATTATACCGCTCAATCGGATTGTCGGCATTGTAGCAGAGGCAGGCAACCCCTCTGGAACCTTCTGGAGCAACGATCCGTAGGGTGGTACCGCGCTTGATCAGACGCGACCAGTATGCGCCCCCTGGAATCACCTCATCCCACGTTACCAAAGTGGGGTCGATCGAATGTTGTGTGGTAGACATGCTGTATTCCCTTAATTCAAGGACTAATTAATCAAGGACTGAAATAACGAAGCCCAGGAAGCCGCCAACAGTTAAAACCTGTTGCTTGGCTCTCCCGGGCTTTTTTCCCGCCGTGTGACCGCTACTTTGCAAAAGTAATGGCTGCTTCTCTTGGACCAGACATCTAAATCAACAATGAACTAGACCGGAACCCTAGAAGCGAATAATTGTTAGGTGTGTAATTGTTGTACGATCGTCTAGATTCTACATCTCCTTACACAAAACGGAACACGATCGCCAGGAATAATGTTCCCTCTTTCCGAAGACAAATTTCAAGATAGCTAGACTTGTTTTAAACTAGCTAATTTTCTTGAATCCAATCTGCTGTTTTCATACATAATCGTAAACTAGCAAAGCGATCGTAGCAAGCACTACAAAACATCCTCTTATCTGATGGCATTACCTCCAACAAATCCACCTCAATGGCTACACTGGCTAGAGTCGTGTCCCAGCACCAATACCTGGGCCTTAGCCCATAACTTGGATGGCAGTGTAGAACGTAGCAGACTAGAGCATGGCGATGTAGTGTTTACTCAACAGCAAACCGCTGGACGCGGGCAACATGGGCGTACTTGGTATGCTCCACCAGGAGTATTGACTGCTAGTATTATTCTCGATTCCATCCCCGCTGCCCATTTACCTACACTCAGTTTGGCGGCTGGGCTAGCCGTGATTTATGCCATTGAAGATTTGTTGCCCAGTAGCGAAGGATTATTACGGTTGAAGTGGCCCAATGATGTGCTATGGCAGGGGCGAAAACTCGCAGGTATTTTGTGCGAAGCCAGCACCACTGGAGCAGTGGGACGCGCCGTGGTTGGGATTGGACTTAATCGCCATGTGGATTTTGACCAAGCGGGACTGGACGCTAGCGCCGTAGGTCAACCCATGAGCCTGCACCAGATTTCGCCGATCGTCCCCGATGAAATCTCTCTATTAGAACGATTACGTCATTACCTATTACAAACAGCGGGATTGCTGCGATCGGACAAACATACCCATAACAGCACAGGATTATCTGTCCTATTACCTGCCCTTCGTAGTCGAGATGCGCTCATTGGACACCCAATTACCATCCAATTAGACGGTGTGGAAATTTCAGGAGAAGCCGCCGGAATCAACGATCGCGGACATCTGCTCCTCCAGCTTCCCAAGGGTGAGGTGCGATCGTTCGTCTCAGGTCATATTCTGTCCCATTCTCATGTTTCCCCGCAGCTTTAACATTTACACGTTAGCGAAGGTCGTAGTAAGATCATCTGAACTAACTTAAGTTCCTCTATGACTGACCACGACCGTCTGTTCAAAGAACTCCTCTCCACCTTCTTCATTGAATTCTTAGAACTATTTCTACCCCAAGTTGCCCAGACTCTCGATCGCAACTCAGTGCGATTTTTACAGCAGGAACATTTCGCTGACCTGACGACAGGAGAAGATAAAATTGTTGACCTCTTGGTAGAAGTGAAACAAGCTGGCGAAGACATCGGCTTCATCGTGCATATCGAAGCTCAAGCCTCCCCAGAAACCAACTTCCCCCGTCGTATCTTCTTCTACTTTGCTCGACTCCATCAGAAATTCCTCCAACGCATCTATCCCATTGTCGTCTTCTCCTTTGATGAACCGTACCGAGAAGAAGCCAATGTCTACACGGTCGAGTTTCCGAATCGGAAAGTGCTGGAATTTAGCTTTGAGTCCATTCAACTGAATCGCTTGAATTGGCGAGATTTTCTGCAACAGCGCAACCCAGTTGCGGCAGCCTTGATGGCGAAGATGCGAATTGCCCCAGCCGATCGCCCCAAGGTGAAAGCCGAGTGTCTGCGATTGCTGGCAACCCTGAAACTGAACCCAGCGCGAACCCGATTGATTTCAGGCTTTGTGGATACCTACTTACAATTAAATGCTGAGGAGAGTCAAGTGTTTGAGAATGAACTCGGTAGAATAGAAACAACTGAGCGAGAGGGCGTTATGGAGATTGTCACTAGTTGGATGAGAGAAGGCATAGAGCAGGGAATTGAGCAGGGAATTGAGCAGGGAATTGAGCAGGGAATTGAGCAGGGCGAACGATCGCTCATTCTCCGTCAGCTTAATCGTCGAGTAGGACAAATCTCCAACTCCATACGAGCGCAAATAGATTTACTATCTGTGCAGCAATTAGAAGCACTGGGCGAAGCGTTGTTGGAGTTCAGGACGATCGCTGACCTAGAAACTTGGTTGCAAGAACATCAGCAGAGATGAGGGACGATCGCCCTAGCACTGGTCAGCAATTCAAGAGTGAAATACCATAGGGAACAACGCCTTGGGTAGTTTACACCTTAGATCTGGGAGTTAGTTCATGCTGAATGAAATCTTGCACGATCGCTACCTCATCCAGCAGCAACTCGGCAAGAAAACAGGACGACGCCGCACCCTCCTTGCCCGTGACCTTCAGACTCAATCCCTGGTGGTCATCAAGCTCTTGCTCTTCAGCAGCGACTTCGAGTGGGATGACCTTAAACTCTTTGAGCGAGAAGCACAGATTCTGCAAACCCTTTCCCATCCTGCCATCCCTCGCTACCTCAACTACTTTGAGCTAGAAGAAACCTACGGCAAAGGCTTTGCTTTGGTGCAAACGTACATCGAAGCTCCCTCCCTTGAAGCCCAACTCAAAGCCGGACGAACCTTTACCGAAGTTGAGGTTAGGCAACTGGCCACTGCCTTGCTCGATATCCTGATATACCTACATGGGCAACAACCGCCTGTAATTCACCGAGATATCAAACCCAGCAACATTCTGTTAACCGATCGCTCCGGGAACAGTGTTGGGCAAGTCTACTTGGTAGATTTTGGGTCAGTGCAAACCTTGGCAGCAAAGGAAGGCGGAACCATCACGGTTGTGGGCACCTATGGCTATATGCCCCAAGAGCAGTTTGGGGGGCGAACAGTGCCTGCCTCTGACTTATATAGTTTAGGGGCAACATTGATTTATGTGGTAACTGGAATGCATCCCGCAGAGTTGCCCCAGCAGGATTTTCGGCTTCAGTTTGAGACAAATCTGAGTCCTGAGTTTACCGATTGGTTACAGTGGATGACGGAGCCAAGGTTAGAGGAACGGTTGAAGTCGGCTCAGGAGGCAAGCAAAGCTTTAAGCCAGAAGGTACAGAGACACACTCATAAACTACAAGTAAAAAGGGGAAACAGTAATCATCCCTCACGCATTGCGACACCAGTTCATAGCAGAATCTCGATAACTGAGACGACAAAAGTTCTAGACATTCGTATTCCATTGTCAAACCTCTATTTTTTTACCACAGTAGTAGCGGTTGTATTTATAACACGTACATTTATTTCTCTATATGTTTCGCTGTGGCTTTTAAGTGATAGTTTCCCGATAATGGGACATGATTTGCTAGGGATTATAGCATTCTGTCTTATCATGACTATGGGCCTTTACGCAGTTCTACCACAAGTAGCCGGTCAACTACGATTGCAACTTGATCATCAAAAGTTGTTTATCAGCTATGAACTATTGGGTTTGATGGTACAAATCCGTGCGATACCGTTGGCTAATATTACCAGGCTGGATTACGTTGGATACTCCTCTAGAAAAGGCAGCAAAGGCAGGAATATTTATAATCCACCAATGCTGATTATTTATACCTCTGGGGCATCAGAGTATACGATCAAAAGCCACTTAAATTTCTCAGTCCCAGAGTTAGAGTGGTTAGCGCAAAAACTTGGTCAGCGGTTAAAGCTTCCAGTTAATTGGCATCAACTCCTCGAAGACTAGTAACTTATTAGACCTGTTGCTGGATAGGATAGGAAAATCCATCTTCAATCGGTGAGGATAAACTCCTCAACTTTTGGCAAAGTGAACTGGGTCTTGATCCCGTCGGTGCTTGATGGGAATTGGAGTGCCTTGTTGATCACCTGCTAAGGCAGCGGTTTGCTCCAGAGCCTCCCTTAGCCGCTTGGCAGCATAGATAGACATATCTCGTGGCACATTAATCCGATCGCGCAGATACCGTAGGGCCGAATCAGAGCCAAGGGGTGGAGTACAGGTCTTGCCCGTCATCATCAAAGTCAGGGCGCAGCGCAACGCCTCATCCATCAAGGAGTCATCCGCCGGGTTAACTCGCGTAATATTGCTACGATGCTTGATTACCCGGAAAAGTGCTTCCTCGCGGGAGTTTTCCGGCTCTGGATACATCACATCTGGCAAACCGAGCCAAGGGCCGTTATCGACCCGATGCAGATTTAGGAGCATTTGCGGTTCACCATTTTCCCAACAACCCCCCATCTGTGGCGGCAAATCATGGGCGTGGGTATGAAAGTCACTTTGGGTTCCCCGGTAGGTCGATCGGCTTTCCATCGCTGCAAACCAAGCACCCATGCGGGGATTATCCTCGCGCAGTGAATACCCCTTGTAATAGTACAAACTGGCATTCATCCGCTCAACATAGGGAGTGAAGATCACATCAGCCGTGCCAAATTCTGCTAGAAAATAGGGTCCAGGGGTGGCGGCTAGGGCATTCTCAACCTTACCCACCACTTCTACAAACTGTTCTCGGTTGCGCCGTTCTTGCTGGGATGACACGACAGGATAGCAAAGCCAAGTACACCAGGCTCTAAATAGCAGTCGCTCCAGTCGCCTGAGCGGAATCACTGTGGGGGCTTCCATCCCCTGTCCCAACGCACCAAAGGCTCGTTCGAGGGCAACCAAAATATCATCACTTTCGGTGATGATACGATCGTCTAATGCGATCGCAGGCAACATACCCGATGGCACCTTACGTTTATACCAGCTTTCCTTTTCCCCATAGCAAAACATCGTGACTTTTTCGATACGGTAGGGAATCTGTTTTTCTTCTAGCCATAGCCAAATCTTCTGACAGTAGGGACACCAGGCATGGTTGTCGCGGTAGAGGGTGACTCGCACAGCAGATTCAGGCTGACCAAAGAGGCGCAACCGGGCTTGGGCATTGGTGAGACCGTTGACCAGATCAACTTGAAAGCTTGTCAGGGCTGCGAGTTCTGTCCAATTGAGAGGGGCGATCGTCATGGGAGGGGGTAAGCTGAGGGTCTGGGAGGGATTCACTGATACTTAATTCTGACGGATTTTGGCAGGAGATTTGGCGATCGTTTAAACCTTAAATCTCAGAACAAGCATCCTGTCAAAAACCTTCGCTAGTCCACACGAGTAATTTGGCATCAATTGAGCCTTGCTCCCTCTTAAGCTACCCATGATCTGGGAAATGGCATTCAATATCCTGAATTAAGTCCAATGCCATTGAGAAATATCACCAAACACTAGCACCTAAATCAAGGGCACCTAAATCAAGGGCACTTAAATCAAGGGTTATATTTTACTTAGAAAGTAAGCTTTATATTTATTGCAACTAACTAAAGATAGAGGAGATCTGCCTTATGTCGGAGGAGAAGAGCTAACTAAATGGGGAGAATCAAAGTAGACCCAAACTGGCTCGATTCTGTATGAACGATTTACTAGTTGCACCCCCATTAACGGCCGATCGAATTTTAGTCGTTGATGATCTAGCTGATAACTCCTTTCTGTTGCAAACCATCTTAGAGGAAGAAGGATACCAAGTCGAAATTGCAGATAATGGTCGTGCAGCATTAGACAAGATCACCGCCAATCCCCCAGACTTAGTGCTGCTAGATGTGATGATGCCAGGAATGAATGGGTTTGAAGTCACCCGTAAGGTTCGCCAAAATCCTAGCCTTCCCTTTATTCCTATTCTGCTGATTACGGGCTACACCGATCCCACCCCCGCCGATGGATTTGATGTAGGGGCAGATGGCTTTATTCGTAAGCCTGTTGATTTGGATGATTTGCTCCAGCGTGTCCACACAATTTTGCAACCAAAACACACCATCGATCCGCCCTCTGAAGTGAGTTTCGATCTGGCATGAAGCTAGTGTTCTGTCAAGAAAATTTTGGGGGTCGAAGACCCTCAAAATTTAACTCCAACTAACCTCCCAGCTTTCAGCTACCCGTCAATTAATTATTGACAGACTACTAGTGCAGGCTGGCAGAAGTAGGTGGGTAGAACTCAAAATTCAAAACAATCTACCCAACTGCTCAGAAACTTCTGCCAAGCTGCACTAGTTCCTCACCAGCCACTTTTGGGCATTCAAGCGTTGAGTAACGCCAAACACCAAGAGGTTGAGGGTAATTTTACGTTCATCAATCAGAAAAGGTTCCAACGTACTGGGGATCGAGCCTGTATCAGCATAGGAAAATGCCCGCTGACCTTGGATATCTTCCTTAAGGAAATAGACATGAAACTGTCGTCGTCCGCCTTGCCAGCGACCGACAACTTGCCAGCATTCTGGTTCTCCTTTGAAGCCAATGACCTGGATTTTCTGCTTTTCAAATGTCAGCCTCAAGTCCGAGATGCCTTCCTTAGTGAGGGCTGCTTCTAGAGTTGGAATGTAGTCCTGTTGGATAAAGTCGGCGAAGGGTTTGTCTTCCACAGCCGGAGCCTTTTCTTTTTTGGCAGCTTTGGCAACTCCAGGTTCAGCCTTATCAGCCTTGGCCGCCGCTGGGCGAGGTGCCTTCTCAGCGGCATTGGGGTTCACTTCTGGGTTAGCCGTGGTTGGATCAGGGGCGTTCGCAGAGGGAATCGTTGTAGTCTCTGGAACATTAGTGCTAGGCGCATTTTCTTCAGCAACGCTGGGAGCTTGCTGGTCTACAGTGCTAGGCGCAACTTCTCCGGCGGTATTGTGATTCTCTTCTGCCATAACTTTAACTAAGCTCCTCTTAATGAAACCTATTTGAACAAGAAAATAGCTTTTGGTGCCCAATCCAAGTGAGCGCTCTGGGTCAGTTAATCTGTCAGGATGACATCCCTGCTTAAGTTAGCTGGACTAACTAAAGTCATTATTGAGGAATGTCAGGAACGCTGCTGTGTTGTGGCTATCGTAATTTCTAATGAAGCCGATTTAAGAACACAATGACTCTAACAGTTCTTGACAAATTACTGCTAAGGAGATTTCTAGGAAAGTTTATACCAGGCACCGGAAGGGCGAAGCATCCGGGCAATGACCTTCTGGTCGATTCAAAGCTCTGTCTGCCGGATACTTTGCCTCTACAGGGGTAACATCTTTCTCGGAAATCTCCTAAATCAGTTTGAGCTTGGCTCTTGGGTATAAGAACGTTGGCGATCGAGATTCAGGGTTTGCAGCACGATCGCATGATGGACATGATCCACGTTGCCCGTCTTACCCAGAGGCTATTTTAACCGCAATTCCCAGGCATTTAGCCGCCAGCGATCGCCGGAATGATGCTCACTTCATCGCCATCGCTTAGGGTTGTCTGTTGACCAGACAAAAAGCGAATGTCTTCACTGTTGACATAGAAGTTGATAAAGCGCCGCAGTTCTCCCTGTTCATCACACAAGCGGGCTTTGATTCCAGGGCAGCTTTGCTCTAGGGATTCCAAGAGTTCATCAATGGTGGTGCCGCTGCACTCAAGCACAGCTTGTTCGCGGGTCAGTTTTTGCAAGGGAGTGGGAATCAGAACTTTAACAGTCATATTTTTTAGGATTTGAGGATGGGAATTTGAGGAGTAAACAAGTTTGGTAGACAAGGGGCTTAAGCCCCTTGTCCAGAGGATTTCCTGAAAAGAGTGGGTGGTTTTAGACCAAAACTTGCTGCCATTCCAGGCGATCGAGGGTCTGGGAGCGTTCTAGGGCCCGCTCGAAGCTATCCAGTTTGGGTTCGATCGTCAGGGGCTGATTGATGTATCCGTGGATTGCCTCTTGGGTTTTGAGGCCATTGCCTGTGATGTAAACAACAGTGGTTTCGTCGGGGTCGATTTTGCCAGCTTCCACCAGCTTTTTCAACACAGCAACCGTGGTGCCGCCTGCCGTTTCGGTAAAGATGCCTTCGGTTTCTGCCAAAAGTTTCATGCCTTCAATAATTTCGGCATCGGTGACCGACTCAATGTTGCCGTTGGTTTTGCGGGCAATGTCGATCGCGTAGACCCCATCGGCTGGGTTGCCGATCGCGATCGATTTGGCGATCGTGTTGGGTTTGACTGGCGTGACGAAATCCCGTCCTTCTCGATAGGCTTGGGCGATCGGTGAGCAACCTTCTGCCTGAGCGCCACTGAACCGGACTGGCTTTTCGTCCACCAGTCCCACTTTGATGAAGTCTTGGAAGCCCTTGTAGATTTTGGTGAACAGTGATCCCGATGCGAGGGGCGCAACGATGTGATCGGGCAACTGCCAGCCCAGTTGTTCTGCGACTTCATAGCCCAGGGTTTTCGAGCCTTCGGAGTAGTAGGGACGAAGGTTGATATTGACGAAGCCCCAGCCGTAGGTGTTGGCGATTTCAGAACAGAGGCGGTTCACTTGGTCGTAGTTTCCTTGCACAGCCATGACTCTGGGGCCATAGACCAAGGTGCCCAAAACCTTACCTGCCTCTAAGTCTGAGGGAATGAACACGCAGCAATCTAAGCCAGCGTAGGCAGCGATCGCCGCAGTGGAGTTGGCCAAGTTACCCGTGCTGGCACAGGAAACGGTGGAAAATCCCAGTTCTCTAGCGCGAGTCAGCGCCACAGAAACCACTCGATCTTTGAAGCTCAACGTCGGCATATTGACCGCATCGTTTTTGATATAGAGCTTGTTGAGTCCAAGGCGGCGCGCCAAGCGATTCGATCGCACGAGGGGAGTCATGCCAGTGCCGACATCGATCACGTTGTCGGTGGCGACGGGAAGAAATGAGCGGTAGCGCCAAATGGAGTTGGGGCCAGCAGCGATCGTCTCACGGGTCACCATCCGCCGGAGAGCGTTGTAGTCGTAGGTTACTTCCAGCGGGCCAAAGCAAAATTCACAAACGTGGGTTGCTTTTAGCTCATACTCGGTGCCGCATTCCCGACACTTCAAGGCTTTGAGCGTAGCAGCGGTAGAGGTCGTTAGAGTTTGGGTTGCCTGAGTCATGAGTAAAACCTATCTAAGGATGGTAAGAGGGCAATGTTTAAGGGGCGATCGTAAAATTCATCGAAAGATGTGAAATAAGGATGACCCAAGGTCAAAACGTTTTTCTCAGAATGTTCTATTTAATGATGGGAATGCTAACACGACTCAAAAATTACGTCAAACATACCCGACTATTTTTATCGGGTTTCAAAATCACTCTTCCTCCATCCACCCATCCACCCATCTACTCAAAACTCATCTACCATCCACCCATCCACCCATCCACCCATCCACCCATCCACCCATCCACC
>Ga0163154_10000964_pt1 | contig 44705 bp, 38 predicted proteins | sample OliLakLV19MP9P1_FD_148649 | JGI IMG/M metagenome (GOLD analysis project Ga0163154, IMG submission 148649) | Freshwater microbial mat bacterial communities from Lake Vanda, McMurdo Dry Valleys, Antarctica - Oligotrophic Lake LV.19.MP9.P1 | ecosystem: Environmental > Aquatic > Freshwater > Lake >... | reverse complement strand
CTGCAGCGGCGCTTCCCAAGGCATCCCGGAGCCTGAGGCGTAGGCGGGCGCCGCCGCCGAAACCGCGAGCACCAACACCGCGCACGTCGTGACAAACCTCGCGCATTTCATCGGCGTTCTCCCTTGCAGCTGATGATTTCCTCGATGCGGCGGCCTTCAGCCGTGCGGGCCATGAAGACGATGGTGTCGACGGCCGAAGCGATGAGCCGCTCAGGTCGAGCCGCACCCGTTTCGAGGCAGAGATCCTCAAGCCGCAGCAGCGCATCGGCGGCGGAATTGGCGTGGATGGTCAAGAGTCCGCCGGGATGACCGGTATTCCAAGCCTTCAAGACTTCGAGTGCGGCGCCGTCGCGCACTTCGCCCACGGCAATGCGGTCGGGACGCAAGCGCAGTGTCATTTGCACGAGATCGCGCATCGAAACTTGCGGGTGCGTGCGCTTGGTCAAGAGCTGAACGACATCACCGCCGCCGCATTGCAGTTCAGCGGTGTCCTCGAGAATGAGAAGACGCGAAGCGGAGAAGTCAGGCTCGGCTAGAAGCGCGTTCAGGAGCGTTGTCTTGCCGGAGCCGGTGCCGCCGGCGACGACGATGTTGCGACGTGCAATGATGGCTTGGCGCAGCTTTTCTGCTTGGGCCGCCGACGCGATGCCGCCGCGCACGTAGTCGTCGAGCGTATAGATGAGCTTCGGGCGCTTCCTGATCGCCAACACCGGCGCGCTGACGATGGGTGCGATAAGCGCTTGCACCCGCGCGCCGGAGCCGGGGAGGGTCGCGGCGAGAAAAGGATGGTCTTCGGTGATGGTTTCGAATGCTTCGGCTGCAAGCAGTCGGATCGCGGTTTCGCGCTCTGCTACGCTAAGGCGCGTATTTGTCACCTCGATGCCTCGGCCGACGCGGTCGATGCGGATCTGGCCATCGCAATTGATCAGCACCTCGACGACTGCGTCATCGGCCAACGCCGCCTGCAACGCCGGACCGAGCGCCCCTGTCAGGGATGCAAGACGTCGCTCAGCGACGACCCGCTCTTGAGAGGGTAACATCGCATTCATTCGCCTGCTCCATTCAGGGGGGCGCCGGCCTCCGCTCGGCGGCCATGGGCCGCGTAGGGAAAGAGCGTCTGACCAGGCGCCATGCTCTCGGCGAGAAGTTCAAGGAAGGACTGAAAGCGCCGCTCAGCGACGGCATTAGTGGCGTCGAGCGTTTCCTCCCGTGGCGGAGGCGTGTGCTCAAGCCACACGCGAATAAAGAGAAGCAGCGTCTCCTTGACGATGGCGATTTCGCGCTCGCGCACCACTTCGCGCTTTTCGACGCGGTCGAGCCGCATCTTCACAGTGTCGGCGACCGCTTCATCCTTTTCATCGAGGAAGATGCGACGCAACGCATCGGCGCCCGCGCGTGTCGTCGGCAGGCCGCGAAGACGAGCTTCCAAGTCCAACGCACGCGCTAGATCTTGCTCAAGATAGATCGTGATCTTCTTCTTGGGCCGGGCGCTCATGAACCAGCCTCATTTGCAGAATCGTCGGAGGGCGGATGCAGCGCGAAGCGAGAGGACGCTGGGCCTGGAGCTTGCGCTGGGGATGAAGGATCAGCTTCGCTGCTCCGGTTCGGGTGGTTCGCCTCCAACGCCGAAAGGAGGTCGCCCTGTTGTTGCTCCGGCGTCGTGCGCGAGCGGAGCGGCGCTTTCCGCGTAAGAGCGCGAACAACCGCGCCATCACGTCCCGGCGGCGCGTCAGGCGCGCGGCGTTGCGCGAAACCGAGTGATGAGAGTCCAGTCCAGGGTGAAGGTAGTGCGCGACGGCGCGCCGCCTCGGGAGCGGGTAGCAGCCGCGCCCGGAAAATCGGCTCCTCATCGTAGCGCAGCTTCTCGGCGCGCAGCGGCTTTGCGCCGGTGACGAAGATTAGTTCTTCGCGTTCGCTTAGCCGGCGCACTTCGGACGGCAACAGGAGCGGACGGCGTTCTTCTCGATAGGTGATGGCGCGGTGGTCGAGGCCGAACAGCTGGCGCTTGCCCGACCAGGTTTCTTGCGGACGCATTTCAAAAATATCGCCAGCGAGCTTTGAGATCGTCTCGGCCGTTTCTACGTCCGTCGCCGCGAAACTTGTGACGATCTGGCAGTTGTCCAGGATGGTGTGATAGCGGCCGTAGGCTTGCGTGATCTGATGCAGCGATTGGGTGACGAGATAGGCTTTGACGCCATAGCCGGCCATCGCGCCCATGGATTGCTCGAACACATCGAGCTTGCCGAGTTGGGGAAATTCATCGAGCAGCAGCAGTAGACTGCGCTGCTTTTTCCGCCCGTCCGCGGCGCGCTCCTGATGCTCCATCAGCACGCGCAGCACAGCGCCGAACACGAGACGGATGAGGGGCTTCACGCGCTTGGCGTCATTCGGCGGCCAGCAGAGATAGAGTGTGACCGGTTGGTCCGCGCACATGAGATCTGAAATGCGGAAGGTCGAGGTCGCTGTATTCTGACGGATTAGCGGATCGGCGAAGAGCCCGAGATAACTTTCAGCCGTCGCCTTGATGCCGGCGCGCAGCTTCTCGTGATAGGCGGCGTAGGAGTGAGCGGCGCGCTTCACTTCGGGATGGGTTTCGGGATCGCCAGTGGTTTCGTTTTTCCGATGAAGTGTCGCCTCCATCAGCTTCACGGTGTCGTCGAACCGGGCGAGTAGTTCGAATACGCGCGACAGGGTCTTGCTCGGCAGCGGCTCGGCGTAGACGACGTGAATGATGAGGCCAGCTAGTATCTGCTTGGCCGCGCGATCCCAGAATTCTTGAAAGCGGCCGTCGCCGTAAGGATCGGCGATGAGTTCAACCAGATTCTGGACGTCGCGCACTTCCTGCGCGCCTGGCCGAATCGTATCCATGAGATTGAGCCGGTCCGAGATGGCTTCGGTCGGCGCAAAGCGGATCACAGGCCCGAGCTTGGCGCGCCAGCCGGCGGTGCCCGGAAAGTCGACGCGGGCATCGCCTGAGTGAAGCTCGCCCTTGAGATCGAGGACGAGGATCGAGTGCGGGCAGGCAAGCAGGGTGGGGATGACACTGCCGCGCGTTTTGCCCGAGCGCGTGCCGCCCGTGAGCAGAAGGTGATGGGGCCCATCGTAAGCGAGGATTTCGTGTCCGAGTTTGCCGATGATGGCGCCGCCCTCAGCGAACAGTCCCGCGTCGCGCGCGTCTTTCGAGGCGCCCCAGCTCTTCGCACCAAAAGGACGCTGGTCCGGTCGAGTTGGTTTGAAGCCGAGCAGCATTATTCCCGCCGACGCGAGGAAACCAGCAAACACAAGAAGCTTCGGTAGCGCAAAGGCGCGCGGGTATTGCGCGCTCCAACGCTCGGACCACTCCAATATCGAGAAGGGAGGATAGATCCGCGTCGTGCCGAAAATCAGTAGCGGGCGTCCCAGCGCGCTTTGATAGGCGAACGTCCGCGCGCACCATTGAGTCGAAGCGACACACGCAACCACGCTGATCCCTAGGGCAGCAACGCTGGCCCAAATCGATCTCGCGCTGAACGTCCTTCCCAACATGGAAGAGAGCGTCTCGTTGAACAGTGCCCCCGGCTACACGTTGCAACTGTGCGAGGCGCCGCGCGCACGACGCATCGGCTCGCGTGCGAGTTTGGTCACGCCCGTTGGTGTTAAGTGATCAATTTGGGCAGACGAGGGCAGGTGATGAGTGCGCGGCGATATGCTACACTTCGGGTTGCATGTTCGGAAGTGTCACCACCGAAATGGTCGCATTCGCAGCTGAGTGCGAGGCGGCCGCATCGCTTAGCGATCTTGAAACCATCTGGCGGCGCCGGATGGTTGATCTGGGGTTTACCTTCATCGCACTCGGCGTGCATGCCGATCCGCTGAGGCCAGATCGAGCTGCGTACGTTTTCCAGAACTATCCGGCCGAGTGGATCGAGTATTTCTCGGCGCAGCGTTACCACCTCGTCGATCCTGTGTTTCGTGCCGCTGAATCTGGCCTTAGCGAATTCGTTTGGACGGACACTGAGTTTCTCTCTCCATTGTCCTGGCGCCAGCGCCGCATCCTGAATGAGGCAGGCGAGTTTGGCCTGCGGTTCGGGCGCACACATGCTTTGGCGTCCATGCTTCCTCTGAAAGCGTCTGGACACCTAGTCGCGGCCGATCCCGATTTGCTGGAGGACATCTACGCCGCCGGCAAACTCATCAACATCATCGTGCATCACCGCGCCGCGCAGATATGCACTGCGGCCACGCCGCGTTTTGCCGAATTGCGTAGGCGCGAGCGTCAGTGTCTCGAATTGTGCGCCAGCGGCTTGATAGACGCTGACGTGGCGAGGGAGTTGGATATTGGGGTGGCGACCGTTCGCCGTCACATCGAACGTGCGCGCGTGCGGCTTGGCGCGAGCACACGCATCCAGGCGGCGGCGCGCGCAATCAGTTCGGGGCAGATCAAGCCGATCGTCTGATTTAAAGTCTGTTCGCAGAAAATCTTGGGGAAGATTTCTCACAAGATTTTGTCACTTGCATTTGCGTTGGTTCGATTAGGCGATAGTTGGCGTATTGCTCCACATCGGAGTCGCTACTTTTTCCCTCGCGCTCTTGCCAGAGAGGTGGCGCCTCCATCTAGAGTTGCGCCTCAGAAACGGAGGCGACAATGCAAGCGCGTATCAACTGGGCTTTCGCAGAGATTTGCGATTCCGCGCAAACCATGGACGAAGTGCAAGAAGCGTTCATGCGCGAGATCAGAGCGCTGGGCTTTAGCTATTCGGCGTGCGCGTCGCACGTCGATCCGCTTCGTCCTCCCGCTGAAGCGGTGATGATGGTCGATTATCCGCGCGCCTGGCTCGAACGCTTCAGCACCAAGAATTATGCGCGCCGCGATCCTGTATTCAAAGCGGCGCGCCAGCAGACCTTGCCATTCCAGTGGAGCGACCGAAATTTCCGGAGCCCACTCGCAGCCGATCAGTTGCGCATTCTCGATGAGGCCGCGTCACTTGGCTTGGGCGATGGCTTCACTATTCCCATTCATGCGCCAGACGCATTGCCGGCTTCGTGCTCGCTGGTCATCGGCCCCGATGGTGTCGACCCGCTCAATGCGCGGAACGCTCATTGGTATGCTGTCTATGCTCACGAATGCGCGCGGCGTCTGCGCATGGCGAGCATTCCGGCAAGACCACGCCTGAGCCCGAGAGAGCGCCAGTGCATCGAATTGATGGGGCAGGGCAAGGATGACGGCGCGATGGCGATCATCCTGGGTCTGAGTGAGCACACTGTGCACAACATCGTGCGCCGCGCGATGAACCGGTACGGCGTTGGAAGCCGCATGCAAGCGTTCGTGCGCGCGCTAAAGGATGGTCAGATTCGACTAGAGGATGTCGCGTGAGAAGAGGTTCGTCAGTTTGTCAATAGGCACGTTCGCGCCCATTTCGCACCGGCGCTAATTGGGCAAGCTCTCGGTCTGCTTCGCGGACGGAGAGCCTATGATCCACATCATCACTGCCGACAACCGGCGCCACTATCACCACGCGCTGATGGAAATGCATCGTCAACGCAAAGAGGTGTTCATCGACCAGATGAAATGGCGCTTGGAAGAGAGCGCCGGCATCGAGATCGATTCTTACGATTGTCCGGAGGCCATCTATCTTATCGAAGCATCGACGCCGCGCGCGCCGGTGACCGGCTCAGCGCGCCTCCTGCAGACCGATCGACCCCATCTTTTGGCCGATCACTTCCGCTTCTTGTGCGATGACGAACCGCCCACGGGGCCGGATGTTTGGGAGGCGACGCGGTTTTGCCCGGCGCCTGATACAGCGCAGGGCCAGCCGCGCCACGATCTGCTCGCCCGCATAATCGCCGGGATCATGGAGACGGCCCTTATCTTCGGCATCGAGCGCGTCACGTTCGTTGCGAACGCAGCGCTCACACCGCTCGCCGCAAAGGCCGGCTGGGATGCGCAGCCGTTGGGCCCAGCGCGCCGCGTCGGTCGAGATCGTCTCACAGCTTTCGTCGCGTCGATTGACCAGCAGGGATTGAAGCGTGTGCGTCAACGCAACGGCATCAAGACGCCGGTTACTCGATTTCTAGGCGACGACGTCACTCAAGCGGCGTGAAGGAGAAACACCATGATGAAAGCTTCGAACGTCGTTCTGTTTCCGCCGGCGGACCAAGATCACCTATCGACTCTCGAACGCGACGGCTTTGTCGTGCTTGAAAACGTGCTCGACGAGCGCCGTTGCCGCAGGCTCGCGGAGGAACTCGAACCTTGGCTCGAAGCAACGCCGCGATGCGAAGGTGATTTCTATGGCTGGAATACGACGCGTGTTGGCGGGCTTCTCTCGAAGGCGCCAAGCGTCCACGACCTGGTCATGGACCCCTACATTCTGGCGATCGCAGAGGCATTGCTCAAACCAAATTGCGATTGCATCCAACTCAATCTGACTCAAGCGGTGCGTGTGCATGGACAAGAGCGTCCGCAGGCGCCGCACCGAGACGAAGAGATGTGGCCATGGCCAACGAACGGGCGCCACTGGCTCTTGAATGTCATGTGGGCCGTGAGTGACTTCACCGAAGAGAATGGCGCTACGCGGCTCTGGCGAGGCTCGCACCGTCAAGAGCTCGATCGCGACATCGATCCCGCAGACAGCGTGCCAGGCGCGATGAAGCGTGGCTCGGCGCTCCTTTTTCTGGGCTCCGTCACGCACGGAGCAGGGCAAAATCTGACCCCACTTCCACGCACCGGAATCATTATCAGCTACTGCCTGGGCTGGCTTAAGACCTACGAGAACCAGTTCTTGGCCTATCCGCGCGAGGTGGCGGCCTCCTTCCCGGAAGACGTGCAGCGATTGATTGGCTACCGAATCCATCGTCCCAATCTGGGCGGTTGGGAAGGGCAGGATCCGATCCGCTATTTATGTGATCATCGAGCGGCGATGCCTCACGTCGATGCGTTGACGCCGGAAATCGAAGCGCAGCTCAGAGCGCATTATGGCGAGGATCAGTCGCGAGGCGGGGATGGCGCTTGATCCGCGTCCTGGCGAGCGTGTCTATCAGGAGATCAAGCAGGCAATTTTGTCGGGTGAGCTTGTCATTCTGCAGCGCCTCGACATCGACAAGCTCGCTTCTCAGTTTGGCGTCAGCGCCACTCCGGTTCGGTATGCGTTGGCCATTCTGGCAGCAGAGCGCCTCGTTAGACTGAATACGTCGCGCATATATCAAGTCGCGTTTTGGTCGGAGCGGGAGCTTCGCGAACTCTATCAGTGGCGCCAACAGCTGACGAAGTGGGCGCTCCAATCGTACGCGCCGGCGTCCGCACCCGTCGTGCCTGACGGCAATGATTATGCGGGCGCTTATTTGACATTGATGGGACAAATCGACCGCAACGCAAATACCGAGGCGCGCCGCGCCGGCCGTTCTGCGGACGAGAGGCTCCAGCAGGCGCTTCGCGCAGAAGCAGAGGTCCTTCCGGGCGCGTCCGACGATCTGACAAAAATTGCGGCTGCGCTCAACCGCGGCGGCTCGTCCCCGGGCAACACGCTACGAAGATATTTTGAACGGCGCATCAGTCATTGCGCGCTCATACGAAGCGCCGCGCACGCCAAGGCAATGCCGAACAATGGCAGCTGATGGGTCTCCGAAAAACTTCCAACGAAATCTTTAGTCAGATAGTCCGCCAAATCTTGCCTCGCAGCAGCAAGCTGTCACTCGCCGCAAAGTCATGCGGTGGATGGAGAGTGCAATGCGTGAAGATATCGAACGCCAAGAAGACATCGTGGACCTCGGCGCTGCTACGGAAGTGACGCAAGGGATCTATGATCCCGTGAAGAAAGAAAACCTCGTCACGCCGCAAGCGCGCGACTTCTGATCGTCCGTCTGCGGCGCGGACGCGTCGTTTGTGCCGCAGATCAGCTTCTAAGGAGCGTTGCAATGCAAGACCGTGAAGACCTCGATCACGATGAGATCGTGACTGACCTGGGCGCCGCGAGCGAAGTCACGCTCGGGGTTTGGGATCCCCTTTTCAAGGAAAACTTCGTGTCGCCGCATATGCGCGACATGTGATCCCACAAGGAACGCCGGGCGCGCCCAGCGCGCCCGGTGTCGGCCCCATGACCCTATACCAGTTGAAGCCCCATGTGCGCGCGTGCTTGGACGGCGCCTACATCGTCTTTCTCGATTTGCGCCTTGATCGCTATTGGAGTGTCCCCGCGCGAACCGCTCCCGCCATCGCCGGACTCGTGGCAACCGAGCGTGTGTATGGGAGCGGCGCGAAGCTCGTTGAGCGGGGCTTGATTGGGCCGACAAGCGACGGCTCGGTCCCTGTGGCGCGGCGCGCGGCCGCGCCGGAGCACAAGCTCCTCCATGACAGCCATTCCAAGCTATCGCTTTCTGATTTTGTCCTGTGTGCGACCGCGTGCTGGTGGACTTCTAGATCGCTCGCGCGCCGCAGATTGGACCTGACGCTCGCCCGCCTGGCTGAGTTCAAGTCGCGCGCTTTGAAGCCGGAGGCAGATGCGCAGCATTTGATTGGCGTATTCGAGGAGTTCCGACCGTGGTTTCCGCGCCGGCGCGTGTGCCTCTTCGACGCCTTGGCGCTCTTTCGATTCATGGTGATGCGTGGGCTAACGCCAGACCTCGTGTTTGGCGTGCGCACCGCGCCTTTCGCGGCTCATTGCTGGGTTGAGTGGCAGGGTAGGCTCGCTAGCGACAGCTCTGATCATTGCGCGTCATTCACGCCCATCGCGTGGGTTTGATCCGTGTCATTCTTTGGATTCCGCTGGACGCCTGGAGAGCGTGAGCAGACACGCGCGGCGCGCGCGCTCGCGGAGCGCCTCAGCGTGGGGGCCACGTCTCTCGTCGACTGGCGTGGCCTTGTGCTGCTCCATCGCGGAACGCAGCCCGTGGAAATTCTGCCTCATGGTATGGGCTTTGTTTTCGGTGAGCGTTTCGGACGCGAGCCGGATCCATCGCCGCCCTGCCAGTTGTGCGTTGATCCCACGCCCACTTGGATCGTAGAGCGGTGGGGCGCTTACGTTGCCGTTCTGATCGACCGCGGCTTTGACATTGTTCGGATCCTTCGTGATCCAAGCGGCGCGCGCCCTTGCTTCTTTTCCGAGATTAATGGCGTGCGCATCTTCTTCTCAGACGCGGAGGAGTTCGTTCGTCTCGCGCCCGAAGCCCGCGCCGACCTTGGGTTCATCCGAGCATTCTTGCGTTACCCGCCGCATGTTGGCCGGCGAACCGGCCTTGAAGGCGTTAAAGAACTCGCGCCGGGGGAATGCGCGATCTATCCGCGGCAGGGTTTGACGATCGATGCGGCGTGGACGCCACGGAGATTCGCGCGCGCAAGCAAGCCGCTTGATTGGCGCGAAGGTAAAGAGGCGCTGCGCAGTGCGGCGGACGCGACTGTGAAGGCGTGGGGCGGATCGCATCGGCGGATCGCGCTTCGGCTTTCAGGCGGCTTCGATTCATCAGTGATGCTGGGTTTGCTACGCCGCAACACCGGGGCGGAAATCACCTGCGTCACCGAATATTGGGAAGGCGCGCCTGAGGGTGATGAGCGCAGCTACGCGCAAGCGGTGGCGGCCGCAAACCGAACTGAACTCAAGGAGGTTCACTTCGATCCCACGCGGGTAAACTATGCGCTGTGCTTGAGCGCGCCGCTGACCGCGAAGCCGACTCTCACGCTGCTCAGCCTGGGCAATCGCGATCTGTCGGCGTTCTATGAAGAACTCGGTGTGAGCCTGGTCACCTCCGGCCAGGCCGGAGATCATCTCTTTCAGCGTAGCCGAACGCCTTGGCTCGCAGCGGATGCGCTTTGCGACGGCGTGCGTCCCAGAGCGCTTATGAAAATCGCGCTCGACACTGCGCGGCTTAGCGGACAACCCATATGGGATGTGCTCGCCACCATGATCATTGGCGCCGCGCGCCTGAAGCCACTGGTTCGGCCTCAATCCAATGTCATGGGCGTCCTCAAGCTGGCAGGGGACGACGCTGAGGCGCCGCAAGACCATACATGGCTCGCCAAATTGCGATGGGCTCCGCCGGCGCGCGTTCTTAGAATCCATCAACTGCTGCAAGCGCTCAGCTATTTTGACGAGAACGCGCTACCCGGCGGCGCCCGCACGCAGCCGCTGCTGTTATCGCAGCCCATCGTCGAAACGTGTCTGCGCATCCCGCCCTATGTGATGACGGCGGGCGGTAAGGAACGTGCGCTCGCACGCGCGGCCTTCGCGGATCTCATTTCTCTCGATGTTGCGCGCCGCGTCACCAAGGGCGAGACTACGCGCTATTTCGCGGCCGTCCTTGATGCCAATGCGGCGTGGATTCGCGATATCCTATGCGGAGGCAAGCTCGTTGAGAGCGGCGTCATTGATTCCGATGCGCTTGAGCGGGCGCTCGCGGGCGGCTGGCTGCAAGACGGAATGGCGGCTGACGGCCTCTATGCACTCATAGCCGCGGAATGTTGGCTCAGAAACTTGGAGGCGGCGCGCGAACGCGCCGTGTCGGCTCTAGCGGCTTCCAGTGCGGGCCCGCAAGACACGCCAACGGTCTAGGCGGCTGGGTTCGTCGGGGTCCTCGCGTTCGATCCCGCGCAGCCAGAAATCCAGCCAGTCCATTGCGCGCGTCTGCGCGGCCAAGAGCTGCGCCGGACGCCACTTGATGTGATAGGCGCCCGGATAGACATAGACCTCGACGGGACGATTGAGTTCTTCGAGCCGTGTCGCCAATGGAAATCCCATGATGGCTTCGCTCTCGGCGAGGTTCATAAGAAGGGGCGCGCGAATCCGCTCCGCATGAAGCACTGTCGTGTTGCGGGCCCACCAGGCCGCCCACGGATCAGCGCGATCGGCATTGGGTCCGCGCATGCCTTCGCTCAAGAGGCTTTGCCGGAAAGCGCGCGAGCCAAGCGTCCATGCCGTCGTGTCCGTCGGCTGTGTGCTGGCCACGGCCGCCGCGAACAGGTCAGAATTGGTGATCGCCCAATAGAGCGTCTCGGCGCCGTCGCTCAGACCAGTAATGCCGATGCGGCGCGGATCGCTCAGGCCGCGCCGGTCAAGCTCAGCGAGCATGGTTTCGAGCGCTGACTGCTTCATCAGATTTTCTGAATTATCTAACGCGGTCCGCTGATCGAGCTCAGCTTGCGGAAGGGCGGCTTCGGCGCCGCGCCATTCGGGGCGATCGACGCTCAGCACGAAATAGCCGCGGCCGGCCAGCGGTAGAATGGGATATTCGCCGCCGACGCCGCCGCGCATGAAGCCACGCGACCGGTACTGCACTACAACGACGGGATAACGACGCCCAACTCGATAATTTGCCGGAAAGACGAGATGCGCGAATGAGGCGTTGCCGTAAGCGTCGTTGACTTCAAGGGTATCAACGCGCGGTTGGTCGAATGCATCCCAATCGGGATTTGGATCGTAGAGTTGAGCAAGATCGCCCGTTTCGATGTCGATGGAGACAATGCGCCGCGGCTGGAGCGGAGACTCTTGCAGGCAGATCAGCCGAGCGGCTGCGCGGCCGCAGCCAAACAATTCTTCGTCGGCTTGGCGGATGCGGCGGACCGTGTTCACCCGCCAGTCCCAAGCATAAAGAGCGGTCAGACCTTGCCCGTGCCCCTCCATCCGGCGAAACACAATTCTATCGCTGAAGATCCATGCCCCAAGCATGCGCCCGCTGCAGGCGGGATCCGCGCACATGCTGAGGCTGCCGCCATCCAGGTCCGCGCGATAGAGGCCGAGCGCGGGCGTGGAGGCGCGATCGCCGACCGTGCGCGGCGCGATCCAGGTCACGCCGCCCTCGGTTCCGTCCCCGGCAATGGCCGTGTTTGGCGCGGGAGCGCGAGGCCGTGCATTCAGCAACTCGCTCTCGGCAGGCGCCGCAGGGCGTCGCGCGCGCGTTTCGACATCGATCACGAACTGAGTGCGGACGGCGTCGACGGCGACAGCTGGGCGAAGGCTCGCATATGGCGTGAAAAAATCATCGGGATGAAAACCGACTCTCTCCGCGCGCAGCGCCGCAGCTCTGAGAGACTCACGTGGCGCGCCGGTTTCCACAACGAGACTATTCGCGTCTAGCCACACAAAGCGCAGGAGGTCGCGCGGTCCATCAGCAAGCAGTTCAGCGGGCGTGCCATCAAGCAATACGCGCCAAAGTTCGACCCGTCCTTCGCGCTCAGTCAGGTAAGCGAGGGCTCCACCATCGGGTGACCATGCCGGCGCACGATCCGCTGCGGCGCCAGTGGGGCCATAAGGCGTGTTGCGCAGAATGATGTCGCCGGCCTCGGCGATGACGCGCGGCGCACCGCCAGCGCTCGGCATCACCAGTAGCCGGTAGCGATAGTCATTTTCGCGTACACGGGTCTCGCGCGTAAACACCGCGATGGTTTCGCCGTCCGGCGATAGCGAGAGGCCGCCCCGGTAGTCGCCGAGTTCCACCAGCTGTAGCAAATCCTCTGCGCTTGGGGGGCGCGCCGCTGCTTGGTTCGAAAAGAGGAGGGTGATCCCCGCGAAAGCAGCGGCGCGCGTAAGGCGCGTTACCAACGCTGCCTCACTTCGACCATGACAACACGTCCTACCGGCGACGCATTCAGCGTATCGAACCCCATACCGATCGGGTTGTTGGCGAATGGCGGGTCTTCATCGGCGAGATTGCGGATGTCGAGCGTGATCTCGGCGCCAGATCCGTCGGTGTTTTGTCCGAACCGGCGCGTGAGACGCGCATCGAATGTTGTCCACGAACTGATCTCGCGGTCCGGCGTGCTCAGATTGTCGCGATACTCGTCCGTGTATTGCAGCGAGAGCGCGCCGCGCCATGCGCCAGCGTCAAGCGAAACGCCTGCCCGCACACGCCAGTCAATGGGATTGAGTATGGTGTCGAGCACGTCAGTGCTGGCGAGCGAGGGATTGTTCTGTCGCGAGAACTGAAAAAGGCCGCTGGCCGTCGCGAATAGCGAAAGCTCGCCCCAATCGGTATCGAACGCATAGGAGGCCGAAAGATCGACGCCGCGCACACGCAGCGAAGCTAGATTGGTCAGGCGCTCGTCCCAGATGACTTCAATACCGTCAGGTGGAATGACTCCCGACACGTCGTCGGTAAGCGCGAGATAGTCCGCGATTTGCTGCGGCGTTGGATTCCGGATGAAGTAGCCTTGATACTGATCAGGGTTCTGGAATGCGTCGAGGATGAAGCCGGGGTTCGCTATTCGGTTCGAGAACTCGATATCAAAATAGGTTGCCGACAATCTGAAGCCGTCCAGCCACGACGGGGCCAATTCAAATCCTGCAGTCCAGGTTTCAGCCTCTTCGGGTTCGAGTCCGCGATTGGCGCCAAGGATCTGTAACAAGCCGGTCGAGCCGTTGGTGGCGTCGGGGTCCAAGAAGCCAGGAAGTGAGCCGATTGATGCACCGGTGCCGCCGACCATTTGCGCGAATTGCGGCGCCTTGAACGATTGGCCCCACGTCGCGCGCAGCGTGAGATCTGAAAAGGGACGCCACTGCAGCCCGATCTTGGGCGTGGTGGCTTCGCCGAAGTCCGAAGACTCCTCGCGCCGCACCGAGAGGGAGAGGGACACTTCGTCGAGGACCGGCAGGAAGGCTTCGGCAAAGAGCGCGTCGGTGGTGCGCTCTCCCGGCGCTTGAGTGAATGGGTTGGTGACAAGGCCAGAGCCGAAGATCTCTTCGCGGTCGATGCTGAAAGTCTCGCGCCGCCGCTCGACACCGACGGCGACGCGTGCGCGTCCGCCGGGGAGATCGAAAACGCCGCCATCGGCTCGCAACGCGTAGCCGACGAGTTCAGAATCCGTCTCGATATGCTGGCGCATGGTGAGAGCGGCCAGCGCCCCGCTCGGCGTGTCGCCGCCATCGCCAAATGGATTGAAGGCGGTGGCGGGGTCTGAGCTCGCGAGAGCGGCCGCGAGCGCGCTGGAGTCGGCGATGTTGGTGCTGTCGACAGTGTCGGCGTGGCCGCCATAGGAGACGCTGGCCTCGATCTGCCAATCTCGCCCGAACTCATATTGCGCGCCGGCCGCGGTGGCGATTGTGTCCGAGCGCGTGTCGCTTATCAGCGGCCCAAAATCATCGCCGAAGAAATAGGCCATGAAGAGCGTGCCATCCCCGGTGAAGAGGCCGTTTTGCTGGCGATAGTAATTTGTCTCCGGCACGGCCACCACGCCGCCCAATTGGGCTTTCTCGGCGTGGGCTTGGCGCTCGGACGCCAACACATCGAAGAAGATGCTGACATTGGGCGTTAGCTCGTGATTGAGCGAGGCGAAGAGCGAATGGCTTTCCTGCTCGGGCAGCAAGAACGTACCTTCATTGCCGTTCTGAAGGTTGACGACGCCGTCGAGCAAATCCGCTTCGGTCAGGGTCAGGCCATTTTGCCCTTCGGGTATCGCAAGCGTCACCGGCGTTGCGCCGACCAAGATGATGTTTCCGGGCGCAGAGGTGAAACGAGAGAAGTTCGAGCCGCCGAAGGCTGTGAGATCCGTGTTCGCAGCGAAGTCGCGTTCGGAGGCGGCGAGCGCGTCGCGATGACGATATTCATACCCAGCGATCAGTGAGCCTTGCGCCCAATCGGCGCCGAAAACGTGGGAGAGACCGATCTCTTCCATGCCGTCGGCCGCACCGTAACGCAGGGCGGATTCAGGACGCTCCAAATTTCGGCGGAGTAGGATATTGACGACGCCGCCAACCGCATCGCTGCCATAGGTCGCTGACGCGCCATCGGCGAGAACTTCGACGCGTTCGATGGCCGCCAGCGGAATGGCGGAGATGTCGACGAAATTGCCGAGACCGGCGGGCGCGAGGCGGCGTCCGTTGAGAAGCGTCAGCGTCGCGTCTGATCCAAGGCCGCGCAAGTCCACACTTGAACCGAGGGCGATATTGTTTCCGGGCGCGGTGGAGTTGAGCTGCGTGAGTTCGCCTTGGCTTCCTGGAAAGACTTGGGGAAGAGTCTGCAGCATATCCTGCACTGTGGTGCGACCGCTCTCTTCGATATCGCCGCGATCGATACTGAGGAGGTTTGCCCCCGCGGGCACGGCGCCACGAATGCGTGTGCCGGTGACGACAATTTCTTCAGGTGGGTCTTCAGCGCTTTGCGAGGCCCCTACCTGGGCGGTTTCAGCGCCGCTCCCGGCGCTCTGGCGCTGGGGGCGGGTTGTCTGCTCCTGAACCAAGAGGAGATTGCCGCCGCTGACGCGGCCGTTGTAACCGGAGCGCGCGAGCAGGAGGTCGAGCGCTTGTTGGCGTGTGTACGAACCGCGCAGCGCCGGGGAGGAGAGGCCGCGAAGATCGTCTGAGAAGTAGAGCGCGTTGACCTGCGCCTGCCGCGCAAATTCGCTCAAGGCGCTGTTGAGGGGCTGAGCCGTGATGTCGAACTCTATGCGCTCATCGCTGATCTGCTGCAGGTCTTGCGCGAGCGCCGGTTCGGCGGCGACGGCGCCCATGGCGCCGACAATAAGAGCGGTCGCCAGCTTTCGCCGGCGGTCATGCAGCTTGGTGGTCTTGCCCTTCATTGTTTCCCCCTTCCGCTCTTGAACGAGCGTTGTCGGGAGGAAGACACTTCAGTCCGCAAACTGCGCCACGCATGCGCGAACAATGTTTGCGGATGAAGGACTAGCCTGCAGACGCGCGCTCTCCGATGATCGCTGAGGAGGAACGCGATGAGAGGCATGGGCGATTTTCAAAGGGCGCAGATGAAGCACCGAGACGCGCGCGTTAGCGCGATGGCGCAGCATTTGCGCGCGGCGGTCGACCTCTGGGAAGAGATTCAGCTTTACCCGTTCAAAAAGGAAGAGCCTTCCGAACCACAGTCACCTCCGCCGCCCGTAGCACTGCCGTCTCCGGTAGCTTTGCCATCAGAGAGGCTTGCTTACGGTGTCAAGGAGGCAGCGATTGCGCTTGGCATCGGCCAAACGACGATCTGGGGCGCGATTAAAGAGGGGAAACTGCCGGCAGTGAAGGTGGGCAATCGCACGCTCATAAGGACGGAAGCCTTGCAGGCATGGCTTTCCGCTTCTGTCCGCGGATGACGGAGGCTTTATGCGCGAGCTTCATCGACACTTGATAGATCTCTACTTCAATGAAGGTTGGTCGACTGCAGCGGTGGCAAAGTACGGCGGGTGCAGTGCGGCTTGGGTGAAGAAGCTGGTGAAGCAAGCGGCGGCCGCGGGCCGATCCCGTGCGAAGATTGGGACGCGCGATCCAAGGAAACGCGATAATCGCCGACCGCTCTCACGGACACACGCGTTCATCGGCGTGTGTGTTGCTCGCCATAGAGCTAAGCTTCGGCTGAGTATGGCGACATTTGGCGACCGCGTGCGACTTTCCCGGTTCCGCGTGGGTCAAGTCGAGGCAGGGGCGCACGATCTGACGATCTTAGAGGTAAGTGCGATCGCCAATGAGTTGGGGCAGTCCGTTGAGATGCTCCTCGGGAAAGGCGACCGGCGCCACAATCGCCGACGCTAGCAATTAAGCGCACCTGGGCGCGACGCGTGCATTCGTGCGCACCCGTGAGAGAGGGTTCGACGGCGCTGGCGTGCGGAGAGTCGAGGTTCTAAGTTCCACGACATGTGCAATCGATACGCCGCCGACATCCGCAAAGCCGGGAAGGAAAGAGACTATTGGGGCTTCGACGAGTGGAGCGAGACCCGCATCAATCCGATGCTCGGCAATACTGTGCTCGAAGTCTTTCCCAAAAGCCAAGCGCCGGTCATTCGCAATCGGTGGATCGACGGTAAACGCATGGATGAACTCGAATGGCAGACGATGCGCTGGGGTTTGCCGGGCCCGCCGCAATACGGCGGCGCGCCGGTCACTAACATTCGCAATGTGAAGAGCCCGCATTGGCGTAGTGTATTGGGCTTGGCGCATCGGTGTATCGTGCCGTTCACCGCTTTCAGCGAATACGAGGACGCCTCGCCGAAAGGCAAGAAGCAGATCCGTTGGTTCGCGCCGGCTGATCGTGGTGTGGCGTATTTCGCTGGCCTCTACAAAACTTGGTACGGCGATTACGGCTCCAAGAAAGAGCCGAACGAGGGCGATCACGTTCTCTTCAGCTTCCTGACTACGGAAGCCAATGACCTTGTCCGGCCGGTGCACGCTAAGGCGATGCCGGTTGTGTTAACCGACCCAGCTGCGTGCGAGGAATGGCTCAATGCGCCGCCCGATGAGATTGAAGCGATCCAAGCACGCGTGCTGCCAACTGAGGCGCTTGAGATCGTCGGCGATGAGGAAGCGGCGCAATATGTTGGCGGCTATATCAAATAGCGCATCGACGTGGGCGTCGCGCGCTGACGCGCGCCGGGCTCTCGTCGCGTGCCGCGACCGAGCCGCGCTTCGCGCGTCTCTGCCCTTCGGGCTTCGGTCCCTGACGCAAGCTATGTCTGTCTCTGGGCAAAAGCGACATTCCCCGGAAAGTCGCGCCGAAGCGGAGGGCTTATGTCCGTTATGGCGCCCGGTGTGTGTGGATCCATTGCTCGATCTGCATCTCAAGTACCGGCAGGGGCAGGCCACCATCCAGCAGAACGGCATCGTGAAACGCGCGGATGTCGAACGCATCCCCCAACTCGGCTTCGGCACGCGCACGAAGCTCGAGGAGTTTCAGTTGGCCGATCTTGAAACCCAAGGCCTGGCCAGGCCACACGACGTAACGGTCGACTTCATGTTCTGCCATGTGCGCGTTCATCCCGCCCGCGTCGATCACGTAGTTGATGGCCTGCTCGCGACTCCATCCTTTGGCGTGTATGCCGGTGTCGACGACAAGCCGAACCGCGCGCCACAGCTCAGCGCGAAGGCGTCCCACGTCGCCCAACGGATCGTCGTCGTAGAGGCCCATCTCTTTTGCGAGACGCTCTGCGTAAAGCGCCCACCCTTCCGAGAACGCCGTGGTAGAGCCCCAAATCTTGCGCGCCAGTGGCAAATCTCGTCGGTTCAGCGCGAGGGCGCGCTCAAGGTGATGGCCAGGAATCGCCTCGTGATAGGTGACGGTCTTGGTGTGCCAGTTGGGCTGCATCGCAGTATCGCACAGATTGATCCAGTAAATGCCCGGGCGCGAACCGTCGAGCGAAGGCGTGTTGTAATACCCCGAGGAGGCCGAAGTTTCCGAAAACGGAGGAACCCGCCGCACTTCCACACGCTGCGGCGGCACGCGTCCGAACCAGTCTGCGAGCAACGGCTCGACTGCCTCGAGTTGACGATTGAGATCGGCGACGATCTGCGCTTTGCCCTCCGTCGTATTAGGACGAACGAGATCCGGCTCTTCGGCAAGCGCGCGCAAGCGCTCCCCAACGGAGCCTTCGGTGCGCCCAACTCTCGTGAGAATCGAGTCCAGCTCTGTCGATATGCGATCGACCTCTTCGAGCCCCAATCGATGAATTGTGCCTGCTGAAAGGTCCGAGTCCGCGCCGAGCCGGATCAAGGCTCGATAGACAAGCGCTCCTCGCGGCAGTCGATCGATTCCGGGCTCGTTCGTGGCCGATTGCGCAAGTTCTTTGAGCGTCGCGGCCAAGCGGTCGTACGCCGGATAAACGACATTTGCGACGGCAGTCTGCGCGGCTTCGAGGTGTACGTTGGCGTTGGGAATGCCTGCTGCATCGAGCTTATTGGCGAACGCCGTGTAGAGCACGTTTTCGGTCACCGGATCCGAAGTGAATCGGGTAATTGCGGCCAGGGTTTTTTCTATGACGAAGCTGGGCGGCGCGACACCGACCGCGCGATCCGACCAGATCCCTTCGATCTCTTGATCGAAGGCTTGCCCGAACCCATTGAGGCGCTCGACGTACATCGCCGCCTGCGATGCGTCGGTCACAGGCTGCTGCACGGCCATGAGTCTTGGAAGCTCTATGTGGATGCCGGAAATCTGGTTGATCGGATAGGGCATGAAGCCGTCGAATTTGAGCGAGCCCCAACCGTTCGCCGCGGCGTCCGCGGCGACACTGGCGCTCACAAGCTCAATCAACACGGCGCGTGTGAGGCGTTGAGCGTCGTTCAGCGGTGAGGCATCGACCGCGTTGAGCCGCGCCAACGCACTCGCCGTCAGCGAGCGCAGGATTTTCCTCTCGCGGCCCCCCCGGTCGGCAAGCCGTCCGTTATAGGGACCGCCCATCGCCGACTCGTCGAGGGCCCAGACGGTGGCCATCTCTGGAGCCGCGCGCAGCACTTCATAGGTGATGGAATCGACGAGCTCGTCGAACGCGCTGCGCGTCATTTCCTGAGATGACGAGGCGTCGGCTTTGGATGGCGTGTCGGACTCGGGCATCGTACCCCTAACAATGGAGATAGGCTTCCGACGCGTCTTTGCACAGGCGAACCGAATAATCCGTCGTCGCCCACGTTAGTTCGAAGCTTTCCTGTCGGGGCGTGAGGCTAAGATTCAGATGGTAAAGTGGTCTTGGCAATACGGAAACCGATATCGTGGCCCCGGTCCGTTGCACTGCTCCAGTCGCGGTTCGCGGAGCGGAGATTGGCAGGATTGGCGCTCCGCGAACCGCCGCGAAGTACGCGCTCGGAAAAATCGCCGCGATGAAGCCACGGCGCCTGATCGGTTGGGGGATCGCCGCGATAGTCCTTGTGCCAAGGATCCGCACACCATTCGAGGACGTTGCCGTGCATGTCCCAGAGCCCGAAGTCGTTGGGCCGGTACGAACCGACATCGCGCGGCGCATTTAACTGGGATTGAACGCTATTGGCCTTGTCTGGATCCCAATCGGCGCCCCAGGAATAAGCCGTATCGGATCCCGCCCGACAGGCATATTCCCACTCAGCTTCAGTCGGTAGCCGCCACCCGTCGCCGGTGATCGCCTGTAGCCAACGACAGAAATGTTGGGCGTCGAACCAATTTACCGCGAAGACGGGCCAATGTTGGTTTGAAGCGAATTGAAGCTCCGGCTGCCCCGTTGCGCGCGCAAAGGCGGAGAATTCTTCCATCGTCACCGCGAACCGCCCGAGTGCAAAGGCCTGGGTCATTTCCACGCGACGTTGAGGCCGTTCGCGGTCGACCGATAGCGGGTCATTTTCCGCGGAGCCCATCAAGAAATGATTGGGGAATGAGTTCTGGCCCGGCTTAATCGCCACCGTCTCGCAAAGCGTTGCGAGCTTCTCGGCCGTCCTCCCCGCTTCTCGGTCCATCGGAGCACGCTGAATCCGTGCCGCGGCCTGCGCATGCGGACGCAGCAATGACGCGAACCTCGAGACGATCTCTTCTACGGGGTCCCCCCGATGCGCCAGCGCGTACGCGAGCGCCTGAGCGAGGACGATTGCGTGGATCGACACGCGTTCGATCAACGCCTCGATCGCTGGGAATGCCTCCGCCGCATGCGCCTTCGCAAGCGCCACGCTCGCCGCAATTCGGACGCTCATTTCATCATCCGAAGTGAGTCGGTGCATGAGGACGTCACGCTCGGCGGCGCTGAGGCCCGCCCTTCCCAGTTGGCGCGTCGCTTGCGCGCGAATCCGCGTGTCGCGCCAATCTTCTGAAATCAATCGGAGAAGGTTCGCTCGGTTCGCAGCGGCTCGCATGCGCGCGGGCTCGTCCGGATCAATGCCGGCGGCGACTCGCACCAAGTAATCCCGGTAGACGGGATCGAGTTCTGCCTGTGCTCGCTCGGTCCAGAACCGCGGTGTGTCCGGATTGCTATCCGGCGCGGCCTCGAAGTCCTTTTGCAAGAGCGCAGCGGCGGTCATCCGGACTTTCGGATCTTTCGTTTCCGCAGTTCCATCGATCAGCTCCTGGAGACGCGCGGCGTCGTAACGGGGAAAATCCAGGATCGCTTGTTGCGCCGATGCGCGTAGCTCGAGGCACTGGAAATTCTCTAGCTGCTCAGAAACGCGCGCCAGCTCTAGCCGTTCTGAGAAGGGCTCCAGGATGGGCAGACGATTGTTCTCGAACGCGCTTCTCTGTTCTTGCAGCCGGGTGGCGATCTGCACTGCTTGCAGCAGGGCGGCTAAGAACAAAAGATCGAGCCCTGCACGCAGCACGAAGGCGAGCTGCGAGCCGAATGCGGTCTGCGCCCCGATGGGGGAGCCGTTAGCGACGTGGAACACCTCCGACCAGTCGACAAACGGCACTGTCTTCGCGAGCTCCGCCCCGAAATAACCCAACCAGGTCACGAACCGCGACCACGGCTCGCTCGGCATAGGCTCGTTGTCGTGGAACGAGAATGCCGGCGCACCCGATGCGGTGGTGATCTCCTGCACTAAGTCGAGGCCCAGTGGGATGAGGAAGAACAGGCAGGCCAGCGCAAAGAGCGCTTCGTCGCGGAGATCTTCGTTGAAGCCAATCCGTAGCGTGCCTTTGCCTTCTTCGCGTTCGCCGCGCTCGATCAAGAAAGTATCGCGGTCGCGTTCAATCCAACTCCAGCGACGTACGACGGCGAATACGGCGAATAGGCCGGCGACAATCGCGACGAGCGCGACGCCGGGAGAGAGCCATCCGGTCTTCGCCGCGATGGCAGCGCCAACAGCCAGTGTCATCAGCGTGACGAAATGGGCGTAGCGCTTTGCCCATCCCCGCCACGCCGCTCCTGCGAGGACCGCGATAGGCCGGGCGAGGACGTAATCCGCTAAACTGAACGCGAATGACGAGAGGCGCGCCGGTGCAAGGATTAGCGCGATAGGCGCTAACAAGGCCCACCGAAACGGCCGCCAAAGTCCGTTCCACCAGCGCAGGCCCGCTCGCCGCCACCAGCGTCCAACGCGACGGGAGACGATGGGCTCAAAGCCGGCGGCGAGCGTGGCCATGGTCATGATTGCAATTGTGAGGAAGCCCCAAAAGGGGCGGATCACGCCTTCACCGATTTGCCTTGTCTCGGAGGCGGCTTGCTCGGCCCGATCGACAGCGCCCGGCGCGTATTCGATCGTGAGCCACGCAATTAGCCCGGCCAGGCCCGAGAGGAGGATCCCGGCGACCGGCCCAATACTGGGGTCGTCCCATACGTCCTTGCGAAATTGCGCCCAGCGCGCCTTCGCCCAGTCCACGGTCTGCATGCCAGCCCCCACGCAATTTCGGGGAAAGCTTAGGCCACGCCTGCGTTGTGGAAAAGTTGCGCCAGTCGCATGGGAGCATCGCCGCGCGGCGCTCTATTTCACTTGCCTCAGATAATCGCTTCGGTTCAGCGGGTTCTTGTCTGTTCTCGGACGAGTCGGGAATTGATTGTCCAGGAAATCGTAGTGGCTAAACGTCGTTTCGACGAAACCTTCTCCATGAGTGAGGTTGGGAAGCAGTTGTTGCAGCTTTTGCACTGTAGCCGCGGGTATCGTACCCTCGACGACAGAGACCTTTCCATGAGTAAGAGGGTCGGTAGGAAATCCGCGCAGCAAAACAAGTTCGGCGATAACGGTTCCGACCGAGTCCGATGGACATTCCAAATGAAAGTGCTGAATGGGTTCGCAAACCTTGGTCCCAGCGCGTTTCAGAGCGTCCATGACCACTAACGGCGCGAGTTTACGGTGATCCGCTGCGGTGGCGGTGGCCCAATCGCGATGGCGTATCGAGTCGGTCATGGCGACTTGCCAATCGATGACCTCCCATCCGTAGAGTCCCTGCCGAAGCGTCTCCCACGTCGCATCTTCGACGGCTCTGACGAAAGCGGCCGGAACGGTGCCGGTATTGATCTCGTAAATGAAGGCGCTGCCGCTCCCGGCGGGACGCGGCTCGATGCGTAGGCCGATCGTGGCAAGGAAGGGCTCGGGCGCTTCGTCGAGCGCCTTACCGACGCCGACGACGCGCTCGACATGGATGATCTTGGATTCGCTAAACTCGGCGTCGACTCCGAAATCTGAGATCAAACTTTCTTGGATGACCTCTTTCTGCACTTCCCCGTACAGCGAGACGAATAGAAGCCCGGCGTTGTCGTCCTGACGTAACCCGATCAGCGGGTCTTGCTCGGCGAGTTGGGACAAAGCCGCGTGCAGACGACCTCGGTTTCTGGGGTCTTTCGGACGAATTGCGGTCTCTAAGAGGGGCGGGGCGAAGTAGGCGTTTCGTTGCAGTTTTTGCGATGCTCCGACCGGATCGCCGATCTGCGCGTGTGACAATCCCCATACCTTGGCGATTTGCCCTGCCGCTACTGTCGACCTAGGCGTCGAGGCACCGTCGGCGAACACTTCGAGCGCGGTGACGCGTTGCTCCCTGCCACCGACGAGCGCGCGCTCGCGCGTGCGAAGCAATCCCTCGAACATGCGAATGTATGCAATCTTTTCGCCCGCGGAGGCACGTTCGACTTTGAAAACCGTTCCAGCCGGGGGAGCGGCCGCGTCGGGAGCGGACGCGGGCAAGAGATCTGCGATCGCCTCGATGAGATCCGGGACGCCGACGCCTGTAATGGCGGAACCGAAAACGATCGGATGGACCGCGCCTTGTTGCGTCTGGCGTGTTAGAGATTCGCGAAGAAGCGATTGGTCGATTTTCTCGCTTCGATCGACGTACTGGGCCAATACGTCTGCATCGTTTTCCGCCAGTATGTCCACGAGGTTGGGAATGTCCCGCTCAGGAAACATAGCGTAAGGAGAATATGTGGCTTCGCGTTCGCCGAGGTGAGTTGCACGTCCGAGGGGAACGACAACGGAAGTCAGGCGAGTGCGAAGTTCTTCGACGAGCGCATCGCCCCGCGCGCCAACCCGGTCGATCTTGTTGACGAAGAAAATGAAGGGGATTCGTTTACGCTTCAGCGCTCTGAAAAGCACGCGCGTTTGCGCTTGCACGCCTTCCACGGCGGAGACGACGAGCACGGCTGCATCGAGAACGTCGAGCACCCGTTCGATCTCCGCGATGAAGTCCGGGTGACCCGGCGTATCGACTAGGTTGACATTGACGTCGCCGACAGAAAAGGCGGTCACGGCTGCTTTAATTGTGATGCCGCGGCGCTTCTCTTGCTCAAGAGAATCCGTTTGCGTCGTGCCGGTGTCGACGCTTCCCAATCGCTTCAGAACGCCCGTATCGAATAGAATTCGCTCGGTCGTGCTCGTCTTTCCAGCGTCGACGTGCGCCAAAATGCCAATGCTGAGATATTTCATCGGTCTTGGCTCAGTTTGCTGCGCATCGACAATGCGCGAGGCGGCTAAGACGCAGAGCGTTGGCTTTCATGGCCGACGCAATAGCAGATGACAGCGGTTCGCGCATTGTCGATGCGCTCTGTCACGAAATCCGAGTTCGGATCGACGAACGCTCGGCTCTTGTTCGTCAATGAGTGCATTGGAGTCTCGCAGTCCTCGTTCGGCGCGTTCCCGTTCGAATTTGCGGCGCAGAGACAAAGAATGTCCCCGCTCCGAGGCGTCTGGATCGCCTGTTCAATGTACCCTAAGTTGCGCGCCAGGAGCGAGGTGTCAATGTCGATCCCATCCGTAGCACGCAACGCCTTCCAGCACACTCTCGCCGAGTTCTCTGCTGGCCCAGATCCTGCCCAGGCGGACCTGTTTTCTCAAGCTGCGGTCGAGATTTACGAGGCAAAGATTTGGGACGAATGGGGATACCGGTTTACGCAAATATTCGAGCCGGGCGTGTTGCAGGAAGTCGCGATGCTGGAGGGCGTCCCTTACGACGATCTAAGTCGATTGAAGCGTCGTACATCGCCGGCGCTCGCATGGCTCGGGGCGCGAACCGACGCCCCGTTGGATCTTTCCTTCGTCGAGAAAATTAACGTGGCGTCCGCTCTTGTCAGCATTTCACGTTTCGATGCGGCTGCGAGTCTCATCGAGGTTGCCACGCGCGATGCTGCCGCGCCCCGAGACAGGTTCGAACTCGGCTGGGTCGAATTCTTGATTTCCAATCGGTGCAACGACGGTGCGCGTTCGCCGCAAGCGTTTCGGCGCATGCGTGCGGCTATCGAAGAGACTTCTATTCCGCCTTCGCGCGTTTTGGACCTTTGCGCGCAGGGCGTGGTTTGGCACCTAAAGCGACGAGAGGTGTCGGAGGCGGACTACGATTGGTGCTTAGCGACAGGGACGGCGATTGCGACGGAGCGAGCCGACACGGATCCCGGTGCGATTTCGTCGTGGTATCGCGGCGTCGCGATGGTTCCCGCTGCCAAGCGCGATGCCGCCCAAACCCGCGACTACATGCGACGAGCCGAAGAGGCAGCGCTGCAAACGTACGAATTGCGCCCGAGCGCCTTCGAGCTGAACGCACTCAAGACCTATCACGAGTCCACGATCAAGGAACACATGTATGTAACCGAGGACCCGGAGCGCGCCTTGGCCGCTGCGCAGGACTTGGTTGCGCTCGACCCGAACTGGTCGCCCAGTTACGGCGAGATGGCCGACGCGTATCGCCGGTTCGGTCGGCTAGAGGCAGCGGCGGAGCTCTACGAGCGCGCGTCGCGGATGGGCCCGCCTTATGTTGGTCATCACTTGTTGCAGGCGGCTCGGTGTCGGGCGGAGACGGAGGCGCTCGATGAAGCTCTTGTGCACTATGAAACGCTAAGTGCGATGGCCCCAGACTATGCCGCCGTGCGAACCGAAGGCGCGCGAGTCGCCGAGCGGGCCTCGGAGGTTTCGCGCCGACGTTATTTGAAGACTGTTGAAGCGCTGCGCGCGTCTTGAGGGGCCCACACGATGCCAAGTCAAGCGCGACCGCCTTCCTTCAGGCACGATCCGGTAAAACTGGTGTTAGGCGACGCGCCGTCTGCATCGATGAGGTGGGATAAAGAGCCCGCGCTCTGCGGCTACACGAAACTCGCGCACTTAAACGAGCGCTTAAACAAGGAGTATGCCGTCCCGGTGTGCGCGACCGCGATCGTTGCGCCCGGCGCTGGAGTCATCGTCGCCAGCTACGACGGACGCGTGCGCCTATTCTCGGCCGATTTGAGCGAGACGATTTGGGAAGACCGCCTTAATGGCCCCATCTATGCCACCCCGTTGGCTCTGGTCGACCGCGGACTGGCGATTGTTGTCTCGACGAACGGGGAAGCGGTTGCATTCGACCGCACCGGCAAGCGGGTGTGGCGCACCGAAATCGGTCAACCGGTCTATGCTAGCCCGACTTTCGCGCCAGGTGCGGACGTTGCTGTGTTTTGCGCATTTGGGAGCCGCTGCTTCGGCCTCGACGCGGAAACCGGCGCGACCGAGTTCGCGATCGAACTCCCTCGGCCGTGGTCGCATGCACTCGGCGGAAAGGCAGCGCATCGCGATCCGTACGCGAGCCCGATCGTGACTTCGCGAGGTCACATCGTAGTATGCTGCGCCGAGAGCGTTCTGTGCCTTTCCGCGGATGGAACGTTGCTTTGGCAGCGCACTCTTGACGCCTCCATTCGCGCTTCGCCCGCGTTCCTAAGCGCTACCGAGGAAGTGGCCGTCGCCGCTGTCGACGGTCGTTGCGCATTGTTGGACGCCGAGACAGGGAAGACTGCGCACGAGTGGAGTGTCGACGCAAAAGTCGTAGCGAGTCCTGCAGTCTCCGGCGAGTTCGTCGTGTTTGGCAGCGCCGACGGCGATGCGACTTGCGTTCATGGGCCGACAAGAGCGCTTGCCTGGCGGCGATCACAATCGAGCCCCAAGGATCATTCGTCATATTCGGTGACACCGGCTGGCGATTTCATCGCGACGAATGAGCGGGGAAACATTTTGTGCGTTCGCGCCCAAGACGGGCGCTTCTTATGGGAAACCAGTCAATTGCTCGGCCTTGCCGAGCACGATTCCGCGATGGACACGACGCCGGTCGCCGCTGGCGACGGAAGCATGTATTGCGGTTCTTATGCAGGCTTTGCCTATTACTTTAGATTTCAACCGGTGGGATGACGGCCTTGAGTGAAGCGACCGCACATTCATCGGACGCGACGCTTGAAAACGACTATCTGGCGTCGGTCGAACTCCTTGACACGGCGACGCGCGAACCGCGCCCGAACGCGGGCGCGATCGCTCGTGTCTATGCCAATCTTGCGTATCTGCGAGGATATTGCGACGCGAACGCGCGCGCTTTCGAAGGGATTGCTTCGAAGGTGCGGCAAGAATTGTCCCTGCGGGACGAACTCGTGCTGTCGGCATTGCGCCGCAGCGTTGCCTCAAGTGCCGATGAAGAAGCGCTTCGAGCAAGTTGGATCGACTGGCTCGAAGCGCGGATCGCTGACGACGCCGTGGTGCAAACGTGCGAACGAAAACGCATCCAGGCAGTCGATGCCCTCGAACGCGCCGATTTCGCGCAGGCAGCAGTCCTCGATCGTCTCAAGCTGAGGACCGATGCGTCGGTTGCCGGCCCTGTGGCGCTCTTTTCTGCCCTCGTCCGGATCGAAAACGCATCGACGCGCGAGAAGCTCATGCGGGCGTGGCGCGAGGCGCGCGACGAGCCAGCAGTCAGTGCAGTGCACTTTCTCGACAGACATTTGTCTCTCAAGAGAGATCTCGCTCGGCGTCGAGGATTTGCGAGTGTGCTGGAGCGAACGCTATCGCGGGGGGAGTGCCTTGAAGCGGAGATCGCCGCCTTCCTGGAGAGGTACGCCCGCGCAGCGGTGGAAAGCCATCGCCGTTTCTCCGAACGCGTGGCGGCGGATCGAGGCGGGAGCACAGAGCCTTTGGCTCATTTTCCGCGATTTCTCGCGGAGGAAGCGAAGGGTGCGAACCTCGTTTCGTTCGATTTCGAGCGATGCCTAGAGTTTCTCCTGGCGAGATTTTCTGAGCACCTTGGCGCTCATGGGCGCATCGAGCGGCGTGGAGGCATCCTAGACGTCGAGATTTGGTGCGAGGGCAAGCGCCTCGGGCTTATCAGCATCGATCGATCCGACAGCGATTGGGCGCCTCGGCTTTCGTTTCCCGATGAGCCGTGGGCGCGCGTGCTTCGGCACACGCGCCTGCGCGAGACTGGACGGGAAACGCTATCGTTCGACGCTGTCCAAAGTCTTTATCACGAGTGCGGCCACGCACTCTCGCACGTCCTCGGCCGCCACCCGCGCGCGAGCGCATGCGGCGTCGACTGCGTACCGGCCGAGCGGTTGGAATGGCTCAGTTCTTGGTCGGAAATGTGGGCGTTTCACGAGGCTTTCGATGCACCTCTCCATGGCGGTGTCCAGGCTCTGGCGCGGTGCCGCAAGATCAAAGCGCTCGAATTCGAGAGAGGTCGACTTGAGCGCGCGGCAACGAGCCTCCTCGACTTCGAACTGCATCGGTCGAACGAGTTGGGGCTTCAAGCCACGTTCGAAGCGGCTTCGGCGCAATGGCCGGACGTGTTTCAGTTCTCGCTGGCTGAGCTCGCGCATCACTTCGCAACGCTGTCGTTCGCCGAGAACGCCGGCGCGAGCTTTGCCTATTTGTGGGGCGCGAGCGCCGCGGCCCAATGGCATCGGTTGGCCGTGATCGGCGATGGGGCGACAGCCACGTTGCAGTCCTCGATCTTATCGTCCGAGGTAACCGCCCCTCCCGTTTTGGCCTCGTTCGAATTTTATGGAAAGCACATTCAGTGGGGGACGTCTTGAATCGAGCGTTGATCGTTGGGGCGAGCGTCGGGCTAGGCCGCCACGTGGCAACAGGGTTGACGCAGGCCGGTTGGCAAGTTTGCGGCGTGGGGCGCAGGGACGTTCGCAGCGACGATCTGGGCTACGAATATATTCGCGCGGACCTAGCAAACTGGTCCGACGTGGACAAGCTGAAGCAGCGGCTTGCCTTCGATGCGCCCGATCTCGTCGTCTACAACGCGGCAATGTACGCAGAAGCGTCCCCGGGACAGGAAACTGCCGACGAGTTGGAGGCGATGTTTCGCGTGAACGCTATTGCGCCTTACGTTATGCTCTACGAGTATCTGAACGGTGCGAAAGAGACTCTGCGCACTTGCATCGTGGTCAACTCGGACGCGATTTATCACGCGAGCGTGCAGTCGGGCGTCTACGCAGCGGCGAAGGCGGCTTTGCGGGTGTTCACAAGCGCCTTGGCGCAAGCTGCGAAATCTAGGAATGCCGCCGCCGCCACGTTGCTACTGGGACCGCTTGCGGACGAGCGCAAACTGAACGAGTTCCAGAAAATCGCCGAGAAGCGGAATTTAGAGACGGCCGATGTCGCACGGATCTTCCTGGAGCGATCCAACCCGTCGTTCGTCATCGATGCATTGATCGACTTCGAACGATGTTTGGAAAGCGTTCGTTACATTGTGTCGTTGGGCCGTACTGCGAACGGCATGCTGTGCAAACTCGATGGCGGTTCGTCGGGGTCGTTAGTGTGACCGAGATCGATGCATCGCGTTCGATCGAAGCGTATGTAATAGCATCCGGTCGGTGCCCCGTGGGCGGTAATCTCCGGCTTTGCGTGGCCGACCCCGATTGAGGCGTGGCGAAAGCTTTTGGATTCCAAGGCGCTGCGGCTACTCGATGCGTTGAGAGCGCACGGGATGGTGGCGAGGGAGGTTTCAGCGTATGCTGCACTTGCGATGCACGGAGGAGTTGTTAGGCTGGGCGGGCTTCTCTTCCGAAGCGCACGTGGATTGCTAGCTAGGAGTCGACTAATGCTACCTTACGCACCTGAAAAGAAACCGGCTTTCTTTCCGTTCGTGTCGGCGGAAGTGTTCTTCGAAGCCGACGCTCAGAAGGATAAGGATGCGCTGACGATCGAGACCGCTCCGGATCTCGACGCCGAGCTCGACGACATTCTCAGCCTTAAAGACTGACGGTCGGCTTCCTGGGCGGGTCCTGCGACCCGTCCGGAGCTGGTTGGCGGCGCACCATCGATCAAAGAGTATTTCATCCGCGCAATTTGCTGATTTCTGTAAGCCGACGGTCGAGAGCGGTGTGAAGCGCTCGAATGGGACTTGGCATGTCGGTTGAGCTTCTGTCGCAAGGGACGCAGCTGCGTCTTGCTGAGATCGAGGCCGACCTGTCGGCGGCCATGACGCGCGTGCGCGCCGTTGCGGATGCCGGCGCGCTGAACCAAGCCGAGCTCGGCGAACTCGCCGGAATCTACAACAACCTAGCTTATTTGTTCTTGTACCTGGACTCTAACGCTGCCCATGTCGATTGGCGCGCGTTGGCGCCGTGGAAGCGTGCGTTCTATTCCGACGAGGCGCTCATCGGAGCACTTCATCGTTGTTTGGCGCAATCTAAGTTCGAAGACGCTCAGGCGGACCGCGTTCGAACGTCCTATCTCGAATTTTTCCGAGAGTTAGCGCACGGCGACGATCGCGAACGCGACGTGCGAGACGAGCTGTCGGTGCGCGCGCAAAATTGTCGAGTGGAGCTGCGGTCAGACCAGGAGCGTTTGTTGGCTCGCCTTGGAGCTCGCGTTCGAGGAGCGCCGGAGGCGACGTTCTACAATTTGATCGCTTCGACCGAGAGCGCGGCCACGAGAGAGAAGCTCGCGATCGCGTGGCGGCGACTGCGCGACGGTCGAATCCCGGCGCTTGAGGAGATTGCGGACAAGTGGGTCGCCCATCGCGGCGAAAGAAGCCGGAGGCGAGGATTCGCGAGCGCGCTTGAGGAGACGTTGCAGCGTAGCCAACTAAGCGCGGGGCAAGCGGAGAACTTTATAGCCGATTGTTTGGAGCGCGCGATGCACAGCCAGGATCGGCTCGACCGAGAGGTGCGCGCGGCATTGGGTGCGAATGGCGCGCCTATGCAGCATTTCGAATATTATATGCGGCGCGTGCAGGGCGACGTGGAGATTCCGCTCTTCGATTTGGATCGCTGCCTCCTCTTCGCCTTCGATGTGGCGAAATCGACCTTCGGATTGGAGTTCTCGTGCGATGGCGATACGGGCGCCAACGTCATCCGCGCGACTGCGACCCGGAATGGGCGCGAAGGCGGTATCGTGAATTTCGATCTTTGGGACGACGCCCTGGCGCCCAAGTCCGCGAACGCGACGATAGGAGCGCGCAACCGAATGGCATGGGCGGGGCGCCTTCAATTGCCGGTCGCGCACGTATCGTGTCGTTTCAAGCGCCGCGACGAAGCAGGAGGCGCGATCACGTTCCAGAACGTGCACAGCCTGTTTCACGAGTTCGGACACGCGATCAATCACCTATGCATGGAGCGCGTCGTTCCGAGCGAGTCTGGGCTGGAATACTTGCCGATCGAGCGGCTTGAGACGCTCAGCATGTGGTTCGAAAAGTGGGTCTTCCACCCCGCATTTGTGCGTGCATTAGACCCGGCAGGCGATGTGCAGCAGCGCATCGGTGCGGCGCAAGCCATCAAACGTCTCGAGTATCGACGCACTCATGTCGAGCGTGCCGTGACTGCCGCGATCGACTTCGAAGTTAATCGGCGATCCGGCACAACCGTGCGCGGGGCGTTCCAAACGATCGACGATCGTTTCGGCATCTCACGCCATTGCGCCGTCGAAGACTTCTTAGCGAGCTTCACGCTCCCGATGCTTGAGGCCAATCCGGGCGGCTACTTCGCTTATCTTTGGGGTGCGGCGGAGAGTGCTCAAAAGTTTGCGCCTTGGCGTTTGTCGACTTCGGATGGTTGGCCCGACCGCGAGAATGCGCGTTCGCTTTTCGCATCTTGCTTCGATTTCGATGTGGCGAGCGCAAACGTCGAGCCCAGCGCCGTATTTTCCTTTTACGAGGAGGATATTGGGGGTTGAATACACCGGCGATGACCAATGCTGATTATATCCGCACGATGCTGGGACCGCGAGAGCCTGCGCTCGACACGATGCTGCGTGACGCTCTGCTGGGCAGAGGGCTTCGGCCGATGCAGATCGACGACAACGCGGCGCGCGTCCTGCAGATGTTAACTTTGTTAAAGCAGCCGCGCATCGCCATCGAGATCGGTGCGTTCTTCGGGTACTCTACCTTGCACATCGCGCGTGGTCTGCCGCATGGGGGAAAGCTGACAAGCTTCGAGGTCGATGCCGAGTTGGCGGTATTGGCTCGCGACAACGTAGCGGCTGCCGGTTTGGCGGATCGGGTCGAGATCGTCGCCGACGATGCAACCGAGCATCTGAACGCGTGGCGGCCAGAGGAGGTCGACCTCATCTTTATCGACGCCGACAAGCGGTCATATCCAAAATTCCTCAAGCTCTGCTTTCCATTGTTGGCGAAGGGCGGTTTGTTGATCGCCGACGACGCCTTTGCGGCGGGGGACTTTTTCGCGGAAGCGCGCGACGGCGAAGCTGGAAGAAGCGAGGTCGTGGCGATCAACACCTACAACCGCGCCATCTTGAAGAGCGAGGCTCTGTTTTCGGCCTTTGTCGGCACCGACAACGGATTGATGGTGAGCGTGAAACTGTAAGCGAGTGCGGGCGTGAGAAAATCCTTCGAACTGTTCGACGATGCGCTCGAGGCCTCTGTATTTGAGGACCTGGACCTTCTCTCGCCCGATGCGAGCGCCGCAGCGGTCGCCGCGCTGCCCCGTTCCACGGGCTGGTGGCTTTCCGACACGAGCGCAACCGTACACATACCATCGTTCGCAAACGGCGAGCTAACGAACGAGGTTTTATCGGGGGCCGCATGGGCGGGGTTGTTTTGTTCGCTTGCCGAACCCGTGCGGTCGCTCTCGTTGAGCGCTAAACCGAATGCTGGAGGAGTCGTTTCGCCGGACAACACGTTCGTCGTGCCCCTGTGGCGCAACCGTCTCGTTCTTTTCGCGACGGCTTCGCTCAACGCCGCCGTTGTTCCTTCGCCCGAATACGGAGGGGCGGGCTTGTGGCTCATTTGCGCGTCTAACGCCAGCGGAGAAGCCTCGTGAAAAGTAAGCTCATCGTCGTCGACGATTTCTATGCGCATCCCGACAAGGTGCGTGCGCAAGCGTTGAGCTCGGCGTACGCGAATATCGAGGAAACCGATTATCCAGGATTTGCGAGCAAGATGCGTTTAGACGCCGCGATGTTGCGCCAACGCTTTGGGGAGCTCATCGGCGCCGAGCTTAACGTCGACAACGCTCGCTTCACTTGGGGCAATTTCCGTTTCATCACCGAAGATACGGGCTCGCGCTCGAAGGTGCATGCCGACGTCGCCGTCGACTGGGCCGGGATGATCTATCTTACTCCCGACGCGCCTATGCGTGCAGGCACCGGGCTCTTTCGACATAAGGAGACCGGGCTTGAGGCGCCGCCGACCAACCGTCAGGCGCGCGCTCTTGGCTTCGGTAACGCGCAGGAGTTCGACGATCGCGTCATACGTCGCGACAAAGCTGATCTCAGCAAATGGGAACGCACCACCGAGATAGAACCGCGCTACAATCGATTGGTGTTGTTTCGCGGTAGCGAATTTTATCATGCGCCGATGGGTGGTGTTGGCCACGATCCGCAGACGGCCCGGCTCACGCATATCTTCTTCTTCAACGAATATCCGCGCGCTTCTGCAGTCGTGCGAGAAGCGGTGGCCGATGCGGTCTTTGCTTGATCTCGCCGTCGCCGCGTGCGGCGCGGATGCAGTACGGGCTCATCTGCTCGTTGCCGCGACTGGGGCCGATCTGGGGTCCCAGGGCGCACGCGCGGTCGCGGTCGCGGCCATAGCGAGCGGCAGGCAAGGCGAAGGCGTGAACGGCCGGTGGTCGGATTGCGGACTGCAAACGCTTGTGTTGGCGCAAGTGGATGCGGCCGATAGCGAACGGCGTGTGTGGACGTTGGACGGGTGGAGTCTGATTGCCGCGCTAGGCGAGGGCGTAGATCTTCACGGCGCGTGTCTGCGTGGCGCCCGTCTGCGCGGCGCTCGATTAAAGTCCTCGCATTTACGAGACGCCGATTTTTCAGGTGCCGATTTGGAAAAGGCCGACTTATCGGCCGTCGATGCACAAGGCGCCAATTTCGCCGGGGCAAACCTTTTCTGCGCTAGCTTCAACGGCGCAGATCTTACCGAGACCGAGCTTTGTCGTGCGAACCTGCGGCACGTAGATTTTCGCGGCGCGACTTGTGTGCGCACCGCGTTCAGCGGCGCCGATTTGTGGAACGCCTACCTCTGGAACGTCGATCTGTCACAAGCATTTGTCGATCCAGCCGCTGCCGCGCGTGCCGACTATTTGAACGAGTTGATAGCGGATCGACCCAAGGGCGCGTCGTGAGTCGGGGAGATTTCGACGCCTTGTGGCCGCTTATGGCGCCGTCAGCAGCGGGCAATAGGCCCGACGCGCTAGCGATATCTGCGCAGGGGGTACGCATTAGGTTCGCCGACGGACGCGAGGTGCTGTGCGGGTCGAGCGGGCTTTGGAATTGCAGTCTTGGCTATGGCAACGTCGCGATTGCGGAGGCAGTGGGGGACGCGTTGAAACGAGCGTCGTATCTAACGGTCTGGGGAGGCGAACACGAGTTGGCGCACGCCGCCGCAAACGCACTTGTAGCAGCTACGGGGCGGCCCGAGTTCGGTCGTGTCTTATTCTCAACGTCGGGCGGCGCCGCCAACGACATGGCCATGAAGCTCGCCCGTCAGTATCAAACGCTGGGCGAGCGACGCGAGCGTAACGTTATTCTCGGATTGCATGGTGGATTCCACGGACTCACCTATGGAGCTTTCGCGCTATCCACCGGACAGCTCGGGCAGCGCATGTACGGCGTCGATCGACGGTCGGTCGCTCATGTCGTCGCCAATTCGACATCCGACCTTGAGCGGGTTTTCGATAAGATCGGTGAGCGCGTTGCCGCCATATTTCTGGAGCCTGTCATCGGATCGGGCGCAATCGTCCTGGAAGACGCCTATCTTAGCAGGCTCTTCCAGCTACGACGGGAGCATGGCCTTCTGTTGATCGCCGACGAAGTCACCACCGGTTTTGGCCGCGTGGGCCCAGGGGTTTTCGCGAGTTCGTCGTGGGAGGAGCCGCCCGACGTCATAGTGGCTGCCAAAGGGATGACCAATGGGACGCAGGCGGCGTCTGCTTTGATTGTATCGAAGCTCGTCGTTCGTCGCTTCGTCGAGGCGGGAGCGGTGCTCGGCCATGCCGAAACGCAAGCTGGCACGCCACCGTCGTGCGCGGCCGTTTTGGCAACCATAGCCGAAATGCAGCGGCTCGATGCCCTCGGTCGCGGCGCGGCGCTTGCGGGAGAGTTGAGTACAAGGCTTCCCGCGTTAATGGAGCGCTCGCCTTTCGTGAGCGCGGCCGTCGGCAGAGGTTGCCTCTGGGCGCTGCATCTGAGCGACGAGGACGGTGCTCCGTTAGATCAGCCCCGGACCGACGCAATCGCCGCGGCGGTCCTGGATGCGGGCGCGCTCATTCACTCCGGGCCAAGTTGCCTGCAAGTTTTGCCGGCTTTGATCTATAGCGATGAGGATCTCGGCGCGCTGCTGGGATGCATAGAAACGGGTCTCGCAACCTTTGCGCGTTCTCCTGTCGCGGCGAGTGGGCAGGTCGGATCGTGGCAATGAACGAAACGCCTCCGCTTCCTGAATGGGCACCCAAGGTCGGTCTCGATGCCCCGTCGCACTGCCCGCGCCGGGGCGACGCCCAAAAGGTGCGCCTGCCGCATGGGCAGGAAGTTTGGCTGCTCTCGGGGTATGACGTTTGCCGTGAAGCGTTAGCGCATCGTGGTTTGCGCTCCGACCACACGCATCCCAACTACCCTGACGTCTTTCCGATCAAGAAGTCCCGTGGGACAGAACCCGTGATGTTAGCAACCTATTCGGGCATGGATTCTCTCGAGCACACCTTGCATCGGCGATTGATCGCGGAGGAGTTCTCGAGAGAAAGCATCGGCGAGTGGCGAGATCGTGTATTTGCTGTCGCCGAGCGTGAGCTCGAAGTTATGCTCGCCTCGCAAGCGCGAAGCGGCGACATCGTCGCCCAATATGCCGAACCGATAGCGTCGTCGACGATCTTCGAGTTCTTGGGCGTTCCTCTCGAGCGACGCCCCGAAATGGCGCGGCTAGCCCGCGTTCTACTGGGCTCTGGCGCCGATCGTATGGTGGCAAACGAGGCGTCGGCGTCGTTTCGACGGTGCCTTGGCGATCTCGCCGCGGAGAAGGAGGCAAGTGCTGCGCAGGACGTGTTGAGCCGTCTTGTCGCCCGTTATCGAGAACAGGGTCTTTACTCGCGACCGCAGTTTGTGGAGTTCGCCGGCGCGTTGATTGCGGCCGCGCACCGCACAGCGACGACGGCGATCGCGCTTAGCGTTGCGCTGCTGATCAAGCAGCCGGCCGCACGTCGCGAAATGCTGGCGAAACCGGATGTCTTCGATCGAGGCGTCGAGGAATTGCTACGGTATTTGTCCGTTGCCGATTTAGCTACGGCGCGGGTCGCCGTGGCAGACGTCGAGCTTGCTGGCGTGTCAATTCGAGAAGGCGACGGTGTGCTCGTATCGAGCGCCGCAGCCAACTATGATATGAGGAGCTTCCGGGAAGCTGGGCGGTTCGACGTCCATCGTGAGGGCCCCGATCACGTGGCCTTTGGCCACGGCCCGCACAAATGCCTGGGGCAGCACCTCGCGCGCCTTGAGTTGGAAGCGGCGCTACGCGTGCTCTTCGCTCGCTTGCCCGAAATGCGTCTTGAGAATCTAGACTCGATGCGCGTTCGCCGCGAGGGTGCGGTGCTTTCGGTTGAAGAAGTGCGAGTGAGCTGGTGAGTGGCGACACAGATCCCGAGCGCGCCGACGCGGCGTCGATCGAACTGCTTCGACCGTGGTCCGGCCCTTTTGGTGCGCCGCCGTTGGACCGAATCCCTGCGAGGGAACTGGCCGAGGCGGTCGAATCGGCGCTCGAAGTGCACTTGGCGGCCGCTCAGGCTATTGCGTCGTCGCCGCTTCCGGCGACATTCGAGAATACGATCCTGCCCTTGGAACGCGGCTGGTGGCAGCTCTGGCGCATCCTCAACATCTATTATGCGCTGACCGCCGCGGCGATCGACGACGAGATCGCCGCCGTGGAAGAAGCCCTAGGCCCGCGCGTGGCTTCGCACTTCAGCGACTTCCATACCGACCGACAATTGTTCGTCCGACTGAAAAGCATCGAGTGTCAGAAAACCTCTGACGGAGAGGCGAGGCGGTTGTTGGAGCGATACGTCACGCTCTTCGAGAGAGCCGGAGCAGGACTGTCCGAGGAAAATCGAGATCGTTTGTCCGCGATCCACGGACGCGTCGCGGAGCTGAGTACTGCGTTTGCGCAAAATGTAGACGTCGCGGAGCGTAGCGCCGTCTCGTTTGTCGATGAGGCGGACATCGCAGGCATACCGCCACCGCTCGCGGCTGCGATGCGCGAAAGAGCGATCGAGGATGGGCTAGTCACAGGCTATGCGCTCGGCTTGTCTCGTTCGGCGGTCGAGCAGTTTTTGACCTTTTGCGAACGCGCCGACGCTCGGGCGCGGGTATGGCGGGCGTGGACGCAGCGAGCGGAAGCGGCAAACGACCGTGTCGTTCAAGAGATCCTCATTCTGCGGCACGAGATGGCGCGTATCCTAGGGTTCGACTCCTACGCCGCATTCGTCGTCGCCGACCGCATGGCGCGAACGCCGCAGGAGGTGACGACGCTATTGGACCGAATGAGTGCGGCTCTGAACCCCGCGCTTCGTGAAGACGTCGACGAACTCGCTCGGGAACTGGGCGTCCCCGGCCCGGAGCTAGCGCCCTGGGACTGGCGCTTCAGCGCCGAAAGCGTCCGTCGCAGAACGTTCGGTTGCGGCGAGGCCGATCTACAGCGCTATTTCGCCTTGGATAATGTACTCGACGGCGCCTTCCACGCCGCCCGCCGCCTATTTGGCCTGACATTTGCCGCGATGAAGGACGCCCCGACTTATTGCGACGACGTCCGTGTTTGGAATGTGCGCGATGCGGAGGGCCGGCACTTAGGACTTCTGCACGGCGATTTCTTCGTTCGCCGCTCCAAACGCGGCGGCGGTTGGACGACGCAGCTCCGAGGCCAAGGAAAACTCGACGGCGACGTGCGCCCGATCGTGAGCATTGTATGCAACTTCGCTAGGCCCGGACCGGATGGCCTCGCGCGTTTGAGCGCCGAAGACGTTCGTGTGCTATTTCACGAGTTCGGTCATGCGTTGCACTGGTTGCTCTCGGACGTCACGTATCCCAGTCTCGCCGGGACCGAAGTCGCATTGGATTTCGTCGAGTTTCCCGCCCAGCTGTTCGAACATTGGGCTTGGTGCGACGAAGTGCTGGAGGTCATGACGCGCGACGAGATCGACGGCGCCCCGATGAGCTCGGACCTTCGCCGCAATCTGCGAGCGTCAAGGGTTTCTTTTGCCGCGATAGCCAACGCCGAACTGCTGGCCTCCGCTGTGTTCGATTTTCTCGTGCACAATGGGCCGAGCGAGGTGGCACGCGGCTGGCGTGCTCTTGAGCGTGAGGTTTGCGTTAAGCTTGGACTGCCGCAGGCCTTAGGTTTGCGGCATCGCCCAGGCCACTTCGTCCACGTATTCGCGGCATCCTACGCTGCGGGGTACTACAGCTACCTATGGTCGGCCATCCTCGACGCCGACGCGTTTACCGCTTTCGAGGAAAGCGGAGACGTGTTCAGCCCCTCGTGCGCTCAGCTTTTGCGCCGGTTTGTATTGTCTGCGGGAAACAGCCGCAGTCCGAACGATGCTTACGAAGCGTTTCGCGGCCGAGCGCCGACGATCGAAGCATTCTTCTCCAGTCGCGGCCTTCTTGAGGTCACGAATTAGGTGGCCGCCGAGGCGGTTCCAGCTTCCTCGTGCTCAACGTTGAAGGGCGCGCGCCTTACAACTGCTTTCCGAGAAGTCGTTTGGGTGAACAATCGGCGCTTCCAAGGTCTACCGACGGTCCTCCGTGCACGTGCCTGGCAATACGGGCATCCCCGCCGGGTCACCGTCTAATTGCTCGATGGCTTCATCAACCGGGCCGAGCCGCGCATTCGCAGGGTTCGTGGCGGCGACGGTCAATGGATCTTCAGCGCCTATCGCATGCGCGACGCCATGTACGCGCCGTCCTGGGACGGCGACATCGTGATCAGCGCACGCGTCGATGGCCCGCTGCGGGTGAGCGCGTCACGCTAAGGTCGTTTGCGGGCATCAAGTGTGGGGCGTCGCGCGCTGACGCGAGCGGTGCACGGCGTCGTCACAGATCCAAGTGGTGTTCCCAGAATTCTCGGTCGTCGGACTCCATCGGTGTATCGCCTTGGGTTCCCGCGAACTCTGAGCCCTCCCAGCTTGCTAAGAATTTGTCCAGCGCACGCAAAGCGCGTCCGAGCGGCGCCAGCTTGCCGGCCCAAGCAGGTTCACCATCGTCGTCGAACAACTTGTATTGACCGGCGCGCTGAAACTCCTCGTGGTCGTCGCGATCGATGGGGCCAGCCTTGCTGTAGTGGTCGAGCACCATATGCAAGAAGACCCGATCTGATATTTTCGCGGGCCGTGCTTCGCGCACCGCTTGCAGCAATTGCTCGAATGAATCCTCTGAGGTGATGTCGCCCAAATCCTTCTTCAGGCCTTTGACACCTTCCGCATCCTTTAACTGTTCAAGCTTCGCAATTCGTTCATCCGCGCTCTCCAGCTGCTCTTCCAAGTCGGCGACTTGCGCCTTCAACGCCTTCACCTGCGCAAGCGCCTCACGGTGCACGATTAATTCGACCTTGCTCGCGCCCGGCAGTTTCTTCAGCAGCCCAGGTAGCGCCGCGCGCCATTCGCGCCGCTTGTCGTCCCAGGTCCCAGGGGCGCGCTTTTCGGGCGTAATCACTCCATGCAACAGCTCGCGCAATGCGTTGTGCCCGCTCTGATCGGTGATGTTCCATGCTTGCTTAAGCCCGAGGGTTGCAGTGACGAAAGAGAAAGGCACAGGCGGCACTACGATCGCCAGGGCCTTAGCATCCGTCGCCCAGGTCGCGCCAAGCTCCATCAGGCAGAAATGACGTTCTAGATAGGCCTCGGTCATTAGAATGATGACGAGCGCAGGCTCCTTTATTTCGTCCTTGATGTAGTCGTTGAAATCCTCAGTCAGTGGAATTCCGTTGTCGGGGAGGCTCGAACAGAACACGGCATCCGCCGGTACGCCAAAAGCCTCGTGCATGAAGGCAACAAACGCTTTCGCGAGCTTCTTATCCGCGACGGCATGACTGACAAAAATCTTTCCCGGCACAGCGCTAATCCTTGTTTCCCGCCGCCTAGATAGGCATCGCGACGGGCGCCGTCACCATGGCGTCGGCCGCGTGTGCGCATAGTAGGGGAACTAGGGAGCGGGGGCCGTTGGTCGGCTGATAACGACGCGACGCGGGCCAGCGTGGCGCGCCTCAAGCTCAAGGCTCGAAGACATAAGGTCGATGAAGGCGTCCGGGTCGGCGGCGACGTAGCCTCCCACCCGCATCTCTCCGAGATCGGCGTCGGCAAGCTCGAAGGTCCAGCCCGTCTGCTGCGAGATCTGCGCAATGGCTTCGTTCAACGTCTCGCCGTCGAACGCGAGCATGTTGTCGCGCCAGGCGAGGCGGCGGGGTATTGTTTCCGCCGCGATCTCGACGAGCGCTGCGCCGTCGTCGTTCAAAACGATCTCCTCATTGGCGCGTGCGGTGACAGACCTGCGGTTGGCGCCGAATAGGCCGCGTTCGGCAGCGCCCAAGACAGACCCGCGCAACACCGTCGTGCGCACTTCGCCGTCGGCGATGCGCACCACGAAGGATGTGCCGAGGACGGTGATGTCGCCCTGGGGTGTCTCGACCACGAAAGGCCGAGTTGCGTCATGGGCCACATCAAAGAGCGCGTAGCCGCGGAGAAGTTCGACGCGGCGTTCATTGTCGCTGATCGCGATGGAGGCTTCGCCGGCGCCGCTCAGCGTGACGGTGGAGCCGTCGCCAAGATTGATGGTGCGCACTTCGGCAGGCGCAGTGGCGTAGTGTTCAGAAGGCGCGAAAGCGGATGGCACCTTGGTGAACCAGACGCCGGCGCCGATGGCCAGCAGCGCGCAGGCGGCAATTGCGGCGGCGGGGAAGGCCCAGCTGGCACGTGGCCTCGGTGCGCTATCGTTCGCCGCGGCGCGGCCTTTGAGATGCTGCAGCGAGGCGACTACGCCCCAGGTGCGCTCGAGCTTGGCGTATGCCTTCTGGTTTTCAGGTTTGGCTTTGAGCCAAGCTTCCAAATCACGGCGGTCAGCATCGCTGGCATCGTGCGCCTTGATGCGGACGATCCAGCCGCTGGCTTCGCGCTCGGCTCGTGTCAGGGTTTGCCGGTTAGGCATTGTGCGTTGGAGCTTTACGTGTCTGGTTCGGCGAGGGCGAGCGCCATCTGCGAGAGCGCGGTCTCGATGTAGCGCTGAAGCGTGCGGCGCGAGACGCCGAGACGCGCCGCGGCCTCGGGCTGGGTCAGGCCCTCGATAATGTGCAGCATGAGGGCCTCGCGAAGATGCGGTTCCAGGGCGGCGAGGGCCGCTTCTGCGGCTGAGGTCTCTTCGTGCGCAATGAGCTGGGCTTCGGGGTTGGCCTCAGAAGCAGGCGCGAAAGTCTCGATCCCGGCAGAGGCGTCGGTCTTGTGATTGGTCTGACGCCTCAGATCATTGAGCGCCAGATTGCGGGCGGTGGTCATGAGATAGGCCTGGGGATTTGCGATCTCTTCGGTATTGGCCGCACAGAGCTTGGCGAAGGCGTCCTGGGAGATGTCTTCAGCCGAGATGCGGGGGCCGAAACGGCGGAGGAAGCGCATAAGGCGAGGGGCTTCCTCTTCGAAGAGGTTGGCCCAGTCGAGGGTGGAGCTCATGGAGCGCTCTCCTTGGCCAGGAGAGCGGCAAGCTCATCGATGCGGGAGAGGGGGTAGGTCGGGATGTCGCCTTCGATGACGGGGCCGTCACCGGAATGGATGATGAACGCGCGGTGGAAGTCGCCTTCGGCGATCATTATTTTGAGAGCGTCATGATCCGCGTTGGTCAGATCGCATACGCATCGAATTGCGACCCACGTGCCGTTCCGATCGATCGCGGCCAAATCGTAGGCGCGCTGGTTTTCTTGGACCTTACCGACTACGCGGTGGCCCATCGTTGCGAGTGCGCGTTCGCATCCCGTCAGTATCGAAAGGAGGGGCGACGCCTCGTTCAGTTCCTGGACTGCGCGCATTCGACTGCACCCTATTAGGGTGCAACCCTAAATGTGCTTAGCGGGAGTGTCCATCGGTTCAGGTGGGCGCTTGTGCGGAATAGCCTTCGAGATCCTCGCTATCGTGCAGTGATCACGCGGTTGATTGAGATTCGCGATGAACTCGAAATCAGTCAGCGTGAGCTTGCCGAGCGACTTGGCCAATCGCGCTCTTATGTCAGCAAGGTCGAGATATTTGAGCGACGAATGGACTTCGTTCAGCTCGTCGAGTGGGCCCGAGCACTAGGTGTCGATGACCGCAAGTTTTTGTCAGACATGCTCAAAGACATCCCCGCACAGAAGCGGAAGCGCGGGTAGGGCGTCGCCGCTGCGCGGCCGGGCTCTCGTCGCTTCGCGGTCGAGCCGCGTTCGCGTCTCGACCCTTACGGGCTTCGATCCCTGACGCGGATGCGTCACCTGCGTGCCCCGGCTGTCCCGCGCTTCAACTTCACGCGGCCTCGCGGGCCAGATTTAACCTGCAGAATTCCGATCCTAGGAAATCAAATTTCCGCTCGAATAGCGCTGCGATCTTGTCATTGGCGGTCGCAAAGAAGATTTGTCGTCCACCAGCGATCACAAGCGTCCGCAGGTAATCCAAGAAGGAGAGTGCGTTAAAATCATCCACATGCGCTATCGGATCGTCGATCAAGATCACCGGCGGGGCGGCGACAAGCTGTGCGTTGCGAGCGAGGAAGATCGAAAGCGCAAACGCGGCTCTTTGCCCGGTGCTGATCTCGGCAAGGTCTGCTTGCTCCCCGTTGCTACGAAGCAGGGATTTGAAATCGTCGCCCAATCGCGTAAACTCGGGTGGCGCATGGATACGAGCAAAGATCGCTTCAATGGCATCACGATTGGCCTGAAGGGCTGACTGCATGGCCGATGTGAGCGCATTTTGCTCCTTGAGTTCCTTCAAGGTGTCGCGCGCCGTCACGAGTCGATCGCGCACTGGTTCAAGTTGAGCTAAGCGTCGGTCAAGTTCGTCCTTGCGCGTTGTGGCTTCTGACTGAGCCTGCCGACGCCGCGCCTCTCTCTGCAGTGCCGTTTGCAACTCGGCAGCCAGAGAGCGCACTTGGCGGACGGATACCAGCAAATCTGCGAGCGGGAAGCGCGCTGGCCATGGGAATGCCCCGGTGAACTTGGCCAGCTTATCCAGGACAGTTTGCGTGGTCGTGAGGCGCTCCTTCAGCCTTGCGATAGCAGCGATCGCGTCTTCGACACTCGCCAAAGCGGCACTGAGCAATTGTTGCAGCTCGCCCCGTGATCGAGCGACGTCCACCGTCTGTGCTTCAAGATGTGTTTGAGCATTCGCCACGTCAACAGAGAGGCCGCTCTCGAAGGCGGTGACGCCTTGGAGAGTGGGATTCTCCAGAGGACGTCCGAGCCGCAGCAATTGATCCATCGAGCGCTGGAATCGCGCTTGCGAGAGATTGCGCGCTTCAAGCTCCCTCAGTTCCGCCTCGACGCGGTTGAGCGATGCCGAAACTTCTACGAATTCGCGCGTTCGACCATCTAAGAGTTTGAGGGCAGCAGCGACCTCGATGTTTTTCGCGGCGCCTGCGCGGCCAACAAAGGCAACGAGAATCTCAATCTGCTGTTCCACGGAGCGAGACGCATCGAGCGCCGCGTCTTGTGTTCTTATCAATTGGAGGAGGGCTTGGCCGGTCGCTTCGACGGTGTCATCGACGCCGTCATGCATGTGTCTTGTAAGTTCGCCTTCTTCAAACAGAGTGTGGCAGAGAGGGCAGACGTCGGGATCGCCCGCGCTTTTCAAGATTTGTTCCGCAATGGCACGCAATTGCTGAGCGAGATTCTGCGCCTTCTCACGAAGCGCAGTGAAGTCGGTCAGCCGCTTTCGCGTATCGTTTCTTTTGGCTTCGGCAGATTTACTCGCGGCTGCGGCTTGGCGCTGCGCGGCCTTCAAGTCAAGGGTCAGATACGGTTCTAACAAACCGCGGTTGAGCGCGTCCGTCCCCGCCAGTTGAGCGGCGATGCGCGTCGAATCTTGCATGTGGCGGCCTGCCTCAATTGTGCGCCTCGGCACGCCCGCTTCAATGAGCAGCTTTGCGTCACGGGCTTGCTCAATGGCAGAGTTGAGGCTTCGCAGTTCGGTCTCGCGCCTGGTGCGCAAAGTATTGCTTCCTGTCCAAGCTTTGATCAGCTCTTCGCACTTTTCGATGATCTTTGCTGTTTCAGCGCAATATGCGTTCAGGCCCTGCAGGGTGGCAGGGGCAGGCGTCCAAGGTAACGTCCCGGCTTGCTCCACTATCGAGGCATACTCAGAGAGCGCCGAAGCGAGGTTCGAGGCGCGCTCTTCGGGATCTGCAGATACCGGGTTGGACCATTTAAGCTTGCGCATAAGTGCGTCAACGCGCCCTTTGATGGCGTCGGATTCTTGTGGAAGTTCTTCTTCCGCCTTGAGTTGCGCGGCGAGGCGATCACGCTCTTCTTTATTTTCTCGGTGGCGGGTGCGAACTTCTCGCACTCGACTTTCTAAGGCCTCGCTCACGCGTTCGATGTTGTGCCATCTTCGAGACCCTCTGTCGAGTCCGAAATACGGACCGCTGCATCGGTGTCGAGAAAGTTGAAAAGCGCAAAACTCTGATAAAGCGTATTTGTGCGAACTTCCGAGCGGCCGTACCAAGCCAGATTGCGGTCACGAAACTCTTGTTGAACTCGACTGCTCGAGGCTGTCTGTTCGGTGCCATCCACAAACGAGGCATGAAACGAATAATTCGGACGCGCCTCGGGGTTGCGGTTTGTCCGACCGCAATAAAAGAGTTCGATTGCCTCCAGCAGCGACGTCTTGCCGACCGCGTTGGCGCCCACGATCAGATTCACTCTGCCGAAATCGTAAGTTCGTTTTCTTGGAAACCGCCGGTACTTCTTTATCT
>Ga0163154_10000962_pt1 | contig 44757 bp, 37 predicted proteins | sample OliLakLV19MP9P1_FD_148649 | JGI IMG/M metagenome (GOLD analysis project Ga0163154, IMG submission 148649) | Freshwater microbial mat bacterial communities from Lake Vanda, McMurdo Dry Valleys, Antarctica - Oligotrophic Lake LV.19.MP9.P1 | ecosystem: Environmental > Aquatic > Freshwater > Lake >... | reverse complement strand
TATCCATATATTCAACAAAAAAGTTTGGAAATCTTTAATATGGTAGTTATTGCTTATAGTTCACATCTAGTTATTTTACTAATTACTATAAGCGATCGCTCACAATCTCAAGTCCCATTCTAAAGTCTTATTTAAAAGATCAAATTGATATGCTGGAATACATCAGAGATTTCTTAAATATGGGGTTTATCCCTCACGGGCATTGCTACCTATGGCGACCAGAGCTTGTATATCTGAATGTTATCGGCGATACAGCGATCGGATTGTCCTACTATTCTATTCCCATTACCCTAATTGATTTTGTCCGCCGCCGCAAAGACTTACCTTTTAATTGGATATTTGTATTATTTAGTGGATTTATTCTTTCCTGTGGCAGCGGTCATCTTGCCGATATTTGGACATTATGGTATCCCGACTATTGGCTATCTACGGGGATCAAAGTTATAACTGCAATAGTTTCTCTGATTACCGCGATCGCCCTAGTCAGTCAAATCCCCAAAGCGATGGCATTACTCAGCCCTTCTCAACTGCGCGAAGCAAACATTAAATTAGAGGCAGAAATTTTAGAACGGCAAAAAGCTCAAGAGTCTTTAGAAAAAAGCGAACGGTTATTAGCAGCATATAATCTCGATTTAGAGCATCAGATAAAAGCCAGAACTACCGAGCTTGAAATCGCCAAACAAACTGCTGAATCTGCGCATAAAGCCAAAAGTGATTTTCTTACCAATATCAGTCACGAGCTCAGAACTCCCTTAAATGCCGTAATTGGCTTTACCGAACTCATGCATACTGATTCCAGTAATACCCCACAGCAAAAAGAAATTTTAAGTATTGTCAGCAGTAGTGGACAGCATCTAATGTCTTTAATTAATAATGTTTTGAATATTTCCCGAATTGAAGCAGGAGCAGATTATTCGGAAATTTCAGTGGTTGATATCCGCGAATTGCTCTTAACCGTGCGATCGATGTTACTTTTAACCGCCAAGCATAAAAATATTAACCTTCACTTCGATTACTCGGCAGATTTACCCGAACTGATCGAAACCGATCGAATGAAGCTAAAACAAATTTTAATAAATCTTATTAGTAATGCGCTCAAGTTTACTACCTCTGGCTATGTCGTCATATCGGCATCACTTTCGCCAATCCCACAGATCGCAACCGCAACTTCTCAGTCTTTATCACACTCCATTCATAGATCTCAATTGGTATTTACGGTTAAAGATACGGGGATTGGCATTGCGGCTACCGAGATTCCCCATTTATTCACATCCTACAATTCCTCTAGTAGGCGATCGCCCGATGATAGTTCGGGATTGGGATTATATCTCAGCAAAAAACTTATAAAATCTCTCGGTGGGAATATTGAGGTTAGTAGCGAATTGGGAATAGGTACAACTTTTAAGTTTGATATTCCTATAGTTAATGCTTCTACGATCGCCCCTTCTTCTTCTGAATTATCCTCAGAATTACTGGTTACTCTTGCTGCCAATCAACCCGAACGGGCAATTTTAGTTGTGGATAATGAATATACTAATCGGAAGCTTTTAACAAAGGTGCTATCGAGGCTGGGATTAGTAGTTCAAGAAGCAAGCAATGGCATGGAGGCTTTAGATCTGTGGAATGCAAAATATTATGATTTGATTTATATGGATTTGCAAATGCCAAATACTGATGGCTACGAGGCAACCCGCCTCATCAGATCGAGCGATCGCCCCCAACCTAAAATCATTGCCGTAACCGCTAATATTTTTGTAGAGCCTAAATCTATCTTTGAGATTGGATGCAACGATATTTTATACAAACCATTTAAGCAAACAGAAATTTTAGAGATGCTGGCAAAACATTTAGAGATAAAGCTAGTCTATAACACCATAAATTCATGTACTATCAATAATCAGTCAAATAATCAGCTAAACAATCAATTAGTGCTTAGCGCGGAGTCGATGCAATTTCTACCACTCAAGTCTGTTGCTAATTTACAGGATGCAATTTATAGTGCGGATTTAGATCGGCTTAAAGTAGCGATCGCCCAAATTCGCAACCAAAATATTGAGTTAGCAGATATTATCGAAGCTTATACCAAGCAATATGCGTACGAACCAATCCTGCAAGTTATTACTGAATATTACAAAGACGAATATCCTAGATCGGAATATCATAAATCTACATGATTGAGTTTCTATGACCAAGCCTAATATTCTTATAGTTGACGACACGCCCTTAAATCTCTCGCTATTAGTAGATATTTTGAGTAAAGATAATTATCAGGCGCGTCCCGTACCCAGTGGTAAGTTGGCGTTGATTGCCGTAAAAGTTATCGTTCCCGATTTAATTCTGCTTGATATCATGATGCCCGATATGGATGGATACGAAGTGTGTCAGGCATTAAAAGAAGATGAAACCACAAAAGATATTCCTGTAATTTTTATTAGTGCCATTGATGAAATTTCTGACAAAATTAGGGCATTTGATGCAGGAGGCGTAGACTATATTGTCAAACCCATTCAGCCGCAAGAAGTATTGGCACGTGTTAAAACCCATTTAGAATTGCGATCGCTCCAAATTCAACTGCAACAAAGCAACCAAAATCTAATCAAATTAAACGAAGAGAAAAATATTTTTATGGGTATGGCGGCTCACGATCTGCGTAATCCCTTAGCTTCGATTGCAGCAATATCAGAATTACTATTATATGAAGATGGCTTAAACTCAGACCATAAAGAGTTAATTGGTGATATTAAATCTACAAGCGACTTTATGTTATCTCTACTCGAAGATCTATTGGATGTGTCGGCGATCGAGTCGGGGAAGCTAAATCTCCAGTTAGAGCCTGTAAATATCAAAAAATATCTAGAGCGAATTGTCTCCCGTTATCGATTAATCTCTAAGTCAAAAAATATTCAAATCGAACTGGAAATTGCAGATTCTATTCGGCTTATTAATATCGATCCCAATAAATTCGAGCAAATTTTAAGTAACTTAATTAGTAATGCCATTAAATTTTCATACGATTGCACCATAATTAAAGTCTCCGTAGCGCGCCAACAAGATCGAGTTTTGTTTATAATCCAAGACCGCGGTCAAGGTATTCCCGCATCGGAGCGCGAGAAATTGTTCAAGCCCTTCTCTTTAACCAGCGTAAAATCTACAGGCGGAGAGACTAGTACGGGATTGGGTCTGGCAATTACAGAAAGGTTAGTAGCAGCACATAATGGTGAGATTTTTATCGAAAGCGAAGTCGGAAAAGGATCGATTTTTACGGTATCTATTCCTGACAACATCTAACCTACAGCAAATTACGATCGAACGTGCCACAGGTAGAAAGACAGAAACCATAATGGGGGCTACGCCCTGCGACCCTTTTTGTGGCGAATTTGAAGTCAAAGTGCTTTAACAAACTCAGCATAAATAATTTAAAGATCTAGTTAAGATCTAATTAAAATCTGGGAATTTTCGGAAATTGTAGATGAGAAGTTTGAGTAGCTCCTTCTCCACAGGTACGGGGTGATGGTAGAACTTTAGTAGGATTGGCAAGATTTTTGCGATCGAATACTTCCCTTACCCACTGCATAGTTTCTAGGTCGGCATCACTAAACATTTCTGGCATATAGCATTTCTTGTCAGCCCCAATTCCATGCTCCCCTGAAATACTCCCGCCCACGCGCACGCACAGCTTGAGAATCTCACCACCGAGTAGTTCCACTTGCTCTAAAGCTCCCTTTTGAGAATTGTCATACAGAATTAATGGATGTAAGTTGCCATCGCCTGCGTGAAAGACATTTGCCACTTTATAGCCATATTTTTCTCCAAGAATCTCAATTTCTGCCAATACTTCAGGTAGCTTAGTTCGAGGAATTACCCCATCTTGAACGTAATAATCGGGACTGAGTTTTCCCATTGCGGCAAAAGCGGCTTTTCGACCTTTCCATAGTTTAAGTCGGAGATCGAGTTCGGTAGCGGTCGTTATGTTTCTAGCTCCATTGTGGCGGGCGATCGCTTCCACTTTTTGCGAACATTCTGCTACTTCCACATTCAATCCATCTAGCTCTATCAATAAAATCACTACGGCATCGCGAGGATAGCACCCAGAGGCAACGGTATCTTCCACGGCATTGATGCTCATGTTATCCATCATTTCCATGCCCGCAGGAATGATCCCCGCACTGATGATATCGGAAACCGTACTGGCGGCGGCATCGACACTCTCAAAATCCGCTAATAAGACATGCACGGCTTCAGGAGTTTTAAGAATTTTCAAAGTGATTTCAGTCGTAATCCCTAAAGTTCCTTCGGAACCGACAAATAAACCAGTCAGATCGTAGCCCGGCATTTCAGGAATTTTGCCACCAATATCAACAATTGCACCATCGGGTAAAACTACTTTTAAACCTAAAACATGATTAGTGGTTACGCCATACTTCAGACAATGCACGCCACCTGAGTTTTCGGCAATATTGCCACCAATAGAACAGATAATTTGACTGGAAGGATCTGGAGCATAATAAAATCCCGCACCACTAACGGCTTGAGTCACCCAATTATTAATTACGCCCGGCTGGACTTTGACGCGCTGATTGGCTAAATCCACTTCTAAAATTTGCTTCATCAAGGCGGTAACGATCAGCACGCAATTTTCAATCGGTAATGCTCCGCCAGACAAGCCCGTACCCGCACCTCTAGCCACAAATGGAATCGAGTAGCGATCGCACACCTTTAACACATCCGATACCTCTTGAGTCGATCTGGGCAAGACTACCAAGGCGGGCTGTTGTTTGTAGCTAGTTAGACCATCACATTCGTAGGCAATTAAATCTTCACGCGTCCGAACTACGTTCCTTTTACCTAAAATTACTTCAAATTCTTTGATAATTGGCTGCCAATTAATTGCTTGAGGTTTAGAAATAGTAAGCATTTTTTTGAATCATTAAAATATTAGTTTAGGATTTTAGGAGGATTTTAGGAGGATGTTAGATAAAACTCGGAGATTCTTGGAGAGAGTGCAGTCGGTGATAAATTCCATGCTTCTCTAGAAGTTCTTGATGGTTTCCTACTTCAGCAATCCTGCCTTGGTCTAATACCACAATTTTATCAGCTTCCCGCACGGTACTGAGCCTGTGCGCAATAATAATCATCGTTCTTGTGCCTTGTAGCTGCCGCATTGCCAACTGAATCGCTCGTTCGGACTCGTAATCTAAACTTGAAGTTGCTTCATCAAAAATCAAGACATCTGGCTCCACTAATAATGCCCTAGCAATTCCTAAACGCTGTCTTTGTCCGCCCGAAAGCCTTACGCCTCTCTCGCCAACTATTGTATTATAGCCTTGGGGCAAAATGCGAATAAATTCATCCACTTTGGCAATCCGACAAGCTTCTTCCACTTGATTCTGAGTGGCTTTGTGATTACCATAGATTAAGTTGTCATAGAGGCTGCCATTAAAAACATCCACTTCTTGATGCACGATCGCCAGTCGTTTGCGATAACCCGAAATATTCAAATCTCGAATATCTTCGCCATCAATCAAAATGCGTCCATGACTCGGTTCAAAATAACGGAACAGCAGCTTTACCAAAGTCGATTTCCCCGAACCCGATCGCCCTACAAGTGCCACAGTTTGATAGGGTTCAATTAATAACTGAATATTCTGCAATACAGGGTTTTTAGGGTCGTAACTGAAGCTGACGTTAGAGAACTCAACTTTACCCGTAAAACTATAAGATTTAGAGCGATCGATGCCGCCAATACTGATGCTGTCCGACTCTCTGCCTACGGGGAGATTCATAAATTCATGGAATCTTGCGATCGAGGCATATCTGCGGGCAAAGACTTCACCTAAGTTGCTAATTGGCTCTAATTCAGCATAAGCCATACTAGAAACCGTCAGGGTCGTAATAAAATGTCCCAAAGATATCTGCTTTTGGACTGTAGCGATCAGTGTAAGCACCAAGATAGAAAACACACAAATTTGGACACAGGTACGTTGTTGAGTCCCCAATCGGACATAGCCAAGATGAATATCGTATAAGACTACTTTTAGTTCTCGCTCTAGGCGATCGCTCTGGCGTTTCATTTCTGTCGCTTCGCTGGCAAAGGCTTTTACCGTTTTAATATTGGTCACAATTTCCGATGTCCGACTTTCAGTATTCTCTTGATGCTTATCTAAAATCTCTTCTTTATCAATCAGATGTTTGAGATTCCAAAAACTAAAATTAAGAATGAATAGGAATGATATTGAAAATAGAATAGCGATCCGCCAATCAATCAACAAAATCATCACAAAAATCCCTAATACTCGTCCGAGCTTAGGAATCATCTGTCCGGCAATTTCTGGATATGTCCACGTTAAGTTAGATATTCCCCGTGCGATCCTTCCCGCAATTCTCCCTGGATTATTTTCATCATAAAATTCCAAAGGTAAAGTTAAAATCTTCGCTAATGCCTTTTGAGCCCCATCTCGTCTAGCTCTGAGGGCAATTTCCCAATGAAACCACGATCCAATCCAAGGCTGAATCGGCGCACGTACCACTGATACTAAAAAAATAATTCCAGACAAGACTCCTAACATTAGAGACTTATCCGTCGGTAGACCGATAATCCCAGATATCGAACCCATAAAATTTTGAAGTAAGCGATCGGTCGGTTGATCTGACAACACATTCAGGATTTGTCCGATCGTATAAGGAACGACTAAATCGATGATTTCAAATAAGCTCGAAGCCGCAATACTAAATATGGCAATAGTTCGATAGGGACGAAAATAATTTAAAATATCCTGCATTTTTGCCATTTGGTTAACCTTAATCAATCCTATCTAATTAATCCTAAAAGATATCTTTAATGGCGATCGCCACTTCAGGAATCACTTTACTAACTATGCGATCTTCCTTTCCATAGACTTCTTCTTCGTATAATCCATCAATTAAAGTCAGGAGCGTTACTTTCTCAATTTCTGGATCGACAATCCAATACTCTAAAATTCCTCTAGCGGCATATTCCGATCGCTTATATCGATAATCCCGAATATTATTTTCCCGACCTGGTGAAACTACTTCAATTACAATTAGGGGCGGTGGCATATCATATCTAATTGTCCCTTGGCTTTTACCTCTTAAAGCATTTACGCAGTCAGCACCTAAAATCATAATATCAGGCATTCTCACTCTTGCTTTACGCCCCAAGACTTCTAATTTTATATCTTTATGTGCTAATTGGATTGCTGGCACAAATTTTGCAAATTGGAGTAGGATTTTCATTGAGAAAGTGCAATTTTCATGGGATTCAGTTGGCATTTCTACTAATTCTCCATCTACCAATTCATAGCGAGTATCAGTTCCATCATCATATTCATAAAATTCCTCTAAGGTTAAATATTTGGGTTTGGTAGTTACTTGAGTCATAGAAATTACCTCCTTAAGTTGGGCTTCTTGTTACTATTCTTACCGATCCCACAGGCAGAATTGTAGGCTTTTTCATTAATTTGGACGGACTGGTTTAAATCTAAAATAGGTGCGGGATAATCCTTGCCAATGATAATTTCAGAACTTTCCCGTTCATCCAAAAGTTTCCACGGCGTATGCACTTTAGCGGCTGGAATCGATTTTAAAGCAGGTAGCCAGTGTTTTACATACTTACCATCTAAATCGTAATCTTGGGATTGCTTGAGAATATTAAAATAACGAAAACCCCTCGCATCATTACCGACTCCTGCAGTGTAATTCCAGTTCCCCCAATTACTACAGACATCATAATCAATTAAAACCGATTCAAACCATTCCGCACCCATTTGCCAGTTAATTCCCATATTTTTAGTTAAAAAACTTGCCACATTTTGCCGCCCGCGATTGGACATAAAGCCTGTAGCTGCTAACTCTTGCATATTGGCATCAATTAATGGAAATCCAGTTTTTCCAGTTTGCCACAACTCAAATCGATCTAAATCCTCCGACCAAGGTAAGTTTATGCCCTGTAGACCAGATATTTTAAATAGCTTGTCTCCATGCTTTGCCGCCACAAACCGAAAGTAATCCCGCCACAATAGTTCAAATATCAACCAGTAGGTAGAGTCATTTGCCGTACGTTCTCGTTCATATTTTTGCACTTGAGAGTAGATGTAACGCGGGCTAACACATCCTAATGCCAACCACGGAGAGAACTTAGAAGAATAGTCACCACCTAACATTCCATTTCGAGTTTCTTTATAGGTAGCTAAAAGATTACTTTGCCAAAGATAATAATCTATCCGTTCCAAACCTGCTGTTTCTCCGCCCGTAAAATTTATAACTGCTCTGGGATCGGAGATAGGGACTTCTAAGCCTAATTCTACTAGAGTGGGAATATCGCCAACTTCTATATCGCCTATATTTGATAGCTTGGGAACTGGAAAAATTGGATTAACTGTACAAGACTTTTCTACTTCTTTACGAAAGCTTGTAAATAATTCTGGCAGGCTGGAGATCTTAAAGGGAAGGTCGTCTAAATGGTACAAGGTATGTCCCCAAAAGCATTCAGTTTTAATCCCAATACCTAGTTTGTCAATCAGAGTTGCTTCTATTTTTATCTCTTCAGAAGTAGTTTCTTTATGGAAATAGACATCTGTAGCACTGATCTCGATTGCTAGTTCGGGAATTATAACTTCTGGCAAACCTCTACGAATAATCAGATTAGAGCCAAGCGATCGCAATTTATTTCTTAAATCTGTAATGCTCTCTAATAAAAATTGCGCCCTAAACGATCCAGTTTTTAGAAATCCAAAAGTAGTCAGACTAAATTGACGGGGATCGAAACAGTAAACAGGGAAAATCTGCGCGTTTGTTTGTACTGCTTTAGATAATGCTTCATGGTCGTGCGATCGCAAGTCATTACGAAACCACACAATTATTCTTTTAGCCATTTTAAAAATTTGCGGACTTTATACTAGAGGACTTCATACTACAAGAGTAACAGTTACGATTAAAGAACTGAATTAGCAATTGTTCATTGTTCCTATTCAGAGTTGTTTGGATAGTAACGCCATTGACATCCTCCACTCCGAAAACGGAAGGGATTCCTAAAACTCACGACTTAGGTTTCTGTTTCATAGCACCAGCCTTCCGAGATTTACTTTCTTCAGGTTTTACAGTTGCTCCACAGACTGACACGGCAAGCCCTGCCGCCAAGATATTCCTTGCCGCATTGACATCTCGATCATGGTTAGTTCCGCACTTAGAACCTATTTAAGAATTCAAAGGGGTAAGATTTCTGAGCATTATGCGGATCGAAGCCAGATACACAGATGATTCAGACATTTCTGGGTAATATTCATAGTCTTTACTTAACCTTAGGACTTACGCAAGATTCATAAGAATAGAAGGGTGCTTGAGTTGCTGAATTAGATAATCAAACATTAGCCCCGCCTTGAGTTGATAAATCGTTTTACCAACTTTGACAGCCAAACGCTTGAGATGATTCCAAGAGAGTGTAAATTAGATTGTGTAAATCCTAAAAAGCAGACAGAACAACAATTTACCCAATCAAAAAAGCCATGAATATTCGCAAAGAAGTACTGGATGAACTACTAAAAGAATGTAAAACCCTACCCAATTTATTCGGAGAAGGAGGCATTCTCAAACAACTAACCACCGCCTCGGTGGAGAGAGCATTGGAAGCAGAACTATCAACGCATCTAGGGACTAGGGGATAAACAAAATACCAGTTATTATAGAGAATGTAGACTATAGTGACCCAAAATGTTAACAGAAAAAGTAAAGTCAACATCAAGCTCAAAGTTGGACTAAATAAACTCAGCGATCGCCTTCTGAAGCTAAAACTTGAACCTAATCAAGATCAAAGTTGGAGTAAATAAGCTCAGCGATCGCCTTCTGAAGTTCAAACTTTAACCTAATCAAGATCAAAGTTGGAGTAAATAAGCTCAGCGATCGCCTTCCGAAGCTAAAACTTGAACCTAATCAAGATCAAAGTTGGAGTAAATTAGTCGAGCGATCGCCTTCTGAAGTTCAAACTTTAACCACATCAAGATCAAAGTTGGAGTAAATTAGTCGAGCGATCGCCTTCCGAAGCTAAAACTTGGAACTAAGCTCAATGCTTTCTCTAGTCTCATTACCAAGGTCAATGCGATCGCCAAACCATGACAAGAAGAAAATGTCGGTTATTTGACCATGATACGATTTCAAGCTTTCGGCATAAGTCGTCAGGGGAAAAGTCCATTTGTTGGCGATGAGAACGATTACTTCGATCGCAAACTTCCAATAAAAAAGTAACAAACAAGCCTGAATCTCCAGCTTAAATTGGCTGCAAGTTATCTACTCCTAGAGACCAAGTAAACCGAAAAACCGTCCCACTATATCCATTCGACTCAACGGTAATCGTTCCGCCTTGAAGCTCAACAATCTTTTTTACGATCGCTAATCCAACTCCAGTATTATTGCGGCTATCAGACTTACCAAAGGTTCTAAATACTTGAAAAATATTTTGGTGATGCTGTAGTGGAATTCCTGGACCATCGTCTATGACATCAAATTGATAGAAACTCCCTGCGCGGGTTGCGGCAATCTCAACTCGTCCATCTTTGCGTGTATGATGCTTGACTGCATTTTGGATCAAGTTAACAAAAACCTGATACAAAGCCCTGTAGTCTGCGACCAGATTTGGCATTGCAGTGGCGATATGAATTGTAAAATCGGTCGGTATTTCTAATTCATTGATGATGTCGCGTAAAAGTTCTTCAATGCAAACAGTTGTGAGATTTGATTCCACCCGCCCAATTTGGGCATATTGCAATAAATCGTTGAGTAAGGTTTGCATACTATTAACTTTAAATGTAATCAGATCGAATTGCTTTTGTACGTCTGGATCGATCGCATCAGCTAGATCTTCCAAGAGCCAAGTTACCAAGTTGCCGATCCCCCTTAGCGGTGCCCGCAGATCGTGGGAGGCGAACGCTACAAAGGTATCAAGATCTCGCTTTTGCAATTCTAAAAGTGTTGTGGATTTCGCTAAATCTTGAAACAACTCTTGTTGGATCAAATTCTGGTTGAGTAAATTTTGTTCTGCTCGCGATCGCTGTACTAATTCCTGATTCAGATTTTGTAAAAGTTCTGCCTGCTGCATGGCAATTGCCAGTTGCACTGAGATCTGCTCTAAAAATAAAACCGATCCCTCTGTCCATTGGCGCGAGCTTTGGCATTGATGCACGATTAAGAGTCCCCAAAGTCTGGGCAGACTGCCAGCGCGATCTGGATTCAGTAAGATCGGGACGATTACAACTGCCCGCACTTGAAACGCCTCTAATAAGCCGATATGACATTCCGCCAAATCTGCTTTGTAAATATCGTCAATCGCTTTTTTACGACCCTGCTGATACATTAGTGCCTTAGTTTCTTCAAAGCAGGTGTCGATAATTTTCTCTCCCAAAGCGGCGCGCCAAGGGGATGTAACCGCTTCCGCCACGATATTTCCCGTCCAGTTGGGTTCAAATTGATATACGATCGCCCGATCGCAATATAAGAACTGTTTAACTTCCTCAACGGCTGCTTTGAGAATTTCGTCTATGTCGAACGATTGGCGAATACGCAGGGATACTTGGGAGATTGCCAGTTGCGACTTTTGCTGGAGTTGTAGCGATTGCTTTAATTGGACTTGCTCTAAGATATGTCGAACGGCTGTCTGAAAATCGGTCTCGGTAACTTTATTCTTGATCAGATAATCTTGTGCGCCTTTTTTCATCAAGGTCACGGCAACTCCTTCGTCTCCTTGACCCGTCATCACTAAAATAGCTGGAAGGGGTTTGCTATTTGCCATCTCTTCAAGGGCTTCGATAAATTGGATACCATTGAGGTCGGGCAGCATGAAATCCAATACAATCAAATCGGGCAATTGAGTTTCACAAAACTTTAGCGCATCTCTGGAATAATAAGCTGGATGAATTTCGTAGGAGTTTACGCAGTCGCGCTCGAGATAACGCTGATAGGTTTGTACATCTTCGTGAGAATCATCGAGGATTAAAATTGTAAATTGGTTCTTTAGTAGCATAAGAAAAACTCATAGATTTAATAATGCATAAATATATTTTCAAAAATGACCCTATCAGCGTTAAATAGCGATTCCTGCGGATGCGTTCCGCCGCCTATTATCTGAGAACCGAGGTAATAATCACGGTGATAGTAGCAAAACTAATAAGACTAAATGCAAGCTGCACCACCCACTGAGTCGCCTTTTGATACTCATCAAATCGGATGTTAAATCGTTTGTTATCAGCTAAGATCGCCTTATTTTCTTGGGAGATAGCGTCTAACTTGTGATTAAATATATTATTTTCTGCTGATAAAGATTCAAACTTGGTATCAAACTTATCGTTAAGTTTTCCTAGCATTTCTAAAATAGTATTTTCTTGAGTTGTCATCTTTTTATAATCTTATTTACCTTTGATTTGATTGTATTAGCGATCGCCAGCCAGTTAAATTAGTTAGATTCAAGCGATCGCTCTAACGTGGTGTCTAAGATTGACAAATGTAATGTAGTCGATTTTAGCGATTAGATAGATTTCACACAAAAAAATAATGATTTTACAGAGTTAAATGAAATTCGTAGAGAGTTGAGAAATGTTGCAGGAATTGATAAACGTTCAGCAACTAGATCATATACCTAAGCATATACATCCTATGTATAATTTCATGTATGACTTTGAGAATCTTTTTTAAATTGAGCCAATTAGTTCTGAAAAAGTTAAGGCAAAGTGACGGTATTCAGCCAATACTCAATGAGGACGTGCATGGACTGCTTAAAACTCTGCCATTCTATCCTTTTGACTAAATAACTATTTGCTCCCAAGCGATAGCATTCCTTGATATCCATGAGATTGCTAGACGTGGTTAAGATTACTGTAGGTATATGTTGCAGGAGCGGATTTTTTTTAATGGACTGCAACACATCTTGCCCCTTCATGCCAGGAAGATTTAAGTCTAGCAAGATCAGAACAGGCACGTTTTCTGGGTAAGCTGGCTTTGCTAGGAGGCATTGATCTAGATATGCCAGAGCTTTCTTGCCAGTTTGAACGCGATGTAGTCGGGCTTTGACGGAGGACTGCCGAAAGGAGCGTTCTAACGCCTCAAAATCTTCGTTGCTATCTTCTACGACTAATACAAGCGGTGGTTGGAGATAGAATGGGTTATGGCAGTCTAAAGAATTCATACATAGTAGGATCTCGATGGTAAATTCGGGCTAGGGAATATTAAATTTATGCCAAGGGAATATTAGCAAACTCTAGCCTTAATTTAAATTATTTTCGTAATTGTTCGACTAGGGGGGATAAAGGAAAGAGAAGAAACAGGAGAAAGAGCATTAATAATAGCCTGAAAAGCAGAGAGACCTTGCCGCTTACCAGTATTGACAATTAAACGCACGGTTGCAAAAAGGTTTTTACCCCAATCTGAGCGAAAACAATTAGTGCAACCTAAAATAGTTGCTTGGCTACCAGCACTTTTTGAGATGTTGCCTATTTTGGGCAACTCGATTTTTTCATACACGGCGTGGATATGTTGCTCTGCTTTATCTACTACTTATTATTTTTATCATCCCCAAATGACCATAATTCATCTATTTACTATGCAAGTTATTTTTCTCGATCCTTTCCTTTTTAGCACTATCAAAGTACGATCGCCTCCAAAATTACAAAACAAAAAATCTGAATGTCCAGACCAAGTTAAATCATGATAATCTAGCCTAAATTTAACCTGCTAGTTATGACCAACACCCCACAGCCTTGGAGTCAACGCTTTGAAACTGCACTTCATCCTGCGATCGCCCGTTTTAATGCCAGTATTAGCTTTGATATTGCCTTAATTGAATACGATATTACGGGTTCTCAAGCTCATGCCAAAATGTTGGGGCAAGTTGGGATTATCAGTTTAGATGAGGCTGAAGCGATCGTTACAGGTTTAGAGCAAATTCGCCAAGATTATCGTTCGGGGGCATTTGTTCCCACTATAGAAGCAGAAGATGTTCATTTTGCTGTAGAAAAACGCTTAACCGAACTCATAGGAGATACGGGTAAAAAGCTACATACTGCAAGATCTCGTAACGATCAAGTCGCGACTGATGTCAGGTTATATCTAAGGGAACAAATTAATTTAATCAAAGCCGATCTTCGTACTTGGCAAACGGCAATTGTGACTCAAGCCGAACAACATATTGATACTTTGATTCCGGGTTATACGCATTTACAAAGGGCGCAGCCAGTAAGCTTGGCACATCATCTTTTAGCATATTTTGAGATGGCACAAAGGGATTATCAACGTCTAGGAGAGATCTATCATCGTGTCAATATTTGTCCTTTGGGTTCGGGAGCATTAGCAGGTACGCCTCATCCGATTAATCGGGCTTTAAGTGCGGAATATTTGGGGTTCGGAGCGGTTGGGAATAATAGTTTGGATGGAGTTTCCGATCGCGATTTTGTCGTAGAGTTTCTGAATGCTGCCAGTTTAATCATGGTGCATCTCAGTCGGTTTTCTGAAGAAGTAATTTTATGGGCATCTCAAGAGTTCAGTTTTGTGAGTTTGAGCGATCGCATCAGTACGGGTTCGAGTATCATGCCGCAGAAAAAGAATCCAGACGTTCCAGAATTAGTAAGGGGTAAAACAGGAAGGGTATTCGGACATTTGCAAGGAATGTTAACTCTTCTCAAAGGCTTGCCCTTGGCATATAACAAAGATATGCAGGAGGATAAAGAAGCGATTTTTGATACTGTAACTACTGTGCGAGTTTGCTTGGAAGCGATGACGATTTTGTTAACTGAAGGAATTGAATTTAAGAGCGATCGCCTAGCCCAAGCCGTAACCGAAGACTTCTCTAATGCGACCGATGTAGCGGATTATCTGGCAACTAAGGGAGTTCCCTTCCGCGAGGCATATAATCTTGTTGGTAAATTAGTGAAAACTTGTACGAGTGAAGGTATTCTCTTGAAAGATTTATCAGTGCAGCGTTGGCAGGAATTTCATCCAATGTTTGAGGCAGATATCTTAGCCGCGATCGCCCCAACCCAAGTGGTAAATGTGCGCAATAGCTACGGTGGGACGGGTTTTGAGCAGGTTAAACAACAAGTAGCCGTAGCAAAAGCGATAGTTTCTACATAGTTCCAAATAAATTGAAACGAGTATAATTTTAGTAAAGCTTACTAATTATTGCTAAAATGCCAGAATTCAAGCTAAATGCGCCTTGGGAACCCAGTGCCGATCAACCTAAAGCGATCGCTCAGTTATTACAAGGATTAGAATCAGGAAAACGCTTTCAAACGCTATTAGGCGCAACGGGTACAGGCAAAACCATGACGATCGCCTCCACCATTGCCAAACATCAAAAACCGACCTTAGTACTAGCACATAATAAAACCCTAGCAGCGCAACTCTGTAACGAACTGCGGGAATTTTTCCCTGATAATGCCGTGGAATATTTCATCAGTTATTACGACTACTATCAGCCCGAAGCATACATTCCCGTTAGCGATACTTATATTGAGAAAACGGCATCGATTAATAACGAAATTGATATGTTGCGTCATTCTGCCACGCGATCGCTATTTGAACGTAAAGATGTCATAGTAGTAGCCTCGGTCAGTTGCATCTATGGTTTGGGAATGCCTGAAGAATACCTGAAAGCCTCCATTCCTTTACGAGTTGGTGCCAATTACGATCCAAGAGAACTGCTTAAAGATCTAACTACAGTTCAGTACGAACGGAATGATGTGGAATTGGGAAGAGGAAAGTTTAGAGTTAGAGGCGATATTTTAGAAATCGGACCTGCTTACGAAGATCGGATTATTCGGGTAGAATTTTTTGGTGACGAAATCGAAGCAATCCGCTATGTCGATCCGATTACGGGCGAGATTCTCTTGAGCTTAGAAGGCTTAAATATTTATCCTGCCAAGCACTTTGTCACACCTGAAGAAAGATTACAGGTGGCGATCGCCGACATCCGTACTGAAATGGACGAGCGTTTAGATGAATTTACTAAAGATGGGAAGTTATTAGAAGCACAACGGCTAGAACAACGCACGCGCTACGATTTAGAACTCCTGAGTGAAGTGGGATTTTGTAATGGTGTCGAAAACTATTCCCGTCATCTGGCAGGTAGAAATGCAGGCGATCCGCCTTCTTGTCTGGTGGATTACTTTCCTTTAGAAGATTGGCTTTTAGTTGTAGATGAATCCCATGTTTCTATTCCGCAACTGCGAGGGATGTATAACGGCGATCAAGCTCGAAAGAAAGTCCTAATCGATCATGGCTTCCGACTGCCCAGTGCTGCTGATAATCGTCCGCTTAAAAGTAGTGAATTTTGGGATAAGGTAAAACAGTGTATTTTTGTGTCAGCAACCCCCGGCGATTGGGAGATAGAAATTTCCGAGCAAGTGATATCTCAGATTATCCGACCTACTGGTATTCTCGATCCAGAAGTGTTTGTGCGCCCGATTGAAGGGCAAGTTGATGATTTATTGGGAGAAATTAATCTGCGGGTGAGCCGAAACGAACGAGTTCTGATTACTACCCTCACCAAACGGATGGCGGAGGATTTGACTACTTATTTCCAAGAGCGTGATGTCAAAGTTAGATATCTACATTCTGATATTAAATCTATCGAGCGCATTGAGATTTTGCAAGCGTTAAGACAAGGCGAGTTTGATGTTTTGATCGGTGTAAACCTTCTGAGAGAGGGACTAGATTTACCTGAAGTGTCTTTAGTGGCGATTTTAGATGCAGATAAAGAAGGATTTTTACGGTCAGCGCGATCGCTAATTCAAACTATAGGTAGAGCTGCACGCAATAGTAATGGACAGGTAATTATGTATGCCGATCGCCTAACTGATAGTATGGAAAAAGCTATAAGCGAAACTTCGCGCCGCCGTCAAATTCAGATCGAACATAATCAATTGCATGGAATTACGCCGAGAACTATTATCAAAGATGCTAAAAATAATGGCATTCTTGATTTCCTTTCGATCTCACGCCGATTAAACGAGCAGCAATCAGAATACACAGCTAAAAACACCAACTTTGATATTCCTTTAGATACCATTCCCGAACTGATTCAACAATTAGAAATCCAAATGCAAGAGTCTGCAAAAAAGCAAGAATTTGAACAGGCTGCCCAATTGCGCGATCGCATTAAAAATCTCCGAAATCAATTACTAGGTAACAAAACATAAATATTGATTGGTCGATCGTATTAAATTACCAGATTGAATGGATCTAGATCACCAATTGGTCATGATCCCTGACGTTTGGTGACTCGTAGAATAGTGTAATATTTTAATCACAAATTGAGCAGTCTCAATAGCCACCTGTAAAACCAACTTTAAATAATTATGAGAAAGATTTTCAGCTTGATTCCCTTAGCCATCATCATGATGCTTGCAGCAACTCCTAAAGCCTCAGCCGATTCTCCGGGAATGTCATGGACGTGGAGAGACTCAAAAATCAGTCACAGACAATGTGTTAATAAAGCCGAAAATGCGCTTAGAGATGCAGGATTTAACGATAATGTAGAAGTTGTAGGAACCGCCCCCGATAATTCTATCTTCGGCACAAATGATGATTATAGAGCCGCAATTAGATGTGTAACGGATAAAAGAATTGTCTTCTTTTTAGTAACTGGGAATGGCTCTGATTCGGGTAAATTACAACGGAGATTAGTTGATAACTTTCTCAATTAATTTGTAATTGCCTAAATTATTACTGATATCCTTCATCCTTAGACACTTAAATTGAGATACTTAAATTGTAGTTTCTAGGGATTTATGCTTTAAATCATTTTCATCAATGTCGCCCACCTGCTATCTTCTTTAGACTTTAAATACCGAATCACAAATTTCTGATCGTCTAGATAAGCTGCTACGCCAAAGGATTCAGCCGCATTCTTAAATGCATCCGCGATCGCCCGCTCGATTGGAGTCCCCCTGCTCATATCATTACCTGACTTTGATAACTGCGTAATTTTGGCATTCCCTACAGCTTCTCGACTAATTCTGGCGATCGTGATTTGCAACGGATGTAACAGTAATCTTCTAGATAATTTGGATCGCTGTAACTGATTTGCCACTCTGGATAAACTGCATTTAGCCTTGCCCGAATTTTTTGCCACCGAATGTATACCCACTGCTTGCCTCCGGGTAAATCTCTAATTTCATGATCCTCTGCTGGGAATGGCTGCTTTAGTTGGTCGATGATTTCTTGAATGTTCATTTCCATATTCAGTTGATTATTTATGGGATTTGTCCAGACTTTAAATAGAATAATTTAAATAGATTAATTTAATCAGAGCGATCGGATTCACACCTTATAAGTAACCCTAAAAGTAGAAGTATTTTTACCTGATAGGATAATTTAAAATGTTGTGATAAATATCTGGCAAATTAAATAAAAATGAACGAATTAAGGACTCACCTATTAGATTTGATTAGTAAAGCTGAATGGGAATGCCTAGAAGAGCACGCTCAAGAGGGACGCTTGCTAATTGTTGCTCCTAATCTGGAATTAGTAGATGTAGGATTAGCTTTAGCCGAGGACGATATCAGTATTGTCCACCAGTGGTTAGATGATGGCTGGTTATACCGACCTACCGAGTCCCAGATTAGTCATTGGCACCAACACAAAAATTTAGAATTTGATAGTTTAATTATTCAACCCTTTGTCCTATCAAGAGCCCCGATAAATCATCTCTAAATCACCTCTAAGATCGAGAAGTTATTGCAGATTGGGCTAAAAACCTCATGATAGTATCATCCATAGTAAAATTAAATATACTTAGGACTGATACAATTAAGAATTAATATCACTAATAAGTTTATATCTGAAGTAATACAAATGTTAACAACCGAAAAACCTTTACAAAGCTCTGCCCGCGAACTGTTTCAGGCTGCTTACGAAAATCGTTATACTTGGGACTCAGACTTTCCCGGATTAAGCGCAGATGTCTCTGTTGCGATCGATAGTAACACTCGGACGGGAAAAGCGACTATTGGTAAAGACCTCTCCGTAGAAGTAATTATGGATGACCAAAAGCTCGTTACCCGCACCAGTCGTACTCCAAATGGCGAAGAAAAAACCATCACTGTTGACGAAGAACAAGAATGGCTGACCAATCAACTAAAAGATGTGGTAACCCACCGCAAACGTAAATCCTTTGAAGATGCCCACGGCAAATCTAGTTTTACAATGGGCGATCGCGATACCTCTGGAGCGGTAGAGATTTTGGTGTCGGGTGATTCGATGGGTTCCAACTACAAAGTTAAAGATAAACAAATTTCTTTAGTAAGTCGGGTGATGGGACGGATTGGATTTGTAATCAATCATCAAGCCCATCTTGACACTGGTGAAGGCTATATTTCTAGTGCTTACAGTGCTGTATTCCGTAATCCCCAGACCGATGAAGTTACTCGTCAAGCAAAATTTGAAGATAACTATGAAAAATTTGGCAACTACTATCTTATGACCAGCCAAATCGTGCATATCAACGAACAAGGCACCCAAAAAACCTATGAAATCAGATTTTCTAATATCAAGCTTTCTCAGTAGATTTCTAGGTAATTTATCTAATTAATTTGCAAATATTTTAGTGGGGCGTTATTGCCCCTTTTTTTTAGAATTAATTACTTGAATTATGAAGATTTAAGATATTTAGCCCAATCTGGCAAAAGTTCGGGAGAGCCATACCACAAGCCCGATTTAGGCGAATGATTTGCACCTTCTAAAATTAAATTTTCAGCCCCTACTAGATGTGCGGATTCAATCGGAATAATGCCGTCTCCCCAAGTATTACCAACGCCACAGGTTAACTCGTAGCTGCTATATGCTAACCACGACCCTAATTTTCTCTCTCCAAATACGGCTTTTCCTGCCACACAAATATGTTCCACGTTTTGATGAAAAGCATCGGGATAATTATTATTAACAAAATCCAAATTAGGAGCAGCCCAAGGCTCTTTACTGCGATGTGGAGTCCCCAAAGTAATTAAACGGGCAACTTGAGGATTTGCACCCCAGACTTTACTGTAGTAGGGAATCTCGCCCAGATAAATTCTTGCCACCCATCCCCCTGCTGAATGAGCGATCAGATTAACTCGATCTACATTAAACTCTCTACAAACTTCTTTAACTGTTTGGTCTAGCTTAAGTAAAATCGGAGCGATCGATCTTCCCCCGACAGTTGGTAACCATTCCCACCATTTTAAAGGTACGGTAATTGCCTTTGAGCCAAAATTTTCTAAGGACTTTTGCAAACCCTTATAATCCATAGAGCCTGCTAAATAACCGGGGAGAATTATATTAGGGATCATAAATTTTCTGAGCCTAAAATCCCAGACTCACTAATCCATGCCACTTGTTTGATTCCACGCGATCGCCCATATGCCATTACCTCAGAGCGATCGCGAAACTCTAGCTCAATTTCTACGGCAACTCCATACTTAGAACGTAAATCCGCCGCATAGGTAAAAGTATTTTTAATCGCATCAGGAGCGATCGCCACCACTAGCCATTCACTAGCCTTAATTTGATTGGGCAAGGTTGGGGCTAATACCTTATGCAAATCCTCTAAATTTAAGCAAAAACCAATACTGGGATGATTCGTACCTTGAGAATTATATAATCCGAGCAGGCGATCGTAACGTCCACCTTGGGCAATTACATAGTTACCACTTACTACCTCAAATACAATCCCCGTATAGTAATCATAGATTGGCACTAAACTCAAGTCCAAAACTGGGGCAACAGGAAAAGTATCTTTTAAAAGTTCGATCAATGATTTGAGATAGCTAATTCCAGCATCTAAGTGGTCGATCCACTTTAAAGATAACATCCGTTCTAAAACTTCTTGAGGTTTACCGCGCAGGTCAAATAAATCTAAAGCTTGTGTTTTTAAGTTATCTGGTATTGCTAGATTTAACAAACATACTCGATCCAAATCGGCAAGACACGATCGAATCTTTTGCCTACACTCAAGCGGAAATATATCCAGTAAAGCTGTGGTTAATCCTACGTCGCCAATTACCATTTGCCAATTATTGAGATTGATACTTTCAAGGCATTTTGCTAATAATACTAGAATCTCTCCGTCAGCTAATAAACCCGCACCACCTAATAACTCTACCCCCGACTGATAATATTCCTGTTGGCGATTGCTAGAAGGCAGTTTGCGAAATACATTATCGTTGTAATAAAGTCGTTGCGGGCTGCTAACTTTTCCCAGTCGTGAGGCATAGGCACGGGCGATCGAAGCAGTTAGCTCTGGTCTTAGCCCCAATATTTCCGAGTTACTACCATCTACTTGAATAACTGATTCAAGCTTAACTGCACCACCGACCGTTAAAGTTTCCAGATGCTCTAGGGTTGGAGTAATAATGCAGTGGTAACCCCAAGCCTGAAACACACTTTGCAAACGAGTCTCAATCCATTGCTTTTGAGCTACATCTAAGGGCAATAAATCCCTAGCTCCAGCAGGAAGTGTTAAATTTACCATTTATCAGTTGTTGTCATTTTTCGCTATTTGCTACGAGGGTTAAGTTTTCACCTAATCCTTAATAATAAATATAGACCTAAGAGCCACTTAACCAACCAAAAAATCCACCCTTCTTGGACTTACCTTTATCTTTGACCTTAGGATCGTCAGATTTTTGCGCCGATCCATCTAAGTTGTTAATATGCTTGAGGGCTAAAGGCTCTTGAGGATTCAGTCTTAAGGCTTTTTGAAAGCTTGACTTTGCCATGCCTAGTAATTTTTGATTCATATAAACTACACCAAATAGAGCATGACACTTACTATTACTGTTATCAACCTGCTCGGCACTACGCAATTCTTTGAGAGCCATTGACCATTGCTTTTTATCAATATAGCCCTCGGCAAGCTTGAGAAAACTTTGAATAGAAACTTTAGGCTTAGTTGGTTCTGAACTAAGTTGCTGCGTTGATTGAATTCTAGTACCTGTTTTTGATTCGGGTTTGTTTGATTTATTGGTCGATCTATCAGATACGCTCGTAGGAGGAGTATAAATAATGTCCGATTTAGGTTTGTAGCTACCACTGTTATAGCTGGGGTATAAGGGCGGGGGCGGGGGAGGCGTAGATTGGATTAGGGTAACATCGGCTTGACTTATACCAGCACCTTGGGGTCTGGAAATATTGGTCGGAGCACTAGAAGAAAAATGCTTATAACCCTCTTGATACAGGATATAGACCAGATTAAGCTCGCTAATTTGCCCTGAATATTCCAAAATTGTCTCTAATGACTGATATTGAAACTCTGCAACTTCAACTATGGCTTTTTCGTAGCTGAAATCGCTAGGGAAATAAAGTAGCTGGCGAGCGGCTTCTGACTGAGGGTTTATTCTTTGCCCTTTTTTCATCAGTCTTTTGCCAAGAAGTTTAAGTACTGCCGTGTAAGCGGTTCTCTCTAATCCTTGATTTAAGACATGATATGCGGGGTTGACAAGCTTTGCCAGATATTGTGTAGCTAGATGTTTTTCTAAAGGGTCGCGTCCGTAAATATCGGGGTGAAGAACTTTGGCTATGGATAAATATCTTTTGCGCAGAGTGACAGCATCTGCCGTAATAGGTACCCCTAAGGCAGCATAGTAGTCGTTAAAGTCGAATTGACAAATTCCTCGATCAATCCGAAATGGTTGCAGCTTTTTCACTACGTCTATCCTTTTAGAGTCAAAACTAATGCAAACATACTAATTATTCATAGATCAACTCTTATAGTTAGTTATAGCCTAAATAACTGTAAAAAGCTTTATTTGATGGTACACATACTAGCATAGCTTGTACCTATGGAATCTGTTTATAGCCCTAATCAAACTACAGAATTTTTCTATAGAATTTTTTAGGCAGGTTGAATTACAACTAATCCTTGTCCTGCCGATACCATCTGTCCTTCGCTACAAAGAATATTAGTAATTGTGCCAGATAGCTCGGCGAGTATAGTCATTTCCATTTTCATTGACTCTAAAACTATTAAGCGATCGCCTGCTTGAATTTTTGTGCCTACTTTCGTTACAATTTGCCAGACATTAGCGGGAATTTGAGAGATTACCAATTTGCTGTTGGGCGGTAGTTCAAATTCGCTATCCTCAATTGGGATTATATTATCTGTGTCTTCGACTAAAAGATTATCTACTGCCCAGCGATCGCGTTCGGCTTCAAAGGCAGTTTGCTGGTTAGTTTTAAAAGTTGCTGTAGATTCTGAAATAGATTGGAGAAACTGATTGTATTTTTTTAAGCTAAAAATCTCTTCTTCGATTTGCAACCTAAATTTGCCATGAATGAAGTCCTGACGCAGTTCTAATAATTCTGATGCGGAGACGGGATAAAAGCGAATTTGATCGAAGAATCTCAATAGCCAAGGTTTGCCATTGATGAAATCTGCGGTTTGATAGTAAGTATTCCACATTTGGATGGTGCGACCAAATAATTGATAACCGCCGGGTCCTTCCATACCATAGACACACATGTAAGCCCCACCAATTCCTACAGCATTTTCAGGAGTCCAAGTACGGGCAGGATTATATTTTGTGGTCACAAGCCGATGACGGGGATCGATTGGAGTAGCCACGGGTGCGCCCAAATAGACATCTCCCAAGCCCAAAACTAAGTAACTAGCATTAAAGATAATTTCTTTAACAACTTCTATGCTTTCTAATCCATTGATGCGGCGAATAAATTCAATATTACTGGGACACCAAGGAGCTTTAGGATTAACCGATCGCATATATTTTTCGATTGCCAATTGCGTAGAGGCATCATCCCAAGATAAAGGAAGATGGACTATCCTAGTAGGGACTTCCAGATCGGTAATTGATGATAGTTCGGTTTCAGCAATAATCAAAGTCTCTAGTAATTCCTCAAGGGATAAAGACTGATTATCATAATGAATTTGAAGCGATCGTATACCCGGAGTTAGTTCTAAAATTCCTGATAGATGATTCTCTTCGATCCATTCCATCAGAGCATGAACCCGAAAGCGTAAATTTAGATCTAGTACCATCTCACCATATTCCACTAGCACATTATCATCTCCCGAACGGCGGTATTTCACGGAAATTTGATCGGAACTGGAATCGATGTGATGAAGTATAGCCTCTTGATTTAGAGATTGAAGATTTAAGGTCGAGTTATTGGTTAAAGAAATGATGGATTCAGTTGAATTATCCGTTAAGTTATCCGCTAAATTATAAGATGTGGTTTGGAGTGAAGCGATTTGCCGATCTTGGATGAATTTCTGCTGTAATGCTTGCTCGTGGCTGATGCGCTTAAAACTAATAGTATTACTGGGTTTGAGTTGTCCAATTTTCCACAGTTCTGAGAGCGCGATCGTGGCAGGACAAACGAATCCTCCCAAACTAGGTCCATCCACGCCCAAAATAATCGGCATATCACCCGTGAAGTCAATTGCTCCCACGGCATAGGCATTATCATGAATGTTAGATGGATGCAGACCCGCTTCACCACCATCCTTGCGCGCCCACTGTGGCTTTGTACCAATTAGTCTAATCCCAGTACGGGCAGAATTATAATGCACTTCCCAATCAATAGAAAAGAACATCTCTATATCGGCATCGGTGAAAAAGTCAGGTGCGCCATGAGGTCCATAGAGTACGTTAATTTCCCAGCGATCGGGATATTCGGGAATTAGTTCTGATGGTAATGGCAGAAGTTGTGAAGTCGAATCACTTGTTGAATCACTCACAGAATTAAGCTTCAGCACATCTCCAACTCTGAGAATTCTGCCACAATGCCCCCCAAATTTGCCTAAAGTGAAAGTAGACTTACTCCCTAAATAATCTGGCACATCAAAACCATTCTGCACTGCTAGATAAGTCCGAAGTCCATTCCCTATAATTCCACTCATTCGTAAAATGCTACCCGCTGTGACTGAGTATGGCTGCCACAAGAGAACTTTATCGTTATCCACTTTTGCCTGCATATCCGCGCCCGTGAGACAAATTATCGTATCCGTGTTGAATTTTAATGTTGCTCCATTGACTGTGAATTCCAAAGCAGCACAGGATTCAGAATTTCCCACTAAACGATTTGCATAGCGTAATGCTAAGGTATCCATTGCTCCTGAAGGTGGCACCCCAACATTCCAATAACCGATGCGACCGGGATAGTCTTGGATGGTAGTCAAGGTTCCTGCTTCTAAGACATCTATAGTTTTGGGTAGGTAAGTAAAGGAGTTAAGAAATTTGGTGCTGATAATTTCTGAGTGATTTTCGGAGTTGAAATTTGCATCGAGGATAATTTGTGATAGGTAATCTAAATTCGTTTCAATTCCAGCAATTTGAGAATTATGTAAAGCAGACTGCATCTGACTAATTGCCTCCGATCGCGTACTGTCATGTACGATCAATTTTGCCAATAGCGGATCGTAGTAGGGTGTAATTTCGGTTCCCGTTTCAATCCAGCGATCGCATCTTACCCCATTTGGAAATCTCACATTAGTAAGAATCCCAGAACTAGGCTGAAAATTCTTAGTTGGATCTTCGGCATAAATCCGAACTTGGATCGCATGCCCTTGGGGAGAATGTTGATAGGTATCAAAAAAGCTAGAATCTCCACTTGCAAGTCGAATCATCCATTCCACTAAATCTATGCCTGTAACTGCCTCCGTAATTCCGTGTTCGACTTGCAGTCGGGTATTTACTTCTAAAAAATAGAACTCTTGACGATTTGCATCAAATATAAACTCTACTGTTCCTGCTGATTGATAATTAACCGATTTACCCAAGCGTAAAGCCGCATCATATAGCTGTTGACGCAAAGCCTGACTAATATTTGGCGCAGGAGTTTCTTCTATCACTTTTTGATTTCGCCGTTGGATCGAACAATCGCGATCGCCCAATGCTAAAACTCGTCCTCGACCATCACCAAAAATCTGAACTTCAATATGTCGAGCTGTCTCTACAAATCTTTCTAAATAAATCCCACTTTGCTTAAAGTTATTTTGACTTAGGCGTTGCACTGTAGCAAATAGTTCGGGGAGTAGCTCGGTACTTCGACAAAGCTGTAAACCAATACCACCCCCGCCCGCCGAACTTTTGAGCATGACTGGATAACCAATTCTATCAGCTTCCTCTAATGCTTCTTCGACATTTGCTAAAAGCCCAGTTCCACGCAGTAAGGGCACTTGATTTTCTAAGGCTAATTCTCTAGCTGTATGTTTTAAGCCAAAACTTCGCATTTGATCGGGAGTTGGCGCAATAAAAATGATTCCCTCCCTTACACAAGCTTCCGCAAATTCGGCATTCTCACTTAAAAATCCATAGCCCGGATGAATTGCCTCTGCCCCTGTTTGTTTGGCTACTTCTAAAATTCGTTCCCAACCCAGATAGCTCTCTGATGCTAATGCTCCTCCGATCGCTACCGATTCTGCTGCCATAGAGACGTGCTGAGTATATTTATCTGCTTCAGAATACACTGCTACGGTTGAGATATGGAGGCGATCGCAAGTCCGAATAATCCGACAGGCAATTTCACCACGATTAGCAATTAGAATTTTAGAGAACATATAAGATTCGTTAGTATGAATATTTAGTATGATTTATTAATCATATTAAGATGTAATAAAATGGTCAAGGTAACAATTTCATTAGAAGATGAAGTTCTTCAGTTTTTAGATCGATGTGCTAATGGTAATCGTAGTGGCTATCTCAATTCTCTACTCTCTAAACAACGCCGACAAGCTCTTGAGCAAGAGATGATAACGGCTCTATTAAAGGATGCTGGAGACCCAGAGTATTTAGAGGAAATTGCTCTATGGGATTGTGTGGCAGGAGATGGAATTGATGCCAAAGAGTAAGCTTATCTATCGGCGTGGTGAGATTCGATGGGTAAAACTCGATCCAACTATCGGGGCAGAAGCACAAAAGACAAGAGCTTGTCTAATTCTTCAAAATGACACCATGAATCAGTATGGATTATTGAGTGTAGTAATGCCCTTGCGGATAGGCAATAAGCAAGCTCCTTATGTAGTTAATGTTAAAGCTTCACAAACTAATGGATTAGATTGAGATCGATATATTGATGTGGGACAGATTCGCTCAGTCGATCATCAACGTATTCTCGGGATGCTAGGAACTCTGGAGTCAGAATATTGGCAATTAATTCAATCATCTCTAAATATAATTTTAGGTTTCGATCTTTAAATAGATTCCTTCAATAACTCCATCACTTTATCAGCTTGAGAAACTGGCACAAATAGATGATCGTGATAGTAAGCAGAGACGGGATTGATACTGATGTTGTGTTTTGATAATTTGGTAGCGATCGCCGCGATAAATCCCATAGCTTCCAAACTAGAGTGTACCGATAGTGTAATCATCTGAAAAACAGAATTATAAGAAAGTGCAGCCCGATCCGCAGATTGGCGAAGCAGAATTAATGTCATCCCTTCATCTTCTTGAAAAAAGCATATAGGATTTAATTTAATTAGCTCTTCAAGGTTTTGATTAACGGTACAAAATACATATTCACCATCTTGCAAGACTGGCTGCATTGAATTCAACAATACTGAAAGATTAGTCTCCCCCAACATCCCTAACATTTAAGGAACTGCATCCCAAATCATTAGCTGAATCGGCGTAGGATTGTATGCATTACAAGGATTATTGATCTGCGGACAATTGGAAATCAGGAATAAGACATCCATCTCCGCCCTTAGATCGACCGTGCTACCTACATCAGAAATTCCATCGACAATCTGTAAAGTTCCATCTTCGCTAATCGGTACATTCATAAAGAAATTGATGTTACTCACCAAATCCTGTTTACCCATACCGTAATCCTTTAGTGCATATAGATAATTTTCCACACAGGCATGAAGCCATTTCTTATCCAATCCATAGCGCACAGAATTACTCTCTCGACTGCAAGCTCCACCCGAAGTATCGTGCTTACCGCAAGTATCATTCAAAACTGTCATCAACACATTACCATCACTGGAATAGAGCTTTGTCCCTGTCGTGATAAATATATTTCCTTGCATCCTAATCGTATCTGGCGCACTATAGCGATCGCTCGTATCAGCCGCATTATAAATCAACACATCTACCGCTTGATTGCCACCCAAATCGATAATTCTCAAGGTTTGTCCTTTTTTAATCAATTGCATCCAAGGACGGCGCGCGGGAAGTACGCGATCGTAAATTGCTGCCTGTGGATCGAGGCGATCAAGCGCATTAATTTCAACGGTGCTTGCCAACATAGTCTAAATTCTCCAAATGTAATAATGTTTATATTGAATCTGTATATTCTTCTGTATTCAAAAAACTAATGGGCTAGAACTGATAATTCCTCAAAATAAGCATCGGTATTTTGAAATCCTCGAATTGCCTCTGGACAGCTATTACGACAGCGATCGTTACCTTCAGGAATAGGAGAATTCCAAACTGTAACTTGAATCGGTTTTGGATCGTATGTAGCAATGGGATCGAGAACGTGAGGGGTATTAGAAATCACTGCTAATACATTCATTTCTGCCCGCAAATCAATAAAATTTCCAGCTTCTGCTACTTTTTCAGCCCAAACTAAGTTTCCACTGCCATCAACAGCAACATGAGCGAACCAATTCACATTCGGCATAACATCTCGCTTTCCCATATTCCGTTTTGCCAATGCTAGTAAAAAATTATCACGAGAACTACGATAAAAACTCTCTTCTCCATATTTAGCCGAATTAGTCATCACATTACTACAGCCCGACAAAGTATCGTGATTTCCACAGGTATCTTCGGTAATCGAGAATAAAACCCTTCCCATATCTGAATATAATAACTTCCCTTTTTTTAAGAAAGCATTAAACTGAATCTTAGCAGTGTCCGCAGCATTGTATCGTTCGATCGCATTATCAGCGTTATAACAAAGAAAAGAAATACCTCTCGATCCTTCTGGGGCAGAAATCCGTAGTGTAGTTCCTTTTTTAATAATCCGAGCCCAATAGGTTCCACCCGGAATTATTTCATCCCAAATTATTAATGATGAATCAAAATTGATAGACGGTTTTGCAATCATAATATCCTCCCTAAAGATACATTTATTAAGAACCCAGCTTAAGAGCATAACTGCAAAAGCGAAAGCCCAGAAAAGTCCTGAACAGTGCTCGCCATTGAGTTTGCTGTTTGACTCTCCCGGGCTTTTATCCCTCCGTGTGACTATCTTTAAAGCTAAATAGCTTCTGAATAGTTGCCTCTCTCGGACCAGCAATTGAACTTACATCCAAATTGATGCAAATCGGAACCCTAGAGACTGATGTTTAATTTTAAATAACCATTCTATTAATACACTTAAAGTCACGATCGAGATTGTGCTTTTTAACACATTTAATCAAATACAGACAAGCCAGCAAAAATTAAAACTTTAAGCTTTAAACCTAATTACAATTATGTACTTAACTTCTCCGCGATCGCCTCTGTTGGCATTGTACGACAGAAGGATGATTTTAATATTTAACTTATTGGCTAGCATATGCCCAACTGGTTTTCGATCTTTCAAATGTGCAACGCCAGAAAAGCGGTATCATGGACTGTATTCACAAAGCCAAAGTGAAGTCTATGACTAAATTACTAGAAACAGCATTCAGTGAAGCTCAAAAACTTTCGGATTATCTTCAAGACGAACTTGCTCAATATTTGTTAGAAGATATTCAGAACGAACTATGTTGGCAGGAAACCTTATCAAGAGAAGATATTGATATAAGTATCCTCCAAAAAATGGCTCAATCTGCATTGATTGCAGATCGTGAAGGTAAGACTGAAAAAAAGGGCTTTGGTGAGGAGTAATGAAGTCATCCAGAACTAGAGACTTGCAAAAGCTATTGGTTCGACTACCACAGCGGATTAAAGAAACTGCTAAGAAGAACTATGAACTTTGGAAAGAGAATCCGTTTCATCGTAGCCTTGAATTTATCAAGTCAAGTTCAAGGAAAATATTTGGTCTGTCCGAATCGGAATTGGATGGGGAGCATTGGGAGTTATGAAGGTAGAAGAAGATAAGATTGTATGGTTTTGGATAGGCTTACATGCCGAATACGATCGAATTTTGGGTATGAAATAAGAGTAATCTACTAAATCATTGGAGCGACAAAATCGTGATTTTCTTGGTTGTTAGCAAAAGTTATTGTCTAAAGCTCAATTCAGTCGTTTGACCGTGAAGGTATCCATGGGGAGCGATTTGTCAAACTTAGAGGCAATTGTCTTTCATAAATCGATCTCACAGATTTAACTCGGATGAAGTATAGGCTTGTTATCCCAGAATGATTGTAGGATGCATATGATTATTAAATTCCCGTAAAAGTTTCCTGCTTTAAAGATTGAACTGCGCGGCGGCGAATCTCTAGGACTTGGCTGATCTCGCGGGAAAAACTAGGTTGGCGATCGATCATTTGATTGACTTCGCTGGCAGAGATCATCATCAATTCCAAATCTTCGATCGCCGTCACCGAAATAGTGCTGGGCTCTCCCGAAAATAAAGTCATTTCTCCAAAAAATTCACCCGCTTTGATCGGTAAAACTTCGTGCTCTTGTCCGTACTTATCCTTTACTGACATTACCGCTTGTCCGGCAATTACTATATACAGAGCGTTACTGGCATAGCCCTGCTGCATTACTTTCTCGCCTGCGCCAAAATGTTGAAGGGTAATATCTGGCGATCGCATTTGGGGATTTTCAGATTTTTCTAACGGCACAAAGGATGGAATAGATTGGAGGCTTTCGGCAAATTTCTTAGAACCCTCAGCGCGAGAAGTCGGCCCGTGAAAATGATAAAGAGTACGAATGGGAAAGGGAATACTCAGATCGTTGCGCTGGGCGGCATACCAAACTCTGGTCATAAAGCGATCGCGAATTTCTTCTAAGTCGGCATAATCTTCAATAAAAAATTTAACCTCGTAGGTAATTGCCGAATCATCATAACTGAGCGTAAAAATATGTGGTTCGGGATTAAGTAGAATGCCTTGAGTTTCTAAAGCTGTAGTCCGCAACACATATTTAGCTAGGTTCGGAGGATTTTTATAGGAAAAACCAATTTGAATCCGTTCGGCATGAATCTTTTGGGGTCGGCTAAAGTTACGAATTACCTCCGCTCCAATTACTTTATGGGGAATAATCACCATTTCCTTCTCTAGGGTAATTAATCGCACCGATCGCCAGTTAATATCTATAACTTGCCCCACTAAATTACCAACTCGCAACCAATCGCCCACGGAAAAAGGCTGTTCAAATAGCAAAGCAATCCCAGACATCACACTACCGAGGGTATCTTGTAATGCCAAACCGATGACAATGGAACTTACACCAAGTGCAGTCACTAATCCTGCTAAGTCCGCTTTCCAAACCGTTGCTAAGACGATCGCCGTCCCCAACAACACTAAAAATAACCGTGAAAGATCGATGAGAAGCTTAGGTACCTTTGACCGCCAAGTATCGGCTTTTGCCTGTTCAAATAAGACAGTATTTAGTAATGACAATGCCGCATGAATTATGCAAATCCATAAAAGCGTTTGAATACTGCGCAAGCGTTCGTCACTGGGAGGTAATTGCAGAATATGTTGGGTAAATAAGAGAAAAACTAAAACAGGTAATACTAGGTTGCGAATTACCTGTAGGGTTGCAGCTAAAGGTTTTCCTCTTTTTTGAAGGCTGTGAACGATCTCACCCAGAATAATTACCAGTAAAGGGAACCCAATAATTAAGGCGATCGCCCAGATTAGGATATTGCTACTCAAAATTGTACTCATGATCGAATCTCGTTCTCAGTTAGGAATAATTAGTAAATGTCAGTTCGGGCAGGCTGTTGAATACTTTTTAAGCACCACGCGATCGTGCCAAGGGGAACTAGATTCGCTTTGCCATTGCTTTCTGCCGTTCCTCCTACGGGTTCAAAATCATAGAGGTCTTCCAAACGGTGATAGACATTTGCTGAAACTAAAATCGCCCCGATCGGACAAGCAATCATCAGAGCATTAGCGGCATTGACAGTTTCGCCCCACACATCATATATAAGCCTTTGTTTACCTACAATTCCTGTTACCACATCTCCCGAACTGATGCCGATGCGAATACTGAGCTGGGCATTCAGCTGTAATCCTCTCTCATGATTAAATCTGCGGACGATCACCAGCATCTCTAAGGCAAAGTCGATCGCCCGTTTATCGTGATCTAAGTAAGGTAAAGACAGCCCACAGACAGCCATGTAGCGATCGCCAATCGTTTTAATTTTTTCCATACCATAGCGTTCGCTAACCTCATCAAAGCTACTAACTAAATCGTTCAAAACTCCGACAATCTGCCGATCGGAGAGGGATGCCGATAACTTGCCAAATCCCATTAGTTCTGAATATAAAACCGCCACATTGGATACGCCTTCGGCAATATTCTTTTCACCTCGTTTTAACCGTTTGGCGATCGCCGTGGGAAAGATACTTAAAAGCAATTGTTCGTTTTCCAAATTCTTGGCTTCGACTAAATCTGTCTGGGTTCTGAGGCTATTCACAATATCATCAAAGGATTTTGCCAGTTCACCAAACTCATCTCCAGTATCTAAATGAGTATCTAATTGGGCGATCGCATCCATATTTCCAGCCTCTACTCGGCGCGCCCCCGCAATCAATTGTGCGATCGGTTTGACAAATAGATAAGCTAATCCCATCGCTAATAGAGTCACAACTGACATCAGAATTGTCGCGGAAATTAATAACTGCCGTTCAAAAGAATAAATCGGTTCGTATGCTTCAGCTAAATCGATTTCCGACATGATCACCCAATTAAGTTCGTCAATATTAAGTGGTGCGTAGGAACTCAGAACAGGAATATTACGATAATCATTAATAATTTTAGTGCCTTGCTTACCCGCCAAAGCCTCTCTAGCTCCATCGGTTTCTACTTTTTGCTCTAATATAGAAGTCTCATATTGTTTAATCCGATCGAGGTTTTTTTCACTTACATTTAGCGATCGCAGGGTTTCTAAGTACTCTTTCGGACTTTCGACTAAAAACCTGGAAACGGAACGCATGAGATAATCTTTCCCCACCAAATAGGTCTCTCCACTCTTACCCAAACCATCACTTTCCCAATTCCGATTACCAGTCATGACATTATTTACTTCGTTAACGGGAATTTGGACTGCTAAAACTCCAATGAATTCCGAGCCATTAAAAATTGGAGTAGCAATAAATGCCGCAGGTGCACCATAGGAAGGAGTGTAAGCCTCAAAGTCAATAAGCCGTGCGTAATCTTTTTGTTTTTCCTGACGAACTTGGGTGACTAATCTGGCTAAATTAGTCTCATTATAGGCACCTTGATTTAAATTAGTTGCGAAATCTGTCTCTTTATAAACTGTGTAAACAATTTGACCTTCAGGATTAATTAGGAATAGATCGTAGTAACCAAATTTTTCAATAATGCTTCTAAAAATTGGATGAAATTTAGCATGAACGACACTATAGGAACTTCCATCTTTGGGCTTGTTAAGTATGTGTTTCTTGCTAACTGGATTGGAGTTAGCAGCAATGTAATGATACTGAAGATAGCGAGACGCAAAGTTCTTAGGCTTAAAGAAATCCAGCATCGAAGTTCCTTGTTCTGCCTTGGATAGTCGCGGTAGAAATTGATTGCGATAGTATTCTGTTAGCTTTGGCTCATATCTATCTGGCAGCTTATCAGGAGTAGTGATTGGTTTAACCTCAAGTAACCGATAATTAAGGTCAAATTCTTGGAGTGCCGCGATTGTTGTCGGGTTATCGCCTATGGTCTGAATATGATTGCGTAGAGTTTTAAAATAAGATTCAATTTGATATGCCTTAGACGCTCGCACGCTAGTTAGTTGCTTAAAAACTCGGCTGGTAAGGTTAGATTCACCACTTTGATAACCGATGTAGGCTGTAACTATAATTGAACTGCTGCTGACCACCAACAACATCGCTATTAGCTTGGACTTAATACTAAATTGAATGAGCGATCGCATATGAAAAGTTTCGCTCTTGAACACGAGAATTTAATAACAAACAACAATAAATCCCAGATTAATATTTTTGCAAAAATTGAATTGTATTAAATCAAACTAAACTTAGCTTGACTTACCTATTCCCCAAGCTTAATCAGGAAAAATAATGGTTGATGTCCTTAAGTCTTTGGCTTTATTTCTAGTAGCTGGAGTCTGTGAAATTGGCGGTGTTTATCTCTTCTGGTTGTGGCTGCGAGAAGGGAAAAGTTTTTGGTTGGCTGTAATTGGCACGGTCATACTGGCGATTTATGCGGCGATCCCAACACTGTAAACTGTAAGCTTTGGACGGGCATACGCTGCCTATGGAGGTGTTTTTATAGTGCTGTCAATTTTTTGGGGTTGGGGAGTCGAGGGTATAACTCCCGATCGCTATGATTGGTTTGCCCTATTAGGGGTTTTGGTAATTATGTTTGCTCCCCGTTCCTAGAGAAGCCTAGCTTAGTTGATTTTAGCGATCGCTTCCTCGACTTTTTTGACTACTGATTCGGGTAAAGGCACATAACCTAGTTCTTGACTGAATTTTTGTCCATCGGCGATCGCCCATTTTAAGACGGTTTTTAAAGCTTCTGCCTGTTCGGGTTTTTCATACTTGACATAGGCTAAAAGCCAAGAATAACTGGCAATGGGATAGGATTGATCACCTGCGGGATCGGGTGCAAATGCGATAAGATTTTCTCCGAGTTCAATGGTTGCAATCGACTTTATGACTGATTCTGGGGTCGCTAAAATGTATTTGCCAGATTTATTCTCAAGGGAGGCGGATGTTAGTTTATTCTCTTTGGCATAAACATATTCTATATAGGCGATCGCATTGGGAGTTTGTAAGATTTGAGCAGTTACGCCTTCATTACCCTTTGCCCCCGAACCAACTGGAAACTTCACCGATTTACCTTCTCCTACCTTAGTTTTCCATTCAGGACTAATTGCACTGAGATGCTTGGTAAATAAGCCTGTAGTTCCACTACCATCAGCCCGATAGATTACGATAATTTCCGCATTTGGGAGTTTAATATTGGGATTGAGTGCGGCGATCGCGGGATCGTTCCATTTTTTAATTTTGCCTAAAAAGATATCGGTATATGCTTGGCGGGAAAGCTTCAATTCCATTGCCCCTGCGAGGTTATACGCTAAGACAATACTGCCTGCGGTCATGGGAAGTAAGATCGCTCCCTTTTCTTTAGGAACCTGTGCCATTTCTGCCTCGGTCATTGCCAAATCGCTGGCTCCAAAATCCACGGTCTGAGAGATAAATTGATTTACCCCCGCAGCCGAACCGATAGATTGATAACTGATTTCGACATTGGGATAAAGTTTATTGTATTCGGCAAACCAACGTTGATAGAGCGGCGCAGGAAAAGATGCCCCAGCCCCATATAAAGATACTGGTGTGGTGGGATTATTTGTGGAAGTGGGCGGTTGCTCCAGATTAGTACAAGCATTCAGGCTTAGTCCTATCGCCCCAAATATTAGATATGTAGCTTGACGGCGTTTAATTAGCATAATTTTCTTTAATCTTTTTCTGCTTTCATCTTAAGAATGCCCTAATTGGGACTTGAAGAAGTGGTTTTTAAGGAAAAGATAAGGTTTGGGTTTATGCTGTCCAGATTTTAGCTAGATATCGGATAAGCGATCGCCAATTATAGTTAACTTAAGTTTCTAATTACCGTTTAAAACCTCGCCGATGACGCTTTTTACCTCATCAACGCCGCTTTGAACCCTATCAATTACACTTTAAACCTTATTAATGCCGTTAGTAGTAATTCAGTTATTTATTTGGTTTATGTTGCCTCAACCAGTTTAAAAAGTGTCACAGACCTCGATCGATCTGGACAGGCGATCGCTAGATAATCAAAGACAAACAGATCTCTATAAACTCTGGAATATTAGTGGTGCAGGTTATGCAGGAATCAAAATATTTTCAAATTACGCTTAGATTGCCGCTTCCCCACGCGATCGTGCTGCAAGGATTAGATCGATGGTTTAGTTTGGGGCTAATTTCTAATCTATCTTGGCGGAGCTTTCCACAGGAGCAACCCGATCGCGAGATTATTCTGACCATTTATAAAGATAAAAATATTGAACTTTTTGCAGGCATAACGGACTGGTTAGAACTGGGCTTGCTCAATGATAAACAGGTACGAAATATTTGTAAGAATCATTTGAGTTCGCAACTGCCAGATTATATTTCAGTAAAAAGTAGAGTCGGAACTAATAAACAAACTACCCTACCCGAACTAGATCTCAACCAAATTCCTGTGGCTTCACCCCTACCAAAACTAAGATCGCCCGCCCAATCTTCGGCACCGACCCAAATGTTACAGGCATTATTTTCAGAATTTAGTACTTTGTGGTTGCTATTTTTAGGTGTATTTCTCACTGTTGTTTCTTCGGGATTATTAGCAGCGAGTCAGTGGCAAAACTTCTCTAGTGTTGGACAATATCTGATTTTATTTGCTTACACTTTGGGCTTTTTAGGTGTGAGTTTTATTACTACTAAAAGCGATCGCCTCCGCTTAACAACACGAACTTTACAACTGGTGACGCTATTGCTCGTACCTGCGAATTTTTGGGCGATCGATGGCTTGGGGTTGCTAGATAGTGCAATGGGAATTGGTTTGGGGGCGATCGCGGGCTTAGTTCTATCTGGGATTACGATTTTTCTATTACAGACTTCCTCTATTAGTTCTAGTTCCGATCGTCAAAATAATCCTCGCTTAGATCCACTGACGGCGATCGCGATTTTGTTACTTGCTTGGACGCATTTAGGCTGGGGATTTACAGGTTATCCTCTGGTTGCAGTTTATATAGGGATCGGTGGTATCGCTACAGCTACATTTTTTAATCGTTATCACAAGATAAAACAGAAATCAAATCGATCTGATATTTCCCCTTTTCCGCTTACGAGAATTATCGGTATCTGTGGCACGATGTTATTGGTGGCGAGGGCATTGTTATTTGGGAATGTTTCAGTTTTTGCTTTGGGTTTAGCGATCGGAATTTGCGGTTGGGTTTTATGCCAAATGGATCGTCAGGTCAGTCATCTCCAAAATGGGGAATTCGCAGATGCTCAATTAAAAACATCAAATGAGAATTCATTTAATCAGAATTTAGATGAGAACTCTTCAGTATTTGAAGCGAGATTAGGAAGGGTTTTATTGGCATTAGGCTGGTTTACGGCGGTTTGGGATTCTTTCCCTTGGCAGGCGATCGCCGTGAGTTTATTAATTGCTTGGTTAATTGGCGATCGCTTACATGAAAATAAAAGTCCTAACGATCTGACAAAATTATTTTTTTGGGGACTGCAAATACTGTGGCTATTCGTTCGTCTGATTCCCGATGCATGGTGGGAAGGAACTGAAGGGTGGGCGAGAATTACGGCATTTTTCCAAACTGATGCTTCGTCTGCCATTATTGGAGTCGTCTCATTTCCATATCTGCTGCTGGCTATAGGATTTGCCATTATCTATCGCCGCGATCGCCAATATGCTCTAGCCTTACGAAGCGAACATCTGGCTTTGGGATTTGGAGCTTTTCTCTCGGTTTTGAGTTTTGCCTATCCCTTTACCCGTTTGATCAATCTGAGTTTGAGCGCGCTGATTTTAGGGTTTGTCTTAGTTCGGCGATCGCCTAGCAGTAATCTTCAGTTTTTAATCTATACAACCCATCTTGTCAGTTTGGGCGCGATCGCTTCGGGTGTTAATTATAGTTTTCCGCGCTTGACAAGTGGATCTTGGGCGGTAATTTGCCTGATGATTGCGCTGGCAGAATGGGGTGTAACTTGGGGGCTGGATCTAGCTTCCGCTCGTGCTTCTCACCAAGATTTGCATCAGGATCTAAGCGTACAGTTAGCTAATAAGCAGATTTGGCGGAATAGCTGTTGGCAATTGGGTTTATGTCTATCTGGTCTTAGTTATTTCTTGGCGATCGCCACCTTGCCTACTCTGTCACTATTGCCAATTAGTGAGATATCAACTAATGAGAGCTATGATCATTTAATCGGATTAATTTGGGCGATCGCACCCTTAACTCTGGGCTTTTTAGGAACGCAGAAATCATTTAAGGCTCAGGCTAAAGCAACTGAATTTAGCATTGTGGGTTTATATATCGGGCAATTGCTGACTTGGGATGACGGTACACGCCTAATTGGGTTGGGACTGGCAGTTTTGATGATGTTAGTGAATACCCGTCGTTTGATTAACTTATTTACAACTCTGACTACGACTGGTTTTAGCTTGTTATTTATTGGTTTTAGTCTGTGGCAAATAAAGGAAAATACTGGGGCGATCGCTCAACTCAGCATTAGCATTAACGGTATAGTTTTCAGCGTTATTTTATTATTTATGCTCAGTCATTGGCTTAAATATCGTTACGATTCTGTTCGAGATAGCTCTCTCCGCCAAGTTGTAAATCCGAATCTATCGCTTAATAATGCCTATTCCCAAGCATTCGATCTGTGGGCGGTTTTTCTTTCTACATTTATCCTCTTACTTCAAACTTATTTGGCATTCTCAGTGTTCTCTAATTTCTCTGCGATCGCCTTTTGGAATGGAGATAGCTCCCGTGAATTATTCGCTAATCTGTTTTTGAGTTCGGTTTTGATTACACTAGGGTTAGTCTATCGAGTTTGGCAGAAACCAGTATTTTGGACGGAATGGGGAATTGCTTGGGGCATAGAACTTATAGTAGCAGGGGCGATCGCACTGAATAATAGCGGCTATAATGGCTCGGTGATTCAACTGGCGATCGCTAATCTTGGACTGGGATTGATTACTCAATTATTGGGTGATTGGTGGCACACTGGACAAATTACGGGACAAATTACGGGACAAAGCACAGGACAAAATCGATATCCGCTCAGTTGGAATCTGATCCCTTTAATTTATGTAGCGATCGGAACATTATTAAGGCTCGGTACATTTAGCGATTCTACAGGTTTCTTTACGCTCAGTGCGGCTTTAGTCGGAATCGGAATCGGTCGGAGAAGTGATAGACCAATTAAATTTCTCACCTATATCTCTTTGTTGGGCATAACTTTTGGAGCTTACGAGCTCCTATTTTATCAGATGATCGCAGCAAATAGAGGAGATAACTTGGGTGATGGGATGGTTATTTTGGGAGTTTTGGGCGGGGCGATCGCCTATACTTATCAAGTCTGCTCCCGATGGATAATGCCTTATCTCAAACTCTCTTCCCAAGAAATTAATACTTTTGCTCATCTCCATTGGTTAATAAGTGCATCACTGCTATTGGTAGGTAGCCTTTTTTCTCCTTCTCCCATGGGCGGGGCGATCGGTGTGGGCTTGGCGATCGCTCTAATGATATATGCTCTCACTCAAGGGCGCAAATCTGATGCTACGGCTGAAGGTTGGGTTTATGTGGGAATTGCGATGGGAATTCTCGGTACAGTTTATCAGTTTGGATATGCCAGTCCTAATTTTTGGTTAAATCAAAATATCTTGATTCCTTATAGTGCGGCGATCGCTAGTGGTGTTGCTACAATATTTTTTCTCATCCCTTGGAGGGCTTGGGGCTGGTCTCCTCGTCCTTGGTTCCGTTCTGCTATGGTCTTACCACTTTTGTTTATCGTATTTTACACAATATCTGATGTTAAAGCGATCGCCACTCCCAGTTTATTAATTCTGGCGATCTTCTACGCTGTTCGCGCTCTAGTTAATCGTCAAATTCGCTTAACTTATCTAAGCGTGTGGTTTTTAGCATGGATTAGTTTCCGTTTTATTGCTGACTACACCTACGTTCAAAGCTTTACATCTGCCTGTATAATCTGTTCTTCTATAATATATTTTTCTCATGTGGAGCCGAGCTTAAAATACGATGCGAATGATTCAGGGCAGAATCCGAATAGAGATATAAACCATATTCTCCGCAGTCTTGCCATTGGCAGCCTTTGTCTAATTGCCTTTGTTTATGCCTTGAGCGATGTGCAGATGGCATTGATTACTTGGGGATTGAGTATGGCATTTGCGATCGCGGGCTTGATCCTGAGAGTTAGAGCTTATCTTTTTATCGGTACCATCACCTTTATATTATTAGTTCTCAATCAGGCGGTTCTGCTGGTGTCGCAGTATGGATTCTTGCTCTGGGCGATCGGAATTGTGGCGGGTATTAGTTTTATTACTATTGCTGCTAATTTTGAAGTCAGGCGGGATCGGATTTTGGCGATCGCTCGGCATATTCTCAATGAGTTAGATGCTTGGGCATAGATGGATTTAAGGCGTAATTCTCGTAATCACATCACTCCCCGTGACTTTAATAGTTTGGGCTGCCAGATTGACGATCGCCTTATTACCAGTAACTCTAAGATTGCGTTCGGCTTGGGCATAATTAATGTTTCCATCTAGAGTAATAGTCTGGGCGGGAATAATCCATTCCACCCGATCGGCATCGATAGTTGCTTGTCTGAGGGCGGCATTAGCTTTAACTTCACCACTGAGACGAACAGTTTGGGTTGCCAAATTTGCACTTCCAGTGTTTGCCGCGATCGCCACTTGTCTAGTAATGCTTGTCACTTTAAGAGCTTCATTTAAGGTGATTAATTCTTTAGTAATATCCCAAACCAAAACCGATGTCTCTATATCTATAGCTGATTCTGGAAATTTACCAACGATGTCACCCTGTAAGCTCACTCGATCGGATTTAATATTCCATTCCCCTCGATCGGAATTGATGGTTATCTTATCAGTGGTTCTAGTAATCACGATCGCATTGGGAGAAGTTACGAGGTTTTTAGCAGCATTCCAAGTTAGTTTTTCGCTTTTAATTTGAATCGGTGGCGCGATCGAAGTTGCTATGACATTTTGGGTAATTATGTATAGATTACGACTGGGATAGGCATTTAGGATTTTGCCCACCATTACAATTTTGCCATCTTCAGTTTTTGAAGTTTTTTCGACTTTGACATTACCTGTCGCGGTCAATAAGTCTCGATCTGACTGCCAAATCATGCGGTCGCTTTTGAGAATAAGACTATCTCTTTTGGCGATCGCTACAACTTTACCTTCAATTTTAATTTCTTTAGTATTTTGATCGATTGCCCCAGATAGACCCGTTACATCTATTAATTCTTTGCCATCTTTAAAGAATTTCCCCTTAATTTTACTAAGAATAGCGCGGCGATTATTTTCCGTATATTCGGCTTTGTCCGCCGTAATCTCCCATAAAAGCTTGCCATTTTTATCAACTTCTGTCAGCGTAATTTTCGATAGGCTAGAACCCACTGTCTGGGGCAGTTGTTTGACGGGTGCAGTTGAAGGAGTCTGTAGCAACCACGCCACGCCAAATCCTACTCCTAAAATTAACGACCCGATCAATCCCAAGCGCACATAATTTTTCATAATTACCCTTAATCTGCCATCAGTCTAGTGCAAATATGACTATAGTTTAATCAAAGCTGTGTCGCCTAGCTCATTTCTAACATTCTCTGAATTGGACGGAGAGCCGCTACTCTAATTGTTTCGTCCATGATAATTTCAGGAGTCCGATTTTTCATGGCTAAATAGAGTTTTTCGAGGGTATTAAGTCTCATGTGAGGACATTGGTTACAGGCGCAATCATGCTCTGGAGGGGCAGGAATTAGGGTTTTTTCTGGTGCAGCTTTTTGCATTTGGTGAATTATGCCAGACTCAGTGACAACTATAAATGTCGAGCAGGAATTATTTTGCACGTATTTAAGTAAAGCCGTGGTCGAGCCGATAAAGTCAGCGTGTCTCAGTACCGCAGTTTCGCATTCTGGATGGGCGATGATTTGGGAATTTGGATGAATTTGCTTTAATTCCACCATCTTCCGTTCCGAGAATATCTCGTGTACCATGCAACTACCTTGCCACAACACTAAATCTCTGCCTGTTTGCTCCATGACATAGCGTCCTAAGTTGCGATCGGGGGCAAAAATAATCGGCTGATTTTTGGGAATTTGGTTGACGATAGATACTGAGTTAGCACTGGTACAAATAATGTCGCTCATTGCCTTGATCTCAGCCGTGCAGTTGATATAGGAAACCACCAAATGATCGGGATGAGCAGCCTTAAATGCCGCAAATTCTTTAGGAGGACAGCTATCCGCTAAAGAGCAGCCTGCCAACATATCAGGAATTAAAACTTGCTTGTGGGGATTCAAAATCTTGGCTGTTTCTGCCATAAAATGTACACCCAAAAATACGATTACATCCGCTTCGGTTTTGGCTGCCATCTGCGATAGACCGAGAGAATCCCCTAAATAATCGGCAACATCCTGTAAATCTGGATCTTGATAGTAGTGTGCCAAGATCACCGCATTCATTTCTGCTTTAAGCTCGGCGATCGCCTTAAATAAATCGGTAGGAATTTCTAACTGCTTGGGCTTAGATAAAGTTGCAAACATAACGACCTCTTTACATTTGGATGATTTGTATGGATGGTAACAATAAATATTATTTTATATGAAGTTATAGTGAAAATTACTAAAATTCAAAAAATACTTATTTCAACCTCACAAATTTAATTTTAGGCTTGAGATTTAATAGGCAGATGGGTTTAAATATCTGGATATAGATAGATATGTTGCTAGGATATTAAAAATTAGGACTTACGCAGTGTAAAAAGAAAACCTACTATTTAAAGGGGGTTTGGGGCACAGCCCCAATTGAGGGCTTCGCCCTCAAACTCCATCCCGATAAGTTTCTGTGAATTTGAGTGCGTAAGTCCTAAAAAATATTAAATAGACTTTAAGATAGATTCTAAGTAAATGTTAGAGGTATTTTTATGATCTCAGCAGTCCAAAAGCCAATATTAAATATTTCCAAACCTGCGCCACTAGAAATTACGTGGGAGCTACTTCCTGATGATTATGTTTTACCTGACGATCCTGTGGAAAATATCCTTCAGCCATTCATAGCTGCTTTTTTGAATGAAATTTTAGGACTACATGGCTTTATTTTACCCAATGCTATTATTGCTAATGATTTTGGTATTTGCGCGACAGTTAACGGTAAAACTGTAATTAAAGCTCCCGATTGGGTTTGGGTTCCTAATGTAATTCCTTTAACTCAAAAGCGGATTCGCCGTAGTTATACTCCACAAAAGGAAGGCGATCCAGTCGCGATAGTTATGGAATTTTTATCTGCTAGTGATTGCGGTGAATATTCTATGAACTCTAATTACCCCTGTGGCAAGTGGTGGTTTTACGAGCGCATTTTACAAGTACCGATATACGTGATTTTTAATCCTGAAACGGGTGAATTGGAAGTTTACTTTCTGAAAAATGGACGCTATGAAAGACAAGATCCAACATTTGAAGGGTTATATCGGCTCGAATCTATCGGCTTGTTTTTAGGAGTGTGGGCGGGCGATCGCTTTGGCGATCAAGAATTTTGGTTGCGGTGGTGGAATTCTGATAAAGAGTTATTACCCTCTGCGAGTGAATTAGTAGAAATTAAACGCCAGCAAATTGAAATTAAGTCTCAGCAAATTGAAACTCAGTCCCAGCAAATTGAAACTCAGTCACAGCAAATTGAAATACAAAACCAACAAGTTGAATTAGAACGTCAGCGTGGAGAGCAAGAATTTATCCGTGCCGAACAAGCAACTTTACAAGCAGAACGGGAAACCCAAAGGGCAGACCTTGCAACTTTACAAGCTGAACAGGCAAATCTAAAAGCAGAACAATTGGCTGCTCAATTGCGATCGCTCGGTATCGAACCAAATAAATAATTAATTATTCTTAAGCTTAAATACCAAAGTTGCTAGGGGTGGAATGCAAATTTCTAAGCTGTGCGGCTGATTGTGGGAATAGTAAGACTGGTCGGAATATTTGCCACCCAAATTTCCCATCCCACTACCTCCATAAATTGTGGCATCACTATTGAGGATTTCTTGGTAAAAGCCATGTTTGGGAACGCCAATCCGATATTTATGATGGGGTGTGGGCGTAAAGTTACAAACCACCACTACAAATTCCCCATCCAGATCTTTACGGATAAAAGATACTAAAGAGTGAGCGCGATCGTTGCAATCGATCCATTGAAAACCCTGCTCTGAGAAGTCTTGAGCATATAATGCTGACTCGGTTTGGGCAAGGTGATTGATATCTTTAATGAATTTTTGCAACTGTTGATGCATTGGAAAATTCAATAAATCCCACTGCAAGTCACCCCACACATTCCATTCCTTCCATACGCCAAACTCCATGCCCATAAACATAGTTTTCTTACCGGGATGAGTAAACATAAACCCAGATAGACAGCGCTGGTTAGCGAATTTTTGCCAATCATCACCGGGCATTTTAGAAAGCATTGACTTCTTTAAATGTACTACTTCGTCGTGGGATAGAGCCAGCATGAAGTTTTCGGTAAACGCATACATAATGCTAAAAGTCACGTTATTTTGATGAAACTGCCGAAACCACGGATCCATAGCGAAATAATCGAGTATATCGTGCATCCAACCCATATTCCACTTCAGATTAAAGCCCAATCCTCCTAGATAAGCAGGATGAGAAACTTGAGGGAAAGAAGTAGACTCTTCGGCAATGGAGAGAATACCAGGGAAGTAGCTAAAGAGAATGCTATGGAGATGGCGGAAGAACTCGATCGCTCCTAAATTTTCCCGACCTCCATATTCGTTACGCAACCATTCACTCTCTTCGCGGCAATAGTCTAGGTATAGCATAGAGGCAACTGCATCCACGCGAATTCCATCAATATGATACTTATCAAACCAAAATAAAGC
>Ga0163154_10000961_pt1 | contig 44761 bp, 37 predicted proteins | sample OliLakLV19MP9P1_FD_148649 | JGI IMG/M metagenome (GOLD analysis project Ga0163154, IMG submission 148649) | Freshwater microbial mat bacterial communities from Lake Vanda, McMurdo Dry Valleys, Antarctica - Oligotrophic Lake LV.19.MP9.P1 | ecosystem: Environmental > Aquatic > Freshwater > Lake >... | reverse complement strand
CCATAATTTTTATTGAGCTATCATTTTAAGCAAAAAAAACTAAAGACAGCAAGTCTTTAGTTTTTTACTCATATACTATAGCTAAGTATGTTTTTTTTGTTATGCTTGTTGAAAGGGCAGGAAAACACTGAAAGTGCTGCCTTTCCCTATCTCGCTCTGCACGCTTACACGCCCATGATGAGCCAAGGCAACAGTGCGCACGTAGCTCAGCCCCAACCCAAAGCCTTTTACGTTGTGTAGATTGCCTGTGGATACGCGATAAAACTTATCAAAGACTTTGCTTTGAGATTCTTTGCTCATACCTTGCCCCTTATCACTTACTGCAAGTAAAATGCCATCTGATTCATTGTGTGTTGAAACCTTGATGTTGGGATTTTCAGGAGAGTATTTGAGGGCGTTGTCCAGTAAATTTAATATTAAGTTGATAATATGTACTTCGTCTGCCTTTATTTCTGTTTGGGTAGCTTGTAGGGAAGTTGTAATAATACCTTGCCTGCTCTCTATTTGTAAGCTAATGTTGTGCAATGCTTTTTTTAGTATTTCGTGTATATTACAAGTTTGGAGCTTAAGCCTAAAATCGGTACGGTCAAGCACTGCTATTTGCAAAACACGTTCTACTTGCCTGCCCAGCCGCTCGTTTTCCTCTTTGATAATTTGCAAATAGCGGTCTGTATATTGAGGGACTTGGCGCATGTCAGGGTCTTGCAAGGCTTCGCAGGCAAGTGAAACAGTCGCTATGGGCGTTTTAAACTCGTGTGTCATGTTGTTGATAAAGTCATTGGTAACTTCCGATATTTTCTTTTGCTTCCAAATGGTATAAAACGTATAGGCAAAACAGCCTATAATCAAGGCGATAAACAATACAGACGCGCTCCCTGTAAACGCCATTTCGCGCCAAAGCCAATCAATTTCTTGTGGAAAATATACAAAGAGTGTATTGCGATTGCCTACTATTTCTGTGGGGAAAAGTTGGACGTGAAAGGTGCTTTGCAAAACTATACGCTTTTCTTTTGGTGTTGCAAAAAACAAGTACCTTGGTTTCGCATAGTCATTTAAGTTGGTGAGTTGGGCAATATCTTGGTTAACTTGTTGATTATCATTTGTTAGGCTGTGGGTAGGCAAGGTGTTGTTGCGTGGAAGCACCTCGACACCAAATGCGTAAGGAAGGTAAATGCCACGCTCCATAAACTCTTTTTTAAGCAAAGAGTCTATCAGTTTCTTGTGTATTCTTTTTTCTATATCTAATTTAGTTTGCCTAATTTCTTGCATCAAAAATTTGAGTACATCTTCTTGGCTTTCTATTTTGATAATTTTTTTCTGTGGCAATGCCTCGATAAATGCAGGCGAGGCATCAATGGAAGTGCGCAAATCTGTAGGGTTGCAGGTCGTTATTTTATATCTTGGGTAAAAAGCATTTTTTTTATGCCGAAATGTATGCACAATGCTTGTTTGATTCGAGTATAGTTCTTCTATATTTCCGATATTAGGGTTTGTTTTTTCTATTTTTAGGGCGTGCATTTGTTCCAAACGCATTTTTTGATATGCCATGTGTTGCTGTCCCCAATGCCTCAGCGAGTCTTGTAATTTGCTTGCACTTCGTTGTGTCGCATAAATTATTTCGCGTTGCTCCAGCTTTTGGGCTACAGCTTGCAATGCTTCATGGGTGGCTTGTTTAAATCGTTGGCGGGCTATTTGGTATGCCATATTTGTCCAATACAACTGCAAGGTTATCAGACCTATCAAGGCGATTGTGAGCAGTACAGTCAATAATGGCAGGCGCATTTTTTTCATGATAACTAATTTTTATGCAAAAATAGCACATATTGCCCTCATTTGATAGGGGTTTAACGTTTTTTAACAATACGCTATCCAAAGGTATGTATCAAAAACACCCTACAGAAAACTATCTGCAGGGTGTTTAATTTACATTAGGCTCTTGCAAAAATCCTTTTCCCTCTCTCTCTAGAGAGGTCTTAAGAAACACTTTCGCAAGAAGTCTATTTATTTTGTTGTTATTCACTCAAGCAGTTTAGTACGAAGAAATCACAAAAAACCTGAACTATCAAACACCCAAACCAAACATAGTTTAAGTGTGTCATACTTTCCAGCCAGCCTCGTTGCTTGCTGTTTCTCTTGATATAGCAGATATTGTAAACTCACCGTGTAGGTTTCTGTATAAATGTCTGGGGAAATAACAAAAGCTTTCTGCATCTAAATCAGTTGTTGCACTTGCAGGTTCGTTTTTCACCAATTCATAATATGCCTGCCCCATGCCCACGATAAAGCCGCGGCAATATAAAAAGCCGTCGTCACTTCCGTCCGTATAGGCGTGAATGTCTGCCCTATCGATGTCGTAGAGTTTTTGTTCTAAAAGTCTATCAAATGCGAGCAGGTCTTCTTTTGATACTTTTTCCAACTTAGCACTAAGGTTTTCTACCAAGTCGCTTGCCACTAAATCGCTTAACTCCATACCAAGTTCGGTAGGTTCTTTGAAGTCTTTTTCTACGGCGATTTGCAATCGTTTAGTTTTTAGCAGGGGTGATATTTCGTCCCATGCTTGTTCTATCATGTTCCAGAAAATGGTTTCGTTCATACGTTTTAGATTAAATAATGGTTAGTTGATGATAGCTAAGTAATATTTTTTGCCGTTTTGCAACAATATGTATTTGTTTTTCAGTTGAATAAAGTTTGGCTTTTCTTGCCCTTGTACTTCTGTTATTTTTTGTTTGTTGATGCTGATGCCGTTATTTTTGATTGCCTTTTTTATTTCACCTTTGGAGTTTTGCAACACTTCAGCCAATAAATCTACAATGGTAGGGGTATTTTCGTATTCCTCTTTTGTAAAACTGCGTTGTGGTACGCCTTCAAAAACTTCTTGCAATGTAAGCAAGTCTGTGGCTTCAAAATCTTCCACGGTAGATTTTCCGAACAGCAGTTGCGAGGCTTTTTGAGCATCTTCGAGGGCTTCTTGTGAGTGGACGCGCGTTGTTACATCTTCTGCCAAAATACGTTTGAGTGCATTTGGGTTGCTTGCATGTTCGGCTTCAAAACCCTTTATTTCGGCTTCTGAAAAAAGCGTAAAAAAGCGTATCAAACGAGGGATGTCTGCGTCACTTACATTGAGCCAAAATTGGTAAAAGCTGTATGGGGAGGTAAGGGCGGCATCAAGCCACACATTGCCTGCTTCAGATTTACCAAATTTTTGCCCGTCTGCTTTAGTGAGTAGCGGGCAGGTAAGGGCATAAGCTTCTCCGCCATCTTTGCGCCTGATAAGTTCCGAGCCTGTGGTTATATTGCCCCATTGGTCAGAGCCGCCCATTTGCAAAAGGCAGTTTTTGGTTTTGTATAAATGATAAAAATCGTAGCCTTGCAATAATTGATACGAGAACTCTGTAAACGAAATGCCTGTTTCTAAACGGTTTTTTACAGAGTCTTTCGACATCATGTAATTCACTGTCAAGTGCTTGCCTACATCACGCAGGAAAGTCAAAAAGTTAAAATCCTTCATCCAATCATAGTTATTCACTACTTCTGCCGCATTTTCACCCGAAAAGTCTAAGAATTTCTCTAACTGTTTGCGCACTCCGGCTACGTTAATGTCCAACTGTTCTGACGACAGCAAATTGCGTTCTTTTGACTTGCCTGACGGGTCGCCTATCATGCCTGTCGCGCCGCCTATGAGTGCTATCGGCTTATGTCCTGCACGTTGGAAGTGTACGAGCAACATAATCGGTACAAGGTTGCCGATGTGAAGCGAAGGCGCAGTCGGGTCAAAGCCTACATAGCCTGAAGTGGGCGCTTTCAATAAAACTTCTTCTGTTTTGGGCATGATGTCTTGCAACATACCACGCCAACGAAGTTCTGAAATATAGTTTTCCATGTATTACAAACATCAAAATAGATTGCAAATATCCAAAAATTTTTACAGGACTTTTAACTTAGCAAAACTAAGCAGTAAAGTTTTCTCGCCTGCCTCATCAAAAGCTATCAAGGCTTTGCGGTCGCCACTCATAGTTTCTACTTTTTTTACGGTGCCTACTCCGAACTTGCTATGCTCCACACGCACTCCTTCGACTACCAAAGTGGCAGGACTTGGTATGAAATTGGTGTCAGCAGGTTTGTTGTTACTTGCTATTTTTGTATAGCTATTGGTGGTTCTGTTTTGGCTACCAACCAAACTCCTCAAAGTAGAAAAGGACGTACTGCTATCAAATTTCTCGTTGTTTTTTTGAACATATTGCGGATTGATTTCGCCCACAAAGCGGCTAATTTCATAATTTTGTAACCGCCCGAAGAAGTAGCGTGTAGTTGCGTAGGTAAGGACAAGATTGCGTTTGGCGCGTGTGATAGCTACATAAAACAAGCGTCTTTCTTCTTCCAAATCCTTACTGCTACCAAGCATCATAGGCGAGGGAAAAAGATTCTCTTCCATACCCACTACGAATACAAAGGGAAACTCCAAGCCTTTTGAGCCATGCACAGTCATGAGCGTTACTTTGTCTTTGTCCTCATCATCATCTTCGTCTGCATTGGTAAGCAAGGAGATTTCTTGTAAAAAGGAGGCGAGGGCAATATTTTCATTGTCGGCATTATCTACGAAGGCTTTTATACCGTTCAAAAGTTCTTGCACGTTTTCGTAGCGTGATAAGCCCTCAATGCTTTTATCTTCATATAGTTCTTTCAGCAAGCCAGATTTTTGGGCAATGTCGGAAGCGATTTGATAAGCGTCTTTAGTAGCAATCCATTGTTCAAACTCTTTCATTAAGTTTCCAAAAGCTTCTATATTACTGCTTGTACGCCCTTGCATGTAGCTGTTGATATTGGCTATGACTTGCCAAAGCGAAATGCCATGATGCTCGGCAAGTTCGCGGAGTTTTTCTATAGTAGTATCGCCAATGCCTCGTTTTGGCAAATTGATGATGCGTTTCAATGCTTCCTCATCATTGAGATTGACTGTAAAACGCAGGTAAGCTATGAGGTCTTTCACTTCCTTGCGTTGATAGAAAGAAAGTCCACCAATAATTCTGTATTTGATGTTTTTCTTGCGAAGCGACTCCTCAAGCCCGCGTGATTGTGCATTGGTACGGTACAAGATGGCAAAATCGCGGTTATGCAAACTCTGATTCATCTTTTCTTCAAAAATCTTGTCGCTTACCCAACGTGCTTCTTCAGTATCCGAAACGGTTTTGATGAGTTGAACGGGCGCGCCTGCGCTATTATCTGTCCAAACTTTTTTATCTAATTGGTTTTTGTTTTTGGCTATAATAGAATTGGCGGCGTTCACAATGTTGCTTGTAGAGCGGTAATTTTGCTCGAGGCGGATAACACGTGCATGAGGGTAATCGCGTTGATAGTTCAGAATATTCTCAATGTCTGCACCACGAAAAGCATAAATACTTTGTGCATCATCACCTACTACACAAATATTTTTGTGCATATCTGCCAACTGTTTTACTATCAGGTATTGTGAAATATTGGTATCTTGAAACTCATCTATCAATATATATTTGAACTTGTCTTGGTATTTTTCTCTTACTTCAGCAAAATCACGTAGCAAAATATTGGTATTAAAAAGCAAGTCATCAAAATCCATGGCATTCGCTTTGTAAATTCTGCGCTGGTAAATTTCATAAAGTATGCCTATTTCGGGGCGTTGATTGGCGCGGTCATCTGCCAAATAAGTCGGATTTGCGCTGTATTCTTTATAGGAAATGAGGCGGTTTTTCATCAAAGAAATTCTACCCAATACATTAGCAGGTTTATAAACTTTCTCATCGAGGTTGCGTTCTTTGATGATAGCTTTTAGCAAATTGCGCGAGTCTTCTGTATCATATATAGAAAAACTCGAAGTATAGTTTAGTCTATCGGCTTCTATACGCAAGATACGCGCAAAAATAGAGTGGAATGTACCCATCCAAAGGTTTTTGGCATCGCTACCTGCTATCTCTTGTATTCGATGACGCATCTCGCCTGCCGCTTTGTTGGTGAAAGTAAGGGCAAGGATATTCCACGCCTCTACACCTTGTTGCATCATGTGTGCGATACGGTTGGTAAGTACACGTGTCTTGCCTGAACCTGCACCAGCAATAATCATCAGCGGTCCCTCGGTATGTAAGACCGCTTCGCTTTGGGGTTCGTTTAAGCCTGCAAGGTAATCCATCTCTATTGTTTGTTTTTTTGGCAAAGATACACTTTAAATGATAGATTTACAAAAACCTTGCGTTTTAGTGTGCGAAAAGTCCTTTTTGCACTCTCCAAATTGGAGAGAGGGCAAGTTGCCAAACATTTAACTTGTTACCTTGCCTGCACTGCTTCTAAAAACGCCGAAAACCATATAGGGTGAGGTCTTAAGAAACACTTTCGCGAGAACTCTTTTAAAACGATGAAAACCCGCAAAGGCTTCGAAAGCCTTTACGGGTTTAAATTTACATATTTGTTACTATACTAAATTTATAGTATTTTTAAGTTTTTATTTATCCATTCGGTCAGGTTGTCAAGGTCTGTTTTGCCATAATATTGCGTAATATAATTAGCAATTTCTTTAGGCATATCCGCTTTTACAATGACTGTCCCAGTGATAGCTGCGTACATATCAACGATACTTTGCAATTTAGGTTTGAACAAAATGTCATCAATAAAAGTGATATTTACTTTGCAAATAGGCAAAGCCTCGCCTACTTTTACGTCAAGGTAAAACATATCCACATCACTTGCTATTGGTTTAGCAGTGGCATCAGAGAGCAATGTTTTGGTAATGATAAGCAAGGAATCTTTAAAATCGACTTGCTTGTTCAAGGTTTCTATTCCAAATTTGCCATTCACATAAAAAAAATGGTCTTCGTCCATATCAAAGCCGCCACTCAATCCGAATTTAGCTTCTGTCCCTACAATAAACAATTTGTCTTTGAACAATTTTGCAAATTCATCTGTAGCTTTTATGATAGATTGATTGGCTTTCGAAGCAGAAGTTTTTTTGGAAATGGTCAAAAAAGCACTCAAGGGAAAGTCTAATTCAATTTTAGTAGCTGTAGCCACAGAAGGTTCTATCACAGAGTAAGTCTTTTTGGCGGCGTCAGTGATAAGCATCAGCGCATCTTTAGAGAACTTAATCTTGTCATTTACATTTACTTTTTGCCCTTTGGCGAGTTGTTTGCCATCAGGTCGTTTGATTATTCCTTTTACATTGACTATCGTATAATCAACAGCAGGGACTTGTGCTTGTGCTATTCCTACGCAAAAAAGGAGGAGAGTGAGCATCAATGTTGTTTTTTTCATGAGGGGTTGGGAATTATATATAAAATACTTAACAAAAACCATGTCAAAACTGTAAAAAACCACATACATAACGGTATTTGCCTGTTATTATTTTTCAAAGCTTGGTTAAAATCATTTTTTTTGTATGCGCAGCGTTTTTAGTCCTCCATCATCTCCAAAAGTGTACGGAAAGCAAGCACGCGCTCTCCATATTTTTGGAACGTCTTGGCTTGGAGGGCAGGCGCAAAGCTGTCTTTGTAGGTCAAGAAGTTTTCTATATTAGGCAATATATACTGAACTGCATACGTCTTTCCTGAATCTTCTTCATCAACTGCGGGACCTATGACTTGCATAAACTTATAGCTTATGAACAAGCCCGTTTGCATAACTTCAGGTATATGAACGCTGCGCATCCACGTTATCCATTCGTTGGCGATATCAGTTTCTACATTGCAAGTAACATTGTAAATAATTTGAGGCATATACGTTTTAACTAAATTTTATGCAAAATTACTTGCTTTTTTGAAATAAATGCAAGTTTTTTTTATTAAGCTTCTTGCAAAAGTGTTTCTCAAGACCTCACACCCTGCCCCAGAGCTGTTAAGTTCTCGGTTAGACACCAGTTCGTGGTTTAACCTCCCTGCCCCCCCTAAAAAGGGGGGAGAGCTAATCCACTGTTTATCAGCTTTTTAAATTATTAATTACAAGTAGTTTATCCGTCCATCTTTTCAGGGGGCAGGGGGTTAAACCGAGAACTTAACAGTCCTGCGCCTGCCCTCTTTCCAATTTAGAGAGAGGAAAAAGGACTTTCGCAAGAAGTCTATTCTTGTGCATTAAATTACACGTTGCATGATTTGCATTTTCAGTGCTGTTTCTTCCCATTCATGTTCAGGCACAGAGTCGATTGTAATGCCACCTCCTGCATATAGCGTGAGCGAGGCTTCATGCAGTTGCATACAGCGCAAATTAACAAACAGATGGCTATTATGTTCTACATTGGAAGTACCCAAAAAGCCACTATAAAACTGCCTGTCGTATCCTTCGTGTGCCAATATAAAAGCCTGCGATTCAGGCTTAGGCATACCACAAACAGCAGATGTCGGGTGCAATAGTTCAAGCATCTTGCTACCCAACTGAGGAAAGTATTCTTCTTCGCCTTGCCCTTGCATGTTTACCCAAAAGTTAGTCTGTAAGTGCATGAGATGCCCAGCTATAACTGTTTTTGGACCATCTTCTTCAAATTCACGCAAACGGATTTTCTTAAAACAATTGATGATATAACGACTCACAATGGCTTGTTCTTCTATTTCTTTTTGCGACCACAACGCGTTTCGAACAGCTTGCCCTTTGTAGGCTTGTGTACCAGCGAGCGCAACAGTTCTAAAAACAGTTTGGTTTTCTTCTATAGCTATCAATGTTTCAGGAGTAGCTCCCATCCAAGTACCAACGGCAGGCAAGTGAAAAAAGTAGCAAAAAGCAGTCGGGTAAGTCGCACAAAGTTTTTCAAAAGTTGTGAAAATATCGAATCCTGCTGGATATGCTATGGATTTTGCACGCGAAAGCACCAATTTACGCATTTCCCCTTTTTCTATAGCCTCAATGCCTGCTTGAACCAATGCCTCGTGTTCGTTTTGTGTAGTATAAGTAATAGCAGGTGTTGGCAAAAAGTACTGCTGTATATTGGCACTTGCCTGCCTATCTGTATCCATTGTGGTATTGGTAGGCAAGTGCCATACTTGGTTATTGCAGACAGCATGCCATTCAGCGCGTATAAAATAAGTGTTTTCTAAATGCTCATTCCAAAAAGGGCTTATCCAAAAACCTACAGCCTCTTGTTCAATAATCGGCTTCTGGGTTTGCAAAGGTATTTGCAAATCAGCTATCCAATGCAAAGTTTCACTGTTTGGCAGTCGCCAAAGGGCAATTGAATATCCTTGCGAAATAAAGTGATGAAGAAGGTGAGTCATAGCAAAAAAGTAGCGAAAATATACATATTTCCGCTACTAATGTGGGCTTTGAGGGATTCGAACCCCCGACCCTCTGCTTGTAAGGCAGATGCTCTGAACCAGCTGAGCTAAAAACCCAAGTATTGATTGGGGCAATGATGTTTTATTTTGGGTGGGCTTTGAGGGATTCGAACCCCCGACCCTCTGCTTGTAAGGCAGATGCTCTGAACCAGCTGAGCTAAAAACCCAAGTGCATATTGATTTGGAGTGCAATGTTAGCACTTTATTTTGAAACCTCCAAATTATTTTAAAAATTTTACGATTTTTTTTTTTAATCCTTCAATGGCCTTCTTGCAGGAGGGCTGATAAAACTATTATTTACCAAGTATAACACCAATATTAAAACCTAAAGAAAACGCAACAAGAAAATTCGAATGGTTATGTAGCCGTTCTTAAAACGCTTTCTTTTCCTGATTTTGCTATGCCTAAATATGTATCAATAATTTTATTTGAAAAAAAAATGTCTTTTTTTTGGGAATATCCAAAATATATATTAAATTAGTGTTATGAAAGCTGATAATTGAGCTAACACAATGCGTATGAATGTAGAGGTAAGCTCTTTTTTGAATTTTATTGAGTTTGAAAAACAATATAGCGTGCATACCTGCACTGCCTATAAGACTGATATTGAGCAATTTGAAGATTTTTTAGTCGACTATTGTCAATTTTCACAAACTGCCCTTGCTACGTTCAATGAAATACGGGCGTGGGTAGTGCATCTCGATACGCAAGGCATAGAAGCACGTTCTATCAACAGAAAAGTGGCTACACTCAAAGCATTTTACAAATTTTTATTGAAGCAAGGCACTATCCAAACCAATCCAACCAAACGCTTCAAACCGCTCAAAGTTCCTGAAAATGCCCCAAACTTTGTAGAAGAACAAAAAATGTTACGCCTCTTAGACCAATACCCATTCACAGATACTTTTGAAGACAGGCGCGCTCAAATTATACTGGAAATATTGTACTGCACAGGCATTCGCTTATCTGAACTATTAGCCCTCCGACATCAAGACATAGATGTTTACAACAGCTCTCTGCGCGTAACAGGCAAGGGCGATAAACAACGCATCATTCCTATCTTGCGCCCACTACTCGCCGTTATAAACTGCTATGAAACTGCAAAATGCCAACGACTAGGCGAATATGCGCAAAGTGAATCGCTTATAGTTACGAATGCAGGCAAGGCTGCGTATCCGCTTTTGGTCTATAAAACAGTGCGCACTCATTTGTCTTGGGTTACTACACAAGAAAAAAGAAGCCCACACACACTCAGGCATACTTTTGCAACACATTTGCTTAACAAAGGCGCGGACATAAATGCTATTAAGGACCTTTTGGGGCATACCTCCTTGCAAGCCACCCAGATTTATAGCCACAACTCCCTTGACCGCCTCCGAGAAGTATTTGAACAAGCACACCCAAAAGCCTAAACAAAAATTCACTTTTAACCCACATATCATATGAAACTCGACATCCAATCCATTCACTTTGATGCAGACCAGAAACTACTGGATTTTATCCAAAAAAAATGCGATAAATTAGAAACTTTTTTTGACCGTATTACACACGGAGAAGTGTTTTTACGCTTGGAAAAAGGCGAAAACACACGCGAAAACAAGGTCGTGGAAATAAAACTACACATACCTGGTAGCACGCTTTTCGCAAGTGAGCAAAATACATCTTTTGAAGCCGCTGCAGACGAAGCTGCAGAAAGCCTCCGCGCACAAATCACAAAGGCAAAAGAAAAATTAAAAAGCCATATTTAATATACCAAGTAACGAAAATTAAATAACATGATATTTTAGGACTTACGCAATGTACCACACGCGGCTTGCACCAAAGTTCTTTCTTATAAAAAATCTTGCCTACGGCGCACACGCGAACCGCCTGTGGTACAAATGGGCGCATTGTTTTTTTTGTTCTTGAACATCATGTAAGTCCTAAAACCATCAACTTATTTAACTTTTGTTGCTAAGTTTGTAAAATGTCAGTTATTTAATTTCTGTTCCCAAGCATTAAGATTTTCCAAAAATGTATTTTGGAAAATCTTTTTTTTACATTCGCCTACTCAATTTTTCTACCATGCTCGTTTTCCACGTGTGAAACGTACCTGCAAGTATTTGTAGGCGCGCTTCGCGTACAAGCCACAAGTAAAAAGTAAGGTTGTGATTGCTTGCTATCATCGCACCCAACATCTCGCCTGCTTGTATGAGGTGTCGCAGGTAAGCTTTCGTATAATGCGTACTTGCATACCCACCAAGCGTGGCATCAATAGGTGAAAAATCGTTTTCCCATTTTTTATTTTTGATATTGATGGTGCCTTCAGTGGTAAACAGCATGCCGTTTCTTGCATTTCTGGTCGGCATCACACAGTCAAACATATCTACCCCAAGTGCTATATTTTCTAACACATTGGCAGGTGTACCAACACCCATTAGATAGCGTGGTTTATTGGCAGGCAAGAGCGGGCAAACAAAATCCACCATTTCATACATCACATCAATAGGCTCGCCTACCGCCAAACCACCTATAGCATAACCTTCTCTATCCAATGCACTTGCAAAACTTGCTGATTCTGCCCTCAAGTCTTTGAATATTCCTCCTTGCACTATAGGAAAAAGCGTTTGTGCATACCCATACAAGCTCGTTGTTGCATCAAAACGATTTACACATCTTTGTAGCCAGCGATGCGTAAGCTCCATGGACTTACGGGTGTAGGTATAGTCGCTCATAGCAGGTGGACATTCATCAAATGCCATGATGATATCTGCGCCAATCTTACGCTGTGTGTCCATAACACTTTCAGGTGTAAAGACATGCTTTGAGCCGTCTATGTGCGAGCTAAAAGTTACCCCTTCCTCCTTGATTTTACGTGTGGCAGCAAGGCTATAAACTTGATAACCGCCACTGTCAGTCAAAATAGGTTTTTCCCATCCATTGAATTTATGCAAACCGCCTGCTTGTTGCAAAATATCCAGCCCTGGTCGTAGATATAAATGATAGGTATTTCCCAAAATAATTTGCGCCTGAATATCTTGGACAAGGTCGCGCTGATGCACTGCTTTGACAGTGCCTGCAGTGCCAACAGGCATAAAAATAGGTGTTTCTATATTGCCATGAGCAGTTTCGATAGTGCCTACACGAGCGCGTGTATGCACATCGGTAGTATGGAGGGTGAATTTCATGTGGCAAAAATAAGAAAAAAAAAGCATTTTGTTATATTGATGCTGTAAGTAGCAAAAAAGGCATTATACTTGCACATATTAGTGTGATAATGTAATAGACTTCTTGTGAAAGTGTTTCTAAAAATCTCACACCCTGCCGTCTCTTTAATTTGGAGAGAGGAAAGCTATTTTTCGCAAAAGTTTAATGATTAAACGCATATTTCAAGTAAAATAATACAATGCAAGTTTTTTGAGTTTTTTCAATTTTTTTCATCCTCCCATTCTTCCAATATATGCCAAAACAGCTTCATAATTGCCTTAAAAAAAGTTTTGTAACTTTTTGCAATGTTCTTTCGTATAATAGAAAATATATAAAAGTAGAGTTTTACTATTAAAAATATGCTTTTTTTAGGCTTTTTTACATACAAGAAGTATGTAAAGAACAATATACACTATTTTTTGTTGTTACTTTTATTCATTTTACCGTATTCATATCAAAAATGCGAGATAGCCAGCTCATAGAAAAAATAAAACTCGGTGATGAATCCGCGTTAGATTATCTTTATAGAAAGAACTATAAGATGATGACTCGTTTAGTTCTAAATAACAACGGTACAGAAGATGAAGCAAAAGATATTTTTCAAGAAGCAGTTATTATATTTTGGCAAAAAATCCGTTCAGAAACCTTCATACTCACTTCCAAAATAAGCACCTTTTTATACAGCGTTTGCCAAAACCTTTGGCGCAAAGAACTTGAAAGAAAATCAAAATACAGCCGCGAATTTGCCGACACAAAAGAATATAGTGATTTTGATAAAGAAGAAAGAGAAAAAATAGTACACGATTGTATAAATGAACTTGGAGAAACTTGTAAGAAAGTATTGCTATATTATTACTTTGACAACTTTTCTATGCAAGAAATTGCAGATAAATTAGGCTTCTCTAACGCTGACACTGCCAAAACAAAAAAATATAAATGCAAAAAAGAACTTGATGAACTCATCAAATCAAAATACAAAGCCACTGACTTCTTAGACTAAAAAACTCATGCAATCGGATTTTAACCCAGACAATTTAGACCGCTTTTTCAAAAAACAACTTTCTGAAACAGAACGGAACGACATAGAAAAAATGATGGCGCAAGACCCGTTGTTGAAAAGTGAAATACACTTTCAACAAGAGGTGGTAGAAGCTATTTGCCAACATCGAAAATGGGAGCTAAAGAACAGACTCAATGCGCTCGCTCCAGAAAGCTCGCCTTTGTTTACTATTCCGCGTGTTGCTTTTGGCAGCACTTTGACTTTAGCAGGGCTACTTACTGCAACTTTGTTTTGGTTTGATAGCAAAAAATCTACGCAAACACCACAAACCAAAGCCCAACCTATAGTACAATATATAAAACAGAAGCCTGCGCAAGCACCCAACCTTACCCAAACAGCAACTAAACCCATACAAATAGAAATTACACCTACAAAAGCGCAGCCTATTTCTATCGTTCGCACTGCTTATGTAGCTATGCACGAAACAGCGGCAGCACCTATCACAGAACAACCTTGCCTGCCTGCTAGGATGGAGGCTTTCATAGAAGATACCGAGTTGGCTTTGCAAGAAGCAACTATTAAAATGTATGATGAAAATCTATTGTTTGAAATAAGCAATACAGACACAGATAATGGTGCTTTTGATAGACATAGCGAAGACGAGCACAATCTTGAACGCATGGCAACAAGCCAATTGCTTCGCTATCAATACTATAACGAACATTTGTCGTTGTATAACAATGCATCGGCAGGCAAGCAAATACACGCTATTGTACAAGGCGAGCTTCGCCATTTCTTGTACTACGATAACGTCTATTATGAGTTTTTTGATGAGCAAGTAACGGAAATAATTATGCAACCCGTTCGTGATAAAAATGCTATTACCTTGATAAAAGAGATACTCATACAAATGGAATCACTAAAATAAAAAAAGCACTGCTGATATCGGCAGTGCTTTTTTTTGTTTTAAAGAATTATTTCTGCCCTTTCAATATTTTATGGTATTTTTCCATGTTTGCGAATATGTCCAGTGCTTGTTTTACTTCGTTGTCTTGCGCAAGTGTAAATTCTGTTTGCCCTTTATCCATATAATACCTTGCTACAATTTCTGCTTCAAGCAGTAGTTTTATTTCGTCTTTGAATTGTTGTAATTCGGCTTCTTTGTTATGTGAAGCCTTATCTTGCAACGCTTTCAGTTGTGTTTCTATCAAGGCGTATGATTTTTCTTCTTTAGCTTTTTCTTCTAAATTCTTGATGGTTTTCTCTACTTCAGTTGTATAATCATAATTTTTAGTGCGCACCCACTTTACAAAATCTTGATAGTCAGCCTCAGTAAGTTTAAATTCTTTAGCAGTGCTGATGTTATTATGATGGAGTGCGTATTCATTTGCGTAGTCAAACAAAATATTTTTGTTGCGAAGGCTATTGGTGAGTGGTGCATATTTCTTCAACTCCATAGCGATATCAGGGTCAAGACCGAGTCCATCATAAACTGTACGTCCGTATTTTTTGGTTTTAAAAGCGTGTTTTAGTGAGTCGGCATTGCGAATAACGGTGCCGTCTTCTTTGCGTTTGCTATAGTCAATGGCTTGAATGCAACGTCCACTTGGTATATAATATTTGGCGACTGTTATTTTGACTTGTGCATTGTAAGACAACGGGCGCGTAGTTTGTACCAATCCCTTTCCAAAAGTTTTTTGTCCAATCAATACAGCGCGGTCATAGTCTTGTAATACACCTGACACAATCTCTGCGGCAGAGGCACTTCTACCATTTGCGAGTATAATGATGGGGATTTCTGTATCAAATGGTTGGCTGAGTGCCTTATAGCTTTTGTTCCACTCTGGTATTTTGCCTTTTGTGGATACTACTTCAAGGTCTCTATTGATAAAAAGGTTGCAAATATTGACTGATTCGTGAAGAAGTCCACCGGGGTTTCCGCGCAAATCCATTACTATTTTTTTTGCGCCCTGCGCTTTGAGTTTTTCAACTGCTTCTTTGACTTCTTTTGCAGCACCATTCGTAAAATCTGTGAGCTGGAGGTAGCCGACATCAGTGTTGAGCATAGCAAAGTAGGGTACGTTGTCTATTTTGATAGTTTCACGAATAATTTTCACTTCTCGGCTACTCTGTTGCCCATGCGAGCGAATTTCGAGGCGTACTTCTGTGCCTGCTTGTCCTTTCAACAACTTGCTAACTTGTCCATTAGTCTTATCCTTAAGCTCAATGCCGTCTATTTTCAAGACTTCATCCCCAATTTTAAGTCCCGATTCGTGGGCGGGGTAGTCCACGTATGGCATCATGATGATGGTTTTGCCATCGCGTGTGCTTACTGTCGCACCTATGCCTCCGTATTGTCCTGTATGCATGGTACGATAATCTTCTATATCATCTTCAGGAATATAGTTTGTATAAGGGTCAAGCGAATTGAGCATGGCATCGATGCCTGTTCTCATGAGTGTGTTGGGATTCACGTCGTCTACATAGTACATATTCACTTCTCGGAATAGCGTAGCAAAAATGTCCAAATTTTTTTGAATTTCAAAAAACTTATCAACAACTTTGAAGGCACTGAAAAGCAAAAAGGCACTGAAGAGCGCAATAAGCAGTGGCTTACGCTTCACAAAACGGAAAAATGGCTTGTTCATAAATTTTGAGTGGGTTATATGAGGTTAAACGAAATAATGTATAAAACTACTGATTTTTTTTCAAAAAACAAATTTTTTAAATTTTATTTGTCATTATACTGTCTGTTGCATAAGAAAAAGCACGAAAAACATCTTTTTAGTGCCTGATAAAGCCTAAAATGTTTGCCTTTAAGACGACAGTATTGTAAATAAAAAATGTTTTTTTCATTTTTTTGTTAAAAATACCTTACCTTTGCACAAAAACAATTAAACTTCCCTGCAATGTCAGGGTAGCCAACTTAACCCCCATTTTTGGTAGTATGGCAAAGATAAAATATTACTACAATCCTGAAACTTGTAGCTATGAACGAGTACGTACAAAACCTATAGATATTGTTCTAAACTTGACTGTGTTTTTTACGCTTGCCCTCGTACTGTCTATAGGATTCACTTCCTTGTATGGTAAAATTTACAAGAGTGAACAAGAAAACACCCTCCGCGAAGAAAATCAAGAACTTTTAGAGCATTATAGCCTGTTAAATAAGGAATTAACAGAAGTGCAAAGCATTTTAGAAGAAGTGCAAAAACGCGACAACAATGTGTACAGAGTTATTTTTGAAGCTCCCCCTATAGCGAGTTCGGTACGAAAGGCAGGCAGTGGAGGCTCAAACAAATACAAAGATTGGCTGAAAAAAGGACTGAAAAAGGAAAAACTTATCATCTCTACAGCTGAAAAAATAGATGAGCTTAAGCGCAGAATGTATGTGCAAAGCAAATCCTATGATGAAATTTCACAGTTAGTGAAAAATAAAACACACATGTTGGCTTCTATGCCAGCTATCCAACCATTGGCTAATAAAGGACTTACGCGCCTTACTTCAGGCTTTGGTTTGCGTGTTCACCCCATTTATAAAGTAGGACAGTTTCACCCAGGCATCGACTTTGCCGCGCCACAAGGCACGCCCATTTATGCCACGGCTGACGGAGAGGTAGAAAAAGCTGAATATGAGTCAGGCTACGGCAATCATGTTATCATTCAACATGGCTATGGCTACAAAACACTCTACGGACACATGGTGAACTTCAACATAAAAGCAGGGCAGAAAGTGAAACGCGGAGAATGTATAGGCTTTGTAGGAAGCACAGGCTTCTCAACCGCACCACATGTACATTATGAAGTCCTTTATAAGGGTGAACCTGTAAATCCCGTTTATTTCTTTTTTAAAGACCTTACCTCCGAAGAATACGAAAAAATACTCGAATTGGCTAACAAAGAAAACCAGTCATTATCCTAAAAAATACAAGTGGTGCTATATTTCTAATACTCACTATGGCAACAGGCTTTTAGCTTGTTGCTTTGTTTTTTATGACAAGCTGAAGCCTTTTTTTGCATAAGATGTCAGGGGTTAAAAAATGGACAGGGGTTCTTACCTATCCCCTGCCCGATGCTCCAACAGGATTTGAACCTGTGTATCCATAATGGAGGCTGTTTAGCAGACTGCCGCGTTTATCCACTTCGCTATGGAGCGTTGTAAGCCTGTTTATTGCATCAAGCTATTATTCAAATGCTACCGTTGCTCTGCCACCGAGCTACAACTTCGTTGTTGATATCAAACAATTCGTATTTAGTGGAGTCGGGAGGATTCGAACCTCCGACACTAGGCTTTTCATAACTTGGACAAAAAAAAGACTATTTTAATCTAAAACTAAGGAACGAAAGACTTTAGCTAAACTTTCTGTTTCCTTTCAATTGAAAATTGATGAGAATTTCTGTACTGAAAGAATTAAGGCTGAATTTTTATTAAAAATAAGCCAAAAAGAAAGCAGTCTGAATCTTACAAGTAAGGCTGAATCTATTCCTTCTGCAAATGCAAGCACAATTATTCAAAAAACAAAAAATAGTATATCTTGGGAAAGTATTTCTTAAGACTTTAAATCTGTTCTTGAGTTTGGGGAGCAAAAAAAAGGGGGTGCTTCGACAATTTTGGTGGAGCAGGGTATAAACCACATAGAAAGATATGGCACACAGTGTTTCGGGCTATGTTCTCTATGTTTATATGTGGTTCAACACAAAATTTGTCAGAGTACCAAAAAGGGGTGCTTCGACTTTGGAAATAGGGAACATATCTGGTTCAACACAAAATTTGTTGGGGTGCCGAAGGTTTCTGTTTTTTATTTGGAAATAAGACTGCAAACATGTACCTTTGCACCTCATTTACTAAAAACATCTATTTTTATGAAAAGATTAGAGATTATAGGGTTTAAAAGAGCAAGTCTCGGCAAAAAAGATGCGCAAGCACTTCGTTTAGAAGCGAGCGTACCGTGTGTATTGTATGGCGGAGAGTCGCAAATACACTTCCATGTACCCATGATACTTTTCCGCGAATTGGTTTATACACCTGAGGCGCACATTGTGGACATGAACATCGAGGGTGATATTTATGAATGTATGCTTCAAGACATACAGTTTCACCCTGTAAACGAACTTATACTGCATGCTGATTTCTTGTTGTTACACAAAGACAAGTTGGTCAAGATGCAAATCCCTACCCAAATCGTAGGTGTTTCTCCTGGTGTGCAACAAGGTGGTAAATTGGTAATGAAGTCAAAGAAATTGCTTGTTCGCGCCTTGCCTGCCAACCTTCCTGACCAAATCACGGTGGACATTACAGGGCTTGAGCTTGGTAAATCTATCAAAGTGAAAGACCTTACTATAGAAGGCTTTGAAATTCTTGATGCACCTAATAATGCTATCTTGAGTATTGAAGTGCCTCGTGGTTTGAAAGGCAAGTAATTTGTTTATTGGACTTCTTGCAAAAGTGTTCCTTAAGACCTCTTCAATTTGGAGAGCGGAAAAGGATTTTCGCAAGAAGTTTATGGTTATTTATGAGGCTCGCGGTGTCAATCGCGGGCTTTTTTAGTGCATAATTTTCAGCTCCCAATTTTCGATTCCCTGCTCCCAATATTTGCAATCGATAGCCAAGAAGTCAGGGTTTTCTAATTGCGGTTTGTTATAGATGAGGGGTTTTTTGTGTTCAAAATCAATGAGTTGTCCTCCTGCTTCTTCTATGATGATTTGTGGTGCGGCAGTGTCCCATTCCATAGTTGTACCAAAACGCGGGCATAAGTTTACGTATCCTTCGGCAAGGCGCACCAGCTTTACCGCGCTTCCCATGTGCATGATTTCCGCATTGCGAAATTCTTTTACAAAATCTGCAGTTTTGTTGTTATAGTTATGTGAGGAGGTAATAATTTTGAGTCCTTGCGCTTCAGGGGTGAATTTTTGGGTAGTTCGCAGGGGTGTTTTTCGTCCTTCTTTGTCCAATGAGAATGCGCCTTTGTTGCGAATAGCGTAGTACATTTGCCCTGTGGTAGGCAAGAACATAACGCCTAGAATAGGCGCGCCTTCGTGCATGAGGGCGATATTGATAGCAAAATTGCCTGTTTTGCGTACAAACTCTTTTGTACCGTCCAGTGGGTCGATAAGCCAAAAATACTCCCAGTCTTTTCGTATGTCGTAGGTGGGTATTTCGGCTTCTTCGCTTAGTATAGGCAAGTTTGTTTTAGCCAAGTAGGAGGCTATGGCTTTGTGGGATTGGTAGTCTGCCTCTGTAACAGGCGATTGGTCTTGTTTTCTATCTACTGTAAAATTTGTTTGATAGACTTCAAGAATGACTACCCCTGCTACTCGCGCTCCTTGGCACGCGGCATCAAGACATGTAGAGATAGAAGGAAACACAGCCATAAGATACAATGTTGATTTATTTTTTATACTATTTACTTTTTTTATTTTGGTAGTACTGTTCCCAGTGCCAAGCGGAAAGCACCATGTCTGCTAAGTTTCTCTTTGCTTTCCACTCCAATACATTTTCAGCCAGTTGTGCATTTGCATAGATGGCAGAAACATCACCTTGCCTGCGTGGTGCCATTTGGTAGGAAAGGGTGATTCCCGATACTTGTTCGAAGGTTTGTATCACTTCCAATACTGAACAGCCCTTGCCTGTGCCGAGATTGAAGACTTGATAGGCTTGTTTTTTTGGTTTGTTGAGTGCATATTCTGTAGCTTTCACGTGGGCTTCAGCCAAGTCTTCTACGTGTATATAGTCGCGTATGCATGTACCGTCAGGGGTGTCATAATCATTTCCCCATATCTTGAATTCTTTGCGTAAGCCGAGTGCTTTTTGCATCAATAGGGGTAATAAATTGTTGGGTGCAGTGCGGGAAGTTTCTCCTAAAAGTCCGCTTTCATGCGCTCCAATAGGGTTAAAATAGCGTAATGAGGTGATGTTAAAAAAGTCAGGAAAGGCTTGTGCAACATCTTGTAATATTTCCTCGCCTATTTTTTTTGTGTTGCCATAAGGCGATACAGGCTTATGAATAGGCGTTTGTTCGGTTACGGGAAGTTCTTTAACTTCTCCATATACGCTGCAGGAAGAAGAAAAAACGAGATTTCCCATGTTATTTTCTTGCATGACGCGGAGCAGGTTCAAGAGTCCTACAAGGTTATTTTGATAATAGGCTATTGGATTAGAGACAGACTCGCTTACTGATTTATAAGCTGCAAAATGAATGACAGCGTCTATTTGTGGGTGTATTTTGATATAGTTGCGCAATTTCGTATCATCTTGCAAATCTACTTTGTTGAACTGAAATTTTTTTCCTGATATTTTTTTTAGGCGGTCGAGGGTTTGTATTTCTGCATTGGCGAGGTTGTCCAATAACAAGACTTCGTGCCCTGCTTCATGGAACGCCAAAGCGGTATGCGAGCCGATATATCCCAAGCCTCCTGTTATTAAGATGGTAGCCATATAAACTATGTGTATCTGTATTTAGTATTTATCAAATGCAAATAACAGCTTTTTTATAGAATATGCAAGAGTTTACAAAAAAAAATTTAACTTTGCCTATCTAAAAACCCCTTTGATACATTCAATGTTTTTTAAGCCCTTGTATTTATTCAGTTTGTCGGTAGGCATACTGCTCTCTGCCTTGTGCCATGAGGCGAAAGCAGAGATAGAAATAGTGCAAGTGGGTGAGGGTTTTCAACAAATTTCTTTGGGGCGTTATATACAATTATACCCTTGCAAAGGCAAACCTTCCCTGCTACGGGTAAAACGCGACACGCTATCTTTCAATAACAACTACGAAGAAGTTTTGAACTTGCCTACCACCGAAAGCGACAGAGGCTATTGGGTGAAGTTTAAAGTCCGCAACACGACTGATGAGCGCAAACAACTTATCATAGAAATAGACAATCCGCTGTTGAAAGAAGTAGAGTTTTTTGAAGTAACCAATAAAATAGAAAATAACAATTATACGGGCAATCGATTTGAGTATGACACGCGGCATGAGAAACACACTGCTTTTTTATTTCGCGCTCGCCTGGCACCCCAAGAAACTAAAGATTACTACTTCTATATTCATCAACAAGGGCAGAGCATAACCTTGCCTATTTACTTATATACGACAGAGGCGTTTTACACACGCCTTTCTATCGTACAAGCGCGTGTGTGGCTGGCAGTAGGTGCGCTTTTGATGCTTGCGCTTGCGCTTTGGTGGTTCGCAGGCAAGTTTTGGAATGATTTTTTTGCGGCACTTGCGTTGTATGTGTCCAGCTGGGTTATGTTGGTGATGGTTTATAGTGGCATTAGTTATTCACTGCTTTGGCGAGATGCGTATCATTGGAATGTGTGGTCTGTGGAGATATTCCAAGCCTTGAATGCACTTTTTGTGGTTCGTATGGGTTACAAATTTTGGCGGTCTTACACCATTGTTCCGCAAGCCTTGCTTTTATTCAATGTCTTCTTGTATGTAAGTGGTACTTTGTGTGGCATTACAATATTTCTGATGTATTTTGATTTGCAACTCCCGCCTTATTTGGCTACTCATGTTACAGGTTTTTGGTATGTAGCTATGAATGTATCCGTTTGGCTATTGTTGGTTTGTTGGGAAATAAGTGTTTCAAAACAGTTTTGGAATGTACTTATTTTTGTAGGAAGTATCTTACTCGGTATCTTGCTGGGCATTGTGTTGTATCGCAATCCCACATCGCATTATTTTTATACAGAGCCTATTTGGTTGGCAACCATTACAGGTTTTAACATCTATATGACGTGGCTTGCCATGCGCCGCGTACACTTCGTACAAAACAAACACAAACTCGATCAGTGGCTCTCTGCGCAACGCATACGTAACAAAAAATAAAACCTCACTCCCATGCGACATTCTTATATATTCATTTTGTTTTGTGCCTTATTTTTTTATTGCACACATGCCTTTGCACAAATAGAGAAACCCAATTATGGGCTTTTATGGGAAATTAGCGGAAAAGATTTACCCAAACCCACTTATTTATTTGGCTCAATGCACTTGCCTGATGCCCGCTTGTTCGAATTTCCCGACTCCATGTATATCCTCCTTGATGCCTGTGAAGCATTTGCTACCGAGATAGACATGGATAGTGCTATGTATCACATGGAAAATATAGACAAAACAAGCAGGGATTATCGCACAGCGTATGACATAGACTTGGGTATCCACGTAAACTTACCACGAAAAAAAAGTATATATGAGGAGGAGGAGATAAAAGCACCTCCGCCTCCGATAGAAAAGAAAACAAGCAAGAAAGCTAAAAGGAGATATACCAAAATAGCAAAAAAAAATACATCAGAAAAAGATTTAGCACCTTATCATTTTTCGACGGGTTGGAATAAAACCAAACATACGGATAAACACACTTTTGTAGATGCCTATTTAGCTTATATAGCCAAACGGCATGGCAAAACTATGCAAGGATTGGAGAATATAGAAAAGCACATGAACATGTATGACGACGTACGAAGCTCACATAAGACGACATTGGATACTACTTTTACAGGAATGCCCGATAGTCTTGTATTCGCCAATATGGTTGAGTACTATCGCTCTGGCGATTTAGATAAGATAAAACGCATTGCAGGCAATTTGATAGGAGATAGCATCATGATTTTGCGCAACCAAATTATGGTGGAAAGTATTGAAGAAATTGCTAAAAAACAAACCTTGTTTAGTGTGGTAGGTGCTGCACACCTGATAGGTGAAAAAGGCGTTATCGATATTTTTAAACAAAAAGGTTATCAGGTACGCAAAATAACTGCGCAATTCACAGGAGTAACTGAAAAATATACCTTTCAGTCCCCAACTAAAAATATAGTATGGCATAAACATGTCAATGAAGCCGAAGGCTATAGTTTTGAGATACCTTATAAATCTAATAACTCAATAGAAGAAAGCCATCAAATAAATGGCAATGCGTATGCTTGTAAAGATATTTTCACAGGTGCTACGTATAGCTTTTTTACATTCTCAAAAAAGAGTACTTCTTCAGATAGTATAGTCGACTCGCTTAGACGCGAAAAAAGTTATGAAATATATAGTAAAAAGCCTTTTAAAAATAAAAATATAGCAGGTACAGAATATATTTTATACCACAAATTTGATAGCATTGTAAGCATTCGAGCACAGGTTTTCTATGCCAATCATCAATGGCATATAGCTCAAATTTTTACAAAAAATGCGTACTTATACGAAGATTATGCCAATCGTTTTTTTGATTCTATACAGGTTCATTCTATTGAAAAAGAAATGAAAATATTTGAAGATAAAAAAGCGGGCTTCCAAGTTATGATGTATGGAAAGCCCAATATATATGTAGAAAAAATAAATCAACAAATGGGAGGCGAAAATATGCAACAAATGCTCCATTTGTACATAAATAAAAATAACGAAGACCAAACAATAAATGTAGTGCGTTATAATGATTTGATAGGAGGTAGTAGATGGAATAGCGACACTTTATTATTAAATGAAATAGAAAAATATGTAAAAGAAAGTCTGGCGGAAAATGATAGTAGCTATGCTAAAAAAGACACCACCATTGCAGGAGTTTTGAGTAGGGAATTTGTGGTGAATCGAGCAGGCAAAAATATAGCCATTAAAGCGTTTTTGAGAGGTACAAGGCTTTATATTGCTATGAGTAATCAAGATAGCTTAAAACGAGATACTTTGTTTATGTCGTCTTTTCGGTTGTTGCCTATCCAACCTATGCAACTCACAAGACAAACATTTAAAAGTGGAGGGCTTTCACTTGATTTTCCAAAAGAAAAAACGGAAGTAATAGATACATTACTTTATAAAAGTAATCCATTTTTTTCGGCAAGTTATGATTATGCTGCTACTGAAGAAAATACAGGTGTCGGTTTCAAAGTTCAAAAATTTCAGTGGGGAAAATATGCCTATTATACAAATTTAGACAGTGTTTTTACGAGTGTGGAAAAAATTAATTTAAATAAAAATGATACCATAATCACTTCTAAAAAACACCTATTACAAGGGCTTCCTACCAAAGATATTGTATTCAAAAGTAAGTATGCAACGCCACAGAGTGTATTGCGCATCATGGTAAGTGATGTAGGTATTTATACTTTTTTGGTGTATGTACCACAAGAATTGATGGGGAATGCAAAAATCGACACTTTCTTTCGGTCTATTGAAATCATACCTAAACCTGCGCCATTTATAGAAGGTAAAAACCCTTTGTTTGTGTCGAAGGCGGCTATTTTTATTGCTGATTTGCAATCAACTGATTCACTAAAATTTGAGAAGACGAAGCATTTATTATCCGATTTTAGTATCACAAAAGCGGAAAGTGGTATTTTTAAAAACGCGCTCTTGCTTTCGTTCCCTGATGATACCATTTCGGTTTACTACAAAGAAACCGTAAAAAAAATGATATGGAACAAATTAGATAGTTTAGGAATAGATTTTATTAAAAAAATATATGTTGTTAATAAAAGCAAAGAATTTAAATCTATTATTTTGAATAAACTATTGGGCTTCAAAAGCCAAGAAGGATTAGATGCCTTTTTTGAGCTAATAGAAAAAAAAGAAGTAAATGATAACGAACAAGTTATTGAATTTTTTGCCTTGAAAGATACAATTTTACTGCTTAAAAAAAACTACCCTGCTATACTTTCTCTTGCAAAGAAAGGCGCGTTTCAATCTCAATATTTACTGTTTGAGGCAACATCAGCATTGTTAGAAAATGATTCTACACAAATAGATTTTATTATTGCTGAAATTCCAACTTTCGTCAATATCCTGACAAAACAATTGAAAGTGCTGGAAAATGATAGCCTGATACCAAAAATATATTTGCATAAATTACTATTTCTACAACTTAATATTGCCAAAAAACTTCCGAAAAACAATGCGATTTCAGCATTGATGAAGCAACTTCTAAAAGAAAATAAAATAACCAATGATTTGAAAATACAAACACTTTCGTGGCTCCTACAACAAAAAGAAGTAGTACAATACGAAGATATAAAACAAATGTTGGAAGATAAACAAAACTATAAGATTTGTATGGATTTGCTTAAAATCCACAACAAATTTGATATAGTAAAAGAAGTATCGTTGCAACAAATAACGTTAGCAGAAAGCACCCTTATAAATATGCTTAGTATTGACGAATATAGTTTTGTGTTTTTACAAGAAGCTGTAATACGTTATAAAGGTAAAAAAAGGCGTTTTTATATCTTCCAAATAAATTCTAAATACAGACCTAAAACAAATATAATAGGCTATGTAGGCGTATTCCCTAAAAACAAAAAGAAATTCTATTACAAGGAGGAGAAGGCAAGTTATGCTGATGTAACTGAGGATATGTCAAAATTTGATGCGAAAAAATGGTTGCGAAATCAATTAGGAAAAAAACATGAATCACTTGAATTTGAAGACTGATAGCAAAAAAACGCATTTACAAGTTGTAAATGCGTTTTTTGTTTTTATTGGCTTATTAATTTTCTGATACCTTCTATCATGCGTCCTTCATCACCATTTTCGGCATAGAGCGAATCAAGTTTTATTAAATCTCCATGTGTTTGCAAAATGCCTGATGCTTGTAAATAGCGTTCTACAGTTGTATCGTTGCCCGACCAGTTGTTTTTCGCTACTGTGATGCCTATTCGATTCACATAGCTAAACATGCGTTTGGTGATTTCTAACATCTTCTCGCCTGTATTTTCCCAATCATCACCATCAGTGCCATGAAAAATATAGATGTTGTAGTCATTGGCTAAACCTTCTTCTTGTACTATTTTATCCACTAATTCAAAAGCGGGATAAATATTGGTGCCTCCTGCGACTGAAGACTGGTAATAGGTGTAAAAGTCAGGTACTTCTTTCGCCTCTGTGTCATGTAAAATAAACCGACTCATGACGTTGTTTTTGAATTGGTACATCAGCCATGCATAAATAAGTAAATGTTGCGTGCTTACTACTTCGGTAGGTTTCCCTTGCATAGAACCTGAATAGTCGCGCAAGAAAAATACAGCGGCTTGCGATTCGTAGTCTTTTTCGGCAGAGAGTACGCGATATACTTTATCCTTTGGATTTATCAATAAATCTTCAGTATTGACTTCCTCGCCTGCCCGAATAGTACCCAATAAAATATTGGATTGCACAATTCTTTTCATAGTCGCTTTCAGGTCTAAGAGTTGCCCAAAACCGCGATTTATATCTGTCAGGTCGTATAAAACTTTTGTCAGTGAAGGTTTTTTGCCTTTATCTTTGAGGTTGGGGAGTTGGAATTTTTCAGTAAGTACACGCCCTAAATCAAATGCTTGCGCTACCGTTTCATGCTCGCCTCCCTGCCCTTGTCCAGCACCACTGGCATCGCCTTGCTGCCCTTGTGGTTTGGCGGGCTGTTCGCCTATTACCTCACCAACTTCGCCATCACCAACGCCGCCTGTTTGGTCTTCCTCTTCAGGCGAGTCGCCATGATAAAATTTGGTTTCGGTTGTGGTTGGTACTATGATAATTTCCTGTTTATTTTTCTCGCTTGGTTTCACCAATTTCCCCAGTCGAATACGGCGGGGAAAGCCGTCTTTCTCCCTCTGTTTATCTTGTTCGAGCAGTTCATCGAGGGTTTGCAAGCCGAGATAATAGGGTACGTGTGGTACGTGCATACGCAAAAGCATTTCCCAATCGCCCTTGTCATAAAAGCCTTCGGTGGCAGATTTGACTGTTTCGGGCTGTGTGATATGATGTACTTGTGCGCCTTGCAATTCGCGTTGTATATGTATCTCTTGTTCGGGTGTGATGCCTTGTGTTTCGAGTTGAGCTATATAGGCTTGGAGATTCATAAAGGAGTTGGTTTTGGAGTTCGAGTGGTATATTGTAAACGATTGATAAAATGAAAAGTTATGCAAATGCTCCAAAAAGTTTTAGCAATAGTAAAGCCCTTGCCTGCAGTGTGTGGCTGTAGGCAAGGGCTTTGAATAGTTTAGGCGAAGGTTTGTCTATGAACCCACTTTAAAAAAGTTCACGCCCAATAAAAAATTGACTGCCAGTAGCATTACCATACCAACTACCATCGCAAGTACATAAAAGCCTATGCTACCTGTTTGCATACGGCGGAAAAGGTCACTTAACATTTTTACAAAATTGCCTGCGCTGTTTACAAAAAAGTCCACTATTCCTTCGCCTATTTGATACAAAAAGACCGAAAGTGAAAGTACAGGCTTGGCTATCAAGCCATCATATAACTCGTCGATGTAGTATTTGTTATAAATCAATTTGGGCAAGCCTGTCATTTGAGCATCGGGTTTTGGCACACGTTTATTGACACCAAAAGAGAAAATAGCGAACACCATTGCGGCTAATGCCATTAGGACAGACGCGCCCATTAAGCCAAATTCTTGAGTAGAAGAAAGATGCACGTGACCAAAATGCTCATTTATCTTCATAGTTTCTACAAATAGAGGCTTCATAAATTCTTCCAACCAATGCGCATCTTTCATAAATATATGCGGAATACCAATAAATCCACCCACCATAGAAAGTATTGCCAAAGCTATCAGAGGCAACGTTATTACTAAAGGAGATTCGTGTAAATGGTGTGCTTGCTCTTTTGTCCCTCTGAATGTACCATAAAATGTAAGTATCAACAAGCGAAACATATAAAAAGAGGTCATTGTAGAGCCTATCAATGCCAAGCCCCACACTATAGGGCTGTATTGGAATGCATGTGCCATGATTTCATCTTTTGAAAAGAAACCTGCAAAAGGAGGAATACCAGCTATAGCTATAGTGCCTATCAAAAAAGTAAGGAACGTAATAGGCATATATTTGCGCAACCCGCCCATGTTTCTAACATCTTGTTCGTTGTGAATGGCATGAATAACACTGCCTGCACCCAAAAACAAAAGGGCTTTGAAAAATGCGTGTGTCATTACATGGAACATGGCAGAGCTGTACGCCATTACGCCCAAACCTACAAACATATAGCCCAACTGACTCACTGTAGAATATGCCAATACTTTTTTGATGTCATTTTGGAAAATGCCGATGCTTGCCGCCAAAAGTGCGGTTGTCAAACCCACTATCACAACTACATCTAAAGTCATAGGTGAGAGTGTAAAAAGGACATTGGAGCGGATAACCATATAAATACCCGCCGTAACCATAGTAGCGGCGTGTATAAGGGCAGAAACGGGTGTCGGGCCCGCCATTGCATCAGGCAACCATGTATAGAGGGGTAATTGTGCTGATTTGCCCATTGCGCCCACAAAAAGCAATAAGGTTATTGCCACAACAGCCGTATCGCCTGTTTTGAATATTGTACCCGCTTTGCTAAAAACCGCGTCATATTCTGTGCTTCCAAAGTAAGTGATGATTAAAAAGATGCCTAATAAAAAGCCTAAATCGCCTATTCGGTTCATTACGAAGGCTTTGCGTGCTGCATAATTGTAGTCCTTGTTTGTATTCCAAAAGCCAATAAGCAGGAAAGAACACAAACCTACGCCTTCCCAACCGATAAACATCATCACATAGTTGCCGCCTAATACCAAGATAAGCATGGAAAACATGAACAAATTGAGGAATGCCATGAACTTGCCATAGCCTTCATCGTGTCCCATATAACCTACCGAATAAAGGTGAATGAGTGTGCCTACGCCTGTAATGACCATCAGCATCAGGAGCGAAAGCTGGTCTATTTGGAAGGAAAAGGCAATATTGAAACTGCCGATAGTTATCCAATCAAAATAGGATAGGACTTGCACCTTGCCTGCGAACTGTTGAAATAGCAACAATGAGCAGACAAATGCGCCTAAACTTGCACCTACCGCAATAGGCGCAATCAAAGCATTTGGAACACGCTTAAAGCCTATACCATTGATAACAAAACCTAAAAGTGGCAACGCAGGTATAAGTGCGCAAAGTAAGTATATGTCCATTTTTTATGTGTTTACGAGTTTGAGAGGTAGTCTTTGCAAAGTTATATATTAAAAATCTATTTAGCATTAATTATAGATGCGTTTTTTTATAATCTATCGGATAAGTATCTATGCTAATTTTTATCCAACACTTGTGAGGGCTTGCATATTGTTCAAGTTTTGATACGCACCGCCCTCTATCTGGATAAGTTGTTCATGCGTACCACGCTCTACAATTTCGCCTTTTTGCAAAACAATGATTTGGTCGGCGTGCTGAATAGTGCTGAGGCGGTGGGCTATGATGAGAGATGTACGATTTTCCATGAGGTTATTGAGTGCGGTTTGGACTATTTTTTCTGACTCAGTGTCTAATGAAGAAGTGGCTTCGTCTAAAATCATAATGGGCGGATTTTTGAATACAGCCCTTGCGATAGAAATACGCTGCTTTTGTCCACCTGAAAGTTTAGTTCCTCTATCACCTGCGTTGGTTTGATAACCTTCGGAAGTATTTGTGATAAAGTCGTGGGCATTGGCTATTCGAGCGGCTTGTTCTACTTGCGTTTGTGTGGCGTTATTTTGTGCAAAAGCGATATTATTAAAAATACTATCATTGAACAATATATATTCTTGTGTTACGATACCCATTTGTTCGCGCAACGACTTTTGGGTAATATCACGAATATCTATACCGTCCACCAATATTTCGCCCTCTTGTATATCATAAAAACGGCAAAGCAAATCGGCAATCGTGGATTTGCCACTGCCTGATGCACCCACAAGTGCTACAGTAGAGCCTTTTTTTATCAAAAAGCTGACATTTTTCAATATCCAATCTTGCTCATATTTGAAGGAAACATTGCGAAACTCGATGCTATTCTCAAACGTGTGCAATACTTTCGCGTTGGGTTTGTCTATAACTTCATTTTGTGTATCCAGTACTTCAAACACGCGCTTGCCTGAAGCGAGTCCGCGTTGTAAACTTGCTACCGAACTAATAATAGCTTTGATAGGTTGCAAAAGTTTGGCAAGCAACATCAAATAAATGGTAAATTGGCTTGGGGAAAGCGTGGACTGCCCGTTGAGCATGAGATTGCCTCCATACAGCACCACACAAATAACCAAAGTTACGCCTGCAAGTTCAGAAAATGGGGAGGCAAGCTCGCTCATCAAGTTTATTTTGCGCGCGTGGTCAATAAAATTCTTATTATTGTCATCAAATTTTTTGATGATATAGTTATCTGCATTATAGGATTTTACCACACGCAAAGCACCTAATACTTCTTCTATCGAACTTGTCATCAAACCGCCCAAATGAAGTAATCGGCTAGACTTTCTGCGCAAGCTACTTGTTATGTAAGATATACCCGCTCCCATGAGAGGCACGACAATAAACGTAAATATGGTAAGCTGCCATGAAATAGCCAGCAAGGATATTAAATATACGACAACAGATAAAGGCTCACGCAAAAACAAATTCAAAGAATTGTTTACCATGCTTTCGAGTTCGCCTGTGTCGCCCATACTCCTATTCATCAAATCGCCTTTGCGTTGATTCGAAAAATAGCCCAAATGCAAATCCATCATTTTGTTAAAAATGGCATTGCGGGCATTGCGAATCACCCTGTTTTTGATACGCTCTCGAATAACAACAGAAAGATATAGCCCTAAATTTGAAAGGAACGTAGCCAAAAACACTTGTAAACAAACCAACTGAATAGCCGCAAACTTTCCATGATGTTGGATAGTGTAAGCAAAATAATAATTACAGAGCTTTAATAAATAATCAAACTTCCAGTCAAATATGGGCTGTACAAGCATAGACTGAAGTTTTGCTTCAGTAAGATTGTTGAACAACAAGTCAAGCAAGTATATCAAAAGGGCAAAATTGACAATACTAAAAATAGTGCTTATAAAAGCTATCAGCGTAAATATGAGCGCATTAAAGGTATAAGGTTGCGCAAAACGAAGTATTCTTAAAAAAAGTTTCAAGGTTATATGGTTTATGTTCTAAATTAGTTGTAGAATGGGTGTTTTTCTCACAACTTGTTTGCATTGGGTAGTGTTACATTTGTAAGGCTACTATTCTACGTGACAATGGGCTTTAGCCTGTTGTAAAACCCAAAACAACAGGCTAAAGCCCGTCGGTACAGCATTACAAATATAGCATTATCAAATATTTTTACACATAATCAATGATTGATTTTTGTATTAGAGAATTTGAAAACATCAAAAAAAAACTTCAACACAAAACTTGATATAGCCATAATGGCTAATAGCTGAAACATATTCAATAAAATTTACTGTTTGCCAAGTGTTGGGAAAACAGACAAAACAATTGCGACTCAAGGTTTTGAATGCAAAAACATGAAAGCAGTAATACAAACGACATAATGATAATCTTTGTAATTTTTATTTTTTTAGTGCAATAATAATAGCACCTTCTTTGCCCTTTTTACCAAATTTCTCTGTAGCTTGTTCGGCAGAAAGTACTGTCATAGATTCTATACTTTTAGGCTCTAAACCTTCAAAACGCGCTTTATTCTTTTTGACTGTACCCAATACTTGACCATTTATGACAAGCAGTTGATTATTTAACATTTTTTTGTCAGTTTGTTTAACGGCTTTTGTATTGATAGGTAGCTCCTTTTCCTTGCGGGGAGAAAAAGCAATAGCCAACGTATAATAAGCACTATAAGTTTTTTCTGAACTTCTTGCGGGTGTCCATCGCGGCATCAGACGCACTACCCGCAATGCTTCTTCTTCTAAGGTCACATCCAATGTTTGCACAATCTCAGGTTCAAATATATCACCTTCTGCACCCACTACAAAACGGACTTTCACAGTGCCTTCCTTGCCTGCCACAGCAGGAGAGTAGGCAAGGTTTTTCTTAAAAAAAGCGGTCATAGCATCTATACCACCAACAAATACAGGTATGCCATCATACGCCCCACGTATGCTCACATCAACTACGTCACCATGATTGGTTTGTGCATAGCCCACCGAACTTCCTGCCAAACACAAAAAAAGGAAGTAAGCAATAAAACATTTCATAAAGGTTACCATTTCAAATTATTCAAAACGCCTGTATCTATAGAGCGGAGATTGCGATAAATCATAACGATGATAGCCAAACCAACAGCCACTTCAGCTGCCGCGACTGCCATGATAAAGAACACGAAAACCTGCCCTGAAGGGTCATTTTTGTATGTCGAAAAAGCGATAAACAATACGTTGACTGCATTGAGCATTATTTCTACAGACATAAAAACTATCAACGCATTTCGGCGGGTGAGTACACCTATCACACCTATTACAAATAAGATGGTGGCAAGAAAAATGTAATAATTAAGAGGAATCATAAAACTTTAAATGTTAATCTATTGAATTTGGTAATTAAAAATGCCTTTCGCCTGTTTCGCGTTTGCCGAGCATCACGGCGCCTACCATAGCGACAAGAAAAAGGATAGAAGCTAATTCGAAAGGCAACAAATACTGTGTGTAAAGGACTTTGCCCAAGTTCTCTACCAAGCCTATTTGAGAGGTGAATGTAGCATCTGTAGATTCTACCATATCTGCTTTGCTCAAAACGGCTACCATCACCAACAGTAAAAGCCCGCCAGAAAACAAGGCGGTGAACTTCATGAGTGGCGGTTGTTTGGGTTCTGTGTCTTTACGCAAATTCAAAAACATGATGACAAAAAGGAAAAGCACCATTATCGCACCCGCATACACTATGATGTTCACAATAGCCAAAAACTGTGCATTCAATAAAATATAATGCCCTGTGAGGCAAAAAAACATAAATATTAAATACAGGACACTGTTCACAGGATTGCGTGAAAATACGACCATCGCGGCACTAAAAATAGCAAGTGTGGTCAGAAAATAGAAAAGTTGAGCTGCCATGTTGGATAAAAGGCGTTAATTTTTAGATAGTTATAATTTTGATGGGTTGTTTAAAAAGCAACGACATCAGTTTGAGATGCAAATATTTCAAAAAACGGTTTGATTTCCTAATATATACAATAGAAAATTTATTGAGTCAATATTTTTTCTACTTTCTGTAGGGCATCGTCTGTGTCTCTCAAAGGTCCGAAAGTGTCTGATAGTACGTCATAAAAGCCGAACTTTTTCTTTCTATAAAGCGGTTTCTCTTTGCGGTCAAAGTAGGTAATGAAGAATTTTTTCTAACTGTTCCATAATTCATAAGTCAATACTTTGATGTCTTTGCCTACTTTTTTAAGGTTTTTGCCATTGATATCCGAGATGTATAGATCATTTTTATCGGCATCGTTTAATTGCCCATCTCGGTTCGTGTCTTCAAAAACGATTGTATAAAGTATATAAGGAAAACCGTTTATATCTTTAGATTTTATTTTAGAAGTCAGTGTATCAGCTGGATTTTTGTGAGTAGAATCGTTTGTATTCTGAGGCGTTTTGGGCGTTGTTGGATAAACAGAGTTAGGATATTTCACTTCTAAAATGAGTGCTTTTTTGTCCAACAAAGTATGTACATGTCCGTATTTATCATCAAAAAAAAGCAGATTGATAAAATCGGAATAACTTTTTTTCTTTCCCATCTCTTCCATAGCCTCCACCGCCGCCGCCTTGTCCACCTTGCATTTGATAATAAGGGACAGGCTCATTTTCAGCTTTGAATTCGGTTGTGTCCAAAGTAGTAGGAGAAACTTCTATCACATGAAACGGAATTGTTCTGATATAATTTGTTTTCTTTTCACCAAGTTCTTGTGGTTTGCCTACCACCACAGCATTGCGTCGCGTACGCTCTTGAGCTGTATCTTTTGAAACATAAGTGAAAAGATAAAAAAAAGCAAACAGAAATCCTATTATAAGAAAAGAAAAGAGGTAGATGTTTCTAAGTTTCATGTATGTAGGTTGTCGAAAAGTATAATAGTTTTAGGCATGTGAAAATTGTTAAGGTCTGTTACTTTGAGTGCCAAGACCTTAACGAGCGCAATCCAAATCAAGAAAGGGGTGATTAGATTTGAATTGCAGAATTTATAGTTTTAGTACCTGATACAGGAAAGCAATAAAACTATCTTTAGTTATCATCTTTTCAAAGGCTCGACCAATTTGTCTTTGCCATAGATAACCTCATCGCGTTCAAAGAAAGCGGGTGCCATCACGTTGTTTTGCAAGAAGATAGCTTCTTTCGGGCAGGCTTCTTCGCAGAGTCCGCAGAAGATACAACGCAACATGTTTATTTCATAAGTGGAGGCATATTTCTCCTCTCTATAGAGTCCTTCTTCTCCCTTTTTGCGCTCTTCGGCTATCATCGTGATAGCTTCGGCAGGGCAGGCAAGGGCGCACAAGCCACAAGCTGTGCAACGCTCGCGCCCTTGTTCATCGCGTTTTAGGATATGCAATCCACGAAAAATCGCGCTCATCGAGCGTTGTTGTTCGGGGTATTGGATAGTGGGTTTTTTCATGAAAAAGTGCTTGAGCGTTATCGCCAAGCCGCCCGCTATAGCAGGCAAGTATATTTTTTCGGCGAAGGTCATTTTTTTATTACTGACCTGTTTGGCTCTATTAGACAATTGCATATCGTGAGGCGTTTTTATTATAAAACCATTGTAAGTGGCAAAGTGTTCGTTTGCTTTGCAAATTTGGGTTTTTTTATTGTTTTATCCAAATAAAAAGAACGTTATTATTTTAATCCAACTGATACGAGATAAGGGTAAAGTGCATGTCAATGTCTTCCATAAAGTCTTCCGCTTCTGCTTTGAGGTCGTAGTTATCACGAGGATAGTACCAAACTACCTGCACAGCTAGCCCTTCAACACTCCTTCTTTTGAGTGCTTTTAGCAGTCCAAGAATGCCTTTTGAGGAGCTTGTATTAAAGAAAGTAAGTTTAAAACGAAAAATCAGACTATCTCCTTCGTAGTTGTCTGTCCAATTTTGAAGTTCTAAATAAAAACGAAACGCATCTTCTAAGTGCGACTCACCTGAGAGTTCACAGATGCCTGTTGTAGCATCAAAATGAACATAAGGGCGAAAATAGGGGCCTGCATGCCCTTCGATATGTAAATTATCTAACATGGTTTAGATAGGTTTTTTTGCAAAGATAGTATTTTTTTAGCTTATTTTTGCATTTTCATGTGTTTTATACCAGCTTCATAAAAAGGTTCACCTGTAATTGCAAAACCACACTTTTCGTATAAGCCTATAACGTGCACTTGCGCATGCAGATAAAGCAACTTGCCTACCGACTGCGGGTGCGTGGCTATGTCCGTTAAAACACCTTCTATCAAGTACTTACCTACCCCTTTCCCACGATGGGCAGGCAAGACCGCAAAGCGTTCCAACTTAACCCCTTTCTCTGTAAATCGCCAACGGGCAGTAGCGCATGCTTCTTGTGTAAGCGCATCAACAACCAAAAAATGTGTTGCTATGGCATCAAACGCATCATATTCTTCTTCTGCCGAAACGCCTTGCTCCTCTACAAATACAGCACAGCGAATCTGCCTGGCCTGCAGGTATTCAGCAGTATTGATTTCAATTTTTTTGATAGTATATTGGGTACGCATATTGATTTCTATATTAGACTTCTTGTGAAAATGTTTGGTGCTTCGACAATTTTAGTGGGGCAAGGTATAAACCACACAGAAAGATACGGCACACAGTGTTTTGGGCTATGTTCTCTATGTTTCTATGTGGTTCAACACAAAATTTGTCAGGGTACGAAATGTTTCTTAAGACCTCACGCCCTGCCCTCTCCAAAAAACTAATCTTCTTTGCTATATTGTTCCAAGAGTGCTTTCCAACGGATATAACCTGCGGCGTTCAAGTGATAGCCGTCATTGGTATATTTAGGGTCCAGTATATTATTTTCGGTTGCCAACGCGCTCCACAAATCAATATAAAATACTTCTTGTTTTTGCACAAGGTCTTTTAGTTTGCCGTTTGTGATAAGTATTTGGTCATTGTTTGTGATGGCTTTGTGTAAATCAGGCGCGATAGGAGGTATGCTATGCACATAAATAGCTGTTTTAGGAAGTTCTTTTTTGAGTATGAGCAACAATTCGCCATAACTTTTTTGTATTTCGTCAGGCTTCCTGCCCTCCAATAAGTCCTGATAACCTATCAACAAAAATAATTTTGCTGGCTTCGCTTTTATGATGGCAGGCAAGTTTTTGACAAACTCCTGCATGCTTTCGCCTGCGTTGCCTCTATTTTTAATTTTAGAATTTTCTAACAACTCCTCCCAGTTAGCTTCTTCCATGCGCGTATCGCCCCAAAAGACATAGCTATTTTCGGTGGTAGGCAAGGCTGCGAATTGTTGCCATCGCCGCTCTTTGTGAGCCGTTATTTTTTTGTAAACAAGTCCGCTTATATAAACAGGGTAGTAATTATAAAAAAGCGTTAGCCCTAATAAAAAGACGAAATTTAGGGCAAGAGAAGGGAAAAAGAATTTTTGCATATTGATTAAAAAAGGCTTTCCAAAAATGTATGTTTTATAAGTGCGTTATGTTTGGTTATTACAACGGCTATTTGAGCTTGCGTAACTTTAGTTTGGGCATCAATCAGTTCTATATAGCGCGAGGTTCCTTGTTCGTATTTTTTGCGGATAAGGTACAGGTTTTTTTCGGCAAAGGTAAGTGCGGCAGTGTTGGCAGTTATGACAGGCTCTGTCGCTTTCCATTCATAATAAGCGCGTTGAACTTGGAGGCGGATTTGTTGCGCGGCTTCTTCTTGTTTGAGGCTGAGTTTTTGTTGCTCTATATTGATTTGGTCTATCTTTCGCTTATTTTGAAAGCCTTTAAACAAGTCCCACTGCAAAGCAAGGCGTACCAGCCAATAGTTTTGTTTACTGTTAAAAGTATATCTAAAGCCTTGAAAACCTGACTGCCCTGCCAAATTTATCTTGGGGTATTGTGCATTTTTTTGCATTTCAAGTGCGTGTTTGTTGGTGTTTTGAGCCGTTTTGATTTGTTGAAATTCGGGGCGGGTAGCAAGGGCTTTTGTTTCTGCCTCTTGCAAAGTCATACTAAAGTTAGGTTGCAAATTCAGCAGTGTATCGGCAGTGATGTTGGTTTCCACAGGTAGATTGCGCAGGAAGTTAAAGTATGCTTGTGCAATTTGCCTGTTCTTTTCCATTTCAGCCATTTCGCTTTCCAGTTTCTTTATTTCGTATTCAGCTCCAAATACAATTTCTGCAGTGGCTTTATCGTGTGCGACCAGTTTTTGGTTAGTCCTCAAAACCTCTTTCAAAAGTATTTCAGTACGCAGATAGACTTTTTTCACTTCGAGTATCTGTAAATATTGGAGGTATGCTTGTCTTACATTGCGTTTTATCTCAAAGGCATACACTTCTTTTTGTGCTTTTTGGACATCTATGAGCGACTTTTTGATTTGGTAATTGTAATGAATATCACGATTAAAAATAGGCTGGGTAACTTGCAAGTACGTTTCGTGAAAATTATTAGGCAAGAATTGTTCAGCGACATTGGCTATTTCAGGAAAGCGGCTCGAAGCTGTAAGCTGATTCAGGGTAGCATAAACAGGATTCAACAAATCACCTATAGGGAAGGCGATTTTACGCCCGCCTCCTGCGAGTGTATAAGTAGCCTGAAAACTCACTTGTGGCAAAAAGAGTCCCTTGGCTTCTTCAAGTGCCAGCATAGCCTTTTGTATTGAAAAGTCCTCTTGTTTCAATACGAGGTTGTTTTGCAATGCTTCCTGCACATAATTTTCCATGATGATTGACTGCCCTTGCACTTGTTGCCCTATCCAGAGTAGGACGCATATTTGTAAAAAAAAACGTTTCATTCGTTTATTTGGTGAGTTACGATTTTATTTTTTGTTCTAATTCCGTTATTTTACGTTTAAATTGGTATTCTTTCATTTCGAATTCAGATAGCTTTTGCTCTGCCATTTCCTCTTGCTCGTGGATAAGTTGCCTGTACCGTAGATGTTCTTTTCTGTAGAGTTCTTGTATTTCTTGTTCTTGTTTGCTTACTCGTTCGTTTGCTTGTTGTGCTTCGTCTAAATATTGCAGGGTGAGTTCGTTGGCGCGGATATTGAGGAGCGTAGTCGCCACAGTATTGGCTAATTCTTTTAAGAAAGCTATTTGGTATGGCTCCAAAGGCTTCAGGCAAACAAGTTCAAACAAGCCGACTACTTCCGTTTCTGTTTGGCAAGGCACAATAATTAAGTAAGTAGGTGAGATTTCATCTGTTTCATGCAATAATTTTAAATAATTTTTGGGCAATTCTTTTATTTCTATAACTTCTCGGCTTTGGTAGGCTTGTCCCAAAACACCTTCGTCGATGGCGTATTTTTTTTCTATCTTCTTTTGATGTTGATACACATATGCGCTCAGCAAAACAAATACGTTTTCTTTTTCTTCTTTGGTTACATAATAAAACGCGCCTTGCACTATAGCAAGCTCTTTCATTAAATTTGCCAACACTTGTTGTATAAGGCGGGGGCGATTGTCTCGGTTTTTATAAATGATTTGAGCAAAATGAGCGTGTTGGGCTATTGCCCATTGTTGGGTTTGCTTATCGACGATAGCCGTTTTCAGGCTATCTCGCATCTGTAGCAACGCATTTCCAAATGCGTCTTCTTGGTCTACAGGTTCAAAGGACTGCTCAAAATTTTTCTCTCCAACCGCTTGCACAAAAGCTCTTTGCACTTCCATGTTTTTTAAAAGTGTTTGGATAGATGTACTCATAGTCCCTATCTCATCTCTGCGCTGATAGCCTGTAAATTTTATACTTCTTCCGTTTGCTATTTGAGATAATATACTAGAAAGAACAGTAAAGGGACGCGCAAATGTATTGCTGAATAAATACACAACGACTATGATAACAACTAAAAACATGAAAAAAGAAGTTACCAATAGATTGCGTAATTCAGCAAGCGGGTTGCTTAAAAAATCTGTTTCAGGCACAACAATAGCCGTATAAAAATCAGCTCGCTCATAATAATTGAAGTATTGCCATCGCCAATCATTCAAAAATGGAATATAATACCTAAAACTACCACCTTCTTCTTTTTTATTACGCGCCAGACGCAAAAGGTCAGGCGAGGTTTTATTTAAGTTCATTTTTTGCACTGTACTGTCGCGGTGCAAAAGAACCTTGCCTGCGTCTGTAAAAAAGTAAATATGTCCTGAATTAAGGTACTTTTTCTTTTTCAAAATGCCATTCAAATAGGAGAAATCTCGTTCGGGCAAAATAGCAGCAACCATGCCTATCACATTGCCATTTTGCTCTAACGGCAAGTACGAAATCAAATACCATACACCTTCTAACAAAAGGCGCCCTGTATAAGGTCGGTTTTCGTTAACGGTTTTCACCATTGTCCAGTCTTGTGGCAAATAAACGTTGGTAGCTCTATTGCCCGTAGTAGCATGTAAAGAGGTGCTTATACACAACATGCCTTGTGGTATTTTTTGAAATATAGCTACACGACATTTGGTGATTTTGGAGAGCGAATCTACAAAAGTTTCATTATACTGCACGCGTGTTTTACCTAAAGACCATGTAGAAAGTTGAATCTCGGTTAAGACTTTCGTTTGTTCATTGGTGGCTTGTGTGCCTATTATTTCGTCTTTTATGGTTATGCTGCCCTTTTTTTCTATGCTATGTTTGATTATTTGTACCGCGCTTTCAGCTTGCTTGTACCGTTCTGTTATATAGATATCAAGCAACAAATGAACATCAAGGTTATGTTGTTTCATTACTACTTCATTGTACTTAATAAAGCGGTGTTGTTGGTTCAGATATAGCAAAACAGCAAGCATCAGGTAGGCGAATACCAAGAGGCTCGCCACCATAATAAACAACCGCATGCGTAGCCTAAATTGTTGAAAAGATATAAACATTTTGAAATAGCTTGAAAATCAATACAAATGTAAGCTAAATCTACAAAAAATACTCCATTTTGAAAAAAAAATGTAATTATTGGCAGGCAAGGTCGCTCAAAAGCAAGAGCCTTGCCTGCCAATACGCATCGCGCAGGCAAGTTCGCTCAAAAGCAAGAGCCTTGCCTGCCAATACACATCACGCAGGCAAGGTCGCTCAAAAGTCAAAGCCTTGCCTGCCATCATGCTCAAAAAAATAGGCTGTATGCCTATTCCTTTTATAAGGTCATTCTTGCCATAAAAATATTGCGTTTGCTATATGATTCGCGCAATGCGTATAAATTGCTCAGGCGCACCTTGCCTATCAGATAGTTGTATTCGCGTGCTTTGTATTCGATATTCACTTCTTCAAAATAAATACCTGCAATATCTTGCGGAACGTGGTAACGCAAATAAATCGTTATCAATTCGTCTTGTGTATAATGAATGCGTTTTGGCATGTTCATTTTTCTGTACTCGTATTGATAGCCATAACGCAAAGCCGAAATGTCAGAAAGGACAGCCGAACCGGTAGGATAACCTCCTGCGCCCTTGCCTACAAAAACTTGCTTACTCGAAAAAGCGGCTTCTACAATCACACCATTGTACTCATTTTCGATGTGATACAAATAATGCCCACGCGGAATAAATTGTGGCATGACGGAAAGCGATATATGCGTTTCATCTACTTTGTGCACGTCAGCAATAAGTTTTATTTTGTACTTTTTCTCTTGCGCGAACTGTATATCGTGGGTAGAAAGTTGCTCAATACCATAATTAAAAACATCTTGTGGATTGATTATCAGCCCGTATGCTTGCGCAGCGAGGATACACAGTTTATATTTTGGGTCAAACGCTCCCACATCAAGCACAGGATTAGTTTCTGCAAAACCAAGTTCTTGAGCTTGCTTGAGGGCAGTATTATAATCCATGTTTTCCTCTATCACTTTCGTAAGAATATAGTTGGTCGAGCCGTTAAATATCCCCGAAACGGAGTACAGCAATTCATTGTCATAATACTCTGCCAAATTGCGAATAATAGGAATACTCCCGCAAGCCGCCGCTTCATACAACAAAGAAACATTGTTTTGGCGTTGCAATTCTACCAATTCCAGCAAATGTTCTGCTATCATTTTTTTATTGGCAGTTACTACATTCTTGCCTTTGAGCATGGCTTCTTTTACGATAGCGAACGCCTCGTCTGCGTCATCTATCAATTCAACAATTGTATTGATAGCAGGATTATCCAATAATTCATGTTTATCAAATGTAAAATGATGCAAAGGGATTTTGCGTGGCTTATCGCGTGTTTTGACACATATTTTAATGATTTCTGCTTGAAAATCAGTCTGTGTGAAGATGTCGTACAAGCCTTGTCCTACGCATCCAAAGCCAAAAAGTCCGATATTAATTTTTGTAACCATTTGTTGAAAAAGTTAAAAGATAAGTGTTAAATTGGTGAGAGGTGAGAGGTGAGAGGTGAGAGGTGAGAGGTGAGGAGTGGGGGGTGAGGGGTGAGGGGTGAGGAGTGAGCGCAAGTTTCAACAATTCAACCATGATATTTCAAAGGTGTTTTTTCAAATCTCTTAAAAGTTTATTAGAAAATACGAACTCATTGAGTTGTTCAACTTCCGAATGCACGATTTCCTTATTTGTGCCCTCCCAAAGTTTATCCCCCTCGTGTAAAAATATGATATGCTCGCCTATTTCCATTACAGAGTTCATGTCGTGGCTAACAATGACTGTAGTTGTATCAAATTCGTGTGTAATTTCATAAATCAGGTTATCTATTTTGATAGATGTGAGTGGGTCTAAGCCTGAATTTGGTTCATCAATAAAAAGATATTGAGAGTTCATGACTATGGCTCGTGCAATTCCGACTCGTTTTTTCATGCCTCCGCTTATTTCAGACGGCATGCGCTTCGCGGCCTGTGTAAGTCCAACACGCTCAAGGCAAAAAGCCACTTTGTCTAATTTTTCTTTGCGTGTCATGTCGCTAAGCATATCAAGAGGGAACATAACATTTTCCTCGACTGTTTTAGAGTCAAACAATGCGCCTCCTTGGAAGAGCATACCTATTTCGCGTCTTATTTCTCGTTTGGTGTCTTTATCGGCGCGCGTGAACTCACGTCCCGTAAAAAGTATATCGCCTTTGTCGGGAAAGACCAAACCAACAATGCACTTCAGAAGTACGCTTTTGCCTGTCCCACTTGCACCAATAACCATATTCGCTTTGCCTTTGTAAAACGTAGCGGAGATGCCTTTCAGCACTTGGCGCTCGCCAAAACTCTTGCATATATCTTTTATTTCAATCATTGAACCGAATTTTAAAGCAAAAGTAATGTAGTATTTAGGATATAACAACTTTTTGCCAGCTTTTACAAGTTATTAACTTTGTTGAATATGTTTTCTTACAAAAGACTTCTTGTAAAAGTGTTTCTTAAGACCTCACACCCTGCCTTCTCTCCGATATTGAGGGAGAAAAAAAAAGAATGTCTATTTACAAATAGAATGTTGAAAAAATTTGGATATTAAAATAAAAGCACTAACTTTGCACCTCTATTTTAAATCAATCCTATTTTATCTTACTCTATGCAATTTAACGAGTATGAAACTGTGTTCATTTTGAATCCCGTTTTGTCTGAAGACCAGACAAAGGACACAGTAGCTAAGTTCAAAAAAGTGCTTACCGATAATGGCGCGCAAATCGTACACGAAGACAACTGGGGCTTACGTAAATTTGCTTATCCTATCGATAAGAAAGGTTCGGGACATTACACAGTGTTGCATTTTCAAGCACCACCTACACTTATCAAAACACTCGAAATCGAGTATCAACGCGATGAGCGTGTATTGCGTAGTCTTGTTGTAAGACTTGACAAACATGCAGTAGTCTATTTGCAAAAACGCTACAATAGACTGAACGAAACCCCTACCCAAAACTAACCTCTAAACGCCTAATCCGTTGAAAAAAACACAGCAGAACACAAGAGTTAGTCAAAACGAACCCCTTCACAAACCTGAAGTTCGTAAAAAGTATTGCCGTTTCAAAAAACTTGGCATCAAATACATTGACTACAAAGACCCCAACTTCCTTTTGAAGTTCGTAAATGAGCAAGGGCGTATATTGCCCCGTCGCCTCACAGGTACAAGCCTGAAATACCAACGCAAACTGACGCAAGCCATCAAACGTGCGCGCCACCTTGGATTATTACCTTTCGTAGCCGATGGCTTGAAATAGTCCTTTTCATAATCCCTAAATTTATTTTTACTCATGGAAATCATCTTAAAAGAAGATATACAAGGACTCGGCTACAAAAATGATATCGTCAATGTAAAACCGGGTTATGGTCGCAACTTACTCATTCCTAAAGGAATGGCTATGATGGCAACGCCCTCTGCACGCAAAGTATTAGCCGAAAATATCAAACAAGTTGCCCATAAAGCGGCTAAACTAAAACAAGACGCGCTTGACCTCGCTGCCAGAATAGAAGGTGCTTCTATAGAAGTAACTGCTAAAGTAAGCGACACAGGTAGAATATTTGGTTCTGTTACGACCATTCAACTCGCTGACGCTTTTGAAAGACAAGGTGTAACGGTTGACCGCCGCCGCATAACATTTGTGGAAAAAGAAATCAAAAACACAGGCGACTTTTCGGCTGTGGTTGATTTGCACCGCGATGTAAAAGCTACTTTCAAATTTAAAGTAGTGGCAGAATAATTATTTTAGGCAACTCCTTGCCTACACAGCTTTGCACAAAAGTAAACTTTTGTGCAAAGCTTTTTTATAAATGCGCTACAAAACTACATAGGAGGGGCAAAGGGATCTGCTACTACCTCATCAGGCTTGGCATACTCTTTGCTGTACTTGAGCATAGCATAGAACGAAATTAACACAACAGCCAAACTTATATAAAACAGTTTTTGGTACAAAGACCTATTTTTTTCAACTTTTGGGTTGTGTGCATTTTGCCTTCTATGCCGCCTCTTTTGGTTAGTTTTTCTGCTACTTTTTACCCACCAATTGCTATTTTTAACCACTAAAAAAAGAAATACAAGTGTGATGATAGAAGATCCTATCAACACAATGCGGGAGATGAACATACCAAAACCAGCCTCTACTTGCCTGTTGCTTTCCATTTGAGCAAAGGCATAAGCGGAAAGCAAGGAAAAAAAAACGAACAGAATACTTCTTTTCATGTTGTAACTTTGTAGTTGTAAATTTGTATAAGATAGGTAAACCTATTACTTTTGCAAAGATATTACTTTTGTATATAAATAAAATATAATAGTAATAAAAAATTTAAATATTCATCAAAATGTGCAAAATACTCAAAATAATTTCATTTCAAATTTGCTGTCTTCTATTAAGCCTCAGTGCCTGCGCCCAAAATGACAACTATTTGTCGCAACTCATGGTACAATATCCTGATAAATTTCGCCATGTCTTGCTGAATTCAGAGGTCTATGAAGTCCAAATAATTTACACACAGATCAACCGCGATGCCAAGAATAACCCCTCTTTCAAAGAATATACC
>Ga0163154_10000959_pt1 | contig 44793 bp, 59 predicted proteins | sample OliLakLV19MP9P1_FD_148649 | JGI IMG/M metagenome (GOLD analysis project Ga0163154, IMG submission 148649) | Freshwater microbial mat bacterial communities from Lake Vanda, McMurdo Dry Valleys, Antarctica - Oligotrophic Lake LV.19.MP9.P1 | ecosystem: Environmental > Aquatic > Freshwater > Lake >... | reverse complement strand
ATGTAGCACGCCACCCAAATCTGGAATGGTAGGAGTTGTTCTCCATATAGCTTTAGCAAAATAGGGATATTTTGCACGAGAAAAAATGGTCTAAAAAGCAGGCGAAACTAAAACTAAATTTTGACGGAAAGAGCGCGCACCGCTCGACTTAATTTAAAATTATGCTGACCGAAAGTTCTGCATAAAATAACATTAACTCTGCCGCGCGTGCTCTTTTTATACATTTTCACAACCTTAGAAAACAGAAAAAAAATGCAAGATTTACTAAAAATAGCTGCCTTACAGCTCGCTATAAGAACACCTGCGGAATTACGCGCAAAATTCGCGGGTTTCTGCTTCCACTTTAAATGTTTGGTTATCAAATGTAATACAGGCAAGTGCCTTGCAGTATTAGAAAACAGGGATGAAGAATGGTTAAACCCCCTAAAAGATTTCTTCAAGGCGCGCTATCACGTCGAGCACCTCTACATCGCCGCAGTAAGATTTTCGGAGCAGGATGGTATGCACGAGGGTGGAGAAATTGCTCGCTTTTTGGGGTTCATCGAAACCACGCTTGGCGATTCCGATAATGGACATCGCACAGATTTTAAATTCTCCTTTTCTTTTCTATGTCATACGAAACCTTATTAAAAAACATGGCACTGGCAGACACTTCGGTGGCTGCTATGTGCTTGGAGGGCGAAGCAGGAGTGGGCAAAACCCACTTCGCGAACGCCTTCGCGAAATACTGGAATGCCGAAATACTCTTTGCGCAGTGCCACACCGCAACGAGCGATAGGACGCTGCTGTATGATTTCGACCCGAGAGTCCTTGTGGACGCGGTGTCAAGTCGCGGCACTTCATCAGGCTTGGATGCCGTGCGCGAGGGTTACCTTGTGCAGGCTTTGCGCAAAAGCCAAACAGGGCGCGTCGTCTTGGTTTTGGATGAATTTGACAAAGCAGGCGTCGAGTGCGATACGCTGCTATTGGATTACTTGCAGTCATGTCGTATATTCGACCCGATGTTGGGAGACGTTTTTGGCGTGCGCGAAAATTTGGTCGTCATAATTACGTCAAACGGCAGACGTGAATTTGACGACGCTCTTGGGCGCCGCTGGGTAAAGCGCGTTATGCCCTTCCCGACCGAAACGCAAATGCTCGAAATTATTAAAAAAATGCTTGGCGACGCTCAAATCGCAAGCGAAACAATTAAGTTTGGCGTGCATATCATGTACTGGTATCGCAGCCAGAAGCCCCGAAAAAGTCTCGTGCAAAACGAAATTGTAAGAATCCTGTTGATGGGCAGCACGATGTCGCAAGCCGACTTCGCCGACGTGCTCCCAACACTATTCAGTCCGTACCAGGCGGACCATAAAATCCTTGAAACTAAAGGGCTAAAATACATCGCTGGAAAATTGCACAGCAATGAATCTTGATTTACAGCGCATCGGCTTCGCCCTCGATGCGCTTAGAAACATGCGCGAAAACCCAAGCGAGCTCAACGACAGATACGTTAAAGATTCGCTTGGGAATACGTCCAACGCGGACTTGCCGAAGCCTGTTGCAAACATTTGCAACAAGCTCATCGCGCTTGTGATGTTCGAGCAAGCCAACCCAGAGGGCGACAGGACAATAAAAAAAGGGTACATTTTTTACAGGTTCGAGGGAAAAGCCTACGAGCTAAACTGTAGCGCGCTCGAATACGCGTACAAAAAAAATAGGCGGCTATTCCAGTCCGCCGCAACCTACATCGCAAAAAAGCTCCAAGTCGCAAGTAAGGATTTGGGGCTTGGAAAGTTGGTAGCAAAGCGCATCAAAAAGCTTGAATCAGAATTGCAGGCAGGTGCGATGAAAGCAGCAAGCGAAAGCGGCAAAGGCGACCGCCCAAGTGCCGATTTTGGCGTAAGAATCGATTCATACTACCAAAAAGCTCTCGAAGTTTTCGAGAGTTTGTCCGTAGTTTTCAGAAAAAAAATTAGCGTACAGGAGGAAAACTACGCAAAATTTCTTCCAAATATTTGGGTTAATCCCACTAACCCAATACCGATGTCGCGCGCAAAAGCGTACATCGACCGCGTCGTTAAACCGCTGATTGTCGTGGACGCTGACCCAAATTACAAACATGGCGACATTTGCAGTAGCGTGTTTGCTGCTGCTTGCGAAAACGGCTATGAAACGTTTTTGAGCACCAAGCTCAACACCGACATGGAGCGCATCGAAGCAGCCTTAGCAGCTGGGCAAAAAGTTTTGATGGTCGGGAGTGGATGCACGTTTGAGGGTAAAGAAACGCTCGCATACCCAAATTTATTTTGGGCAACTGTTTTTAAGAAAAATAGCGACTGCGGATGCAGTACGCTAAAAGTTGGCGGTGTAGACTGCGATAGAATTATTAGATTTTAACCAAAAAAAACTACAATTATGGAAAACACGGAAAAAATTACATTAGAATGGGCTGAGTTGCTCACGTTTTTGGGCTTGCCTAAAGCTACTTATGGCATAGAAACTGCTTTGGCGATGAAGCAACTAGATTTAAGCTACAACCAGATTTCTGTATTGCCAGAGTCTATAGGATTGCTGGTAAACTTGGAATACTTAGATTGCTCTTGGAACAAGCTCACTGCATTACCAGATAGCATTTGCTTACTGGTAAACTTAGTGGAATTGGATTGTAGCTGCAACAAGCTGACAGCATTGCCAGAAAGCCTCGGCAACCTTACTAACTTAGTGTACTTAGATTGCGGCGACAACCGTCTTTCCGTAAATCCTAAAGGGTTTAGTAAAAAGGTTTGTGTATATACAAGAGGCAATCACTTCTAATATCCTGACCTAAGCACGTCCATAAAAGGCTCATTCATTTCATCGCAAAACAAAAAACACCATGATAAAAAGGTAATAAAAAATAATGCGCACAGCGCGTCGGTTTTGGCAGCGCAACAGTGTGTTACATAGTCAATTTTTACACAGCTGGACATTGCAGCAGCTACCAAAATCTCGCACACAGGCGCAGTGCGAAGAGGAAATGCCGCCGCCGAACGAGCCAGTCGATGATTTTCAAAACAGCGCAATATGATTGTCTTGATAATTATTATTGCAGCAATGGTTTTGGGCACTTTGCTGCGCCCGAAGCATTTTATTATTCAAAAAAATAAATACAAATACAAATGAAACTCTACCCAAGACACGAAAGAATACTGAAGGCAGTCGGCGAATCGCGCAAGACTACAGTCGAAATATTCGACAGTATAATGCCACCGTTGAAACTCAAAAATATAGAGAAATACATTTTTGAGCTATATGAAAATGGCCTCATTTTTGAAGAGGACGGGAAATACTACAGCAAGGAAAAATCGGTGAACGGTGAAAGTGATGAAGTTTTCACCGTTGAAAAATATCAAAATTTCGAGGTTATTACTATAAACTTTGAGACAAGCCAAAACATTCAATTGCTCAAAAATTGTTTTGAGTTTTTCGGCTATATAGTCTTAAAGTTTTCTATTAAGCAGCTCGTCATTCAGGCCCCAGAAGCCTTACATATATTGCAAATTTATGAAGATATAGATGCAATACTATACGCGCACGGCTCTCGATTCATCGCAAGCACTCCAGAGCGCAAAGTCGAGCAAATATCCCAAAAAGCGCCAAAACATTTGTCTGTCTTAGACCCCAAAAAAGACATCCAAATTGGGGTTAAATTTGAGTACAGAGCACAAGAGCTAACAATTTGCGTAGTATCTCAAAAAAGACGCGTCTTGAATGACAATATATTTATTGCGCCAGGCGCCAGAGTTGAATTTCAGGCCATCGGTGAAGGCGGTGAAATTATTAGTTTCACCGTTGACACGACACGCAAAAATTCGAGTATAAACTTTCTAGTTTTAAAAAATTCAGTCGAGCCAAAAAGGTTGAACTGGGCACTGGTGAAAAATAAAATACAACAGCAAGAATCACTTTAAGAACTAAAAACAGAAGCACAATGACACCAGAGAAACTAGAAATGCGCAAACAGATTATTGCCTTAATCGAAACAGGAGAGCAGTCTAATCTGGAACTTGCACAACAACTATCTAAAGGACAAAGACTTAGTTTCGAGGTTTTGCTAAAAGAAGTATGGGGCGAACTATTGAAGTTGTTATATTATAATATAAGTATTGAATCTGTAGTATGGTTGACTAACTTAAAAGTTTTAAATTTAAGTTTAAAAAACCTAGTTGCATTACCAGAGTCGATAGGCTTACTTACTAACTTAGAGAGATTAGATTGCTACTATAACGATATTAAAGTATTACCAGAGTCTATAGGATTGCTGGTAAACTTGGAATACTTAGATTGCCACAAAAACCAGCTCACATCATTGCCAGAGTCGATTGGGCAACTTGCCAACTTGGAATTGTTGTATTGCGACCGCAATCGACTTACGGTATTACCAGAGTCGATAGGACAGCTTGTAAACTTGGTAGAGTTGAATTGTAGCTTCAACCATCTTACGGCATTGCCAGAGTCCATTGGCGAGATTGCAAACTTAGATTACTTGTATTACTACAATAATAATATTACTGTATTGCCTACTGGCTTACGTAAAGAGATTATTATAGATACTCCTTTTTAGCATCCCGACCTGAGCAAGTCCGTAAAAGGCTCATTCATTTCATCACAAAAAAAACAACCACATGACAACCTCAAAGAAAATCGCAGCGTTTGAGCTGTTGATAGAAAGAATGAAGGAATCTCCATGCAGCGGCATGTGCAGAGCACTAATCTCGCTTCAATTTTATAATAAAATTAGCGATTTCGCCAGATTATATATTTTAGGCATCATAAAAGCAGAACTTGTGCAGCAAAACAGCATTTCGCACACGCTAAGCGTTTATCTTTTCAAACCTTACGAAATGCCGCCGCGCATTGAGTGGTGTGAAGCCAAAATTAAACAACTAAAATAATGGAGAAAATAATAAATCATTTACAGTCTGTAGGGTATATGCGCCCTGCCGACATTGCTAATATTCTTTGCATAAACGAGAGAACTGATTTGATAAATGCGGTATCTTTTTTATACGCAATTACGACAGTAAATTCATCTATTCCAATCATCGCGCCTCCAGCAAATGGCGAAAAAGAAAAAAACTATGGCAAACAAAGAATGGGTTAAAGATGGGTACAAGTACAGATGTGGGATATATACAATTGTGCAATGTTGTTTACTGCGTTCTAGTTCAGCTTTTAAATTTAGCTTGCATTTTAATAATAAGTTCGGCCATCGGGTTATTGTTACAACAAAAACAGGGCTCGAAAAAGATTTAAAAGAGCTACAACAGTATGCTGATTCAATTTCACACTTGCAAGAGTAGTTTTTCTTAGCTATATTGCAGTGTAAAAATTGAAGTAGGACTCAATAATTTTACTTAAAAGAAACAAAAAACATAGCTCTGCTATGCTAAAGCGAGTCCTACCGCCGAAGCATTGTGGAGCTTTATTATTTTATAAATATGAAATTTACACTAACAATAAACCAAAAAGCAATTATTGATTTGAACCTAAAAAATGGGCTAAATCTTGATATAATAGATGCGCATCTATTGGAATTTTGCTGTGCCTGGTTCTCAAATTCTAAGGCAACAAAAGTTGCATGCGACGGCATTGCGTACACTTGGATTTCACACAAATTAATATCAGATAATTTGCCGCTTTTAGGCATAAAAAAAGATACAATTTACAGGCGAATGAAAGTATTAACAGAAAACGGATTCTTTTTATACCATCCGAATAGCAAAATAATAGGTATGACACTATACTGCCAAACCGCATTATTGGATAGTATAAATTTTGAAACCGTGCAAGAAATTAGCAATAATTCGCACCTAAAAAGCATCGGATTAGAATCCGAACCATCGGATTTGAATCCGTACCCCATCGGATCTAGATCCGTACCCCCATCGGATCTAGATCCGAACTATTATACTAATAAGATTAATAGTAATATAATTAATAAAGAACAAGAGCTTTGTGCAGAGCAAAGCTCAGCGACCGCACCAAAAAATGAAATTTTTATTTTAGAAGAAGAAAAACAAAAAATAAAGAAAGAAAAAAGTTGCGCAAAAAAAGAAGAGCAGGATGCAGACACCGCAAAAAACTTTTTTGAAGTGTGTGAAATATTAGCATTGTTCACAAAGCTAAACGGCATTAGTTTTAAGATTCCTAAAACAAGAAAATTATTTGAAAGATACGACCATGCTAAAATTATCCAAAAAACCATCGAAAAGGGCTATAATTTGCAACAATGCTTAGATGTTTTAATTTTTAAACACAAAGAATGGGGTAATGATGCCAGAATGATGCGCTACGTATGCCCACAAACGATTTTCTCACCAAAGTTTGACCTTTATATAACCCAACTAGAGATAGTCCAAAATAACCCCCTTTATGTCGATAGTAGTAAAAACAACCCAACAGGCTCTACAAGATTCGAGCGAATGTTTAGAGATTTTGCACAAGGTGAAGAGCCTAGTGCACCTTTCTAAAATAAAAGTAATTTTAGAGGGCATGATTTTGCCGTTTCGTAAAATGTCAGAAATTGAAAATAAAAAATTGTTAAGTGGTGAAATAATCTATTGCATGGCAAATTATCTTGGCATCTCAGAGTCTAAAAACGACAGAGAAGTTATTAGAGAATGTATTCGATTTGTAAACGAAAAGTTTTCTTTTTTGGGTAGCGGAGAGATAAGACAAGCATTTTCTATGTGCTCAGCTGGCGAATTTAAAGACTTGCATTTGCGCGCATATTTTGGCATCATGACAGTCGATTTGCTGGGCCAAGTTTTAAGAGCTTACAAAGATTTTAGGAAAATAGAAGTCGCTAAAATAGAAGTCGCTAAAGAGGAGCGTTTGCAGGAAAGTAAAGCTCTCGAAGCAGAAATTAGAAATAAAAACGCAAGGGCAGAAATTTGTATAAAAATAAAGCAAGCAATTTCAGGAGACATTGTTTTTAGCGCATGGGAATCAATCCCAGTGCACTGGGGAGAGCTGGCAATACAAGAAAACATTATACAGCCAAGCGCGGAGTGTAAAAAAGAAATTTGGCAAAAAAGCTTAGAGCTTGCAAAGCAAAGCAAGCTAACAGAACAAGCATTTGCGCGCGATGCAGGAAAATTTATACTAGCAAGAAATATACAAATGTTCTTGGAAACAGTGGAAGTCGGAGAATTTAATGCAAATAAAGACTTTAAGAGTATAGCGAAAAGTATTTATTCTAAACTTATTTTGTTCCAATTCTTTAAAAAATAAAATAAATTTTAAAAATAACTTGCAACTATGTTTTTTCTAAGTTAAATTTGTGTGTGTTAAAGTCAAAACCTGTCTTGGGTTTTTAAGGTTGTTTTCAAAGTCAGGGGGCTTGCGTTAAAGTCCAGCCCCCTTTTTTAAAGCAAAAAAATGGAAACATGTTTTATAGGGATTGACCCATCCTTTAGAAAAAATGGGTTTGCAATTTGCGTTATCGATGAAGATTTAACAGCAAATTTTATAAAGTTTATAGATGTACATGGCTTTGTTTGCTGGCTAATTGACGCACCTCATAACGCTTTTTATTGTATAGAAAACAGTAACCTGCAAAATGAAACATTTGACATGTCTGGCAGTAAATCCATTATCGCAAAGAAGAGCCGCGATGTTGGAAAAAACATGGCAATTAGTCAAATTACAGTCGACATTTGTATGCAAAAAGCAGGCAAAGAAAATGTCTTAGAGTTGTCACCTTTACAAAAGGGCAAAAAGATAACAGACAATTCTATATTCTTAAACATTGCGCACCAAGAGCGCATTAAATTATTAAATTATAAAGGGCTAAAAGGAGAGCAAGACGAAAGAGATGCTTTTTTACTAGCAATCAAAGCAATAAAATGGAAGAAAATAAAAAATATGCGGATTGTTTAGAGGCCGCAATGCTCATAAATCCCAAGTACACAACCACTTGCGTATTGTCTTCGATGAATTACAATGTAAGGGCTGGGCATATTGAGGAGTTTTTCCCACAACTTGCAATTGTAGAAGATGGGCAAATAGTGCAATTGCTAGGGGAGTCAAAAAAAGCTTTTTTCTTAATAAAAGAGATAGAAGCTTTTGTGAAATTAAAGTCAAAAAGAAAGGGCTTTAATGTAAGAGAAGTTGAAGCTATCCTTGAAAATGGCAAGATTTTAACTTTTGGCTCTTGCTCAGAAGCAGCAATCTTTTTTAACATACATTACAGTACTTTCGTAAAAGCTGCGCGCACTGGAAAGAAAATAAAAGGAACGCGCTTTTCGCATAAAGATTAAATTTATGATTATTTTTATTATATTATTAATCCTGTCTTTAGTCTTAGACTTTTTTAATAAATCTAAACATGAAATTGATTTAGAAATTAAAAAAAAAGAGCAAATTATTGCACAGAAACTACCAGAAGAGGAAAGGGCTTTCGAGACATTAATTAAAGAATACGACCAAGAAACCGAAACAGTAACTTGGGGTGTTAAAAACAAAGCATAAAAGATTACTCACATCACATCAAAACAATGAAACAATGAAACAAGAATTTAAAAATGAGAATGCAAAAGGCATATCTAAAGCAAGAACGAGCATCTATAATGCGCTGTTTTATATATCTACAATAACTACTGCAATTTGTATTGCTGCTGTTTTTGTTGCCATGGTCTACCCAAAAGCAACGATAGAAAATGCGCCATATCTTTGCGTTATTTCATTTTTATGCGCCTTGGTTATTGCGCACATTATAGATTTTAAAATAAACATCAGGCTTGGGAAAATGGTAATTCCAGAAGTGATTGCCTGGTCCACAGGCCGATTCAATATGTCGATATTACGTAAAACAGGCGCCGTATTATTAGCTTGCGTTTGGCTTTTTGGAGTGGCTGCATCTTTTGTAACATCGTGGGGCGGTTCAGCTTTAGCGGCTGGCATGGCATCCTCTTTTAATGCGCCGATGCTAAATGTTGTAGCAAGTGCAGAGAGAAAAGAAGTCAATAAAGCTTTACAGCCACATAGAGACGAAATAACAAAAATAGAAGGCTCTATTTTGGCCAATACATCTGCTAATACATCAGCAGAAATAAAAAGACTTGTAAAGCAAAAAAATGAATGGGCCATGGTGGAGGCAAACAAGATAGCTGCTTTTTGGGCTCAAAAAGGTGCAAAAGAATTGCAGGCCGCAAAGAATGCGCTATCAAAAACAGAGGCACGAGAGAATTTGAGAGCTGATAAGATAATTGCAGATGCAGAGAATACATCTGTAAAAGTGACAAGCCAAAACGAAAATAGAACCAGCATAATCTGGAAATTTTTAACAATAATTGGCACGTTGCCTTTAATTTTTGGCGTGCTGCTTGTGGTTTCCGAGTGTGCTGATTTGGTGCAAATTCAACTGCCAAAAGAAGTAAAGCAGCATCCAAATGGCGTCGGAAATGGCAATGTTGTTGGCCAAAGAAGTGGAGAAAATGAGCGTAACGAAAAGAGAGACGCGCTATATACAAACCCCTAATAGCTGTTCCTATGGCCTTCGCAAGGGACAGCTTTGGAGAGAAAGCAGGAGTTGAAAGCTTTGAGGAAATACTATTAAAAGAGTCTGTATCTATATATCAAACAAAAGTTGGCGAAAGGATAGAAGAAAAAGACTCAGCAAAATGGTATAGAAAGCAAATAAACACAAGGCTTTCAAAAATTAAAAATAATGAAGGTAGAAGAGCTACACACATAAAAGAAATGAAGCGTCTTTTATCAGGGCTAAATATTATTAGCAAAAAAGATGCTGAAGAGATGAGCGATAAAATTGCAAAAGAAACTTAATTTATTTAATTTCATGGCCGAATGTTTATCGCATTCGGCTTTTTTAAAATAAATATGAAACTAAAAATAAAGCCAAAATTTTATGGCAATGAAGCTGGCCATTGTGTAGTTTATGCAATAGCAAATCTATTACACACGAGCGATAATGCAGCAAATGCACTGGAGTTGTTTCCATCAAAAAAGTGCGGTTACGCTGTTTCTGAAATGTGCGAAATTGTAAATTCTATAACTGAAGATAAAGACACAGTTCCGATTCTTTTATGCTACCACCCAAGTAGATTCATAAATGAAGATGATTTTAGTCAACTTTATCCATTTCAATCAATAAAAGATGAAGAAATTATTTTACTAATAAACAAGAGTCTTTATTGTCTGCTTATTTTTAACATAATGAGCAAGAGTGTTAAGCACACAATTGCATGTTATTATGAAGTAAATACAGGTGTGTTGATATTAATGGATTCGGCAGGCAGTGGAAATGTTTGGGCAATGAGTCAATGCGACTTTTTCAACTCTTTTAATTGTTATGGCGTTTCTATGATTATGTCATCGGTTAAAGACTCTTGGTATCCTATATTTGTTGAAAAAAAAGACTTAGATATATGGCAGAAATAATAAATTACCCATTAAAAGAGACTGAATACATTAAAAAACAAACAGCCAAAAAAGCTATTGTTTTGCACTTTACAGCAGGATGGCCAAGTCCATACCAAACAATTGATATCTGGAATGCTGACGGCCAGCGCAAAGGAACTTCGTTTGTAATTGGAGGCGTAGAAGCGAATGGCGGGGGCGCGTGGGATGGTAAAATATTACAGGCATTCGATAGTGAATTTTACGATTACCACCTCTTCAAGTGGTTTAGCGGTTCTGAAATTATCGAACAATCTACAATTGGAATAGAGCTATGTAATTGGGGGCCATTGACGTTTCGGAATGGCAACTTTTACACCTACGCAAATACAATTTTGCCAAAATCGCAAGTAGTTGAACTTGATGTCCCATTTAAAGGGTATAAATTTTGGCATAAATTTAGCGACAAACAGATTGATTCACTTGAATATCTATTATTGTTTTTACTTAAAAAGCATGCAATACAGCCAAGTGGATTGCCGAAGCTTTTGCGATTAGAAAACGGATTGCAATTGCAAAGGATGCTTAATTTGCAGCTATTAAGAAAATCTATGCCGCTTTTAATTGAGGATGGTATTGTAGGTAAAAAAACAAGAGATGCTTTAAATTCATTTCCACATGCAGCCTTTGAACTTGACCCAAATTACAAAAACATAAAAAACATCGACAGCGGAATTTATTCGCATTGCACGTTCGATGGCGACAGAAAGCTCGATGTTCACCCAGCTCCAAACCTTATAAAAATGCTAAAAGATATATGATATATGAATCAATGATGATTAAGACATCAAAGTTAGTTTGCAATAATGGCCAAATTGAAGGCGTTAGCAAGAACCCAAGAATAATAAAGGACGTTGCTTATTTGACACTTAAAGAGTCGATCCAAAACGACAATTCTCATTTATTTACAAACGAGTTAAAGGTATTTGAATTGAACGGAAAGTTTGTCGTAATATCTGGCAATATGCGATTGAGGGTATGCAAAGAGCTAAATATAAAAGAAGTGCCGTGCAAAATAATTCCATCAAATTGGACTGTTGCTCAGATACAAAAAGAGGCAATCGTTTCAAATGTCGCTGCTGGGGAATGGGACACAGAAGCTCTTGCAAATGAATGGTTTGATTTGCCACTTGCGGAATGGGGGCTTACTGCTGCTGCGGAATGGGATACAGAATTAGAGACTGAATTACAGGCAAAAGAAGACGACTATGAAGAGCCAGAAAATATAAAAGTTGATGTATTTTTAGGTGACTTAATAGAGATTGGAGAGCATCGGTTGTTGTGTGGAGATTCAACTTGTTCAGATACGGTTGCAAGGTTAATGAATGGGGAGAAAGCGGATATGGTTTTTACAGACCCGCCTTATGGGATTGATTGGAACACTGATTACATAAGATTTAAGGGAGGATTGGCGCCAAGTAATAAATATCCTAAAATCAAAAACGATGAAAAAGACTTTGACCCATCATTTTTTTTAGCTATTTGCAACAAATGCTTTTTCTTTGGCGCAAATTGCTTTTCAGATAAATTACCAAAAGGGAACTGGATTGTTTGGGATAAAAGATTTGAGAATAATGAAGCTTTTTTAGCTGATGCGGAAGTTGCTTGGTATAATGGAAGTGGTGCAGTCTATATAATAAAAGAAACACATCAAGGTTTTGTAAGTAGTGATAAAAAAAGATTTCACCCTACGCAAAAACCAGTGAAATTATTGGAACAAATATTTGAAAAAATAAAAGCACCTTTATTTTTATTCGACCCCTATTCAGGCTCAGGCTCAACAATGGTAGCAGCCCACCAGCTAAAGCGCAAGTGCTACGGCATAGAATTAGACCCGAAATACTGCCAAGTTGTTATCGATAGAATGGTGAAACTTGACCCTTTATTGAGTGTAAAAATAAATGGAGTTCCGTATAGTTCCACTAATTAAAAACGTGTCAAAACGTGTCAAAAACGCAATATGGCAAAATTAAGCGACAAAGAGTTTTGGGATGGGCTAAGGGCTTCTGGGGGTATTTTTGCGAGAGCGGTTCGTTATTTCAAAGAAAATAATTCAATTGAGATAACCAGACAATGTGTTCGTGATAGAGCGCATAAAAATGAAAAATTACTCAAAGACATAGAAGAGGAGTGCATTGATGCAGCAGAAGAGGTGTTAATGACGTTTATTAGAGAAAAAGCAAAAGGTGAGGCTAAGCTACGATTAGATGCGGTTAAATTCTATTTAAAAACAAAGGGCAAAGATAGGGGTTATGCACCAGCCGCATCTGATAAAGTTGATGAAATAGAGGTTACCATAAGAGAAATAGAATGAAAAAAAGAGTAGATATAGAGCTATTTAAAGCTCACTTTGGGCAATTAAAGATACTAAACGAAAAGCGCAGGTTTAACTGTATTGTTTGCGCCAGGCGGTTTGGGAAAACTGAACTAATATCTAATATAAAAAATTCACTCATCACTGGTGCGGTTTTTAATGGTGAATACATAGCTGTATTTGCGCCAGTTTTTAAAGACATTTCTCAAACTTGGAGAGTTATTTTAGATAAATACAAAGAGTTAATAAAAGAAAAAGATAACTCTAAGCATATTATATATTTTCACGGCGGCGGTGTGTTGTATTTTTGGTCTTTAACAAACGAGGGGCACAAAAACGATGGTCGTGGATACAGGTTTCACAGAGTCATTTATGAAGAAACACAAAAGATTCCAGATTCAGTTTTTGAACACCACTTTAAGACTGTATCTCGGCCAGCTCTTTCGGATTTCAAGGGCGACGGCTTTTTTATTGGCACAGCAAATGGTAAAACGAATCATTTTTATAAGCTCATTCAGCGCGGTGTCGTGAATGGGAAGTGCGAAATTAACCACTTCGGAGAGTACGATATAGATGTAATTGATGATGAAATTGGCGACAATCAAGACTGGATGACATTTAGAATGATAACAACTGATAACCCAAAAATTGACCCTTTGGAAGTTATAGCAGCAGCTCGCGACTTAGATGAGCAAAGTTATCATCAGGAATATTTTTCTGTTTTCGTAAACTTTGAGGGTCAATCTTGGGCTTATGTATTTAGGGACAGGCAATTGCAGAGCAAAGTTTTTAAAAAAGCAATGCCAATGAATTGGGAGGAGAGGATATTCTTAGCGTTTGATTTTAACAAAGTGCCCATGACTGCCATTTTTATGCAAAAGCACTATTTGAGCCAAAAGCAAACAATTGAGACTAATTTCAAATACGCTCCGCACCTAAAAAAAGAATTTAAGGTTGGGATAAAGGGCAATAGTGCGACTATTTACGACACCTGCAAAGCGATTCGGGTTTGGGTTTATGAGCAAACAGGCAAGAAAATAGGCATCTGGTACAACGAAAAGGATGAGGTGATAGGTAAATACCAATGCGCTTTCGCGTTTCGCGTCACTGGCGACGCATCAGGGAATGCGACTTCTGGTATGGTAAAAGACCCAACTAATTATTACAAAATAATAAAAGATGAATTACAGTTGCCAGATTCCGCATTCGACATCCCAAAATCAAACCCATGGCACGCCGATTGCCATCTACAATTAAATACAATTTATAGTAGATGTCCAGAAATTGCAGTTGATTTAGATAACTGCAAAGAGCTAATAAAAGACTTGCTTAGAATAAAAGATGACGGAAAGCATGGCATCGCGAAGTCGGCTGGCGAAGCACACCAGGCAGATTTGTTAGATTGTAACAGGTATTTGTTCAATACCTTTTGCCAAGATATTAGGAAATAAAAAAAAGGCTCATCAGATTCGACGAGCCTTTTTTTTATGATTTTAGTTGTGCGATTTTAGCTTTACACCACGCTATGCGCGGCGGAATGTCGCGTGGACAAAATAGGTAGAATGTAAAGCTTTCATCTAACCAATACTTGCTTCCGTTCTTAGCTCGCAAATCATTGTCTATGATTTTATCGACAAGCTGAAAGCCCTCTTCTGTTACAATTTCACACGAAAGCAGCCATGCAAGCGGCACGCACATGCCGAATACAAATTTCTTCCCTCTATTGTTTTCCTTTAGCTCAATTGCGAGCTTTTCTAATGTGTCAATTACGACACTTTTTTGTGATGTTGTCAGCTCAGTAATTTCCATTGTTGTATTTTTTTAGAGTAGCCGCTACTCTGATGGGTGAATGCTATTAAAAAAGATTGCCCTCGAAATCGAATACTCTTAGACTTGCCGAACCCTCAATCCACGCTGGTAGCTCGGCAAGCAAGTTGTTTTTACAATGCAATATCCTCAACTTTGTCAGCTGCGCCAAACTTTCTGGCAAGGCTTTAAGCCGATTCTTGCTACAATAGAGATATTGTAGCTTATTAAGCTTACCCAAGCTTTCTGGTAGCTCGGTCAGTAGGTTATTGTTACAGCAAATCTCGCGTAACTCTACGAGCTCTCCAACCCACGCTGGTAACTCTGTGAGTCCGCAGCTGTCCAAGGAAAGGACTACCAAGTTGGTTAGTCGCATTATTGCCTCTGGCATCTCGGTCAGCTTGCCATAGACGTAGAGCGACCGCAAGTTCCTCAGCCTTTCCAATCCCTTCGGTAGCGCATTGCCGAGCACAGTGAAGCTTAAGCAACTAACTTGCATTAGATATGCAAGTTCTTTAACGCTTATAGGGCACTCGCACGCCAACAGCAGCTCCCCCCAAGCATCGCGAAACAGCTTCTGGAACGGCAAGCCTTGCCCAGTGCAGAGTAGCTGGGCAAGTTCAATGTTAGCTTTTTCACCAGTTTCGATGAGCGCGACTATTTTTTGTCGCATCTCGACTTGCTCTGGTGTCATGCTTGGAGTTGCTCTATTTTTTGTTGGCACCATGCGATGTGAGAAAAGTCATCGAACGGCTCAAACATATAATGCTCCCACGCAGACCCTTCTGGCAGGGCGGCGTTTTTGGCTTTAATTTCTGCTTCTATTTGCTCTTCTAAAAAAAAGAACTCCACCAAGTGGAGTTCTCCACGGTCTACCATGTTTTCTATGGGAACACGTAGCGTCCATACGGGGTTTTTTTCAATATAAGCAACGATTTTTTGGAACGCTGCGACTTTCTGGTCGTTAGTCAATACTATCATTTTTATAGTTTTTAAAGCGCAAACGAGAATCGGTCGAATTCGTTTGCGCGGTTATGAATTTATTTTACAAATAATAGCTATTGCCTTTTAGTGTAATGCACTGAAGGTCAGCAGGGACCGCTTCACAATCGTAAGCAACGCAATCATCAAATACGCAATTTTTGAAAACGCAATTTTTAAAATTACAACCGTCAAAGTTTGTTCTTGTAAAACTACAATTTTCAAAGGTTACAGTTCCTAAAAAACAGTCGTCGAAGGTTGCGCTTTCAAAATTACAACCTTTGAGGGCTGTGCATTCAAAAATAGAAGTATAAAATCTCGTGCCAATGAAAATGGAATTTTTGAGTTTTGTAACCGAAGTAAGGAATGTAAGTTGTTTTGCAGTTAACTTGTTGCTGAATTGGCTTGTCATGGTTGTATAGTTTTTTTGAAATTTATAATACTTTCTCTATTTGTTGTTACAAAGGTACGCAACATATTTGAAACCTGCAAACATTTAGCAAAGTATTTTTAAAATACTTTCAAAATAAGTTGTTTTATGCTACACGCTAATAGTTTGCTTAAAAAAACAACACACTAATTTGCGTAAAAAGTTAAAACAAATAGTACTTGTAAAAAACGCTTATTTAAAGTATATTTGTAAAAATATAAAACTATGTTTACTAAGTTATTCGCTTATTTTTCGCGCACAAATACAGAAAAGCTCGCTAAGAGAAATCATAATCGATATACAAAATGGCTCGCAGCGCATGCACCAATTTACGCAACTGGGCAGATAGATTTAAAGCGAGTGTTTACAACCGACTCTGGTGTAAACTTCTACCTGCCGTCCGACATGCTCACGCTCACAATGGAGCGCAAAGCAAAGATAGAAGAAGCGCAGGCGGCGTTCGATTATGGCATGTCTGCCCCAGAAATGCTTACAACTTTGCGCGCTATACTTACAGCAGTAGAAGAGCTGCCATTTGACTTTAGTAATAAAGACAAAGTTAAAAAGTTTGTCGCTTTATCTTCATCTTCTTTAAGAGATGCAATATACAGAATAGAGTTTATTAAAACAGAAAAGGTAATTCTTGAAATTGCGCTTTTAATTTTCCACATTGAAGGTGAAGACCCCTACAAATTAAACGAACTTACACAAAAAAGAAAAAGAGACATAGCAATTACAGACGACGCGCTGCGAGGTTTTTTTTTGACAACTATAATCGTATTGTTGAAAGAATCACAAAAGACAGATTAAGACGATTTAAAAAAACAGCAAAAGGGCATAGCGTAAAAAAAGAATCTTTCTACCAGCGTAGAATTGAGCAAATAAGGGAGTCTCAAAGAAGCAATGACTATATAGTTGCAAAAGGAGATGCAGAAACGATGTCTAGGTTGAAGTTTTGGAGACAAATAGAATACTACACAATTTTTGAACAAATATTGTTAGAAAACGAAAGGCTCGAAGCTCAAAAACAAAAACAAAGTACAAAGAAAATAAAGAAATAATGGCAGAGATAATACAGGACATTTACAGTCTTAAATTCGATAGCGCACAATTCCAAACACAATTGCAAAGCGCAATAGATAAAGTCGAAGAATTGCAAAGTGCAATGGAAGATGCATCAAACTCTGGAGAGCAACTGGAGGGTGCGCAGGAAAGTCTTGCCAGCGCGCTTGGAGACTTAGATACTGTGCTAAAAAAGGACGTTAAAAGTGTGGATGATTTGAATTCAAAACAGCGCGTTTTGTCTCAAACTCAAAAAGTGTTATCTAAAGACAGTAAAGCACTCGCATCTGTTACTAAAGAAACTGTAAAAACACAAGACAATCTTGCTGTTGCGACCGCTAGTGCTACCAAAAATAGCAAAAGTCTTGGGGGCTCTGTGCTGGATGGCGCAAAGAAATTAAACAGCTTAAAAAGGGCCGCTGGATTGGTGTCTGGAGCGTTCAGATTGCTTGGCTCTTTTAATCCAATTGGACTTGCAATAACTGGGCTCACATTAGGAATTGCGCTACTTGGACAATTCTTTACTGCAACAGATAAAGCAAAAACAGGGCTCGAAAAATTGAACGACCCAAGCCTTTCCTTAAACGAAAGACAGTTGATTTTAGAACAAGAGCTTGAGAGTCTTAATAACTTAGAGTCAAGGCGCGGTGCACTAACAGAAGAGGAAAAAAAACAAAGAGACGACCTTACCGCAAAATACAAAGAAACGTCTGATGAAATATTAAGAATAGAACAGGAGCGAATTGAAAGAATTACAGGCTTTTTAAGAGATGCTGAAAAGATAAGGATAAAGCTACTTGGCGACACGGCAGAAGCAGCAAGAGCAACCGCGAGGCTCGAAACGAGCGAACTTAGAGACGAGACAGGCAAAAGAAGTGACGCGCTTATAAAAGAAATAAACGAGCTTGCGACGCAAAGACAAAAGCTGCTCGATGAAGGACAGGTTGACCTTGCAAGAGATTTGCAGATACGAATCAATTCGATAGAAAAAGAGATAGAGGCAAGTAATAAAATTGCTGATGCGAAGTTAGCGCAAATACAACTGGAACAGCAATTAAAGTTAGTAGAAAAAGCAAGGGCAATTGAGGCCGAGAAGCGAAAATTAAAAGAACAAGAAGTTAGAGATTTAGTAGATAAAGATAGAGAGGCGGCGGAAAATGACGCTTTGTTTTACGCGCGCATAGCACAAGAGCAAGCAGATTTTGAAAAGAAAACAGCAGACGAGCTAGCAGCTTACAAAAAAACAGTAAACATCCAAAGTGTTGCTGACGAGGTAAAAGCAGCAAACGACGCAGGGCAACAAGTTAGCGAAATATCACAAAGGATTACCGAAAGGCAATTACAGGAAGATATTTTAGCATTAGAGATTAGTAGAAATAAAGAATTGCTTATTGTAAGACAAACGATTGCGGATAAAGAAGATGCAGCTAAAAAGATAGAAGAAATAGATAAAGAGTTTTCAAGAAAAAGAGTTAAGCTCGAAGCACTTGCAACTGTAGAAATTGCGCGAAATAGAATAAAGGTTCTTGAAGATGCTATTGCCAAGTCTGCAAGCCTTGGATTAGATACGACCACAGCGCAAAAAGAAATAGCAGACTTGAAGTTAAGAATACAGGAGCTCGAAAACGCTGCATTAGTAGAAATTGACGTTGATACAGATAATGCAAAGGGTAAAATCGAAGGGCTTGGTAAAGAAATTCTGGATGGTTTTAGCAATGTCGGGAATGCTGTATTTGATTTACTTTCCCAGCAAGCAGCTTTTTTAACAGAAAAAATAGACGCAGCAGTACAGAAGAGCAAAAGCGCATTGGATAGCATTCGCAATAATTCAGAAGATTTTAATGCAGACCAATTAGCACTCGAAAAAGAGAGGTTATTGCAGCTCGAAAACGCAAGAAGAAGGTCTGCGCTAAGAGAAGTTTTAATTGCGCAAATACAGGTTGCTGCAAACTCTGCTATTGCAATATCTAAAGCAGCTGCGGAAGGCGGAGTTGCTGCGCCATTCACGATTGCGACTACAATAGTTGCACTAATCGCGGGCTTTGCTGCTGCTGCAAATGCAGCATCTGGAGCTTTTTTTACAGGCACGGAATACTTAGAAAGAGGCAACGCTCCAAAGGGCCGCGACACTATTCACGTTCGCGCGCATGAGGGTGAGCGCATTATTCCAACTGCGAATAATTTGAACTATTGGGATGCTTATTCTGCAATGCAAAATGAAGTAATCCCAGCAAATGTGGCCAATTTATTTGCAAAAGGCTACGCTTCTGGGGGCCTTAAAAACGCAATTAAAAGCGTTAGTTCATTCAGCAAAATAAAGTCAAATCAAGATGTAAACATGGCCACAATACTTGGTACAAATGCGCTATTCTTTGTAAATAAAGAGCAAAACTTTACAGGCCTGCAAAATGATATTGAAGAGCTAAAAGAAGAGGTTAAGCGACTGCCTGAAAGAATGCCAGTTGCTACATTTAATGTAAACAGTCACGGGCTTTATATGAGTACAAAAAGGTATACAAATAAAGATGAAATAAGAAAAAACAGAGCTAAATAATATGAAAATAATTGAAAAGTATAAATTGAACTTAATTGCAACTGCTTGTATTTGCATCTATTTGATTGTCCAATTTAACAGCAAGCAATCGTTATCGGTAAAGGATTTTATTAAGTTTCAAAAACAGACAACGTTATTGATAAATGCAAAGGAAAAGCAATTTCAAGATAGCTTAAAGATTGCAATTAAAGAAGTTGATAGAAAGTTAAAAGACGCTCAAATCATCATTGATGATGCGATGTTAAAACAAGTTAAAAACAGCACAATTCTTTCCATTGAATTACAAAAACTAAAAAACATAAGGTATGAAAAAGTTAATTATAGCGATAGTACTACTAATTCTTTGCTCAAGCGTTTACGCGCAGAAAATTGAAGCAATAGACAGTTCTTTTTTAATAGACAGAGCTTTTGCTGAACAAATGGCAGCTAAATTTGATAGCTTAAAAACGATAAAGCTTATGCTTTCACAGTCGCAAACAACATTAAAAACATATACAGAGCTTTATAATAGTTCGTTGGAGCTACAAAAAGCACTTACTTTAAAATCTGATTTAAGTGAACTAAAATACAGTCAAATATTCTTTACAATAGAGAGTAAAGAAAGACAAATAAATGTACTAGAATCAAACGCTATTGTACTCTCGAAAGAGCTGAGGAAGTCCGAAAGGGTATGGAGAAGAAAAAAGACATTAACTGGCATTGGGTGTCTTTTTGGCGGCATAGCTTTAGGATTTATTGTTAGCTCTTTATCTCGATAATATGCAAAATATTAAAATACTTCTTGATGGAATAGCGCAAGATTTAGACGATATAAATGGCACAAACGGAGCGTCGTTTACATTCAGGTCTAAAAACGAAAATGGCGAAAGCGCGTTTTCTTTTTCGCCAGAACTTACATTTACTGGTACAGCTTATGAGTACGTAAAAGCTAATATATTACTAGCTCCAATTCCTACTTTAGCTCAAATAATTGTAACAATTTTAGATGATTGTTGCAACGATTTAAGTGGCGTGCCAATTGTTATTTTTGACGGCAAAATCGACGGCTCTGATGTTGAGTGGTGTGAATTCCCTTGCCAAGAATGCACAGTTTCTATTATAAGTAATTCAGAAGACGCAAAAGCAATTCAATGCCTTAAAAATACAATTATTTGGGCTAGAAAAGCGAGGTTCGATGGCTCTATTGGCCCTAATGGCAATCCTATGATTACAGATGGATTTGATGAAGGTAGGCGCGCAAATTCAACAGCCTACTGTAACGAAGTTAGGCCAAGTTACCTCCACGAGTTGATGATGATAGTCGGCTTTGTGTTTTTAGTAGGCCTATTGCCTGCGCTTTTAGTTGTCGCAACAATAGGGTTCTTAATTCAGCAAATTGGGTTAATTTTAGGGCTTGGTTTTCCGCCAATTCAAGGTAATTTTTACGACCAAGTAATCGGTGTAGTATCTACATATCAGCAGCTTGTAACTGGATGTGGCTACACTCATAAAACGCCATTCATTAGTTCATATTTGCAAAATGGATGCGCTATTTGTGGGCTTTCTTTGCAGAGTTCAATTTTTGGTGTCGGGGGCGTTTATGAAAACACAATGAGACTAGACGCGCAGTTTGCGCCTGGCGAGCTGGTAGACCCACTCGGGTCTTTCTTTAAAAACGCCCCTAATCTTAATTTTGTGCAATTCATGGATGAATTTTCGCAATTTAATATAGAATGGAGAGTTTCTAATTCTGTACTAATTATAGAAAGAAGAGACTTTGATTTCGGTGGGCAATGGTTTGATGTTGCGGATATTGAAAAAGACGATTTAATTAGTCTTTGTTTTTCTATATCAGACTTAAAGCCTGCAGCCTATGCTGAATACGATTACCAAAAAGACGGCGTTGATAACACTGGAGACGAGGTTCGCCCAGGCTGGCAAGAGCCTGTTTTTGATTGGAATGTTCCGCCAAATCCTGCACAGTCTGGATTGTTTTCTAATAATATATATTTTGGTGCAGCTCAATTTAGAAACGATGGCAATAGGTTGAAAATAAGCTCTTTGGACAAGCAAATATATGCAGTAATTTATCCTGTTTTAAATCAAACTGAGGACGTTTTATTATTAGAAAAAGGAATCTGTAATTTTCCAAAATTGTTAATTTGGGATGGAATTAGCGACCAAGACTCTGCAAGAATATTGCGATACCCTTCCGCTCAACTACAAAATACATTTGATTACAATATAGATTTTTGGGTAAAAGAAAACTACCAAGATGGCAACGGAATAGCAAGAGACACACTTTATCAACGCTTTTTTTACATAGACAATCCAAGGGTATCGGGCATAAAAACGCGCAATTATACATTGCAAATTGTAGCAAATTGCGAACTATTAAGAACGTTATCTGTAGACAAAACAATTCAGTTGCCGCTAATGGGGGTGTCCGTTTCTGCAACAATTGATGAAATACAATTCAATTCAAATACGTATCAATTCATAATAACTGGGAAAGTTTAATTATTATAAATTTATTTTTAAAAGCTTAAAATAAATACGATGCCTTATCTTTTTTCTGCTTTCCAAATGCGAAATATACAAAAGAACGGAGCGGATATGCTCACTACTACTACTATAATTTTGCCGCCTGCGAGCCCCGAAACAACTATAGAAAATACAGCAATAGGCAATAGAATAGTTGTCTCTTTTATTATCGTCGCTTCTGGATTTGATGACTTTACAAACAAGCAAGTCATTGTGAATTTTTCACCATTTCAGGGCACTGGAATAGCTGCAATTGGGCTTGGCTACGAGAGTGATGGATACGTAAATGGAGTACTTTCGGATGCAGTTTTTGTGGGGAGTTCATCGCCTTTTTCGTTTCCATTAACTCAATTAAACCTAAAAGCAAGATTCCAAAAAACAAGCTCAACGACATGTTATTGCGAGATTGAATTTTACATGACAATGGATGTTGCTGCATACGTGAACGCTAATAATTATTCAAACTTAGAGAGGTTTTTAAAGTCTTCAATTTCAGGTAGCTTTGGTGTAAATAATGGCCCTTCGGTTTATAATAGCCTTAAAGAGCTTGGAATAAAAGCACTTGTTTTTGATTTATCAACTTCCTTTTCTTCAAATGTTGTAAATGCGACAGGTTCTACAACGCAACGAATTAAATGGAAAAGCAGGTTTTATAATTCTTATTTTCTTGGCGCAACTACTAATATTAGATACATGTCTAATATTCAAATAACAAGCCCAAGTCAAATTGCTTCGGGCGTTACATTCCTGACAAAAGCAACCGCAGCGGCTCCGCAACCGCTCGGGCAAAGTATAGATAGCGCATTCAATGTGCTCTTTAATCAATTGTCTGTAAGTGAAAAAAATACAGTCGCTATAAATTTAGAGGGCAGGGCATTGCCATTAGTTACGCCAAATCCCACAACAACAGATATAAGAGTTTTGCTAATTCGAGTATCAAATTTAACAAATACAGTTGACTTTGAGACTGATTTACTCTTGAATGATGCTGTAATTCCTGCGCTAAACGTAACTTCAACACAATTAGACGGTGCTCTTTGGAATCCCAGCGCGTGGGTTGATGTTGCATCGGAAACAACGGATTTGACGTTCACGATTGACGGAAGTTTACTTTCAATTGGGCATTCATATAGAATAATAGTAAATATGTATGACAATGTAAACGACACTGTAACATCGCATATTTCACCAGAAATTATCGCAAATTTCGTTCCGCCAATAACGCCAACAATGACTGGAGAAATTGGCACTTACAATAAAGTTTATTTAGGGAATGAGGTTTCTGCTGTTGCTCCACATAGCAGATTTAAAAGCAGATTAACAATCAGCAAAACGTCTTTTAATTCTCAAATAATTGCGCTTGGAATTGGCGGTAATTTTGACGATGCTTTCCAAATAGCGCGCTGTTCTTTGCCTTTAATTTCTGGCGTAACGCCTCAAATTAGATTCTATCAAAAAAACACACTTGCGCTTCCTGCAAACAATCAGATAATTACAGATGGAATGGTAATTGTTTCAAATACAGCTACGGAACTTGTTTTAGATGCTTTTTTTAGAGTTGTTGAGGAATTGGCAGGTGTCGTATTTCAAGTAAATTGGGTGATAACTTTTAGGATTAGGACTTATGTTATTGGGCAAAATCTCGACTATCAAATATTGTTCAACCAAGAGATTAAGCCAAGATTGTTTGAAAATAACGAGCTTTTGCCTAAGCTTTTATCTGCAAAGTTTTACGACAACGATGCTTATCCTTTAAATAAATTCGAGGTTTTTGATTTATGTGGCAGGGATTTTATTATTTGCGAAATCGAAAAAGATGCAGCATTTATCGGTTCTATAAACTTCGCAGCTTGCATTTACCCAGCAACGGCAACAGGAGACGCAGCACTTTTGAGCATAGAAGAGGAAGAAAGTTGGATACCAGCTATTCAAATATTACCTCAATCTTTTTCGCCGAAACTAGATAATGTAGATATAAATTTTGGTGCTGACGATTTCGCAGCATTTAGAATAAATTTACAAAACATTCCGCAATTAACGCAGTTTTGGATTACTGGAATCGCTTACGAGCAACTGCCTAGCTATTGCCCAATTGGACTTGTTCAAGACATTGAGATTTATACAATCAGACCTTCGGCAGTTCCTTTTTGGGCACTTTCGGCATCTGCATCTAATTTCGTTAATGAGATATTAGCGCACCCAGACTACGTTTCTGGGGTAACAATAATTACACATAGAGTCGTAGATGTGAATGGAATTTTAGTGACTACTCAGATTAATTCGACAACGGTAATCGCGAATGATACACTGATTACAATACTTATGCCTCCGCAACCAGTTGTTTATTATCAACTTATAGTTGGTGCAATTTTTGACGCTGGCAGTGGTGCGCACAGTATTGTTTTTGAATTAAATGTAGACATCCCATTAATGGCAGTAAATGCGCCTTTAGTTAGCTACGATACAAACTCTTACAGCTGCGCTGACTTGGGATAATAAATAATTTTAAATGTTTTTTTATGTATATATTTGTACTATGATTCAGATACTTTATCAAGTTCCGCAATTTCCAGAAAATGCAAAGACGTATTCTTATCGTGCACCTATGCCGATAAGAAGGGCATGCCCAACGGTCGGGCCGCCTTTCGCACTTTCGGAATCCGAGACATGGAATTGTAATCTTTGCGGTGCAGACCAAGAGTTTTTTATTCCTTATCTTAGAGGCGATATAATACCTTTTCAAACAAATTTTGCGGATAACTACAATGCTAATCCTGCTGTATTAAATGCAGGAATTAAAAGTTTGACCGCTGCTGATTGGTATGTTATTATAGAACTTCAAGATGGCACAGGTACGACGGTATCTGATTTAGCAAATGTTTTTTGTAGCGCATATTATGTGGGTTACGACCAAATGTTTGGCTCGATTCAAACTTGGTTTGTCAACACAGGCCTATTCCCTATTTCGTTAAAATGCTGGAGATTAAAGATTACTTATTTGAAGATAAATCAACTTACAACCTTAGTAGAAATAGAGAGGGTGTTATTTACTGAGTACTATAAAGAGTTGATTTGCAGTGATTCAGTTTCCATTACATCGAGCTACAGCGCATTTGATTGCTACAGCAATAATTACAATGTAATAGAAAACTCATTGGGAGTTGGAACAAACGAAACTTACTATAATTTCCTTCGATTAGAGGGCGAAGTCGAATTTATAGCAAGGAATGAAGAGGTTTTAATTCAGACCGATAGAAATAAAGTTATTCGCAAAAGACTAACAAAAGTATATCGAATCTCTACGTCTCTAATCGCTCCATTTTACGCAAAAATGTTAGACCGCGCATTTGCTGGCAAAGATGTTTTTGTTGATAATTTAAAGTACATGAACTTCACTTTTGATAAAAGCAATGAAGCTTCAAGAATGTGGGCTGTAACGCCTCAATTTGAAGAGGAATGCAATGTCGACAATCGAGGTTGTGGGTTATGAAAATTGATTACCGACGGGCGGTATTATATAAAATATTTTATCAAAAATGAAAGACTTAATTAAGCTTTTTGTAATGCAATTAGCATTTGCATTTAGAGTCGAAATGGGCGCCTGTTCTTCCTGCGATGAAGACGATTGGGCGTACCCTGTTTATCTCGATGGATGCGACGACGCACTAACTCAATCTGGCATTGCTGGATGGTTTGCGCTACGCTGCGACAAGTCATTTACTGACATTACAGACGAGTTAGAGTGGGATGTAAAAATTGCCGCTGGCGAGCTTTTTGGCAGGTTCGATGGAGACTTTATTCGAGGTGCGCTGCCCGCTCCAGACAGGACAAATTTAGAAGTTGGCGCGTGCGGAAACTCGCTCACAATTCGCAAAGATTACACCGCCACTTTGTTTGACGCTGGCTACGATGCAGGGTTTACGAAGTATGATTTGTACGACTATGTCGACAGAAAGAGCAAACAATGGAAGTGGGGATTTATCTTGTGCGATGGCACAACTTATGGCCCCTTTTCAAACGGCCAAGTTGAACCAGATGAAATTATTGGCGAAACAAATAACGTACAAAGAGAGTTTCAAATTATAATCTCTTGGAAGGCTGGATTGGGCGTTCCGAAGCCTGTATTGTTGCCTTTTTTAATTGGAAAACAATTACATTAAAAACATGACACCAGAACAGTTTCTTTTATTCTTGCAATCGTTCGGCAATGATGTTATATCGTTGCCTAAGCATCCATTTCTAAAAGAATGGGCAAAGGTTGTAAACGATATACATCCTCATTATTTTGGCACAATTCCAAAGGCATTAGAGCTCACTTTCCCCAACGAAAATGAGGAGGTTTGGACGTATAGAAAGAATACATACCAAGCAAAGACGAAATCTTTAGTTGTGGATGCGGTTGATAAGCTTTCGAGAATGCTATCAACTTCAAAGTATTCAATCAATTACGAATCCGAAAGGATGAAGAATTACGTGCAAGAAATAAAAGAAATTGATTCTGAGTTAATCCCTCAATTCTTTTTAAAAAAGTTTATATCAAAGCGCGTTTTGGACCCAAATGCGGTGCTTTTGGTTTCAGTAAAAGGTCAAGGATTAAACGACGCAACTACAGAGGTTGATTTTGATTTTAATTTTATAGCATCAAAAGAGATTGAATTTTACGATAATGAATTAAATATTATTATCTACAAAGAGCCATCAGAAAATAAATACATTCCGCAATCAAATGAGCGGTTTTTGGTCGTTACGGATAATTTTTATGGGCGCATATATGTAGAGAATCAAAAAAGAATATTTGAGGTTATTTATGCGCACAATTTAGGCTTTATGCCGCTTGTCGTGTTGGGTGGAAGGCCAATTACAAAGGGAATAAATGGCCATGAATTTAATTACTTTGAGTCTGATATTTCCGATGCTGTTGCATTTATGAACGATGCCGCAACATCTGACAATCAACATAAAACTGTTGTAAATAGCGTATGTTTCCCAATTACAGTTTACAATGAAGGCATAGAGTGCACGTCTTGTTTTGGTGCAGGCCACGTTCAATCTCCTACACCGCACGAGCCCGACAGACTGGTAAGTTGCGGAACTTGCAATGGAGGCGGAAGGCAGTACACGTCGCCTTTGCAGGGAATTTATATATCGAAACCAGCGGGTGGAATTTCAGACCAAACAATCTCAAATAAGCCTGTAATTGAATTTATTTCACCTTCAACAGACACAATTAAAGTTGTTGGGGAATACGCTGCGGAGAAAATGCAGCAGGCAAAAGAGGCATTAGATATCAATAAAGCAGTAAAGCACGCTCAATCTGGAATCGCAAAAGAGATAGACAAAGAGGGCGTAAATATTGATATTGCAAAAATATCGGATGAGGTTTACGCGAAAATGAATCACATTCTTTATGTAATTCAAGGGCTTGTTTTTCTTGATATAGATAGCGGTATAAATGTAATTCAGCCAACGAGTTTTGATGTAAAAAATCAATACGAATTGTTTGAAGAATACAAAGCTTCAGTATCGGGCGGCACGGCTGACTTTGTAAGAGAAGCGACTTTTTCCGCGTGGGTAAACTCTAGGTTCTCAACAGATTACGTAACAAGAAGAATTGGCGAAATCTGCATCCTTTATGCACCAGCTTACCTTTATACTGTAATCGAGCGCAAAGAAATGTTTTTAATGGGAACATTAAAACAAGATGACTTAATTAGGGCTACTTATGGATTCAACGCCGTGCAATTAATGTACAATCAAGACTCTAATAGTATTAACAATTCAATTGGTGAAATAATTACAAAACTAGACAGTATGCTACTTGATAGATTTGAACAAAAGATAGATTTAACTTTACCAGAAATTGACCCTAATAGTTTAGCTTAATGACAGATTTAAAAAAAGCACAGCGGATAATAGAAAAGGCACTAAAAGAGCTTAATAAAAAGCTTGGCGGCGTTGAGTCTAGTTTCAATAAATCAATAATTGATTGGATAAACAAATTCGACATATCAGGGGGTAATATATCAAACAATAAGACTAATCAAGACAGACTACTGTCGTTTCAAAAGAACCTTAAAAAATTTCTACTTGAAGCTGGCTATTCTGAAATGGTATCTAAGTTTATTGTCAACTTTGACGAGCTTCAAGACAATCAAAAAGAGCTTCAATTAACATTAAATGGGATAAAGTTAAATGATAAGTTCTTAAATCCATACAAAAAATGGGCAATAAACAACGTAATTGCAGGCATGGAAGGGCAGGGGCTAGATGTTAATTTAGTTACACCTTTGCAAAATCAGCTTTTTACGACAGTAAATCAAGGCGGTAGCCTGAAAGACTTAATCGCATCGGTCGAAGCTATGATTATAACAAACGAGGAGCGCGCTGGGTTGCTTCGTAAAAATGCAATTCAAGTAAGCAGAGACGCGCTCGGCCAATACAATGGAGTTGTAAACGAGGCGGTTAGGAGCGTTTATAATCTTGATGGAATATTGTATGTTGGCACTTTAGTAAAAGACAGTAGGCCCCAATGCGAAAGATGGGTTGACTATGAAACATACGGAATTGAGGGACTGATTCCATTTTCGGAGCTACAAAAAGAAATAGATTGGGCACTAGACAATGGAACTGGATTCATAAAAGAGACAACGCCAGAAACGTTTAATCAATTTAGAGGAGGATATAATTGCAGGCATGAAGCATACCCAGTTCGTTTATTAAATTACAAACCTAAATAAATGCAAATAAGAGCACAACACAGAACGCAAAAAAAGCCAAACGGCGAGCCTTTGCAGATGCTATTTACAGAAGAGCAGTGGCTACAAAATTGGCAACCAACAGGCCAATGGCTGCTTGTTGAAACTATTACTAATATTGCGACTTCGATTCATCCAGCACGAATAGTAGAACCCCAAAAGCCGAAAAAATTAACAATAAGTGTTAAGAATAAATGTTGCACATAATTTAAAAACAAAATTACAATATGAAACAATTAATTTTAATTAAGATTAAGACAAAAAACGGCATCGCATCTGAAAAAGAAGGCGACGACAAAACAAAGCAACTATTAGAAAAGCTGGGCATTAAAGCTTCTGTTATTAAAAAGATAGATGCTGGCGAATTAAGTGTAGACGACGCAGCTAAGGAGTACGAAGCTGGGTTCGAGCAAGCTATCACAAAACGAATACAGGCCGATGTTGAAAAGGTGAAAACGAAAGAGATTTTCGCGTCTGTTTATACAAAATTTGAAAAAACAATTTGTTCAACTTTTGGACTTGAACATGAAAATTACGCTGCTGTTGAAGAAAAAGACAGAACAAAAACAATGCTTTCTGATGCGAAAAAAGCAACCGATTTGAAGTTAGAAAACATGAAAAGCACATTCACTGGTGCGGATTCTGATAAAATAAAGATTTTAGAAAAGAAATATCAGGAACAAATCGACTCCGCAAATTCAGAAAAAGCGGCGGCGATTTTAAAGGCAGAGCAAGTAGAAAAAGACTCGAACTTAAAGCTTAAAGTATTTAAAAATGAACTTGCACTAAAAGAAGTTCAGTCAAAGTTTTTGCAAGGAATAAAGAACCCTTCTTTAGAGCAAAAACACATGGAAATTATACTTAAATCAGCAATTAGAGAAGCCGAAATTGGATTGGATACAGAGGACGACCAAGGCAGAGTTTTTGTTACAGACAAAGAAGGTAAGAGGTTAAAGTCAAAAAAATCTGTTTCGGAAAATATGACTTTAGAGGAGTTCTTGTCTGCAACATCTGAAGAGCAGGGATTTGAGAAAAAGTCAAACGGCGTTGCAGCTGGCGTTATAACTGTAATAGGAAAAACAGATGCTGCGAAAACTGACCATAAAGGCGTTAGCCCTAGGGCGATAGAATTGATGGAAAAAAAAGGTATTATACCTAAATCATAAAATACATTGTAATTAATAAATAAATAGTTATATTTGTAGCTGTAATTTCATACATAAGTCTATATGAGAGTGGGCACTTAATTTTGTGCCCATTTATTTAACTTCTCTAAGCGCAAGCTTACCCTCATTGCTGCACGACGGGCGTGCAAAATAATTTTTTACTCAAAAAAAATAGAGCAATGAATAAATTAAATTTATTTTATATTTTATTGAAATCTGAATTGTTTAAATACGATACAGAAAAAGCAAACGAATTATGTCTTGCAGATGCTTGGAAAGTGATGCAAATCGACATCATGGAAGGTGCTGAAAGAAGCAGACCAGGCGCAAATAATGGCCTACTTTCGTTTTTGGTAGACACGATGGATGTCGTTTCGCCAGGATTTGCTGTTGGTAATATACAACTTGGGCTAGATATGGGAGACGGCAAAAAGCACGTCGTTATCCGCACTTTCACGCCGCGACTTGGGGCGCAAACCGAAAATGGAATTTTTGACTTTTGCGGCGAAGGCGGCGAAGAGATTAGATACAAAGTCGATGCGGTTACAATCGACAAAGAGACAATCTCAAAAAAAATGATGATTGACCAAGAGTACATTCGGTGCATAAAAGAAGGTTCTGAAAAAGTAAAAGCAGATACAATTGCACAATTTTTGAGACTTCATTTGGATGCTTTTGGGCGACAAGTTGCAGCAGAATTTAAGAGCAAACATGTTGGTAAATTCGCAAAAAGCGGAGGCCTTGCATGTAAAGATATTCCTTTGTTGCTTTCTGGCGGCTTAGTTCCGTCTCCAATGGCAAATATCCAAATTGACGAGGACATGATGCAGGCCGAAATCGGCATTGTGCCTACATTAATCGGCGGAACTCGATTAAATGCTTATCGCAATTTGATGAAAATAGCGAGCGCAAATCTTGGAACTGACGTGTCTCTTTTTGGTCAAGAATTTGTTATCTACCGCGATACAAATTTTGAAACCGCACACCCAAATGGCTTTTACGCAATTGTTCCTGGTGCCATTAAATTAGTAACAGCAGCCTACAATAAAGGCGAATTCGCTGATACAGATGAAATGTATTTCCGAGATACAGTCATCGACCCATGGTATGGTATCGAACATGACATCTTTATTCATGTTAAAAAGTGCAAAAAACAAGGCACCGAAACAACAATTCAATTTATTACAAATTGGGCGTTGGTTGGCTATCCAGATTGCTGGAGCGAAGATGCCGATTTTAACGGCGTTAATGACGTATACTGTTATACCGCAATTTGCTCAGATGCAGGCGCGTGCGGCATGGAAAACGGAATCAGCCCTGCTGCTAACATTCCAAACGAACTCGAAGAATGTAATGCTTACGAAACTTGCGAGGTTAATTGCAGAGCATTATTTATATCTGATTGTTCCGAAAAAGCACTCTTTATTCAAACTGGGCTTACTGGAGATGTTTATGCTGTAGATATTTCGGGATTAGTTATAAACCTGCCTGCGACATACAATGCAGCTACTGCACTTGGTTCTGCTGCGCTCGTTTTAGCTATCAGAAATGCTCTTTCTGCATTTGGTGTTGTGCTTCAAGTTTCTGGATTCTTTGCAGCTGGCGCAACTACATTACATGTAGTTACAGATACGTCTGTCGCAACTTTCGGAGTTATAAGAAATGCAGGACAAACAGTTGTATTTACTCGAACAGTACAGTACTTACAGCACGTTGTAGACCAGTCCACGCCTTCTGGCAACGCGACAAGCTACACACTTAATTGGGTGCCTCCTTTTGGCGCTCCATTCTCTGGATTACCAATGGATTCAATTAACGAGGCTGGTCATTTTGGCGTTATGGGCAACTTCTACGCGCTTACAATCGAGGGCGGAATTTATGCACTTACAATACTAGACAATACAGCATGCACCAATGAATATTCTGCATCTCTATTGCCTTGCGAGGGTTTGTTATTTGACCTTGTATTAAATACATTTGCAGATACAAATGATAATGACATTAAAGATGTTGGAGAGTCTTTCTTGGCAAACATTAAGTTGAAACTTTGGAAAGGCATTGTTCAGGTTGAGCTTGTCGATGAAATTGTAACTGCTGCAGTTACTGGAATTGCTACCTTTAATCTCGAAAGTGGCGTGTACAACGTAACAGTTGACGAGACTTTCGGCGCAGCAATTGGCCGAGATATTACAACAACATTGCCTAAATTTATAAACATTTCGGTAAATGGAACAATAACTTATTCTGGATTTACAGCAAATGGACTTGTCCCAATTGGCCCAGTTATCTAATTCTTTTGTTTTTTTTGTTTTATAGTGTAATCTTGTGGGGAGTGGTGATGCGCTCCCCTTTTTTTTAAATATGATAACAAATAAAGACTTCACAAATAGACTAACCAGCAGGCTTCGACTTGCCGTTCTTTTAGTCGAATTAAACTCAAATCTTGACATTAAATTAGCGTCAGGGCTAAAGGGTAATAAAGACAAATTAAAGAATCTTGATGGCGTTTACATTGGACTCAATAACGCGCTTTCAAATGGTCGTTCGGACTTCTTTTCTGCAAAAATAAAAAGAGCAATATCCAGAACAATGCTCTGTACTTCTTTCCCTAAAGAAATAGTATTAAAAGAATGCGTTTTGGGATTAAAATTAATAACAAAAAAAGAAAAAAACAATGGCAATAACGACAAATAAAAAGATATTAAAAACAGCAAATGCAGGCATTCCAAATGCTTACGTCCCAGCAGTTCTGCCAACAATTACACCAAAAATTCGCGGCCAATGGGATGTGCAATTTCCTTGTTTGAACATAGAAAATGCGAGCGAATTAACCGCGCTTGCAAACATACTCGTAGCCCTGCAAGCGGAACTTACGACTGTACTTTACGACATGATTTTGCATTTCGATACTGCGGATAATTTCACAGTAAATGTAATTGTTACTAAGATTGAGAGAACAAGAATAGTCGAAAATGACTTAAAGCCAGGCGCTGATTATTTCAAAATTTACATGAATTACGAATATAGTTAAAAATATGTTTATATCAAATCCTCCGCTTTGTTTGCAGCACTTTATAACATTAAAAGATGGCTGCTACTGCGATTCTTCTGGATTGCACATTGAAACGCCTGTGCCAAAAAGCGGGTTTTATCTTGAAACATTGAATGGGATTACCGTAGAAAACATATCAGATATTACAAATGAAGCGAATAAAACAGCAACTAATTTAGTTAGTCAATCTGTTTATTTTGCTTCATTTTTAGTTGAAAGACAGTTGCTTTCGATGTTAAATGCAGAAGGCCTTAATCTTAATAAGATTGGTGCAAATAGAGAGTATTGCAGTGTTTCTAACAATTATTCACTTCCTGCAGCTGGTGTAGATAAAGGAATAAGGATAAGTAGAGCCGCGATAAACTCAACCCAATCAAGAATTTACGTAAGCAACATAAAGATAAAATCTAAAACAGCAGGCCAAACAACGTTAAAAATTGAAGACATAAACGGAGTCGTATTGTGGTCTAAAGTTGTTCAATTATTGCAAGACGTTTTAATGCAATTTGAAGTAAACCAAAGCTTTGAGGCTGAAATTATATTCATCTTAGCCGATGCCTCTAATGTTGGATTGTACGAATTTAATTGCCATGGCCCTGCTGGTTGTTGTGGCGACGCAATAATTGGCAGAAAAGAGATTTCAATTATGGGATTTGATGGCATGCAGAATAGTTTTACAGGCTATCTTGGTGCATGTATTCGCTTAGATTGTACAGATAAAGACATTATTTGTAGATTTAAAGACAGGTTAGCACTTGCAATTCTATATCAAACAGGTGTAGAGATTTTAAAAGAATGGCTTAGCCCTTCAAGTCGAATAAATATCATTAAAATATCTGGGAAAGAGTGGGCAGGCGAAACAATTACAGAGTGGCTGGCCATTGTTGGAGATTTAATTAAAGCGGAAACAAAGAATATCGCTTCAATGATTAGGCAAGATAAATACTGTTACGAATGTAATAATACACTAAAATCATTCACAAAATTACCTTCCTGATGAATGCTTTAATAGAAAGATTGAGACTACTAGAAGCTGCTATTTTAAGCTCAGAAACGCAAAGAAGAATAAGTATTGCGGCATCGATAGCGGTTTTATCTGCAATGAAAAGAAGAATATTTAATGATGGGCTTGCGACAGATGGCAGTAAAATTGGCACTTATTCGACAGATTCTTTTTATAAAAATCCAAATTCGTTACTTGGGGTGCCAAAAGGCGGAGTAAAACCGCAGGGTAAAAATGGCCTTGCTATTTTCAAAAATGGGAAGCAAAAAAAAACGAAGTACCTTGCATCTGGGTATAAAGAATTAAGAGAATTGGTTGGCAGGCAAAGCGATTACGTTGATTTAAGTTTTTCGGGTAGCATGCAACAATCTTTGCAGTTTGGCATCAGAAATAATGATGCTGTTGTTGGCTTTACGAATCAAGAAAGTGCTGACGTGATGGCTCAAAACGAAGAAAGATTTGGATTAGAAATACAAGAAACATCGGAAAGCGAGTCGGAATTAGGCATAAATGCAGCAAGAAATGAATTACTATTCATAATAGAACAATTTTAATATGATTGAGGATATAGGCAAAGATATAATAAGCCAAATAGAGATAAAGCTATCGGATATTTATGGTCGGAAAATAAAAGGCTTTGGTGTTGGCCATAAAGATGTAGATGGGAAAATAGTTGTGGGGCAGGTTGAGAAAAATTACATTGGCATAACTGACAATATCGGTTCATTTTTTTACATTAGATACACCGCGCAAAATGTTGTTAGAGTCGCATTGTCTGGCTTGGAATCGGTTGGAGCGTGTGCATCAAATATTTTCAGCTTTCCGTTAAGAATTGTACTTATAAACGATATGTGTAATGACTACGAAAGTGTTTCAAATGCGCTGATTTCTGCTGTAAATTCTATAAAAATAAATAAGCAATACCCAAGCGGCGCAATATCGCCTCGCGTGGCTATTAAGACTTTTAATATGTCTTCTTTTGATGTATTTGCAGAAGAAACTGGGTTAGATAAAAGTCAATTTTTAAGCAGCGCAATTCATGTTTGTAGCTTAGATTTTGACCTAAAATTTAAACAAAAAAATAACTATTGCAAACAAATAAAACTTTGTTAAATGGAAAATATAATAGGAATAGTTAAGTTACAAAATGGAAATGTAAGACTTTACGCGGAAGATGGAAAGTCTTTTACAACAGTAGAAGCTGGCGCAAAACTTGTAATTACGCAAGACAATAAATCGATACAATTGAGGCAACAAAACCAAGCACATGAATATTTAAAACATAAAGACATCCAATACACTCAAATATTGCCAGCTGCGCAGGTCGCATTTGACCCAAATTCAGCTGATATTTTTGCATTAAAGGATTTTCTTGATGTGAATTTTTTTTTTGAGGTAACTGGTGGCGGCGGGGGCTCGGTCGCTGGAGCTGAAAACGGTTTGTATGTTTCGGGCGGAAATGTAAGACTTGGAGGTGCGTTATTAGAAGATACAGTTGTAGTTGAAAACGGATTTGATTTCGTTCAAGTTAGAACCAAAACAATTGCAACAGCGGATGTAACAACAGCGCACAGGTCTAGGATTGCTAATCCTTTTGTTTTGCAGGGGTGGACTGAAAATTCGCTAGTGCGCTCTATGTTTGTTGAAGATGCGAGTGCTAGCGCTGCAACAGTCGGCGTTGCAGGCAATAATACAGAGCAAGTGGCTGCTTTTTTGCGCGCAGGGAACGCGGCTGGCTCTATTCAATCGTATATTATTGTGCAGCCCCAAGAAATTTCGCAAACAATTTGGAGGTTTGGTGTAATTTCATCTCGAAATACGGTTTCAGGAGCGCAGCATTTATTGGATTATAAAACTCAAATACAGACAATACAGCCCGAAGTCGGTAGCGTTGTTCAAGTTACTAGATATTCGATAGAAGTAGACATTGCAACCGTTACAGCAAACCAAATTTTGGCAACTATCGCAATGGAAGCAAATTGTCAATACAGCGTCGAGGCTGTCATAAATTTCAGGAGAACAAATCTTTTGGGCGCGGGCGGTGCTCGTTTTTTTGGAGGCGCAAGTAGGTCGTCAGCTTTTGGGAATACGCTTTATTCTAATAATCCAAACGTCGTTGTTCTTGAAAACGTAACAGGAAATCCCTCTTTTGGGCATAATATAGTTGCAACAGATTACAATATCTTAGTGTCTAATTCGAGTGCGATAAAGACAAGATACAGCGTAGTAATTACAATTACAAAAACAATCATAACAGACACATTCTAATGCCATCAACAAACGAATATTACTACGTATTGCCAGAAGAAATGTCAATTGGCGCAAATACAGACGACTTATTAGTGTCAGCTAATTACTTGCGAATTACGGCAACTTCAAGTTTTGAACTAACTGGAATACAGGCACCAGTTGAAGACTCGCACGCTTGCGTTTTTCGGCTCAAAAATGATGCTGCTTCGGGTTCTGGATTAAATATTACGCTAAAGCAAGACACCACAAGCGCGGCTGGTAATAGATTTTTTATGCTCACAGGAGCGGACGTTATTTTAGCTCCGCAGCAATACGCGATTTTCAATGTGGTCACAAAAGGCTTTGTTTGCTCTCAAATTATTACATAAAAATGGAATTAGTAGTAATAACGGCGGTGTCTGTATTTGTTTGGTTTTTCGCTTTATCTTGGTATATTGTAACCGATTTTATTGAAAGCAGATACTCCAACCGATGGTTTATTGAGTTCCAAAAATTGAGTAAAGAAAACCAAGAATTAAAAGAAAAACTGAAAAGATATGAAAAATAAAACAAAGCGATTTATCGCATTTTCGCTGCTTCATTTTTTTTTAAATGGGATGATATTTACAACAATATTCGTATCTTTAGAGAGTGATTTAAAGATTTCCGTATTCGTAAAAGAAGAAAAAAAATAATCAATGGACTGCTGTAAATGTTGCGATAATACTAAAGAACTTGGATGTATATTGCCCTGCGGCATACAGGTTGTCACAGGCGCGGTTTGCCCTATCGGAATGCAGGGTGAATGGACTTTATTTATAAAGTTTGCAAGGATAAACTACAGCTATAAAAACACATTTATAGTTGGGCAAGAAATTAATTTTAGTGTTGGATGTCTCGATGCGTATTATAAATATTCTGCATATATCTTGAATGCAGACAAACAAAGCGTTATCTTTGAGATAGAAGGCAATTTATTCGATTGCTTTACTTTTAAAACACAGCCCGAATCTTTATTGGGGCTTAATCTTTTCGCAACGTCTGTAATTTATTAAAATGGAAAACCTAATATTTTTATCTTTAATGGCAATCTTTATTAGTTGCCTTGCAAAGTTTTTGCACTATTGCGTTGGTGAGCCAAAGTTTTCTGATGATAACTTAGAGATTAAATCTATGCGAATTTTTGGGTTTTACGGACGTTGGGTTATGCGAAATTTTGCAGCTGCCTACGAGAGAGAAAGCGAAAGATTATCCAAGCTAATGGATGTCGTTACCGCAAGATTCCCAAAAAACAACTGCGCCCCACAAAGCGAATACGATAAAGTATTGGCAGCAAGAAGGGGAAATATTTGGCAAGCTTTAGGTGCATGTCCAGTGTGTTTTTGCACTTGGGTAGCGATATTTTCTTGGGCTATTGTTTTGTTTGTATTTAGCCTTTCGTTTTTTTGGATAATAATTTGTGTTCCATTTTCGGTAATCACATTCTCTAAATTATAGCACGCTAAAAGTGCAACTATAAAAAAAGCCCTCGATTGTGAGGGCTTTTTTTTATCTATTTTTAAGTGTCTCTATTTGAGTTAAATTGGCAGACTCTGCAATTGCTTCAAGGCTTTGATAGTACGCTTGCGCAAGTGCTACATAAGTCCTTATCATTTCAAAATGCTCATCAGCGCAATCGACAATACAGATTCTACATCTGTCTTTAATGTCAGGGAATTTACCCTCAAAGTCGAACATATTTTCAATATTTCTGACGAAATGTGGCGATATTTCACTATCCCAAGAATTTCCCAAATCTACCCACATCCTTTTTATCTCTTTTTGGACAATCAAAGTAGGCGGGTTCATTAAAACTCTAATAACTGCACCTTTGTTTATCTTACAGTCTTCAAGTTCGTTTAATAACATCGCATAGCCCCTGATTTGCCACTCATAAATCGGGAGGTCTTTATCTTCATCGAAGATTTTTAATCCGCTTGGCTGCCAAACGTTTTTTTGGTCAAAAACAAAATTACGAACCTTCCAGTCGTACCCGTTTGTTTTAATAAAGCTATTTTCTAATTTCTTAGGTTTAGCTTTTGTGGCAAACTTGTATCCAAGCATTTTGCCGACCTGCTCAATGCTCTTTTGCTCGCAAATGTTTCCCTTTTCAGTATACTTATTTTGAAAGGAAGTTTGAAACTCGAAGCGGTCTTTCATAAACTCATCTTCAATATACGACTTTGCGCCTTTAGATAATTGGGGCGTTGCTATCGTATTTTTTTTAGCAACAAGCTCAAAGCACCGCGCTTGCTGCTTTTCGGTGAGCTTTTCAGACGTCCCGAGTTTCAATAATTCCTTTTCTTGCGTATCCGTCAAAGTTGGCGCGGCAATAGAAACCGCGCCAACCATAATCCTGCCAAAAGAAGAGCAGCGGAATTTTTTTAACTCACCCATTGCCCAGTTTTTAGGAACTCAACTTGCTCTGGAAACAAGTCGTAAATGTCTTCTATGTTTTCCAAAGAAGTGTTACCAGCTTCGATTTCGAGCCTAGCCTCCAAGATTTCTGATTCCGAAATGAGCTGCTTCGATGCGCTCTCCTGGACCTTTTCGTTATCTACGTAGCTATACTCGTCGCCATCAATAACTGCTTGGTCTGCAAGATGCGCAGTAGACATTTCTATAGACAAGATACCCCATTTCGACAGTATAGACTTCACCGCCGTCTTCATTGCCATTGCATCGAAATCGGTCTGCCATGGGCCATTATTGAAGGTTTTTGAAAACCGCTGCGCATGCGCTGTCACTCTGGCCTTAGACCAATAATCGACTTTTTCAAAGCCGTTTTTTAGTCTAAAATAAGTCGCATAGCCAGCAATTTCACCTTCAGCTGGTTTTGAAAAATCAATTATGATTTCTTCTGTAAGCGTATTAAAAGATATGAACTGATTTGCATGTACTTTACAAACGTTCAATTTTACGTACTCGCCAGTCCTGTGCGCGAGCTGCACAAAGCCCTTCCAGCCAATCTGAAACTGCGCTTGCACTAGGCCTTTTTGCCTGTAAGGTACAATCCACGCAAAACCTAACTCTTTGCTAATTGGTAGGTCGAGCGCGGCCGCTGTCATTGCTGCTGCGTAGATGCTTTTTGGGTCGCAGGTTGACAACATTTCGTTGTTTACTGTAATTTGAAGTAGAGCAGCAATGAACGCGTTTGTCTTTTTGCCCAACAGCTCTTCAAATTTTTGCTTAACATCTTCTCTGTTAAAAAAAGATTTGAGCGGGTTTTTTTCAGTCATTTTTTTCTGTTTTTTGTTTACGATAACATAAAAGTAAGGGTATAAATATGTATTTGCAAGTTATTTGCATAAATATTGTAAATAAAATACAGCACACTATATATTTGTTTTAAAATTTACGTTATTTGTACTTGCAAAGCAGATTTTGCAATTTACAATAAGCGAAACTGCAATTTTTTAACTAAAAAAACATAAAAAAAATGACTACAGCGTACATTTTGTTAGAAAGTAAAGACGGGGAAGAATTTGAGGTCGTCGTTAGCGCGCATGTTGACGCGCATGAGGAAGTGAGTGACATTACTTACTTACTGCCTGGTCTGGTAGAAACAGACGCTACTGCGCTGTCTTTGCTTTGTGTGCGATGTTCTGCATCGCGGATTGAGGCGTGCGCGGTGCGCGAGCTGCGAGAGCAAGCAGCTTGTGATTACGAAAGTTATTTAGATTGCGATTACGAAAGCTAGTTCTATAATTAAAATTTCGGGGCGCAGCATCCGCACAACTGCTAAAAAAACAACAATATGACAACGAATGATAAAATCGCAGCGTTCGAGCTGCTAATAGAAAAAATGAAGGAATCTCCATGCAGCGGCATGTGCAAATCACTAATGTCGCTTGGGGTTTATGGGAAAATTGAAACTGACGCGGTTGTTTATGTCGCAGGTGTAATAAAAGATGAGCTTAAAAAGTTAAAAAAGCGGACGGACGGTTTTTTGTTTACACCATACAGTATTCCGCCGCGCGTCGCATGGTGCAAGGCGCAAATCGCTGCATTAAAAGCTTAGATAAATATTTTTGAAAGTATTTTTAAAATACTTTGCTAAATGTTTGCAGGTTTCAAATATGTTGCGTACCTTTGTAACAACAAATAGGGAAAATATTTTAAATCAGGGTAGAACATACACTACTCTACAAAAACAAAAACAATGACAACTTCAACAATCAAAACTTCAACAATCGCAAGTATTTTAAGATTTGAAATCAAAGGCGAAACCGTAATAGCGGTTTTTGAAAGCGAACAAACTTGCAACGAGTACATTACAGCCCACTCACCGATGCAAAATACAGAAAATTGGTACGACAAAGTCGGGCTTGCCGACTTCACAAAAAGCGGCTGCCAAATCACAGGCAGAAGCTTGTACCACACAAGCGAAACGATTGTAAAAATATTTGAAGCGGGCCTAAAACTGTAAGCCCACCACCGCGCAAACGGTTTAATTCAGGTTCGATTCCTGAATGCGCACTAAAATTTATAACACAGAGTAGCGTAGCTGCTCTATAAAACTACACACCATGAAAAGTTGCAAAAGCTACAAAAGACCAAGTTACAAAAGCTACCAAACACCAACGGTTAAAATCAAAAACCTCGCAGCGCAAGGTACGCGCAGCGAAGAGATAATGTTTTTTAAAGTGCACACTGGATTCGACCACTGCACAGTGGAGGCGGCATTTGCATCGAAAGATGCTATGGCTGCATACATTGCCAAATTTGCAGTAGTAACAGACTGTAAAAAAGCATGGTCTCAGGAAGTTGGCTTGGCGCAATTTACAATAAACAAAACAAACAGAATGACTGCGACGAGCAGCAAAAAATTCCACAACGTTGACCAACTTGTAAAAATGTTTAAAAACGGCCTCTCAGAGGTCACACCTTGGTGGTAACAAAACAGAGTAGGCACGTAAACCAGCCCATTTAACAAATTTTTCTAACAAGTGCAACGGCGGCGCCCGAACTGTTGCAAAGGATTTCAGGGCTGTAAAATTATGTTATTAAATATAAGCAACCACCCCAGCTCGGCTTGGTCAATCAATCAAAAACAAACTGCCGAAACCTTATACGGCAGCGTTATTGACATGCCATTCCCAAACATCCCCTCGCAGTATAGCACAAAGGAAGTCGCTACATTAGTAGCAGAGTACAAAGAAAAAGTACTCGTACTGGCCCCACAAGCCGTACACCTCATGGGCGAAATGACCTTCACTTGCGCATTAGTGCAAGCCCTTCAAAAAGAAGAGGTAGATTGCATCGCAAGTACCTCCGAAAGAATGGTTGTAGACGAAGGAGATGGTAAAAAAACCGTAATATTTAACTTCGTACGCTTTCGCGAATACTGCGATTAAAGCTCACAACCACACCCCCACAAGCATTTTGCCTGTGGGGCTTTTCCACGTTTAAAAAAACTACAACAATGAAAAAATTAGAAAAAATCGCGGCATTTGAGCTACTGCGCGAACGCCTGCCTGATTACTTCGCGCGGGGTGAATATGGCATGTGCCCTGTATTATTCGAGATGTTCGATGGCGGCGAAATCACAGAGAAGCAATACGATTTTATTTCGGAAATTATAGAAACCGAGATGAAAATATTGGGCAAATCTAGTAATTTCGGCTTTCTATTCCCTGCACGCAAACTCGCGCCGCGCATCGCTTGGATAGACGAGCAAATTCAACAACTCAAAAAAGAGAATCGCGGCGGCGCGCGCACTGGAGCAGGCAGGCCAAAAGAAGTATCGACAAAAACGATGAGCTTTCGCGTCAATGCAGGCCATGTAGCCTACTTGAAGCCAGCGATAAATGCGCTAATAAATGCGCATATTGCTAAGTTTGGCTCGGCAAAAATAGATAGAAAATGAACGTCGTAAGCTTGTTCAATGGCATGGGAACGATACGCCAGGCGTTCCACGATTTAGGGATAATAGTAGAAAAATACTACTCTTGCGAAATCAAATCTTCTGCCATAAAGCTACAACAGCATCACTTTCCTGATGTGATACAGGTTGGAGATATTCTAAATTGGCGAAACTGGGATTTGGATTGGCAAACTATTGATTTTATAGGGAGTGGAAGCCCTTGTCAAGATTTGAGTGCAGCTGGTAAGCGCGCAGGAATTAATGGGAGCAAAAGTAGTTTGTTTTTTGTGTTTGTAGAAATACTAAATCACATTAAAACGCTAAATCCAAACGTTATTTTTCTGCAAGAAAACGTTGGAAGTGCTTCTAAAAATGATGTTGGAATTATGAGCAGAGCACTTGGAGTTTACCCAGTGCGCATAAATAGCAGCGTGCTTACTGCGCAATTAAGAGACCGATATTATTGGACAAACATTAGAACAAAAGAAACGATGTTCGATGTTGTTACAGATATTCCGCAGCCGAAAAACTTAGGCATAAAATTAAACAATATTTTAACAAGTGGTAAAACTGATGCTGAAAAACACACTTGTTTAAACACTGGAAGCGGAAATAGTGGAACGCAAAGATATTTGATACACAGAAACAAAACTACTGGAATGATTACGCTAATTGAAGATGAAGGGCAATTTAGGACTTGCAATAAAATTGAAATGTGCAGGTTGCAGGGCTTCGGCGATAATTATTGTGATACATTAACAACAACACAAGCAGGAAACCTGCTTGGAGACGGCTGGACTTTGCCAATAATAAAACATATTCTTTCATTTATAAAATAATTTTATGGAACAAAATGAACTGCAAATGATTGAAACTCACGAACATTCGCAAAAAAACACAAAGACCTGCGGCAGCTGCGCGCACCGCGAACGCCACCAGTGCGGAGGTCGAATTATTCAATATTGCGGTGTACGCAAGAGTAATAGAACCGAGAACGGGCAATTGAAAATACTATGCAAGACAGTAAGCTGTTTTGCGTACAAATCCGAGCAAGAGTAATACACTTTTAGTCTTGCGTTTTATCATATATTCCCCCACTCCTGCAGCCTAAAACAACTTATTTTAAAAGTATTTTAAAAATACTTTGCTAAATGTTTGCAGGTTTCAAATGTATGTTGTACCTTTGTAACAACAAGAAGGGAAAGTATTATAAATTTCAAAAAACAAAACCATGAAAATCTTCACAACAGAGCAAATCGAAAATAGAAACAAAATTATTGAACTCATCGAAACTGGTGAGGCATTGAATCTTGAACTTGCAGAGCAGCTTTGCGAAGGACAAGGTTTTGATTTTGAAGAATTATTTCATGAAGCGTGCGGCGAACTCTTAGAGCTCGCAAATCTACCTGCAAACGCAGAAGGTATCGCTGCTTTGAAAGAACTGGAGCTACTAGACCTTTCTAACAAAAACCTAAAAACCCTACCAAAGGGCTTGGGGTTACTAACCTATCTTGACAGAATTTCAGTGAGCGGCAATCAACTCACTGACTTAACTGAAATTAGCAAGATTACAACATTAAGAGTGTTGTACTGTAGTAACAATAAAATCACGGAGCTACCAGAGAGTTTGTCGCAGCTTGAAAACCTAGAAAAAATTCTTTGCAGCAACAATAAAATCACGGAGCTCAGCGAGTCTCTATGTAAGTTGTTGATTGAATTAAACTGTAGTAACAACCAAATCACTGCGTTTCCAGATGCTTTTTATAGCATCCGCAAGCGTACATTTTCAGGCAACAATTAAACTTAACACCCCAAAAAAAAATACACCATGAAAATCTAATCAGCCGACACGCGGCAAACAAGAGTCTTCCCTACACTAAAAATAGTAGACTTCTTGGTGTGTTGGCACAAAAATTAGGGGCTTTTTATATTATTTTTTCTTATGGAATTTCTGTAAATTCTTGCAGTCCGCATTGCGGCCACCATCTCGCATTTTTGGAGTTATGGGGGATTGGCTCGAATTAGAAATTACAATACAAAGCTAAAGTGCTGCACGCGTCGAATGTAGCACGCCACCCAAATCTGGAATGGTAGGAGTTGTTCTCCATATAGCTTTAGCAAAATAGGGATATTTTGCACGAGAAAAAATGGTCTAAAAAGCAGGCGAAACTAAAACTAATCTCGACGAAAAGAGCGCGCACCGCTCGACTTAATTTAAAATTATGCTGACAGAAAGTTCTGCATAAAATAACATTAACTCTGCTGCGCGTGCTCTTTTTATACATTTTCACAACCTTAAAAACTACAACTATGCAAGATTTACTAAAAGTTGCTGCCTTGCAGCTTGCGATAAGAGTGGACCATAAATTACGCGCAAAATTTGCAGGATTCTGCTTCCATTTTGGGTGCCTTGTGTTAAAATGCAACACTGGCAAGTGCCTTGCAGCATTAGAAAACAGGGATGAAGAATGGCTGAATCCCCTGAAAGATTTTTTCAAGGCGCGATATCACGTCGAGCACCTCTACATCGCCGCAGTAAGATTTTCGGAGCAGGATGGTATGCACGAGGG